>Ga0137319_1000294_pt1 | contig 16160 bp, 13 predicted proteins | sample EasRivERMZT333_2_FD_104752 | JGI IMG/M metagenome (GOLD analysis project Ga0137319, IMG submission 104752) | Soil microbial communities from meander-bound floodplain in the East River, Colorado, USA - East River MetaG ERMZT333_2 | ecosystem: Environmental > Terrestrial > Soil > Floodplain ... | reverse complement strand
GTCTATGTCCCGTACATGGTGACGGGCGAATGTGCAAATGGCGTCTCGAGTCTCGCCAAGTTCAAGGACGACCTGTTCAAGATCGACGGCCGCGACCTGTACCTGATTCCGACCGCCGAGTATCCGGTGACCAATTTCGTGCGCGAGGAAATCGTTGCGCTTGAGAAGCTACCGCTGAAGTTCGTTTGCCACACCCCATGTTTCCGCTCCGAGGCGGGCTCATACGGCAAAGACACGCGCGGCATGATCCGCCAGCACCAGTTCGACAAGGTAGAGCTGGTGCAGATCGTGCACCCGCAGCGTTCGTACGAAGTGCTGGAGGAGCTGACCGGGCACGCCGAGGCGATACTGAAGAAGCTGGAATTGCCGTATCGCACCGTCACGCTGTGCACCGGCGACATCGGATTCTCCGCAACCAAGACTTACGACATCGAGGTCTGGCTGCCGGGGCAGAACGCGTACCGGGAAATATCGTCGTGCAGCAATTTTGAGTCGTTCCAGGCGCGGCGCATGCAGGCGCGCTTCCGCAACGAGAAGAACAAGACCGAGCTCGTGCACACGCTCAACGGCTCGGGGCTCGCCGTGGGCCGCACGTTGGTCGCGATCCTCGAAAACTACCAGCGCCGCGACGGCGCGGTGGACGTGCCCGCGGTGCTGCGGCCGTACATGGGCGGGGCGGATGTGATTGCGCGGCGCTAGCAGCCTGTCGGATTGGGTGTCATGACCGGTCGGTGCGAACGCAAGGGTGGTGGTTCCTGGTTATTGCCGAGCCGACAGGCTGAATGACTGCAACCCGTCGCAACCGGTTGTTCAATTCAGCAGTTGGTCGGGGCGAAAGCCCGACAAGCTGCTAGCCGCGGTCTCGCGGCGCTGATAAAATCGCGCGTTCCCCGGAGAGGTGGCAGAGTGGTTGAACGCGCCGGTCTCGAAAACCGGAATACGCGCAAGCGTATCGTGGGTTCGAATCCCACCCTCTCCGCCATTCAAGTCCTATCGAGTTGTTGCTGAAGCCGGGGTCGGTGTGGACATGGGCGGCGGCAGTTCGCCTATCAGGTCTCGCATCGCCTGCCGGTATAGCCCGGGCGCCTCGCTGTGCAGCCGGCTGTGCGAGCCGCCGGGCACTTCGATCCAGCGCACGCCCGGCCGCGCGGCGTCGCGCAAGCGCCGGCCGAGTTCAATTGGAACCGTCTTGTCATCGGCGCCGTGCAGCATCAGCACCGGCGCGTCGACGTTGCCGATTTTGGCGAGAGCATCAAAATCCAGCGTAGTAACCGCCGCGCCGACGCTGCCCCAGAACCCTGCCACGGCGGCCACGTCGGGCAGGCGGGTGAAAGTCGATTCGAGAACCAGCGCGCCGTAGTCGGCGCCATGGCGCAGTTGACTGGCCAGAGCCACCGCTATCGAGCCACCCATCGAGTGGCCGAAGATGACGCGTTTGCCCGCATCGGGCTGCCGGCGCACCAGCTCGGCCCACGCCAGCCAGGCGTCGGCAACGATCGTCGCCTCGGACGGCACAATGGACGTGCTTTCGCCCCAGCCGCGGTAATCCACCGCGACGATCGCGAAGCCGGCGTCCCGTAGCGCGTCGATCTTGGGCCGGTTCCGGTACAGGTTGCGAAAGGTGCCGTGCAGGTAGAGCAGCGTCGGCGCATTGGGATCGGGGTGCGGCAGCCACCACAAGGCCAGTTGTTGGATGTCCGCGGTGGCCGATGCGACCGGCACCGTGAAACGCAGATCGCCCGGCCGCAATTCGGTGATTTCATCCGGGCGGGCGGGGGTCGGACGCAGCGCCAGTTCGCGCTGCTTGGAGTCGAGCCATGCGCAACCTCCCAGCGCCACCGCGAGCAGCATGGCGGCAACCAGCCTCGAACCCCGCCGGGCCGGCGCTGAAAGCACTCTTACGACCGGTACCTGCGCTGCCATTTGGAAACTTTCCTCGGATAATGCTTCGACCGGCTTCCGGACCGGGTGATTCTCGCCGGGCCGACAGTGCGCGACCGCCCAGCCGACGATGGTACAATGGCGCGCCGTTCCCGGGAGTTCTTCTTTTCCAGGGCGGCTTTCCACGGCTGTCGTGGCGGGAACGCAATTTCCAGGCCTGGTTACGTCGAGGATGCGGTCGTTGCTGTGGCGTAACTACTGGATTCTGATGCGTCTATCGCTCCAAACGTTCTGGCTCGTGACCCTGGCGGCAGTTTCATTCCCTGCCGCGGCGGATACGACGAAGCCCGAAGCCGCCAGCTCCGGCGACGTAATCATGATACAAGCGGCGCCCGGCGTGTACCATTACGACCCGGACCCGGATCATGCCAAATACTCCTGGCTGATTGGCGTCGAATGGCTGCCTGCCTCCCGCTGGCTGGTCGGCTATTCTTTTTTCAACAATTCCTTCGGCCAGAAAAGTCACTACTTGTACGGTGGCCGCTGGTGGCCAATCCTCGAGAACGATCCCCACTGGTATTTCAAACTGACGGCCGGGGTGATCCTTGGCTACAAAGATCCGTACGAGGACCGGATCCCGTTCAACAATAATGGAATCGGGCCGGGTATCGTTCCGGCGTTGGGATACAAGTGGGACCGGTTCAATATTCAACTCAACTTTCTGGGCACCGCGGCACTCATGGTTACCGTGGGTTACGACGTGATTCGTTGAGCGGGACGGTGCGGCGCGGAAAAGGCCGGCCGGCAGCGGACCATGGCGAACGTTCACGGAGTATCATGCACCTTGTTGGCTGCGTCTTCATTCTGCCCTGGATAGACTTCGGACGGCGGTGGATGTTCACGGACATAAACTTTATCGACACCTTTTCCACGACCCGCATTTTCCCAGCACGAGAAAGACCGGTCCCGGCCCTCCTGGTCTGGAACCTGTCCGGCGCCGGCGTTTACCGGAGCGCCGTCCGCTTCATCCTGTTCGCCCTGGCGTTGCTCGTTCTTGCCGTGCCGGCGCGCGCCCAGCAGGCGCTGGCGCCGGAGATCGAAGCCTTCATCGGCGAGATGACGGACAAGCACCAGTTCGACCCGGGCGCGCTGCGCAGTCTTTTCAGACAGGCGCAGCCGCGGCCGGAGATCCTCCGCGCGATATCCACTCCCATCACGGCGCTGCCGTGGCACGAGTTTCGCGGCCGTTTCATGGACGCTGCCCGCATCAACGGCGGCATCCGCTTCTGGCGCGAGCATGCGGCGACGCTCGAGAAGGCGAGCCGCGAGTTTGGCGTGCCGGAGGAGATCATCGTTGCGACCATCGGCGTGGAGACGCTCTACGGCCGCAATACCGGGACGCACCGGGTGCTGGAAGCGCTGGCGATGCTGGCGTTTCAATACCCGCCGCGGGCCGCGCTGTTCCGGTCCGAGCTCGAGCAATACCTGCTGCTCGTGCGCGAAGCCGGCTTCGACGCGATGGGGATCAGGGGCTCCTATGCCGGCGCCATCGGCATACCGCAGTTCCTGCCCAGCAGCTACCGCCGCTACGCGGTGGATTTCAACGGCGACGGCCGGCGCGACCTCATGAAAACGCCGGCGGACGCAATCGGCAGCGTGGCGAACTACTACAAGTCCTTCGGTTGGCGCAGCGGAGAGGGAATTACCGTGCCGGCCGAAGTGGATCCCGGCGACGCGCAGCCGTTGCTCGAAATCGGCCTCTTGCCGCAATTGAGCGTGAGAGAGCTCAAGCGCTTTGGCGTAATGCCGGCCGCGGCGGTGGACGAAGGCGCCAAGGCGGCGCTGTTCACGGCACAGGCCGCAACCGGCCCGCTGTACTGGCTGGGCCTCAACAATTTCTACGTGATCACACGCTACAACCGCAGCGTCAACTACGCGCTGGTAGTGCAGGAACTCGCCCGCGAGCTGCGCGGCCGGTTCCGGCCGGAAGACCAGGACGTATCTCAAAAATGAGCTTCTAGCGCGCCTGTGCCGTTTCCCGTCCGAACGCCACGAGGTGGTCGATCTCCAGGCGGATTCCGATCTTTTCGCCGATGGCATGATTGTGGTGGCTCGGCACCAGCGACATCACGTGCCCGCCGCCCAGCAGCTGCAGCGTATACAGGAATTCCGCTCCGCGAAACGCCTTGTGCAGGACCTGGGCCTGCAACGGACTCGCGTCGTCGTGCAGAATATCGTCGGGGCGCAGCAGGACATCGACCTCCGTGCCTTGTGGCCAGCCGGAGGTATTGGCCTGGAACACGCCCAGTTCGAGCCTGATGTGGCCCGGTGCCAGCACCGTGCCCGGCAGGAACACGCCTTGTCCGACGAATTCCGCGACAAAGCGGCTCACTGGCTCGTGGTACAGGCGGTATGGCGTGTCCCACTGCTCGATCGCGCCGTCGCGCATGATCCCGATTTCATCGGCAAGATTGAACGCTTCGTGTTGGTCATGCGTGACGAGGATGGCGGTGGTGTTCTGGTGCTTGAGGATCTCCCGCACCTCGACGCTCAACTGTGCGCGAAATTCCACGTCGAGATTGGAAAACGGCTCATCGAGCAGCAGGATATCCGGGCGCGGCGCCAGGGCGCGCGCCAGCGCGATGCGCTGCTGCTGGCCGCCGGAAAGCTCGTCGGGATACTTGTCCCGCAGCTCGCCTAACCTGACGATATCCAGCACTTCGTCCACGCGGTGCGCGCGCGCGGCGCGATCCCCGTCACGCACTCCGAAGGCGATGTTCTCTCCCACCGTGAGATGCGGGAAGAGCGCGTAGTCCTGGAACACCATGCCGACGTGGCGTGCTTCGGTCGGAAGCAGCTCACCGCGCCGGCTCACGATCTGGCCATTGAGCGAGATCTCGCCCGCCTGAACCGGTTCGAAACCGGCAATGCAGCGCAGCACCGTGGTCTTGCCGCAACCGCTCGCGCCGAGGAGACAGCCGATCGTGCCCTTGTTCAGGGTCAGTGACAGGCCCTTGATCACCTCGTTCGATCCGTAGGCGTGGCGCAGCCCGCTGATCGCGAGGAGCGGCGGCGCGAGTGGGGTGGCGACGAAAGGGTGATCGTCTCGAACGCCATTACCGGATTCACGTAAATTCAATGACATACGTATAATGATAGCTCATTGACCCTTGTTGCCGGGCGCTGTCCACTAGCAGCCTGTCGGACTTGGGTGTCCGACAGGCTGCTAAAAAGCAAAACCGCTCGAGAATTTTGAATGAAACTCAGGGTAACGAGCCCGATTGTTCTCCGATGGGCACGCGCGTAGGCTGGAAATGAGGTTTTCACTGTCATGGACTTCCGTTATCGTGCGGGCGGTTTTGCATAAGGAGTTTGTCGACCTAAGTCCGACAAACTCCTAGAGCGATGCGAACAGGACGACTGACTGCGATTGCGACGCTGATTGGAGCGTTGTGCGCCATGCCGGTAGCGAGCGTGTTTTTCAACCTGTTCGCCACCGGCACGCCCGGGGTGTGGCAACACCTCGCGCAAACGGTCCTGCCGGAGTACGCGACGAATACATTGTGGTTGCTGGTGGGCGTCGGGTTCGGCGTGATCGCGGTGGGCGTGTCCACCGCCTGGCTTACGTCCATGCACGAATTTCCCGGCCGGCGCGCGTTCGAATGGGCGCTCATTCTGCCGCTTGCGATGCCCGCGTATGTCATTGCGTTCGTCTATACCGATCTGTTGCAGTTCGTGGGCCCGGTGCAGACGTGGTTGCGCGAACTGACCGGATGGTCGAAGGCCGACTACTGGTTTCCCGACGTGCGCTCGCTCGGGGGCGCGGTAGCGATGTTCATCTTTGTCCTGTATCCCTATGTGTACCTGCTCGCCCGGGGAGCATTCCTGGAGCGCTCGGCGAGCCCGCTCGAAGCGGGACGCACGTTGGGCCTGGGCAACGCTGCGGTGTTTTTCCGCGTGGCGTTGCCGCTCGCGCGCCCGGCTGTCGTGGCCGGCACGGCGCTCGCGCTGATGGAGACGGTCGCCGATTTCGGGACGGTGTCCTACTTCGGGGTGCCGACATTCACCACCGGCATCTATCAGGCGTGGTTCTCGATGGGCGAGCGCGTGGTCGCCGCGCAGCTGTCGGCAGCGCTGCTTGGTTTCGTGGTGCTGGTGCTGCTGCTCGAGCGCGTGAGCCGCGGCCGCAAGCGCTTCCATGAAACCTCGCAGCGCACGCGCGCCCCGTCGCGCCAGCGCCTCGCGGGATTGCCGGCTGCCGCCGCTACCACGGTGTGCGCGGTGCCCTTTGTGCTCGGATTCCTGTTGCCGGCAGGGCTGCTGCTGCGGATGGCGGTCGGCGAAGGCGATGCCCAGCTCGGTCCGCGATTTCTGCAACTTGCGGCGAACAGCGTGACGCTCGCCGCGCTCACCTCCGCGCTGCTGGTGGTGCTGGCGCTGCTGATGGCGTACAACGCGCGCCTGCACCCGGGCGTGTTCAGCGTCAACCTGAACCGCGTGACCGGTCTGGGTTATGCAGTCCCGGGACTGGTGATCGCGGTGGGCACGCTGATACCGCTCGCGCAGTTCGACAACGCGCTCGACGCGTGGATGAGGACGAGCTTCGGGATCTCGACCGGATTGCTGTTGACGGGCGGTATCTTTGCCCTCGTGCTGGCCTACGTCGTGCGGTTCTTCTCGATCGGACTGCAGACCGTCGATGCTTCCCTCGAGAAGGTGCGGCCGAGCATGGAGGATGCGGCGCGCAGCCTCGGCTGCGGCCCGCTCGAATCGCTGTTCCGCATACACGTGCCGATCATGGCGCGGGGGCTGTCTACAGCCGCGCTGCTCATCTTCGTGGAGGTCATGAAGGAGCTGCCCGCGACGCTCGTCATGAGACCGTTCAATCTCGATACACTCGCGACCCAGGTCTATATCCTGGCGCTCGACGAGCGGCTGACCGAAGCTTCTACCGCGGCCCTCGCGATCGTCGTGGTGGGGCTCGTCCCGCTGATCGCGATCTCGCGCAATATTGCCCGGGCACGCCGCCTGGCCGGCGCCGAACTGACGGCGCGCGCGCCTGCGGTCGAACCATCCGCACGTTGAAATGAAAGGTTCGCCCACTGGGCCGCGGTCTGCCGTCGGCGGCCGACTTACTTCAGGCCCACGATGTTGAATGCTTTCTGGGCGAGCGGCTGGTTTTTTCCCAGCGTGCCGACGTTCAGCTGGTCCTCCTTGAACGAACCGAGCACCGCCAGTGCCGGGTTCTGGAGCAGGATGTTGGGCACCGCGGGCCATTCGTTGTTGCCATTGGCGAAGTAGGACTGGGCTTCGTCGCTCGCGAGGTACTCGAGGAAGCGGATCGCGTTCTCACGGTTGGGCGCGTGCCGCAGCATACCCCCCCCGGATATATTGATGTGCGTCCCGAAGCTCTTCTGGTTCGGGAAAATCACGCCGACCTTCTCGGCCACGGCGCGGTCGGCGGGCTTCTTTGAGCTGGCGAGCCGCACGTAGTAATAGGTGTTGCTGATCGCCACGTGGCATTCTCCCGCGCCCACCGAAAGGATCTGGTCGGTATCGCCGCCTTTCGGGTCGCGCGCGAGGTTGGCCTTGATGCCTCGGGCCCATTGCTGTGCCTTGTCCTCGCCGAGGTGGTCGATCAGAGCCGACATCAAGGACAGGTTATAGACGTGGCTCAATGAACGCGTGCAGACCTTGCCCTTCATCCCGGCAGCGGCGAGGTCCTCGTAGTTCTGCACGTCGGCGGGATTGACGAGTTGCTTGTTGTAGACGATGACCCGGGCGCGTTTCGAGAAACCGTACCAGTGGCCGGCGGGCTCGCGCAGGTGCGCGGGTATGCGCTGGTTGAGCGCAGCCGACTGCACGGGCTCAAGCAGGTTCATCTGCTGGGCCCGCCAGAGCCGCGCGACGTCCACGGTGAGGAGGACATCGGCCGGGCTGTTGCGCCCCTCGTTCTTCAGCCGCTCGAGGAGGGCGTCCTCGGTGCCCTCGATGCGGTTGATTTTGATCCCGGTCAGCCGGGTGAAATTGATGTACAGCGCCTCGTCAGTCTGGTAATGGCGGGATGAATAGAGGTTTAGCACCTTCTCCTGGGCGAAGGCGGGCTCCGATGTCCCGACAACAAGCGCCATCGCTGCCAGCAACAGAAAGCAGGAGCCGGTTAGCAGGATCAACGTTGGCAATCCGTATCTATTCCACAAGTTGTTGATCATTTGATACTCCTTGTACCGGTTTGTGATTGTTGCGAGTATATCGAGAACAATTCTCATTGACAACGTAACAAGAATCATTATCATTTGTCAAGTCTTAATTGGAATGGAGGGTCGGGTCGTGCATGCAGTGGTCGTCGGCGCGGACAAGCTCGGGGCTATCCCGGACATGCTTGCCAACATGGGGATTACGATACAAAAACATATCACCGGACGCTTTGCAGTACATCAACGAAAGCTGCCGGCGTTGCCAGCTGGCACCGAGCTGCTGATCCTGTTCACGGATTTTCTCGGCCATAACGTGATGCGCCATTTCCGCGAACTGGCGCGGCTCGAAAAAGTGCCGGTGGTGGCGTGCCGGCGCTCTACCGTGTGTCTGGCGCAGTCGCTGGAAAGATGCCTCGCCAACAGGCGTTTGGAATCCGATCGCTGCGCTCAGGGTGCCGCACGCAATTCTCGAATGGTTCCCGAAAAAGCCGCTGTCTGAAACTGCTGCAGCATTCGCCCGGTCTTCGCAGTCGGCGTAAACTCATTGGGGGTAAGTGACGTCAAGACGCATATCGCACCGATGATCGACCGGTCCGCTTCGGCTATACGGATGCGCGCCATGCTGGGCGTGGCTGCGCTGCTATTCTGTGCGGCGGGGGCGTCCCTGGCCCAGATCACAGTGTTGGAAGTGATCCCGCTCCGCTACCGTATGGCCCAGGAGCTCATTCCCATCATCCAGCCGATGCTGGCACGGGAGGGCAGCGTGAGCGGCTTCCAGGGGCAGCTGGTCGTGCGCACCACGCCGGCCAACCTGGAAGAAATCAAGCGCATCCTCGCCAGCCTGGATACCGCTCCACGGCAGCTCATCATCAGCGTACGCCAGGAAGCCGACGTGGACCGCAGCAGGAGCAGCGCCGAGATCTCGGGGAGCGTCGGCGGCGACCATGGGCGAGTGACGATCCCCGGCGGCGGCGACACGCGTGGCGGCAACGTGGTGCTGCGAGACGGCGACGACCGGTTGCGGGTCAACGTGCAAGAGGGCGGCGCCAGCGAGCGGGACCGCAGCGACCAGACAGTGCGCGTACAGGAAGGGCGCGAAGCCTTCGTGCGCGTCGGGCAGTCCGTGCCGGTGCGCGAGCGGCAGGTGCAGCGGTCCGTGGTCGGCGGGCGGGTAGTGGAGCAGGTGGTGGAAGGCACCCAGTACCGCGACGTGGCGAGCGGCTTCTACGTCCTGCCGCGCCTCGCCGGCGACCGCGTCACGCTCGACGTGAGCTCGCAGCGCGAGTCGCTGGCGCGGCGCTCTACCGGCAGCGTCAACGTGCAGAGCGTGGTCACTACCCTCTCCGGGCGCTTGGGGGAATGGATGGAGCTCGGCGGCGTCGGGCAGGATGCCAGCGGCCAGCAGTCGGTCCTCCTTGGGCGCAGCGCGAGCTCGTCGCGAGACAACCGCCGGGTGTTGATCAAGGTGGAGGAGGTGCGGTAGCTGGTTGGTGATTAGTAGCTGGTGAAGGGTGACTCGTCACTCGTTTCTCGTGACTGGTGCCCTGTCCGGAGTCGCTCCGCGATGAGCCGAAAATCATCACAGCACCACCCTATCGCTGGCATTTGACGAGCAACGAGTAACGAGCAACGAGTCACCCGTCGACTGGCACGTGCGTCCCGCGCAAGCTAACATGCGCCTGTGCTTGACCTTGAGAAGATATTCTCCGCGCACGGGCTGCTGGCGGAAGCGGTGAGGGATTTTCGCGCGCGTCCGTTCCAGGTGGAAATGGCGTGCGCGGTGGCGGAGGCGATCGCGGGCAACGGCGTGCTGGTGGCCGAGGCGGGCACCGGCACCGGCAAGACCTTCGCCTACCTGGTGCCGGCACTATTGTCCGGCGGCAAGGTCGTCATTTCCACCGGCACCAAGACGCTGCAGGACCAGCTCTACGGCCGCGACATTCCGACGGTGCGTGGAGCGCTCAAGCTGCCGGTGACGGTGGCAGTGCTGAAGGGGCGCGCCAACTACGTCTGCCACTACCACCTCGAGCGGGGGCAGCACGACGCGCGCCTGCAGAGCCGCGACGATGTCCGTCACCTGGCCGCCATCTCGAGCTTTGCCCGCACCACCACCAGCGGCGACAAGGCCGACTGCTCCACGGTCCCGGAGAATGCGGGCGTCTGGGCGCTCGCCACCTCCACGCGCGAGAACTGCCTCGGGTCCCAGTGCCCCAATTACGACCAGTGCTTCGTCATGGAGGCGCGGCGCAAGGCGCTGGCGGCCGACGTAGTGGTGGTCAACCACCACCTGTTCTTCGCCGACCTCGTGCTGCGCGACGAGGGCGTGGCCGAGCTGCTGCCGGCCTGCAACACGGTCATCTTCGACGAGGCGCACCAGCTGCCGGAGACGGCGAGCCTGTTCTTCGGCACCAGCGTCTCGACTTCGCAGTTGACCGGGCTCGCTCGCGACGCGCGGCTGGAAGCGGCTGCAGGGGCCAAGGACTACGCGCCGCTGCCGGAGGCGGCGCAGGCGCTCGACAAGGCGGCACGCGATCTGCGGCTCGCGTTCCGGCAGGATAACGGCCGCCTGCCGGCGAGCGCGGTCGACGGCGACGCAGCTTTCCGGTCGGCGCTGGACGTGCTGCTGGCGGCCCTCGACCGCCTGTCCGAAGAGCTGAAGGGGCAGGCCGAGCGCGGCGAAGGCCTCATGCGCTGCTGGCAGCGGGCGCTGTCCGTGGCGGAGGGCATCGAGCGCTGGCGCAGCGGCCTCGATGAAGAAGCCCAGGTGAAATGGGTGGAGCTGTTCGGACACTCGCTGCACCTCAATTCGACGCCGTTGTCGGTGGCGGAGATATTCCGCCGCCAGGTCGAGGCCGACGCTCGGAGCTGGATCTTCACTTCCGCGACCCTCTCCGTGAACCGCGATTTCAGCCACTATTGCGGCCAGATGGGGCTCACCGGGGCGCGCACAGAGAGCTGGGACAGCCCGTTCGATTTCGCGCAGCAGGGCCTTCTCTGCGTGCCGGCGGGCCTGCCGGATCCCAATACGCCGGCGCATACGGAGGCGGTGGTCGAAGCCGCGCTGCCGGTGATCGAGGCCGCGGGCGGCGGCGCTTTCATGCTGTTCACCAGCCTGCGCGCCATGCGCCACGGCTACGAGCTGCTGGAGCGTGCGTTCGAGGAGCGAGGGCTAGATTACCCGCTGCTGGTGCAGGGAGAGGGCTCGCGCTCGGAAATGCTGGTGCGCTTCCGCGATCTCGGCAACGCCGTGCTGGTGGGCAGCCAGTCGTTCTGGGAAGGCGTGGACGTCCGTGGCGAGGCGCTGTCGCTGGTGGTGATCGACAAACTGCCGTTCGCGCCGCCCGATGACCCGGTGCTCGCCGCGCGCATCGAGCGCATGAACCGCGAGGGACGCAGCCCATTTCTCGAGCACCAGCTGCCCGAGGCGGTGATCACGCTCAAGCAGGGCGCGGGCCGGCTGATCCGCGACGAGACCGATCGCGGGGTTCTGATGATCTGCGATCCGCGGCTGGTAAGCCGCGGCTACGGCAAGCGCGTGCTGGCGAGCCTGCCGCCGATGCGTTTCACGCGCGACGCGGCAGTGGCCGTGGCCTTCTTCACCAGACCCGCCACGATTCGGCCCAGCGCCAGGCCAGCCACAGCAGCACCAGCCACAAAACAACGATAAGCGCGGCGGCGAGGTAGCTGCGCGGCTGCGCCTGCTTTTCTTCCAGCCAGCGCGCTGCCTGCGCGCGGCATTCGGCCAAAACGTCCGGCGGTACCAGCTTCAGCACGAGCCAGATGCCGGCCGACAGGATGAGCACGTCGTCCAGATAGCCGAGAATCGGGATGAAGTCGGGGATGAGGTCGATCGGGCTGAATGCGTAGGCGACCAGCCCCGCGGCGAGCGCCTTGGCGATGAACGGCGTGCGCGGGTGGCGGGTGCAGAACCACAGGGCGACGACGTCCTGCTTCAGCCGCTGCGCCCACTCTTGAAGCCGTTTCAGCATGGGATGACTGGAATGACGGCCGGTTCGCTTTTGCGGCTAAGAAGTGACTCGTTGCTCGTTACTCGTTTCTCGCTGTTTGTCAGTCGAGAAGGCGCGGTCTCCAAAACGAAGTCCAGCAACGAGAAACGAGCAACGAGTCACTCCTTCATACCACCTCGGCCCACAAATCGTGGCTGTCGGCGCGGATGACGCGAACATTGGCGAAGGTGCCCACCTGCAGGGTCGGTGAGTAGGCGACGTGGACGACGCCGTCGATCTCGGGGGCGTCGGCGCTCGAACGCGCCACGGCGCCGCCGGGGCCGGCTTCGTCCACCAGCACGGTGAGTGTTTTTCCGATCTTGCGCTGGAGCCGTCGCGTGCTGATCTTCTCCTGCAGTTGCATGAAGCGGGCGCGGCGCTCCTCTCTCACTTCCTCCGGCAACGGGCCGGGCAGGGCATTGGCCGCGGCGCCCGCCACCGGCGAATAGGCGAAGCAGCCGACGCGATCCAGCTCCGCCTCGTTCAGGAAACGGAGCAGTTCCTCGAACTCCGCCTCGGTCTCGCCGGGAAAGCCGGCGATGAACGTGCTGCGGATGGTGATATCGGGACACATTTCCCGCCAGCGCCGGATGCGCGCCAGGTTGTTCTCGGCGCTCGCCGGGCGTTTCATCAGCTTCAATATCCGCGGGCTTGCGTGCTGGAAGGGCACGTCGAGGTACGGCAGAAGCTTTCCCTCCGCCATCAGTGGAATGACTTCGTCCACGTGCGGGTAGGGATAGACGTAGTGCAGCCGCACCCAGGCGCCGAGGCCGCCCAGCGCGCGCGCGAGTTCGGTCATGCGCGTCTTCAGCGGGCGGCCTTCCCAGAAGCCGGTGCGGTACTTCACGTCCACGCCGTAGGCGCTGGTGTCCTGCGAGATGACCAGCAGTTCCTTCACGCCCGCCTTCACCAGGCTTTCCGCTTCCCGCATCACCTCGCCGACCGGGCGGCTGACGAGGTCGCCGCGCATCGAAGGGATGATGCAGAAGGTGCAGCGGTGATTGCAGCCCTCGGCTATCTTGAGATAGGCATAGTGCGCGGGGGTGAGCTTGACTCCGTGCGGAGGGATCAGGCTGGTGTAGGGATCGTGCGGCTGCGGCAGGTGCGCGTGCACGGCGCGCATTACTTCATCGGTTGCGTGGGGGCCGGTTACCGCCAGCACCGCGGGATGCGTTTTCCTGACGACGTCGCCCTTGGCGCCGAGGCAGCCGGTGACGATCACCTTACCGTTCTCGGCGAGTGCTTCGCCGATGGCGTCGAGCGACTCGTCCACGGCGGAGTCGATGAAGCCGCAGGTGTTGACCACCACGAGATCGGCATCGCGGTAAGCAGGCGCGATCAGGTAGCCCTCGGCTCGCAACTGGGTCAGGATGCGTTCGGAATCGACCAGTGCCTTCGGACAGCCCAGGGAAACGAAACCGACCCGGGGCGGGGACATTGCGCCGGCACCGCGTCGCCGCGGCGGCCGCTCAGGACTTGCCTTCGCCGCCTTCGTTTTTGTTGCTGCCATGCGCCGGCGACTCCGATGATTTTGCGTCGCCGCCCTGGCGGTGGGCCCCGCCGGTGAAATTGGGGAAAGGGAAATTGCTGAACAGGTTGCGCGTCTGGCTCTGCAGCTGTTGCTGCATATCCATGAAGGCGTTGGCGCTTTGCTCGAGGTAGGTGCCCATCAGGCCCTGGATGGCAGGCCCCTGCATCTTGACGAACTCGCTCCAGGCATCCGCGCTGAGTATGGGATTGCCGCCGTATACCTGCCGCGATTGATCCTGCAGGCGCTTCTGGATCTCGATGAAGGTGTGGATGTTCTTCTCGAGGTAGCTGCCCATCATTCCCTGCATGGCGTTGCCGTAGAAGCGGATGATCTGCGACAGCACGTCGCTCGAAAATATCGGCGCGCCGGCGGTTTCTTCGTCGAGAATGATCTGCAGCAGAATGCTGCGCGTCAGATTCTCGCGGGACTTTGCGTCTTCAATCTTGAAATCGACCTGCTCCAGCACCAGCTTCTTGACGTCCGCAAGCGTGATGTAACTGCTTGTTTCGGTATCGTAAAGCCGTCGATTTGGATATTTCTTGATGATCCGCGACTGCTGCGTCATGGGGGTTGGTTGCCGTGCACCAGAGTCGCCCATTATTCCACTCCGGTTGCAGTATTGCAAGCTAACGGATTGAAAAATATCGGCAAATCAATGATGCCTTGCGCGCATGATGCTGCGAGTCATGACTGTTCTTGTGTGCACGGCATCATATTTCCAGAAAGCCTCGTCCCATCGGTTGCTAATAGCAGGCAGCGTAAGAATTTCGCCGGGGCTCAACCCGATATATTCTAGTACATGTGCTGTCCGCCGTTGATGGCAATGTTGGCGCCGGTGACGAACGCGGCTTCTGCCGAGCATAGGTAGGCGACCAGGCCCGCGATTTCCTCCGGCTTGCCGAGTCGCCCCACCGGGATCTGCGGAACGATCTTGCTGTCGAGGATTTCCTTGGGGATCGCCAGCACCATCTGGGTGCCGATGTAGCCCGGCGAGATGGTGTTGACGGTCACGCCCTTGCGCGCAACCTCCAGCGCGAGCGCCTTGGTAAAGCCGTGCATGCCCGCCTTCGCCGCGGAGTAGTTGGTCTGGCCGAACGCGCCCTTCTGGCCGTTGATCGAGGAGATGTTGATGATGCGGCCCCAGCCGCGGTCGACCATGCCATCGCAGACCGGCTTGGTCATGTTGAACACGCTGTCGAGGTTAGTGCCCAGCACAATGTCCCAGTCGACCTTGCCCATCTTCCTGAAAGTCATGTCCCTGGTAATACCGGCGTTGTTCACCAGCACGTCAACCGGTCCGACCTCGGACTGAATCTTTGCGATCGCCTGCTGGCACGAGTTGTAGTCCGCCACGTCCACTTGCACAGCGCGTATTTCGTGGCCACGGCTCTTCATGTTCTTCAGCCACTCGGCGGCCTTGGTATTGCCGGGAGAGTGGGTGGCGATGACCTTGTAGTCCATCTGCGCCAGCTTGATGCAGATCGCCTCGCCGAGACCCCCCATGCCGCCGGTTACGACCGCCACTCGTTGTGCCATGACAGCTCCTTCACGATGATATTGATGGTACGCGACCGGTAACGGGTCGCCGCGTCCTTACCTGCATTTTTCCCTGACATAGCGGCCCGGCGCCGGTTCTATTTCCCTGTGGCTCCCGCCCCCGAGCTGCTGGCGGGCGGCAATCTCGGCTCCGCCGAACGGAGAGAGCCAGTCCGCCCAGTGCTTCCACCAGCTCCCCGGCTGCGAGGTTGCGGCGGACAGCCAGCGCTCGGGATCCTCCTCCCGGTTCGGGTTCAGCCAGAAATTGCGGCGGTTCCTGGCCGCCGGGTTGATGACGCCGGCGATGTGCCCGCTAGCCGACAGCACGAATTCGATTTTACCCCCTAGCAGCCGCGTGCTGGCATAGGCGGTACGCCAGGGCACGATATGGTCCTCGCGGGTCGCCAGCAGGTAGGCCGGCGCGTCCACCTTGCCGAGGTCCACGGGGGCGCCGCACATGCGGAGCCGGCCGGGCAGGCGCAGGTTGTTCTCCAGGTACATGTTGCGCACGTAATAGGCATACATGGCGCCAGGCAGGTTGGTGCTGTCGCTGTTCCAGTAGAGCAGGTCGAATGCCTCGGGTGTGCGGCCCTTGAGGTAGTTGTTGACCACGTAGTTCCAGATGAGGTCGTTGGCGCGCAGGCTGGCGAAGGTCAGGGCGAGCTCGCGGCCGTGCAGCACGCCGCCGTCGGCGAAGTCCTGCTCGCGCCTGGCGACATAGGCCTCGTCGACGAAGACGGCGAGTTCGCCGGTATCGTGGAAGTCCAGCATTGCGGCGAGCAGCGTCAGGCTCGCCACCGGGTCGGCGCCTTTTGCCTTCAGCACGGCGAGCGCCGAGCCGAGCAGGGTGCCGCCGACGCAGAAGCCGAGCGCGTTGACCTGTGCGGTGCCGCAGATTTCCGCCGCGACCGCCAGCGCCTTGATCACGCCGTGCTCGAGGTAGTCGTCCCAGGTCGCGCGGCCCATCTCGGGCGGCATGTTGCGCCACGACACCATGAACACGGTATG
>Ga0137319_1000290_pt1 | contig 16329 bp, 13 predicted proteins | sample EasRivERMZT333_2_FD_104752 | JGI IMG/M metagenome (GOLD analysis project Ga0137319, IMG submission 104752) | Soil microbial communities from meander-bound floodplain in the East River, Colorado, USA - East River MetaG ERMZT333_2 | ecosystem: Environmental > Terrestrial > Soil > Floodplain ... | reverse complement strand
ATGGTGCCAGCCTACTGACAGACTAGTCCATGGTGTTGACAGTTTCGTTGACACTTCACCCACCACTGCCTCCTAAATTCTTGATGCACCCACACTAGAGTTTGGAGGCGAGGGTCGGAATCGGACCAAAAACGCGGCAACAACGACCAAAAGATACGGTTTCTGTGAAGTTAGTCAACCACTGCTCAGCCACTAGGCATTCAGTAGATCTGAACTAGCCGTTTGTGCACAGTTTTGTGCACACCGGGACCTTCACCGTCAAACTTCAGGCTGACACCGTTCAGTATTGAAGGACAAACACGACATCAAGACTGTTGGTGTTGACAAACAGGTACTCTTCCATTTTTTTATTCTCGGTGGCATAAATCTGCCATTCCGCCGTGAGGTTGACGTCCATCTCAACATTCGCTCGGATGCGCTGTTTCCATTGTTCGAGGTCCTCTTCGTTGTTTGGAACAAAGTTCTTGATCTCCAGCAATCTGTGTAAATCATTCGAATTAATCTTAAACCGCAATACCCAAAAGGCGGCATCCATCGCGATGAGGCGTCCCCGTTTTAGATCTCTCACTGATTCGGGTGTCGGCTTCATAACGAGTTTCTCAAATGTGCTCCTGGGACTTGTCGCTGCATATCTGCACACTAACGCAGCGATAACAAGGATGGCGATGGGGCAGTTAAGGAGGAACACTTGTTTCAATAGTGATCCGCTGAAATGGCGGCGGCGAATTACATTGTGGAATGCCCATTGCAGAAGGAGTTGCGGAATTAATAGAATCGCGCAGGTAATCGCTCCTGACAACAAGGCCCACATCGTCCGACCTTCCAGATTTGAATCTCCTCCAATAAAGTAAAACGCAAAAGCTCCGATACCTGTCAATGTAGCTCCTACAATGAACACAGCAAGGTTTGCTAGAAGCTTAGTTTTGTCGGATCGTTTTTCAATCACAGCAGTATATTATACCTCGGATCGTCCAACTACCGAGGATGACTTCATGTTCATTCCCAAAGATTGGTACAAATGCGCCGTGGAGGAACCTCCCAGAATACTTTTCTTGATCGCCGTATATATCGATCAAGTCAATTCGGCCTTCATACTTAAGTCTATTGCCACTTCGTGTGACGGTAATATTGTCGCTAAGTCTGAATCCAAAGAACCCAAGATAAAAGCGAAGCTCGTTAGGTGATTGTTGAGGATCGCCCAATTGTGCTTCGTTCCTGCCCCGGTTACCGGCCCACTGCGGCCCCACATTAAAATCCTCGATTCGGACGAGCGCCTTACCAGTACACAACATACGCCGTTGTGCCTCGATCTCGAACTTGAAATATTCTTTCGCTTTTCCCACCGCATTGGGACGGTTCTGATCAAACCACGCTGTATCGTTGAACTGATTCACTTGAGGCACAAATCCCATTGAAGTAAACCGCATTACCGGACTAGTCAGGAAACTTCGCCAAAGTGCGAACGGCATTGCAGGTGTGGAAGGTCTCCCGACAAACGGGCGCCTGTAAACCCACTGTCCATTCTGATAGTGAAAGTAAGGTGCGAAGGCCCATGATTCGAGGCCATTCCTATCAATAAGATTCGCCGACATGTTGTGAACAAAGGCGTAGACGTTTGGACCATCCCATTCCTCGCCTGGATCGCGGCCGAGCCACCTTCCAATGCTTGGGTTGTAATACCTGTACCCGTAATACAATAAATCCGTTTCCTGATCCTGATACTTGGTGGAGAACCGAATCGGATTCGAACTAGCGGCGACCCCCTCAGCGCGCAGCACTTCGCCAAATGGTCCATATTCGTAGGTCGCCGTTTGAGTGCCGCTGGATGCACTCACCAAGGCACGCACATTTCCGTTGCCATCAAACGCTGGGAAATGGACGCCGTTGGTGCTGACATTGATCGCAAGGAGTCCTCCAACTCCTCCCGCTGAAGTGGACCCCTACGTTCGTACCACTGGGCGCGTTTTTTAAGCTAGCATTCTTCGAGGCTGCTCCGGTTTCTTTTTGGTCTCTCTTTCTTCGCGCCTCAATCATTTTGGAAAGAGAGAGCAACGAATTTGGAATCTTCGTCACCCTCCCTCTCCGTTTTTCTTGGGTCTCTGTTTCTACCGCCGCACGCCGTCTGGTTTCAAGCTCTGTTTCAGAACTCCTCCGACTCCAGGCCCGTTGCCAGTGACGTTCCTCCCAGCTTGGGTGCGTCCTTACCTGCAGGACGCTCTTGCATCGCCTCCCAGCTCGCCGGCTTGCCACCGTAACTGCCGGCAAACCGATACCACTGCTCCGGCGTGGCGTTGCCCAGCCCTTGATGCGGACGCGCTTCATTGTAGTTCCCAAACCATCGGCCCAGTCCACGACCGGCGGACAATCCATCACCATAGTCGTTGATGTAAACCTCCTCATACTTCACGCTGCGCCACAGCCGCTCGATGAACCGGTTGTCCATCCAACGCCCTCGACCATCCATGCTCACTTCCACTCCGGCCGATTGCACCGCATCGATGAACCCTGGACTGGTGAACTGCGGTCCCTGATCGGTGTTGGAAATCAGCGGTGCTTGCCCCGCGTGCGTCAGCGCTTGCTCCCACGCTCGAATGCAAAACTCCGTTTCCATCGTGTTGCTCAACTCCCACGCCAACACATAGCGGCTCCACCAATCCATCACCGCCACCAAATACATAAACCCACACGCCATCGGGATATACGTGATGTCGCTGCACCAAACCTGGTTCGGTCCACTGATCTCCAATCCCTTGAGCAGGTACGGGTAGATCTCGTGCTCTTCGCCCGGCAGAGTGACCCGCCGCCGTGGGTAAATCGCCTCGATACCCATCAACCGCAACAGTCGTCTCACCCGCTTGCGATTGACCTCCTGGCCGCGTTGCTTCAACAGCACGCTCAGCCGGCGACTGCCATACACCGGGTGTTCCAGATGCAACTCGTCCAGCACTCGCATCAGGGCCAGGTTGGCTTCGGTTTCCGGACACGGCTCGTAGTAGTAGGCCCCGCGGCTGATATCCAACAGTTGGCATTGGTGGCGAATGCTCGGTTGTTCGATGGGTTGGATCAGCTCTCGTCGCGTAGCGACAGGCCCAACTGCTTGGACTTTTTTTTGAGCCAATCCAGATCGACCGTCAACTGGCCGATCTTCTGATGCAACTGCGCGATCATTTTCTCGCTGTCCTCCGGCACTTGATTGCCGCGTTCGAACAACTCATGCAACCGTTCCCGGATGGTCGTCTTCCATTGCCCGACCAACAGAGGATGCACCTCGTTCTCACGCGCAATCTGCGCCGTGGTTTTAATTCCCATTAACGCCTCCAAACCCACTTTGGCTTTGAAGGCCCCACTATACTGTTTGCGTTTTCGTTTCATCGATCTGCTCTTTCTCACATCGAGCAGACCTCGAAAAGTCTAGCTTAAGGGCTGGTCTAAATTTCGGGGTCCATTTCACGCCTCTTGGAAACTGCCGCTCAGATCACTGCCCCAGACGTAAGCGCGAACTGTCCCGTTGGTCTGATTGACTTCGGCAATCAAATTCCACCCATCATACACGAACTTATTCGTGGAAGCAGATATATAGGAACTGCCATTCCAAGTCGAAACTACTTTCCAAGTCCTCCGACTGCGGTAATCGTAGCTGAAATCCAACTTCAATCGCGCTCCCGACGGGATGTTTGTATTTCCCGTCATGTTGACAAGCCGGTTTTCCGCGTCCCATCTGTAGCTCCAGCGGCCATCGTTAGTCAGATTGCCATCGGCGTCATAGCTAAAGGCTTCCGGGTTTTTGGGCAGGAAAATATTTCGGTTGATGTTGGTCACTATGTCCGAATTGGTACCCTGATTAAGCACGGCGAGGTTAGTGATGCTTTGGAATACCGCCACGCTGTTGTCCAGTGCCAGGTCCTTGCGGAAATAATCGCCTTTGCGATACGTCGGCTGGTTGTTGACCGTTACAGTCGCAGGATTCGTGGCGGTGCCAATCACATCGACAGTACCAGGTACCGTGCGCTGCATATATTGGTTCAGATTATTCACCGTGTAATTCTGATATCGCAAGTTGCTTCCCCATTCATTGCCGCCACTGGCTGCGACCTTCCGGTTGCCAATATCATCAAAGCTGTACTCAAACTGTTGTCCTGCGACAATGGAGTTGTCACTCCAGTATTTCTTGCCGTTGATCAGCTGTCCTAAAGAATCATATTGGTAAGTCCATCGCGAGCCATCTGCGTTGGTCACGCCAGTTCGCTGATTAGCGGAGTTGTACCCAAAGTTAAAGCGAAGGGCAGAAACCGCCGCGTTGGAGATAGAAGTCAACCGATTGAGGTTGTCGTAAGCCTTGGTGGTTGTCAGCCGAGGCGTACCGCTTTGCGCCAGAGTAATCGTATTCACCAGGGACGAGTTGGCATGGTAAGTATAGGCTGCGGTGTAGCTGCCGTTAGTGACGCTTCCGAGCCGCGACGCGGCGTCATACCCATACTGAGTGAGGGTGGAAGCAAACGATGCCACCGACACACTGCTTCTTCTCAACAGGGAATCATAGGTGTTGGTCACGGTAAACCCATTGCATGTCTCGCTGAGCAACTGTCCCGCTGCGCCGTAAAGCAAGGTTGTCGTGTTTGTGCCTTGCACCACGCTGATGAGTCGTCCCAGCCGGTCGTGTGTGTTAGTCATGCCCAGCGTCCCATCGGAATACATAACCGTGTTGACATCCCCGGCGGCGTTGGTTGTGTAGGTTGTAATGACATTTCTGGCCCAGGCGCGACTCTTCAGCCGTCCCCCCGCCGTATAGCCATAGACAGGCCCTTTGCCGTCGGCGTATACTTTATTGGTCAGAAATCCACGAATATCATAATACGATTTGTCACCGGTCGATTCAAAATCACCCACTTCGGGTCGAATCAAAATCACCCACCCTGGTGGGCGGTTATGTAGGTGGTTTTGGGTTGTGATTCAAGGTTGATCTCATAGTTTTTGTGCGCGGTTCGGGGGATAGGGCTCTGCAGGAGTGCAACCCGAGCACTGGATCGCCCGTGGATTGCAAAAGCATCCCGTCCCTGTTCGAGCAAGCATGCGGACCGGGATTTTTCTTTGGGGTGCCTCTGCAAGCCACGGTATAAAGCGAAAAACTCATCGTTTCTTTCCGGCTGCCTGGCCGCTGTTGTCTTTTTGATTGCGGAGCCGATAGCTTCTGCCGGTGATAGGGATGACTTCGGCCTGCTGGAGGAAACGATCTAAAATCGCCGTGGCGGCCGGGACGTCGCCCAGCAGTTGTCCCCATTCTTCGATGGGGCGGTTGGAGGTCATGAGAGTCGAGCGGTTCTGGTGACGGCGCACGATGATTTCCAACAGACTCTCGGCGGATTTGGCCGGGAAGTGTTTCATTCCAAAATCGTCGATGCACAGGAGGTCTGGCTTGAGGAAGCGATTCAAGGTGCGTTTGGCTTGGGCGGGAGACTCGTCGGCTTGGAGATCGCGCACCAGGTCGAACACCGAACAATACAGCGCGACAAAGCCGGCCTTGATCGCCGCGTAACCGATGGCCTGAGCCAGGCAGCTTTTCCCCACCCCGGGTGGCCCCAGCAGGAGGATGTCACGGTTTTGGCGGATGAAGTTAGCGCTGGCCAAGTCGTAGATCTGGGCGCGTTTGATGGAGGGATTGAAGTCCCAGTCGAACTCATCCAAGGGCTTGAGCTCGCGAAAGGCCGCCGCTTTCTTTCGCCGTTCGACCCGGCGCTGAGCGCGGACGTTTAATTCGTCCTGCAGGACCAGTTCCAGGAACTGTGCCGGTGAGAGTTGATGAGAGCTCGCTTCTTGGAGGCGCATTTCCAAACTCAAAAGCAAGCCGGAGAGGCGCAGTGTTCGGGCCGATTGGACGAGGTTTTGGTTCATGGGTGTTTAGTATTGAGCTTTGATAAACAGGCCGTATTCGGCCAGGTTGCGAATGAGCGGATGTTCCTGGGCAAATTGAAAATGGGGTTGCACGGTGGGTTGGTCGAGCAAGGCACGCACCTCGCGCAGACGCCAAAGGTTTCGAGATAGAGCGGCGGCGCAGGCTTGGTTAATCGCCTTCAAAGAGTGCTTTCGGCTCAGATTGACCAGGCCCATGAGTGAGCGAATGGCGGTGGGACCGCGCTGGCCGATCAAGCCGCGAGCCCAATCGGCGCAGGGCTGGCCCATTTGGCTGGCCCGCCGCAGCCAGTAGTCCTGCTGCCGTTCCAGAGTTCCTTGGCCGCCTCCAAGGCCGCGCGCATTGGTGAACTGGCCTGCGTCCAACTTGGCGTGCATGACAATCTGGTCCCAGCGCTGGTTGAAGAGCCGTACACAGCGGCCATCCCATCGCGCCCAGACGGTTCGTCCGATGTATTCGGGGGGAACGTGGTAGTAGGCTTTGTCGACCTCGACATGAGCGTCACGGTGAACGGTGCGTTGGGCTTCCTGGAAGCAGGGGAAAAGACTCAGTGGCAGCGGAAGCAAGGCTGGTTGTTCCTCGGCAAAGAGGGCGGCGACTTGTTTGCGCGTGGTGCCGTGAATGCGCACGTCGGCGACGCTCTGTTCCCAATGGACCAGGAATTGGTTCTGCTCGGCCAGACTGAGGAAACTGCGGCCTTTGAGCGCGTTGGATTTGAGGTAACCGATATTGCGCTCGATCTTTCCTTTGTGTTCGGGCTGCCTGGGCCGACAGGGCATCAGGGCGATGCCGTAATGGCGGCAAAAGCATTCCAGCTTTGGATTCAGATCCGGATCGTACCAATCGGCCCGACTGACCGCGGCCCGGAGGTTGTCGAGGTTTAAGGTCTTGGGGACACCGCCAAAGTAACGAAACGCGTTTTCCAAACAGCGGATGAATGTCTCAGTGGTTTGATACCAAACGGCCTCGCTGTAGGCTTTGCGCGAATAGCTCAGCACCATGCGGAAGATCCACGGCTTGCGTCGTCGACCACTCGGCTGGTTCACCGGTGCTCCGCTGCCAAAATCGACCTGGGCTTCCTCCGCCGGTTGAACCTCGACGCGGCAGATGGGCGTGGGAGAACTCTCTTTGAGCCGGCGAACGAATCGCTTGACGGCCTGGTAGGACCCCTTGAAGCCGACTTCGATGACCAGGTCTTGATAAATGCGCTGGGCCGTCAAACCGAGATGCACTTTGGCCTCGATCCGCTCAGCGTACGTCTGACATTTGCCGGGCCGGCCGGTCGGCTCGGCGTACACCCGCTCAATCACGGTCCTGACCTCTAAGTTGCCGGGGGTCGAAAGCGGGTGATTTTGAAGCCAATCAGCCGGCGCGGTGTCGGGGATCGAAAGGGTGGCTGAACTTGAAGCGGCCCGAATATATTTGCGCACCGTCTGCCGATCGATCTGGAGCTCCCGGGCGATGCGCCGCTTCGACCAGCCTTTGCTTTTGAGTGCCTGAATTGCGTTGATCAAGTCCATCTTGAGAAAGTTTGACATGGCCAAAATCGGCTCCTGACCCGAGCCGTTTTGCCAAGCCTTTTACCTTCTCAGGGTGGGTGATTTTGAAGCCCTTACTTTCGACCCCAGGTGGGTGATTTTGAGTGACCGCTGACACTAAGCCAAAGCAGATGCCTCTCTCGTGCCGTTCGGTCACAAACCAGTACCAGCCTGTAAAGCTCTCCCACACTTCCAACAATTGAGACAGTTTCACCGTTTTCAATTCATCCATGTTCATTTCCTCCATTGGTTGACGAAGCATCGTGAAGACCGAAGCCCTCACACGTTGCCTCTTAGGAGATAACAGCGAGCCGCAGTGGAACGAGGCGACTGATAAAATTGGCCGAATGTGAGGCGTGTGCGAATCGTTCGGGGTCGAGCGCAGGCGAAGACCGAAAGGCCTAAATGAGTCTCGGCGCAACCGAGACCTGAAGCTACCGAGAGGGGTGTTGGCTTCGGGTGGGCGGTGAATTGGTTGCTTCAGCCCGACGCCATAAGCGAGGGTCTTTTACGCGTTTCCCCAATTCTGAGCGGCCTGCCTCTTACTGGATGATGTAAAAAGCGCATCATCTCAATCGGGCGGTCTCGCCCACGACTTCCTTCGCATCTTTATCCTCACGCAATCCCAGAAACGTGCCGTGTTACTTGAAATCGGAATGCCGGGTTAAAGTAGTATGGAAAAGAGGTGAAATTTATATTCCGATCAAAGGTACAAAGAAGATGGGTGGCTGGGAAAAAAGATTCCTACGAGCGACACAAGCCATGTCACTCAAACGAACAAATCGTCAAGAAATGGCGAAGCGGTGCACGTTACAACGGACATCCCCGGAGAAAAAGCGAAAGTACATGACCGATTTGACAAAGAGAGGAACTATCACGGTTCGACCTTTGCTAAACGAGAGTAAATTCGTCGGTCAATAGCGCGGAGGGGAGTGGTTGCCTTTTTGCGAGAATAGATAGAACCGCTCTCTTCTTTCCAAAAAAGATTTCGACAGTGAGAGCTTTGTTGTTCAAGACGAAGAACTTGTCTTCGTAAAGGGCTTGCGTGTATTTTCTAGCATTGCACGGCCGACTCTACTTCACCGAAACGCGCGCGCAAGTAGCTTCCTTGGCATCCTGCAAATCTTTGGCCGACTTCATCGTGATCGCTTGTGAGCCGTGCTCAGGGCGTGGAAAGCCCTCCCGTGTGTCTTAATCTCCGAAGTGAACGTCGAGCACTAGGCTCTCACGCGGCTCCAACTTCCACTAATCTGGAAAATTGCGCGTCCAATGTTCGGCCACCATTACGTTCCTGACGCTGTGACATAGATGCGATCCAGTTGAAGGAGGCTCGCATCCAGCCAACCAAGTTCCTGAACGAATCTTTCGACAGAATTGTGGCCCCAAACGTCCTCGAACAATTGTGGTGGCAAGCTATAGCCACTCGCCCGCGGCCAAAGATCTTTAATGGTATTGACCTGCTTCAGATGTTCCGCCGCAAAGATCGCGCAGCCCACAACAAGTAGCTCAACGTCCGGCAACGCGGCAGAAAACTCGCGCCAGCTACCAGCACCGGCATGGCTGGCTCGACATCGCAGTTTCCAAAGCTCATTGATGCGAGCTGTTGATAGCCTTGCTTTGAATAGCTCCGGCAGCCGTGTCCTCAGCAACTGTCCGTGCCCACTTTGCTGGGAGCCACACACCAACCCTTCCATTGCGGTGAACTTCGAAAGAAATTGCATTTGAAGATCAAGAGCGAGGCGGCCGTGGCGATACATCTTCGCCAGTGTGCTCAACTGGTCCGCTACTTCATTTTGGGAATTGGCGTGAATTCCACTGGCCACGTCGAAGGCGGGAAGCAATTGCTTGAGCACAAACTCACCGTGGCGGAGGAATTTCTCTTCAATTTCGCCGATAAATGCACGGCCGGTAGTGTCGAAGCCAAATGCTCTAACTTTGGCCTTTTGTTCTCCATCCGATGCTGTGATCGCGACCGGCAAGAGCTTGGGGATCTCGAACGTAAGAAGCGAGAAAACGTCAATCAGTGCCGTGACTCGCTCGTATGCCTGTCGAAAGGCTTCACCTTCATCTGGCAGATCATTCTTAAAGAAGACGGCACATACATGAGGAGCTTTCGCGAATACCACCGTCACATCCGAAATTGATTGGCAGTAATCGGTTAAGAGCTTCCGTACAGAACCATCTAGTGCGACAAAGGTAAAGTTGGCGTCGTGGATGAACAGCTCAGGACGCATCGGATTCGCAAAAAAGACAAAATGTCGCGACATACAGCGAATTTACCTACAACCGAAACGCAATGACCTCAAGAAGGTACAGCGCAAACGAAACGAGACCTGATGCTACCGAGAGGGGTGTTGGCTTCGGGTGGGCGGTGAATTGGTGGCTGCAGCCCGATGCGACACGCGAGGGTCTTTTATGCGTTTCCCCATTTCTTCGAGTTGAAGGATTGGAGGTCCCTGCTTGATTGAGACAACAATAATCAGCTGCACTGTCTCAATGCAGCGGCCTAGTTTTGCGCAGCTCTTCTGTCGGGGAAGATACATACGCGTTTGCAATCTTGAAAAAGACGACGATTCACACGGCGCATCCGAAGCCTGCCTCTTGGCCGTGAGGGGCAGGTTTTTAGGTTGATGCTATCTGGCGCAAAGACTCTATTCTCATGGCATGCAGACCGGGCAGGATCTCGAACGTATCGTAGGTATGTTGCGCACCCGCTACGGGTGTCACACTGTCATTCTCTATGGTTCACATGCTAGAGGCGAGAACACGGTTGTGAGCGATTATGATCTGGCCGGCTTTCGCAAGGGGGGACGTGAGCTCCGAGTGGCACGACTTTGGCAAGGAGTATATCTTGACGTTTTCATTTATCCTGAGTCAAGGCTCCGAGAAGATGACTCGTCTCTGCTGCGGATGCGTAATGGTCGGGTGTTGTGCCAAAAGCGGCAGTTAGGTTCACGTTTTCTCGCGCATCTGCAGAAGTTGTTCCACAAAGGACGGAAGAAGTTGCGACCTGATGAAATCCGCGCCCTTAAGGTGTGGGCTCGAAAAATGATTGACCGCGCGCGCGCCGGTGACGTTGAGGGGGATTATCGGCGCACCTGGTTGCTGACATCACTGCTGGAGGATTACTTCCTCATTCGCTCCCGCTGGTACTTAGGTCCGAAGGAAAGCTTGGCATGGCTAAGAACGAATGCGGCTGAGACTTACGATGGCTTTCGACGGGCCTTACGGCCGGGCGCAAGTTTGCGAGACATCGAAGAACTGGCCGAACGTGTTGTTGGCGGGCGCAGATTAGATGGACGAAAAACTCGAAAGAAAGCAGCAACTTCACTCAAGCGGTGCGGTCGGCGGTAGAGGACACAACATCTACATCGGTAGACAACTTAGAGTTCCCCCTTTGGACAATCCCATTAAGGGCAAAATTTATAAATGTGAATAGCCATTGGAAGCGATGGAAAGCTGGCAAAACCACGCAGGCGTGATTTCTTTTAAAAAGGCCGCATCTTGGGAGAAAATAGAGTCAGCAGCTAAAGCTCTAGCAGAGTTACCAGAATTCATTTGTGTTTTGGTGCGAAGGGTCGATCCCCTTCGTTGGGGAATCGAGTTTATAACACGGTGCAACTCTGACTGCCAGAGAACTAATATTAGTCTCGAAGTAGACTCATGGATCAAGCGAATCACCAAGAAGATACCGAAGGAGATGATAGGAGGAGTTAACGCTAGTGGTGAGGTCATGCTCATTAAGTGGACGGACCCAAAGGGTATTATTTTGCCCAGCAAATGAAGGTTCGATTCGCGGAGCTACGCTTCGCAGCCGTAGAAAGTTCTTGCCCTAGACTCTGCTGGAAAAAGGCCTTTGATAAAACGGTCTATCGTACCAGGGTCTATTGTCGAAGGGTGGCCTATTATCGAAGGGTCTGCTATCGAAAGGCCGACTATCAAATGGTCTGTACGGCCGCGTGATATCACTTCCAATTCCAACCATTCCCTTCAATCTAGCTTCGCGCATTCGCTTAACAATTGCCTGCACGGCATGTTGTTGCTTCCTCACTCTTTTGATCGGGTCTTCCTTACTCATGTTCCATCACCTCCAACACGGCCTCAACCAGCGCTTTATCTTTGTTTCTGCAGAAGTGTGTCTCTGTAGAAGACACCTCACCATTCTCAAAATACTTGTTACTGGCGTATCCTCCTCCGCAGAAAACAAAGTACTGGCACTCTTTCCGGCATCGTTCGATTCCTGTCGCGTAATCCCGGACGTACCAATAATCTGTCGCGGATTTCAGGATTTGCTCAAGAGATCTCGCTAAAACGTTCCCGACAACGAAACTCTGGCTTTGTTTCTCCATTCCCAGAAACTCTGGCGATAGGACAACCACATCACCCCTTGTAGAAATAGTCGGGATCATCTCTATCGTTCGGTAGCTCCCGTCTAACTCGTAATCGGTCTTGACAATCCGATCCATAGAGTTAAAGAGCTTGCTGAATTCCCGAATGGAAATACCCATGTCTGCTTCCCATGAATTATATAAGGCTTTCCAAAAACCTCTGGCCTCGTCAGCAGTGATCACTTGGGATCGATTAATCCCTTCCGTCTCCTCGATATTTATGCACAGCATTTCTGCACCGAGGTCTCGCACGAAAAGGTATAGCTCTTTCGCGGATTTGAGACTTTCCTTGCCAACAACCGCAATGACTGAAAATTTAAGCCCATTACGTCGAAGCAATTCGATGCCCATTAGAGCCTTGGAATGGGTCTCGTGGCCGGCACGAGTTAATCTGCGAGTGTTTAGGTTTGCCGGTCCGTCAATGCTAACACCTAATTGAAAGTTGTACTGTTTAAATAGTTCACACCATGCTTCATCAATCAGAGTTGCGTTCGTTTGCACAAGATGACGGGTTTTGGATCGAATTAGGTCGTCCTCAAACGGTTCTAATAGAGAGCGAAAATGGGGCACTCCAGTAGACAGGGGCTCTCCACAGTGCCATAAGACCAATGTGGGTTCCTCGGCTTTCCGAATATGATCGCAAACTCTTCGAGTAATTTCCGGATCCATCCGATGTGAACGATCTTTATCAGGTAGGTAACAATAATGGCAATTTAGATTACAAAAGGAAGTTGGCTGTAGAACAATTTCAGTAGTAATCAGTTTGAAAGCTCGACGACTTGCACCGCCTGCACAAATGCCGCGTTTGTTCACTTCACTTTGATTTCCGTCCCTTGTTATAGGCTGCACAAATGCTTTCGTGACTTTGTTCCCGTTGAAAGTCAAGTAGTTTGAGATCCTCAGAATCTTTGTGTTGCAAGCATCACCGATCATGAGGCGTGCCGAACGTTCGGGGTCGAGCGTAGTCGAAGACCGAAACGCTTAAATGAGTTTCCGCAAAGAAACCTGAAGCTACCGAGAGGGGGTTGGCTTCGGTGGGGAGTGAATTGGTTACTTCAGCCCGATGCCACCAGCGAGGGTCTTTTATGCGTTTCCCGAATTGTGCCGCATGGTTGCTGGAACACCTGTGCGTGCCAACAACTGATCCGTACGAAAACAGATAATGTTTGGCGCATTCAGTGGTTAAGCCCCCGTTGCGCGGAGAGCTTGTGGCATTACCGTCTTTTCTTAACTGTTCCACAGGCCCCAAAGTCCGTTGGCACCTACGTAATCCGCTGTTACAAATGATGCACAATGCATGCGAAATTTTTGTCGGAATGTTTTGACTCCTGTTTGCGATCCGCCTGTTGGCTGCGGCACATCCTATGTGAATTCTGCCGTAGCACTTTCAAAACTCCAGAGACTCGAGAATTGTTTCCACAATCTTAGTTTGAAGCCTTCTCTCGAAGCGTGATTTTGCATGTTACATCCATCTCCCAAGCGCGACTCCACTTCTCGGGCCGGTTGTACAATCGCTATCATCCTGATACTTGGCATGTTTGCCCTGAACTATGGCTGGTTATGGATTACTGGTGGGCCGACCGAAGTTACCGAGTATCAGGAAGAACAATCGAAACGTTTCAAATTGTGGCGGCACACGGCCAGTAAGGTGTGGTTTCTTAAGCGGGAAATCCTTTGGATTCCGGTGGCGTTGGCTCCACTTGCTGCAGCAGGTGCGTTGTTGCGCAATGCTCCACCTCATCGACGAGTCGTAGGCTTGGTTTGTGAAAGGATTTTCGAACCTGTCTACAGGCTTTTCGTTGCGAGTATTGCGTTTCAAATCGGTTGTTATTGTGCGGTGTACGCGTTTCATCAAAGCTTTATTCTGCCGGATCTTCGATTCACTGGGATCTTCAGGGCAGTTGGTGCACTCATTTTCATCTATTTGCCTCTTACGGTAATTGGTATCGCCGGTGCAGCAGCTTTCGTGAGGGAAGGATTTTCGGCGATTTGGTTGAACCTACGCCTCCTCAAGGGAGTATGGATTCAGCTCGTGCGTCGCCCATACGTTACAGCCTTTACTATCTCTGACGATGCTATTTCCCAGGATTCGCCTCCAGACGTGCTGTTCCTTGCCGATCTCCATACGCCAGCTCCTGGCAACGTAACGATACAAGGTAATTCGAACGGATCAGAGATGGAGCAACTAGTCCGAGATTTGGCAGAGCGGCTGCGTCCGAAGCTAATCGCTGTAGTTGGCGATCTGACTGACACGGGAAGCGAAACTGCTTGGGTTAGGGTGCGCACATTGCTAAGCAGCCTGGACCCGCCAAAGATTGCGACTTTAGGAAATCATGATGTTCAGTTCGGACGTGTTGAACAGACAGTTCAAAGTGTTCGAAGGTATTTTTGTTTGCTATTGACCATAGTGCCGCAGACCTCTCACCGGCCCGATCACCTTTACGACGCTCTTGCGCAAATTGGACAGGTTACGGGTGGAGAAATAAGGCAGTTTCCTAAACTTTACTCAATGGCGGATGTCCCAGTGGATATTTTATTACTCGACAGCAATGGGCGACTCTCACGGTCTCCTATCAGTAACGGGATCGGGTACGTCGGTACAAATCAGATACTACAAGCCCGCCAACTGCTCGCCACCCGAACGGACCGTCACCGTAGTCTGGTCTTGATGCTTCACCATCATGTCGCTCCGCCGGTAACTACGGTGGAGCTGTACTTTTTAGCATGCTTGGACGCCGACGAGATCATTGCGCTCGCGTTTGAGTTCCAAGCTTCGGTGATTGTCCATGGACACCTTCACATGCCTTATTTGTGTCAGGTTTCCAGAAGAGAGCGACTAAGGGATCCGCTGCTCGTCGTGTCTTGTGGTTCGGCGCAGTTCGATGCGGTTGGGCCATTTGCCGCGGGCGTAGGTGGCCCATCTGCATTTGGCATTCGTTTCGATGGCAGACGACCGTACGTCAATCTTTACCGATTAAGGAAAGAACTCGGATGATTCTTTCGAGCTTAGGCGCTGGAATGGAGTTCTTGTCCGAACCATCAGAAAAAGGGGCAATTGTGAGATGTGCCGCCGTGAACATCGTAAGCTTTTTGGCCAAGCATCAAGCATCGGTTCATGCTGCGGCCGAAATCAGATCCTGTTCTCATCCTGCTCCATTGTTATACGGTTTGCTACGAGCGTTGCCTCCAGTAAATTCGCATCGAAGTTACGTCGGACGACCGAAACGCTCAAACGTTCGAGCGATGACCGACACGAGGAACAGCTTTTCGAGTGGCTCAGTAATCGTAAGCCTCACTCGCAAGGGAATGCTCTAAATCAAAGACCTGCACGTTTTCAGCGAATGGTTAATCCCTTCTTCAAGCAGGCATCTGACGGCCTCGGCACCACAGGTGCGAACAGCGCGATGCAGAGCGGTTGCGCCATTCTTGTCCTGCGCGTTCATCCTGGCGCCGGCTTTGAGTAGGCATCGTATCGTTTCAACCTGGTGATCCGCACTGTTCACAAGACCATGTCCCGACAAGTACGGCGATCACCCAGATCATACGGGCTTTTGGTGTTTGGATATTCATTGCGATCGTCGAGTTCGCGACCGCGACGTCAGACGCGATTTGGCGCGATTTGGCCTTGCCCGATTGACACCCAAGGATGAACATCGAACGTGGCCATCATGTCGAGATACGAGTACGATTTCGTCGGTCGACGAACGCTTGCTGATGACGACTATGCAGAGGCGGGTCGAGCCGCAAACGACTATTCGGTCAGCCTCGTCAACGGGAACGCCCTCATAGGCTCTGCCACCTTGGTTTCAATCGGAAACACTTACGGCCTATTGACGGCCGACCATGTCTGGCAGTTCATTCTCCACGGAGAGGCTAAAGATCACTTTTGCATGGTGCTTGGATCTCATCTCCAGCGTTTCGAGTATCTATTTCAGGAATGCACGCCGATCATTGTGGGAGAGTACTCTTCTGACCATGAAGAGGAAGGACCAGACCTGACATTCATCCGCCTCGACAATCTGTTGAAACTCGAAACCATCAAAGGCCGCAAGTCATTTTACCCACTAGACGCCGCGAAGGGCAAAGTGTTCGACAGAGTTGCTCACAACAGATGCCTGTGGTTAGTGTGGGGTTCGCCCGCTGAAAAATCATCCAAATCGTCGACAGAGACAGGCGAGCCAATTCTGAAGATTACTCACTTTGCGGGAGGGGGAGATTTCATGGAGAAGGTTGAACGGGGCGGGTTTGATTACGTGAAAATTAAAATTACCTCCGGTAAGAACAATTTCCCAGGCAGCTATGGCGGCGTCAGCGGCGGTGGAGTCTGGATTCCGATTCGGCTTTCTGAAGATCCAGAAGGAAAGATCCTGAAGCCCATGGTCAGCCTCTTGCTCGCCGGAGTCGCCTATTTCCAAACCGAGGAAGAGCCGAATTACAAGACACTCATCCTGCACGGCCCGAAATCGATTTATGAACGGGTGATTCACAACGTCCT
>Ga0137319_1000288_pt1 | contig 16435 bp, 30 predicted proteins | sample EasRivERMZT333_2_FD_104752 | JGI IMG/M metagenome (GOLD analysis project Ga0137319, IMG submission 104752) | Soil microbial communities from meander-bound floodplain in the East River, Colorado, USA - East River MetaG ERMZT333_2 | ecosystem: Environmental > Terrestrial > Soil > Floodplain ... | reverse complement strand
CCGTCGGCAATGCCCTTCTCCTCTAAGGCCGCCGCTTTGTTTGGGAGGTAATCGTCGGACACCTCCACCGCCGCGCTCAAATCCGCATACGCTTCAGTCCAGAGATTACTCGCCTCTCCCTGCTTGTCCAGCACATATTGCGGCGGGTCGGCGGCGGCCACGGAGCAAAAGGCAAGGGTGCAAAGCAAGGCAACTGTAGAAAACTTCATCGCTCACTCCTCAAAACAGAATAGCCAGAAGGATCAACCGTCCTTCCACAGCTTTAGCTCTTGATTCATGTTATTCAGCAAGTCCAGAATAGTGTCGTGGCAGTCGTGATTAGACACCTCTCGATGCAGTTCGTCGATAGCTCGCACGAGGGCGCCCAGAGCCGTGTGGGCCTTTTGGAACAGCTTGCTAGGTTCGGCAGCGTACTGCTCGGGAGCATCAGATTCTTCAGCCGGCTCCCCGCATTGGAGGCAGCAGTAGTGCCCCTCTCTGTCCTCGTCCGGCCCCCATTCATGCTCGTCCCCAGTCCGTATGCAAGGCCCGCTCACTGCTGTCGTCGTTGCGCCCATCCCTTGCGGCGAGGATTCCATGCCTGCTCGGAATACCCGGAGGTCCGGCGTGGACATTTTATTACCTGGAGGCTGTCCACTTGTCGCAGCTTTTGCAGCAGGAGCGGGCTTTGGATCGTATTGCCGGCCCCGCAGATCGAACCGTGCTTCGTTTTGGCCCGGCCTTAGAGAATTCACCAGCTCATGGCTAACACCGATGTGGTCCGCCAGTTTGCGGCTAGACCACTTGTTCAGTTCATCGTCCGCCAGGGCCATCATCACCAGCCTCCGCTTGTCAGCGCTGGTGCGTCTTAGTCCGTGCCCCTGGTTGGCGGCTAGGCAGGCGATCCAAGCATCCCGCTTGGTGCCCTTCCTGATATCCACCTGTGTGCCCCTGATCCCCTCTTCGAGGTGGGCGTAGTAGCGGTGGAAGCCGTCAGAGAGCCAGTAATCTTCTCCGTCGAAGAATACCAGCATGGGGGGCAGCGCCCTGCCGCTGGCCAGGACAGACCGCAGGTCCTGGACATGCTCATTGTTGATGGTTTCGCGGCCTTGAGTCCCCCCGTCTACGCGGATGGACTCTATGAGTAGCGATTTGGTTGTCATGGATTAGAACCGCCTTTTCATTTCTTCGCGGCTCTTGGCCGCTTCTAGCTTTCCAAGGTGATGCGCCACGTCGTTGTCGCCAAAGCGGTTCTGGCTCCTCAATTGGCGGATAAACCCCTCGGCTACGAGGAAGTCATCATCCGTGCGGGCTAGGCCAATTGCCCGTTCAGAGGAGTATTTATCGAGCTTGTATAGCTCTGGGTTCTCCAGCACCCTGCGGGCGTGCTCCTCCTTGATCCATTTAGAGCATTCCACCACATCCAGAATCCTCGTGTACCCGTCCAGTGCCTGGAATGCCTGCTCAAGAACCGAGAGGTTCGAGACGGCTGGTAGTAGCTGTTCTCCGTCCCGCCAGTTGTGGCCGCAGCCGCCTTTCTTATTCCAGCAGTACCATCCCTCGCCCTCTTTCTTGGATTTGAATACGGCATCGGACTTGCCGCATTGAGGGCAGTTGGGCTGACCGCCCGACCTGCCTACCGAACCCGAACTCGTGGCATGGTCGGAGGCCGGTAGGGCCGCGGGGGCGGCACCCATATTGGCGTTGGCCGAAGGACTGGCTGGCTCTTCTTGGCCTTTGGTTGGGAAGGTTCGATTCCGGGTGGATGTGAGCAGCCAATCGTAGAACATGCCAGCAGCAGTAAGCACGTCATCACCACGCCCCCCTGGGCCAACGTGCGCCACTGCTTGGGCCAGCGCCACAGACCGTCGAATGGAGTCTTGTTCATTGAGAAACCCAGCCTCCGTGTCGCGGAACCGGGCTTGCCAGCCCCCTCCGCCGCCAGCCTTGCCTCCGCCGCCAGGGCCGCCTGGAGCAGGTCTGCCGGGCCAGGCGATAAGTTTCCACTGTTTCTTACCTTTGTAGTCCGGCCTAGTTTCGACTTCATATTCTTCTTCCTTATCTTTCAGAGGAAGCAGGTCTGCAATCCTCTTTTTGGCGTATTCCAGTTTGGTGGTGGCTGATGACCATGCCGAGCCGTCGGCAAATTCCCCCTCTACCGAATAGTAGGTGGTGCCTCGGGTTTCGTATGATCGGGGTTCGGGTTGAACGGTGGTGATTTTCGCTCTAATAGTGGGCATTCCTGCCTTCTCCTGTGTAGGTGGCCGCTTATTCCTGCCCCTGTATTCGCGGCTGGCCTGCTTATCCACGCCTTTCGGCTGATACGAGTTTTTCAGGGGTACAGGCCATGACAACGGATCAGTTATTCCTCGCAATATACGTCGCCCGGTCGTTGGCTGCAATGAGGTCCCCGACCGCATGAAAGGCCTTGAGCATCAAGGCAGCGGCCGGGGGTGAAGCCAACTGAATTGCCTCCATCATTGACATTTTGGCTCTGTGAACTGCTTCGGGGTGTCCGTCGTGGACTTTTTGAATGGCGTCTCGGATTTCTTCGTCAGTGAATGGTTCCATTTTAAGGCCCTCTCCTAGGGTCAGTGAGTTCCCCGATAATGGCAAGCGTGCCTATCACCAGGGTGAGTAAAGTGAAAAACACAAAGAAATTATCCTCATGTGGCATGGCTATTGGAGCGTCCGCTCCACCTCGCAAAGGCTTCGTGCTGCGTTATGCCGACCGTCACGCAGCGCCCATTAGGTTTTATCCATCGTCCCCTCCTGTCCAGATGTTAGGTTGTCTATTTTCGTACTTCTCGAACTCTTTGTCAAGCATGGTACACATATCCACCTCCACGTTTTGAGCGATGAAAAGCCTGCAAATCCGGTAGGCGTCGGCCCGGTTGACGGGCGCATCTTCCGCCTGCAGGTCGCGGCTATGGTCTAGTTGCAGCAGCACCCGACGTGCTGCTGCCATGTCCTCCCTGGTAGCTCGCTTCATTTTTCCATCTCCAGTTGCCGGTCTGAGGATCGTAGTCGGCTGCACCGTGCTGAACTGCGGCCTCCTTCCAGTGCATATCCCGACAGCCGTGCATGCCAATCGCCACTGCCACGAGACTGCCGAGCCAAATGGTTGTAATGGTCAAGAACCCCCACACCTCGTCATTCATAGCTTTCCCCCATCAGATGGACTATGCGCCGGGCGCACTCCAGGCTATTCGGAGAGGCATCCACGTCGCTCAGGATATGGCGGGCTAGTTGGCTAATTCGCTCCCTGCCCAGCACGCAATGCGTGGCCTCAAATTCGTATTCCGTGTGGCCGCTGTCATCCAGCCGGTCCAGCGCCACTGCGGGGCTCACCTCGCACATTAGGACGAATGCTTTTGCCTCAGCCCGCGAGCACTTAAAGAGCTGGCACAGGCCGCTGATCGTCTGCGGCGGCCCATCCAGGACCAATGCCAGTCGCTCGGCGAACAACTCTTGAATGTCTGCGGACTCGTCATCCAGCAGGTCAGGATCGGGATGCGTTCTTGTATCTACGGCCATTTGGACTCTCTCCGGCGTGGGTTGGCCTCCGTGAGTGTTGGCAACCGCCTCTCTCCAGGCGGGAACCTGCTCTTCTTCCGGAAGGGAGAGGAGCGGGTCAACTTGATCTTCGTGCATTGGATAGGGCTTTTCCAGAGGCTGCGAGGTAAAGATGCGATTCATGCAGGAGCCGGCTGCAATGAGCCACTGGGCTCTCGACCAGCCAAGGGACCAGCGCCTTTTACAGTAGTCCTTAAAGGTGGCGTGTTCAGCCTGCCAGTGCTTGTCATCCCTGATATCGCGCAGGGCAAGGCCGGTGATGGCAAAGCCCTCTAAGTTGCTTCCAACCTGGCTCTCTAGGCGGCGAAATTCTTCTGATTTTCCTTGCATCATATCTCCTCTGTCAGATTCTGACAGCTACCACCCCTCCACGCTTAATGCAGCAAGCTCCGCGTCGCTAGGAGGCTTGTCGTCGTGTTGGGCGGCTGCCTCCAGGGCAGTTTCCTTTGTGGCAAACAGCCTCAGGCTGGCACTCGCGGGCTCCCAGAGGCCACCCGTTGTCAAATAAAGGCGCGGAATGGTGGCCAGCTTAAGATAGTAGTATCCGTCGATAGTGATTGCATCGCACAGGAGAATGCGGTAGCCTTGGTAAATGAACTTAGTAAACTCCATCACCACCCCTCCACTCTTAAGGCCGCCAACTGTAAATCTGTCATTCCGGCATCATGGAAAGACTGGGCAAAGTTTCTAGCTGCCGTCCCTTCAAAGAACTTAGCTGCATTCTTCCACTTGACCCAATTACCTTTTTTGCTCAGCCAGCTTCCCTCGTAGTCGCATACTGCAAAGTAGGGCCTGCCCGCCCTGCTCCATCCTCTCAAGCCGATCCAGTACTCTCTTCCCTTGATTAAAAGCTTAGGCATGGCTCACCATCCCTCCACGACCAAAGCGGCCAGCTCAGCCTCGGAGCGGTGAGGGGCGGGACTGTCGCTGTATGTGATGAGAGCTTTCGCGGCTTCCTCATGGGTGCTCCAGGTGTATGGTATCGTTTCATGCACTGAGCCGTCGGGGTAGAGCCATCCGGTAAAGGAAACTCTAACGGCGCGCATGTCAACATAGGAATAGGAAACCTTACCACCGATGGTTGGATATCTCATATAGTTACCACCCCTCCACTGACATAGCGGCTAACTCCGCCTCTGAAGGCTCAGGGGACTGCTTTGGCGGGTCGCGGTACTGCCGCATCGCCGCCTCTGCCAGCTCGACCGTGCCCCAGGCGTAAGGAACAGGCGAGGTGGTGCCGTCGCGCTGCAGCCACCCAGTTCCTGTGACCCGGATGTAGCGAAAGTGAACGTAAGCGCGCCTGCCTTTGATTGTGTCCATTGTTAATTTTCCTCTGGCCTGGACCTCTCCGGCACAATCCCTTGTGCCGGGTGAGTCCCGGTCACGAGAGTTAGGCAACTCGTATGCGCATTCGGTGACGACCTGCTGCCGCCTGAACAGCCCTCGCCATTGCTGGCGAGCGGGCATGCCGGGCATCAACGATGTTGTAGCCCAACTGGCGAATGCAGGAGTTGATCGCTGAATGGCCGGCGTTTAAGTCGGCGTGGGAGAGTTCCCCTAAATCCTTCCCGAGAATGAATGAGGTAATGGCGTTGCGCGCCAGGCCAAGGCCAACCAGCTCTTTACAGAGCCGCCGCTGCCGCTCACTCACGGCAGGCCTCACGGCATCATTCATCCGAATGATCCGTGCAGCCCCAGCCCTTCCATTTCGTGCCATTGCAAAGACTCCTCCTCTGGAAACTAGATCGCGTCAAGAGCCTCCACCGCGATCTTTTTGCAAGCCCGGCATTTGCGTTCTGCCTGGGCGTTGGCGGTGACCAACTGGGTCACCTCCACTCGAAGCTGCGAAGCCTGCCGTTCCAGGTCGCCGATATAGGCAACCATTCGGTTAAAGCTTTCGCGGGCTTCTTCCGACAAGTTGGCAGGTATCGACACCACATACTCTGCTTGATCTTCATGTGGTGCCTCTACCTCCCCTGCCGGGGCTGCTTGTGCTGGTGGGCCTTTGGCCGCCAAGTTCAGCAGCTCTGGCCGAATCCTGGCATACCAATTGGCCTTGGATATCCGGAAGCGGGCCACCACGTCGTCGCGGGCTTGACTCACCTCCCGGCCTGCCAGGAGATAATTGGCCTGCACGTACTCGGCAATGGCCGCATTACGCTTCCGGCTTTTCTCGATCATATCTGTACGCATCTCGTCCTCCTTTGGGGTGTTGGGCCGCTATTTCTTTCGTGGCTCCTTAGAGCGAACCGTGCCGCAGCCCGTGCAGCGGTTTATTTCTCCAGTTTTAGGTTTTGCATGCAGCAATTGGTAGAGCTGCTGTGAACTCTCCATTTGGCATCATCCCCACCTCTTGCAGCCCAGCCCTTGCCGAGCTTCCACTGACCCTCCATATCATCCGTGGCGATATGGTTCTTGGCTCCCTCCATGATGATGCGCATGCCGTTTTTGGCTACCACGCCACCGGCGCCATAAATAGCGTCGAGCATGCGCTGCAAGAGGCTCTTGTTTCGGGCTAAGATATCCAGTGCGCCGTTGAGATCGTAGGTGTTAATCACCTTCTCCGTCTCATCGTCGGTGGTGTCCCATGCGAAAGTAAGCCCATCCCGCGCAATGCAGGCTGCCGCCCTGGAGAGGTCAAAGAATAGGTGAGTGAGTGCCGGATGCACCAAAACGGCCGACGATAGCGTCCGCCATTCCACCCCATGTTTGGGGGTTCGGTATTCACCCGCTAGTCCATAGAACTCCCTGCGCCGGGGGTCCTCTAAGTCCCGCAAGGCAGAGACGCTGGCCACCCCCGCTATCCGGTCCATGATCCTCACGTATGACGCGGCGTTCTTCTTGTCCGTGCCAACATGAATATGGCAGCCGGCGAAGCGGAGAGGCAGTCTTTTGGCTTCCAGGCCCATTAAGTGCGTTTTCTCCCCATAGATATTCTGAGATGGCATGCAGCCTAGTTCGGCGTGCTTCTTCGAGGCCGCCTGCATCACCTCCTCCGGTATTTCCACGACGCTGGCCCCTACGAGCTTGGCCGTTGGGTCCTTCTTGCGAGCCGCCTCCCATACCGCGTTCAGGCCAAGCCTGACGTAATCCAGGAGCCAGGCATGGCACTGAGAGGGGGACACTGTGAATTCCGCCTGGAATCCATCCCAGAATGCGCTGGCCTGCCCGGCATAGTCCCAGCCGTCTGAGGTTTCGGCCATCTTCACCTTGAGTGGCGATGAGCATTCCGGGAGAAACTCCCAGGCCGGGAATACCTTGCCATCCCCGTGCACGGCGAAAACTTCAGGGTCGGTGCCCATGTTATAGGCATTCACGCCACTGGCGACGTTCCCGATGTGCTTGCGGACGCCCTCCATAATCTCCTTTGCCTCTGCATCCGGAAGCTTAGAGAACTTAGAGGAGTCCAAGAGATAATAGGTTATCCCGGTCTTTCCCCTGAGGGAATAGGTCCCAGATTGCAGGCTTGTAAGGACGCCCTTGGCCCCCTTAAGGGGCACGTCCCTAACATAAGCATGGCGAGGAGCTACCACCTCCTCGGCCACTACCACATCACCCACGGCAACCATAAATTCCTCCCTTAAACCTGAAAGGTTAAGCCATTTTTTTCTAGGTGGTGGGTAATAGCTTCTTCGCTATAGCCCAGTTCAACCAAGTATTCCCTCACCTCTCCCTCGGTGAGGTCAAGCAAGCGTTTGTCGTCAAGGCCCGTTATGGGTTCGGATGACTGCTTCTTAGCCTTACTGGCTAGGCCGCTCTCCACCTTGATTAGCTCGCTGGCTTGCAGCGAGAACACAACCCCCGTGACGGCCTTCGGAAACTTCTCGTTAAGCCACTTCTGGCACCTCAGGGGCCGCCATACCTCATTCCTTTGATGAGCAAACCAGAAAGAGGCTCCGGGAGGCCCAAAGACGATCACCTTCCCGCTCATGGTCTTGTCAAAGCGGTCGGTGTTCTTGGCTTTCACGTCGCCTGCCGTGTCGTAGTGGCTGGTGGCCAGTGCTGACGAGGAGGAGTGGTCGTAGCTAGTCCTGAAGTTCGCTCCCTTGAATCGCGGCAAAGGCGTCAGCTTTAGCTCAGTGTTGTTGATGTAGTACACATCCCCGGAGGTCATGTGGGTGTGCGTGAAGTCACCCGTGGCCGTTTTCAGGTGGTCAGCATCCGAGGAGTAGTACATCACCCCATCGACGAAGTTGATGTTCAGCTGCCCCGTCCAGTTGAGGAAGTAGAGGTTCTTGTCGCGAAAGTCGAGGTAGGTGAGCATATACCACCCCGACATATGGCCAAGGGCATCTTGGTATTTGCCTGGCTCCTTCTGACTTAGAAGGTCAATCAGGTACATGGAATCAACGGCGTAGTCCTTGGGGCAGGTCACGGTGCCGTTGTGAGAGCCGATGACCTCCCCATATTTGAATGGGTGGGCATTCTCCTGGCAGATAGACCCCCGCGTACCTGCCCTGGTGTGGCCGCATACGGCCCAATTGTCTTTGCAGAGTTCGCGCAGGAGGGCGCGGTTATCCTTATCCTTCGCCCAAACGGTGGCCGAGCAGTCCTTCTTGTGGATTTCCCCCTTCGAGGTGAAGAAGCCCACAGAATCCCTGCCCCGCACCTCATTAAGAAGCAACAAGGTTCTGATTACCGTGGGGTCGATATGCCGTCCCACGGCGCCGAAAAGTCCGCACATTCCGCACCTCCTATACTTTGATGTTGATGGGTAATTTGGAAGCGTCCGCTATGTCCGTTGTGCTGCCACCTGCAATCACGTCCTTGCCGTGCTTCAGATGGATAGCACGCTCTTTGAACCATTCGGCCATCGCCTCGTCTTTCCAGACTTCTTTACCTAGAAAGTCGAGCATATCCTTGCCATTGCCGCAACGATCCCTCATCTCCTGGTAAACCCGGCCGATAGGCCCGGTCCAGGCTGCCCCCTTAGGCGGGGTGGTGCCCACACCTGCGCACCATTCCATAAACCGAGTGTGGGCCTTAATCCAGTTGGTGATTTTCGTGTAGTTCAGGGTGCCTTGATGCAGGCGCACCTCCAGAGTGCGGTGGGTCTTATATGCCTGCCAGTTGATCCAGCGGTAGCGCTCCTCGTTATTTGTCAGAGAGTCGATGATCTTCTGGGGATGCTCCTTAAAGAAGCCGTAGGCCTTGACGTTTGAGTGGCTCTTGCAGTACCGGCTTTCGCTGCGAGACCCCACCACAAAGGATGCCCACAGCTTGCGGGTAAAGAGATAGCCAATGGCGATGGCGGCCAAGTTGTGGACTTTAAGCCCATCCATGCCCACGTGCAGATGGTAGCCAGATTTGGCATCCACACTCCACTTATGCTTATGGGCGTAGTCGCACAGCTCCTCGATGATCTCAAGCCCTCGATCCCCCCACAAGACCGCGCTAGCAAACTCCACACCACCATTTGGGAGCGAGCCGTCTCTCTTGGTAGTCCAGTAGGCCTTGAGGTCATCGGGAAGCCGCTTCATTTGATTGACGGCGCAAACTTCAAGCTCCACGCCGTAGGTGCGGCTACTACCCACTTCCTCGAAGGATGGCTTCCCGCTCTTTGCGGGGGCGTTTGGGGCAAGTTGCTTAGTGGACTTCCAGTGCTCTACGGCCTGATTATGAGTGGCGGCGCACTCCACGCATAGCGAGGTATTGTTGTAGCGCTTGCCATCCGGATTGCTATTGTCATCCTCCACGTTCGGGACATCGGGGGTGACGACCACGTTCAAGGCAGTGTGACCACACCCAGCCTTTTGATAAGCCCCTTCGCAATTAAAACAAAGAAACTTCCCCTCCTTGGCTAGGTTGTCTGCCGAAATGCCATGCCCCTTGGCTGTCTTGCCTGTGGCCCTGCACCCGCAAGCACCACAGACTTTCAGGTCGTCTGGGATATGGTCCTTGCAATAGAACAGCGTCACTCTGTAATCATTACTCAAGGCCTGCACCGCCACCCTGGCTTTCTTGCCGCACGTTTTACACTTTTGTACGAACATAGGCTCACACGTTAAGCAATAGCCAAAATTCTCTGCAGGCATCCTGGCGGGTTTGGTACATCCCTTACATACCGTAATGCAAGTCGCTGTCTCCCAGGCACTGAAGATCGCCTCTAAGTGCTCTTCAGTGACCGGGAGGCCCCACGGCACCCACGCCCTATCGCGGGCCATGTTGTGGATGGCAACTACGTGCTCCACAGTGCCTTTCACGATCTCACAAAGCGCCTTATGGGTTGGCGTGCGGTCGGGGTCATCTTCTGCCCTGTGGTGGCGATAGCTCTCCATCCGTTCTACGAGAATGTTGGCGCATCTCGCCATCTCTTGATGCTCGTATCCAAGTTCCGCCAGCCGCGGCAATAGCGCACCAATCCGCGCGATCAGATGATCCCCAATAGCCGGCGTGGTGCGGTTGGTTGTCAGGGTTTTCTTCAAATAAGTATTTGCCATCTACCATCCCTCCACTGTGAGTAATGCCAAATCTCTATCAGTTAGTTTGGGCGCATAGAGGGCTTCAAGGGCGATCATTGCAGCCTCGGCGCTTTTGTAGATAGCGAATCGCCATATGGGGGCCGTGGCCGACCATATGTTGTTGTCTGTCAGCACGTAATTCCCGGCAGTTACATAGCACGTCCCGACAGAAAACCGTGCGATGACAACATCATGCCCCTCGTGCTTATAGGGAGTTACCACCCCTCCACCTCCAGAGCAGCCAATTCGCTCTCAGTGGGCCTGGGTGCATAAAGGTTATCAAGATATTGCAAGGCCTTATCTTCGCTCCTCCAGCTTTTGGCAAACGTAAATGCCTCGGCGAGCACCCAATTCCCTTCAACCATCGTATACGGCCCCGCCTCTAGGTAATATCCAAACTCACCCAAGGCCTGGATTGTGATGTTGTATCCCTCGTACGTATAAGGCGTCACCATCCCTCCACCTCCAGAGCTGCTAGCTCGGTGTCAGTGAGCTGCGGACCTTCAGGGTCAGCAAATCTACGCCCTTTCTCGATCACTTCTTCAGCCGTCGGGGCAGAGATTATCTGCCCGAGGATGAACGTGCCGCTGGTATCGAGGCAGTAGCCCTGGTAAGGATTCTTCTCCGCTATAACCCAGTAAGCGAACGTGCGGTTATAGTGCACCAGCCGCTGCTGGCCGCCGATTTTGTATGGAGTAAGCATATACAGGGCAGAGCTGGCCGCACTCGCAAGGAGTGCGGCGTGCTGCGACCTGTTGCCCTAAAGCAACTTCAAGCAGTGGATATTAACCTTCCGGCTACTAGCCGGCGAGGGTGAGCGTGCCCTTGAACTGGCGCCACTGAGCCACGCCGTCGGGCGACTTGTCGTTCGCCGTCTTGCGCAGACGGCCGGCGCTCTTGTCGAAGAGGATGTGGCCGGTACGGGTGTAGCCGGTGCGCATGCCGTCGTCCTTGACGAACTTCGACTTCTTCGTGACGACAATCAGAACGTCGCCGTTTTTGTGCTCGTAAGCACCAGGCACGTTCTTGATGCCGTTGAAGGTCAGCGGGTAAGCATTGGCTGCCCCGCCATTGAGGGTAACGCGGATCATAAAAATCTCCTCCTGCGAGCCATTAACCGAGGCTCAAAACGGTGGCTTTTAACAACAGGTCAGCCAGCCTGTACAAGCAGAGTTTCTATCCCCGTGCAGCCACGCGGGCTGCTCGTCGGCGCCGCTGCGGCGGTGCCGGGCCTCGCCGCCGCTTGGCGGGTTGATTGATCTTGCGGCCGTAAAGGGTGATCGTGTTTTTGGTGCTGGGACTCACGAAGGTGACCAGCGATTCGAAGCCCGCCTTCAGGAGCTGTGCCGCCTCCACCTTTTGGCCTTGCGTGAGCGTGTAGAGAAGGAGGCCACGTCCCTTATGGCGCTGAAGCAACTCATGGTCGATGGCCTCTGCCATGATATCGAGGTCACCGTTAGCCTCCCCTAGCACCAAGACCCCGCAGCAAAAAGGCATCTCTTCGTCAACGATGCCGACGCCCTTCTCTGGGCTTGAAGCTGCCTTGAAATACTCAATCATACCCATCTCCTTTAAGCAGGCGTATCTACCAGCCCTCAACGCTGAGGGCTGCTAATTGTTCTTCAGTAAGCACGACGTTCCCAGCCACAAACTCGGCAGCCCATTGAATGGCCGCAGCCTGAGTGGGAAAACTTATGTAACCTCGCCCCCAGTCGCGGTGTCCGAAGGCCCATCCCTGTCTACCTAGTAATGGAAAGTATGGTGCGTGGCTGTCGCTAAGAACATATACCGCTCCACATAGGACGCAGTAAATCTTCCTGCCCTGATATTGATATCCCGTATCCACCTAAGCCGCCTCCTCCGCCACTGAATTGCTGATGCGAGCCAAGCCCCAAAGCAGCCCTTCTAACGTGCGGTGGCGGATCATGTATCCGAAGTTGCTGTCCAGCACGCCCCGTATCACGTCGTAATCGGTGCCGAGGACTGCCTTTAGCTGCAACTCCCCTGATTCCCCTGCAATGGGGAAAGCCTGGCCATTAAGGCAGATGTACTTGACGCTGCAGGAATAGTATGCCACTTCCATTACCACCCCTCCACGCTTAGAGCTGCAAGTTCCTGCTCAGTAGGCTCCGGCGGCGGGGTGTAGGAGACCCCCTTTTCCCGCACCACGTTCATAGCGCTCTCAAAATCTAGGAAGGTGAGCGTGATTCCCTGCAGCCATTTTCCGTAATAACAATAGGCATAGGGTGGCACCCTCTGAATGCCATCCTCTAGCGGGTGATCTACGATGACGGGTTCGCCTCCACCTAGCATAGTGCGCACAATATAGGCAGGGCGCCCATCGAGAAGGTATCCAGTTTTTACCACCCCTCCACCTCCAGCTTGGCAAGCTCTTCCTGGCTAAGTTTTGGGATAGGAGGGCCTAACACAAGCCGCTCGCCATAAAAGCGCATGAAATAAGTCAGAGCATCAGCCTCTGACATATTCTCGGTATCGACGTGCGGCATCCTCCGGCCTTTTGGCTCCGCCCTGAGATACCACATATGGCATCCGCAGGGACATAGCTCCAGGAATGCTGGATTGCCGTCTAGTCTTAGCTCGCTCACCACCCCTCCACTTCAAGGGCTGCCAGCTCCTCTTCTGATGGCCTGGGAATGGGCGGCCCCACGAGTAGGCGGTCTGGGAAGCGGCTCGCGGCGATTACCAATGCTTGGTCGTAACTCATGCCGCAGGTGCGAGTTAGGCAAGAAAGGCTATGGCCTTCCGGGGAGGCTATCACCCATTCCATGCAGCCGCACCGGCAGTAACGCAGAATGGCTGGCGCGCCGTCGAAGTGCAGTTCTCTGTTCATTCTGGTATGATTACCACACTGGCTATGGCCCGCGCCGCCTCGAAGCCGTCGTTGCTGTAGTCGTGGCCGTACCTATTGTTGATCGGCAGCACAAACACCGGCACCTTGCGCTCAAGCTGGCTGATGCGGTGGGGGATATACAGGCCTCGTAGCGCCTCAGACATATCAGCCGACACGCGCTTATCCTTATCGCCCCATACCACGTCCTGTACGGCACGGCTCTCCAAGGCGTCTAGGCCTGCGGTGTGCAGGCTGTCAAGGAGAAAAGGATCGCGTCTCATGGTCTCATGGAGGGCCCATTCGGATATCTCCGCAAGGTCGATGAGGCTGTCTATATCCACCCCCGTGTCCTCACTCCATTCCTTCCGCTTCTCCCGAATAAACTCAACTGCCGATTCTTTAAGCTGGAAGCGGGCAATTACATAGCTATTCTGGCACCACACCTCCCAGGGGGCCAGAGAGCAGCGGTGGTTATTTCGAAGATTGTATCGCACCGCCCCTCTCCCGTATTTTTGCCGCTAGCTCCGACGTGGTTTTGAGATCAAGCACTAACATTGTAATGGCGTTCGATGCGCTCACATCTGACCCTGCCCAGCTCAGCTTGTCCCCCACCAAAACGGATGGGTGAGAAAGACTCTTCAGCTTCTTGAGGCGCAGAGGGATATAGAATTCTATGAGACTCATATAATGCGAGTCCTTCATCTTGCTGATATCCATATCCTTCGCCACTGTAAACACGGTGCGGGCACCCTCCTCGCTGAATCCGGCCTCAAGAAGCGTCATATAGACCGCTGGGTCCCTGTTCAAAGTCTCCATCAAGGCCCAGTCTGATAGGGCAATCCTCTCGCGGGCCTCAATCTCAGGGGGAGGCATGGACTCGCAGACAGGACAGCAGTTCTGCGGGTAGGGATCACAATAAGTGCAGACGTTGTGATCGCAATGGTCATAGGGAGTGTCATACACCCATATCTTGAACTTATAACCCTCTTTATGGTCGCCATCTGCGGCGCCACACATATCACAAACGGTTTTGCCGCTGGATAGTTGGGGGTAAGGCATTGGCATCTAAGCAGCCCTGTATTGAGCAAGGTCGAGCTGAATGTAACAGCTCAAAAGGAAGCTGGCTAAGTGGCGCTCAACCACTCCGTCCCGCTCTACTAATCCAGCGACGCAGCCAATCTCCTGGCTGTTAAGCCCGAAGGCTTTGCAGGTGGCCCGGAAGTTGGGATCACGCCGCAGCCTGATCTTAAGTTGGTTCAGGTCGTTCATTCTTCATCTCCTGGATAATGAGCTTATCCCCTTCGGGGCTTGTAGTGAGCAGGCATCCGTCCGCCCCCACAAACACCATAGGCCCCTCGAACGTGTCAATCGTATTATTCCAGGCGGGGTCGCTGGTGGGCCTGTAGTCCTTGTGCGGTAATTGGTCGCAAAGGTGCTTGCCGTCCCAGTGGAATACGTAGTAATATCCACTGATTGTGCAGAGATACCAGCCCGGAGGCTCATCTGGTCCCAGCTTGGGGGCACCGCGGGTGCGCTTCATTTCCTGCGCCCGCAGTCTCTTGCGGGCCTCGTACTCTGAGATCGGAAACAGGAGGGGGTCGTCATCAGACAGCCCCCTATCACCTGGACGCCGCAATAACACGTTTTTTCTTAGACCCCCGTGACGCATCGTGTTCGGATTGTGAGGGGGGCAGAACAGGTCCCTGAGCAGCCACCACAATCGCTCCATGTGAATACCAAGATCGGACGCCATCGCCCTTTCCGATCCCCTTAATGTGACAGTATTGGCACTTTCTACCAAGATGGTCTTGATAATCCCCCATCTCCACCCACACTAGCAGCCATTTGCTGGCAACGAGCGTATTCCAGTCATCCCCACTTACGGCCAGCTTAATCCAGTAGTGACCAGGAGTCTTGGGAGCAGCTACGGAATGGGGGCGCTTTACTAGACTTTCCATAGGTAGTTGTAGTGAGGTTTCTTGCTGGCCCCCACTCCGCCAAGATAGATTTGCTGTGAGCGGTGCGAGGTAAAGGCAATGAGCCGCTGCAGCTCCCTTCGCAAGGCAACAAGATCGAGGTGATCGCTATTCTTCTCCACGCGCCGCCACATGCGCTGAATATCGTCAGCCCACGTGCGCTTCTTGCGCCTCTGAAGGACGCCATTCTGTCCAGACCACCTCTTACGCCTCTTCTTAAGGACGCCCTTCTGTCTGCGGTTTGCCACGTTTTATCCAATCTTTGAGCCAGAGTTCAGGCCAGGGATTTCTTAATCCCTTGCGAGGATAGCTCTGCAGGGTTTCAGGGTCGTACTGAGTCCAGGTTTCGCGCACAAACTTGCAGCGCACCTCTCTGGACATATCAATGTAGATGCGGTATTCATCCCCCACGAAATCCGGGGGCCAGTCTGCGCCGTGCCCTCCATTGAATCGAGGGTATAGCACCCGGTGAGTCACGATCTTGAATTCCCCACGCACTGGCTCCCAATCGTAGAAAATGAGCTGCTCAAACTGCTTAATTCCATCTCCGTTGTAGAAATGGTTGCGCTCTACCAGGTCCACGCGGTCCCGCATCACGTCCTCTTGGGGGACGATGGCGAGCAGCATCCATGCGAGGGTGGTCATCGCCCCGACCTCGACCACGACCAAAAACGTGACCGGGACCGCTCCCACAGACACGAGGAGGACTTTGTCCGGGGCCGCTCCCCTGACTCTGATCTTGGCAGCGAACCACGCGACCAGGACTTAAGCCCCGAGTGTGACCGGCCATAGTGCTTGCGATTTTTCATGTGGTTGACCTCCCGAACGGCCACGGCCCCCTCCCCGAACCCGACCACAGAAACGATCTTGGTCCTACTGCGGGGTGTGGATACCACGTGGTTCCTGAGGACGACGCCCGCAGTGTATTACAGCCTGATCTTGACTTGGCGGGCTTCTTGCGATTTTTCATCTACGAACTCCAAAATACGAGCGAAACCACGGGTGCTCGCCTGAATACGCCCTTGATTTGGATACGCCATATCTAGTGGACTTGCCGGACGTAGAGAGAAAATTCCATCGGGTGCGTGACCACGATGCCCGGCGGTTCCAGCGGCCAGACGACGATCTGCATTGGCAGATGCGCATATATCACCTATTGGCGACTAGGGCACCGAAGGCTGCGATCTCGGCAATGGCCGAGATGGATGCCGGACGAGAGTATGTCACCTCCCACATCCTTGCGGCATGGCAATAGCGAATTAGAGTCTTGCGCCAGCCCTCCCGCGTCATCTCGACACAATCTAGGTCGGCCTGTGATTCGCGCTGATAGAACTTGATAAGGTCATTGCACATTTCAGAATCCCTCCTATTTAGACGCCTCGTTAAGCAGCCTTGTCTTGATAAGCCCTTGCGCACTTCTTGCCGCATTGAGGGCAGGGGCGCAGTAAAAGGGTGTCGTGCGACTTATTTGGGAAGCTAAATACCCGCTGGCACTCCGTGCAGTAATGCGAGGTGACGTGTGTACAGGTGGAGGCTGGCCTCTCCGGCTTAGGAGTGGTGAGGCGGCGGCCGAATGGATGCCTGGCGGCCAT
>Ga0137319_1000286_pt1 | contig 16704 bp, 25 predicted proteins | sample EasRivERMZT333_2_FD_104752 | JGI IMG/M metagenome (GOLD analysis project Ga0137319, IMG submission 104752) | Soil microbial communities from meander-bound floodplain in the East River, Colorado, USA - East River MetaG ERMZT333_2 | ecosystem: Environmental > Terrestrial > Soil > Floodplain ... | reverse complement strand
GCCTTACCTGTCTGCCCGACCAGGAACGTGCCCGTTCCTTGGTTTGTCGTCTGGATCGACGGCAAGCCTGAGTTCCGCGTCGCCGACGCCGACAAGCGTGTCCTGGCCGTCACGGAGAAGCTCTGCTGGGTCTGCGGCCAGAAGCTCGGCGCGTTCCTGTCCTTCGTGATTGGTCCCATGTGCAGCGTCAACCGGATCAGCAGCGAGCCGCCGTCGCACCGCGAGTGCGCCGAGTTCAGCGTTCGGGCCTGCCCGTTCCTGTCGAAGCCGCACATGGTCCGCCGGGAGAACAACCTCCCCGAGGACAAGCGCCACGATGGCCGCATGATCGCCCGTAACCCCGGCTGTGCGGCTGTCTGGACGACGAAGAGCTACAAGGTCGTCTCCGACGGTGCGGGCGGGTGGCTGGTGCAGATCGGCGACCCGACGGACGTGACCTGGTGGGCCGAGGGCCGGACGGCGACACGCGACGAGGTTCTGGCCTCGATCGACAGCGGGCTGCCGCTGCTGCGCGACACCTTCCCAGTGACCGACACGGCCGCGCTCCTCGAGCTGGGGCGGCTTGCCACGGCTGCGATGAAGTACCTACCGGCGGCTGAGGTTGCTGCGGAGGTCGCCCGATGAGCGAGCCACACTACGGCAGCTTCACCGCCTGCCGACCGCTGCTGGCGAACGTGCCCGACGCGCCGCCAGGTGCGGTGCTGACCGAGTGCCCCTACTGCGGGGCCGAGTGCTGGAAGCTGGAGCTGGAGGAGATCGCCATCCGCGATGCGCACCACGGCGACGCGACGGCTGCCTGTACGGACTGCGCGCTGAAGCGAGGCCAGTGGCAGCGGGAAATGGATCGGGCGAGGCACGATCGAGAGACCGCCGCGAAGGAGGCCCGCTGATGCCTGCAACCAAAAAGCGGGTCATCGTCACCCAGCACGCCTGGCAGCGCTGGTGCGAGCGGTGCGCGGGCTGCCCCGACGTGCCGTACCTGACGATCAACGACGCATTCCGGGCGGCCGAGGCGGTCGAGTGCCTGCCCGCCGACTTCGGCGGACTCGTCTACGACAGGCCGGGGTCGCGCTACTACCGCGCCGGCGACGTGTACTTCGTCACCCACGAGACGGACCGGGTGATCGAGGTCATCACCGTGATCCGCAAGACACTGGACCCGCGGCCGACGCCGGCAACAGCCCTACCGCCGGTCCGCAAGGCGGCGATCCGCAAGGCGAAGTTGCGGGCCGCGAAGGAGGACGGCTGACATGGCAGAGACGATACCGCTGCGGATGGCGAAGGCCAGCGCCGACGACCTGAAGCGAGTCCGGCGGTTCTTCCAGGCGATCGAGGAGGCGATGGAGACGGGCCAGGGCCAGGACTCGGTAGGCAGGCTGGTCCGCGAGCACTGGCGAGGCGTGGACGTCGCGTGGGAACGAGTGCTGATCGGCTACGCCGTCCTCGTGGACAACTGCTGCGACCCGAACGCCGACACGCTCGAATGGCGACCGGACATCGAAGCCGCGATGAAGGCGGCAGGACTGGAGAGATGACGTGCCCGACCCCAAGTGGCTGAAGGACGCACGCCGCAACGGGCTCGTCTCCGGCGAGTCGGCACCCGCGAAGCGGCCAGCGCAGCCGGTCGAGACCGACGCCGATGCCTGGCTCGCGATCGAGGTCCAGGTGCCGATCCGCACGAAGTCGGAGGCGAACGCCAGCGGACAGCTCAGGGCGAAGATCGCCCGCAAGACCGCGGTGAAGGGGGCCGTGGCGAACGCGCTGCCCTCGCTCGTGCGGCCGCTCACGCTGCCCGTCGTAGTGACGATGACACGACTGGGACTGGGCGAACTCGACGACGATAACCTCCGGCGAGCCCTGAAGGCGTGCCGGGACGTTGTCGCGGACTGGTTGGCGACGGCGGACAACGACAAGCGGATCATCTGGAAGTACCGCCAACGGCCAGCGTGGAAGGCGGCTGTCAGGATTCGAATCGAACAAGGAGGGGCGGCCCGATGAAGGCTACTCGTGAACTGGTGATCGACAGCTTCGCCGGCGGTGGCGGCGCTTCGATCGGGATCGTCCAGGCGCTCGGCCGGGCCCCGGACGTGGCGATCAATCACGACACTGCGGCGATCGCCATGCACGCGGCCAACCACCCGGAGACCCGGCACTACACCGAGGATGTGTGGAAGGTGTCGCCACGCCAGGTCACCCGCGGCCGGCCAGTCGGGCTGCTCTGGGCATCCCCGGACTGCAAGCACTTCAGCCGGGCGAAGGGCGGCAAGCCGGTCGAGAAGACGATCCGCTCACTCGCCTGGGTCGTCTGCCGGTGGGCGGCCGAGTGCCCGCCCCGGGTAATCATCCTGGAGAACGTGCGCGAGTTCGAGGACTGGGGCCCGCTCGTCCCGCGCTGGGACTGCTCGGCTTGCGGCTGGAAGGGAACCGAGGGCCAGGCCACCCTCGCCCGTCGCCGGCGGAAGTGCCCGCGGTGCGAGTCGGGTCGGCTGGTTCGGACCGAGTTTCAGCTTCCCGATCCGACGCGCAAGGGGCTCACGTTCAAGCGGTTCGTTGGCCGGCTGCGGAATCTCGGCTACGACGTCGCCTGGAAGGTGCTCAACGCCGCGGACTTCGGGGCCCCGACGCACCGCCGTCGACTGTTCCTGATCGCTCGCAACGACGGCGAGCCGATCATCTGGCCTGACGCAACCCACGGGGACCCGAAGAAGCTCGCGGAGTCGGGGAGTGGCCTGTTCCCGGTGGCACTCGAACCGTGGCGGACGGCTTCCGAGTGCATCGACTGGTCGATCCCCTGTCCGTCGATCTTCACCCGCAAGCGGCCGCTGGCCGAGAAAACGCTCCGACGGATAGCGATGGGGATCAAGCGGTATGTCCTCGACAACCCGCGGCCATTCATTGTGGACATGCAGCGGGCGAACCGTCCGCGAGGCGTTGACGAGCCGCTCGGCACGGTGACCACCCAGGGGAACCGGTTCAATGTCGTTACGCCCGTCGTGGTGCCGGTGACTCACGCCGGCGAGCGGCGGAGCTACTCGCCCGACGAGCCGCTCCCGACCGTGACCGGAGCCAACCGGGGCGAGTTAGCGGTGACCGAGGCAGTGTTCGCTCACGTCTGCGAGACGGAAGGCGGCGACATCATCAAGTCGTCTACCAGCGGCCGCCGGTGCAAGGTCTGCGGTAAACACCCGGCCAAGACGGTTTCCGCCCCGCTCCTGGCCCGCATCTCGCAGACGGGCGGGAACGGGAAGTACAGCAACGGCGTCGATGAGCCGCTGACGTCGGTCGTGTCGAAGGCGGAGCACCTGCTCGTCAGTCCGTACCTCGTTCCGCGCTACGGCGAAGCGATCGGCCAGGTCCCGCGGTCCGGGTCGGTCGAGGCCCCGCTCGGCGTCGTCACACCCACGGCCAACGGCGGCTCGCTCGTCGCGGCATTCCTGGCGAAGCACTTCGGCGGAGTCGTTGGCGTCCCGGCTGACACGCCGCTGCCGACGACGACCACTCGTGGGACCCAGACGCAGCTCGTCGCCGCGAACCTCGTGCATCTGAACAACAACACGCGGCCGACGCCGGTCGATGACCCGCTGCACACGATCACCAGCGGCGGCAACCACGCGGCGCTCGTGTACTCGTTCCTGATGAAATACTTCGGTTCGGGCGGTCAGTGGTCGTCCCCGGCCGATCCGCTTCACACAGCGACGGCTCGTGCCCGGTTCGGGCTCGTGACGGTCACGATCGCCGGCGAGCCCTACGTCCTCGTGGACATCGGGATGCGGATGCTCAAGCCACGCGAACTGGCGCGGGGCCAGGGCTTCCCGGACTCCTATCACCTGACCGGCACGGCCACGTCGCAGGTCGAGAAGATCGGCAACTCGGTCCCGCCGGTGATGGCGAGGATCCTGGTCGCAGCAAACTACGCGGCGAGTCTCGCGGGGGCTGTCGCATGACCGTCCCCCGTTCCCTGTTCGACGACGTCCGCGGCCCGCCGCTGACTCTGTCTCGAAACTCCGACCCCGGCACTAAACGGTGCACCAGTTGCGCGGAAGTCAAGCCGATTGCCACCTTCAATCGCGACAAGCGAAAGCTGAGTGGCTACGGGTCGATTTGCCTTGATTGCAAAAAGCGCGGGCATTCTTTGAAGCTGGCAAGCCGCCACAAACCACTGGCAGATCGTTTCTGGGAAAAGGTGCACAAGACTGACGGATGCTGGTTGTGGACAGGATCGCGGAACTACTGGGGGTACGGCAAGATTTACGTGGGCGGCAAACTCCGTCACGGAATGGCTCACCGTGTCTCGTATGAGCTGACGCACGGTGAAATCCCTGATGATCTTCAGGTTCTCCACCGGTGCGACAACCCAGCTTGCGTTCGGCCCGATCACCTGTTTCTAGGAACGCAAGCGGACAATTTAGATGACGCTGTGATGAAAGGGCGAATAGCCAATCAGTTCCCTTTAGAACTGGTCGATGCGATCTTGGACGACTTGCGGAACGGCCTTTCACAGAAGGACACGGCGCGGAAACACGGCGTCAGACAATCATCGGTGTGGCGAATCATCCAGAGGGAAAAGAAATCGCATCGTGCGAGATCAACAGATCCAATCACAAGCGCTCTTGCAGCAGAACAGATTGACGATGTAGTCGCCGAGTTGCAGGCGTGGGCGGCGGCGTGCGTGCGACAGACGCCGGGCCGAACACAAAGAGAACTCGGCGTGCTGTACTGCCCGACCGACCCACGACGCATCGGTCGGCGGCTTGCGGAAATTGAGAAGCTGGGCCTCGTTCGTCGCGGTGACGTTCGGCCCTGCACGATCAGCGGACGAAGCGCGGAGACCTGGTTCCCGGTGGAACCAGCGGGAGGGAACCATGTCCCGACGTAACAAGAATCGACGAGCCGAGCGAAAGTACGGCTGCCAGCGCTGCGGGATGCCGTTCGACCAGGAACTTGCGGCTAGCGCCGAGAAGACGAGGGACAAGGTCGCGGTTCTCGCGGGCAAGCCGAAGGACCAGGTGCCGATCATCCACGTGTGCATCGGCTGCAGAGCGATGCACTACCGGGACGGCGACGGCTACCGGCTGTTCACGCCGGCCGAGGAGTTCCAGATGCGCGTCGAGCACGCGGACACGATCGACCTGCTGAACGTGCTGCCGCTCGGAGCGACGATCGTCGGGATGCCGCGGTGAGGCGCGGCCTGGCGCGGCTGGGCGAGGCGCGGCGCGGCCTGGCATGGCGGGGCACGGCAAGGGGACGATGTCCATTTAACAGGAGAGTTTGATGCATTACGAGTTCGTGTTGACCGGGACGATGCCGCTGCTCATGCACGCGGACAACGTCATTCTGGCGGATCAGATCAACGCCTGGAGGAAGGCCGAGGAGAATCAGAAACTGCCGGGCAAAAAAAAGGGCGACGATCGATCGCCGGCATGGACGTGGATGAGCTATCTGTACCAGGATGGCGAGAAGCTCTTCATGCCATCGGACAACGTCCAGCAATGTCTTATCGGTGCTGGCGCTCGCATCCCGTTCAAAAATAACAAGACATTCAAGGAATTCGCCGCCTCACTTCTCCTGTTCGATGCCGCCGAGTTGGCGTTCACGGTCGATGGCAAGCCAGTCCTGATGGCACCGTATCTGAAACTCGAAGGCGAACTTGATTTCACCACACATCTCGCATCCGTTCGCAAAGTGGGCCAGTTCGATCTGTTCACCAAACGGGCGCGTGTCGGCCAGGATAAGCACGTTCGAGTCCGGCCACGGTTCGAGTCCTGGCAAGTGTCTGGTGTCATCGAGGTAGTGGAAGACGACGTGATCGACTTCGACCGGCTCGACACGTTGTTCCGGATCGGCGGCAAACTCGGCCTGTGTGACTGGCGACCGAGTAGCAAGCGTTCGCCCGGACCGTTCGGCATGTTCGAGCACACGCTGAAGAAAGCGAAGTAGCGGCGAGGCGAGGCTGGGCAAGGCGCGGCCTGGCAAGGCGAGGCCTGGCGCGGCTTGGCGCGGCCTGGCAAGGGGACGATGTCCAATTACTTAGGAGAACCTATGGAACTGTTCGAGCAGAAAGACGTGATCACGGAGGCTGTCGAGCGGACGAAGAAACTGCTGGCGCGCTTTCGTCGGGGGCAGGTTTGTCCCTGGGAAGCACTGGAGGAAGCGGCCGGGTTCGACCGTAACTCCCCGCACTGGTCGGCCTATCGCGCTCGACTCATCCGCGACTTCCGGCACGAGACCGGCATCGAACTCGACCCGGTCTACGGCGTCGGCTGGAAACTGCCAACCGTCGTCGAGCAGATGCACGATCTCGTCATGAAGCGGGAGCGGCGAGCCGTGCGGCAAGCGTTCCGCGCGATCAAGGTGCTGAAGGCCATTCCCGACAAGGAGATGACCCAGCACCAGCGGGAGAGCCGGGCCGTTCGACTGAGCATAGCTCGCGAGGCCCACCGGCGAATGAAGTTAGGCTCGCGCCGGGTGTCCATGCTGGGTCAGCCAACCAGTAGCGGTCTTCCCCAGCGGAGGGCTGCAAGCGTCGGCACTTAGAGGCCGGGTCCGGCCTGGCGCGGCCGGGCGAGGCGCGGCAAGGTCCGGCTAGGCCGGGTCGGGCGGGGCAAGGCACGGGAGCGATGCTCACAGGTTGATAGGCCACAGAATCGTCGCCGCCGTAACCGGATTCCTCCCACACCTTCCTTGAACGCCGTCCCGTGGTTCGGTCATGATTGCTCGGCCACGAAAGGAGTCGCGATGCCCACCGGTGACCGCGGACAGATAACTTCGCTGGCTCCCTGGTTCGGCGGAAAGAGAACGATCGGCCCCGAGATCGTCCGCCAGCTCGGGCCGCACTCGGCGTACTGCGAGCCGTTTTGCGGGTCGATGGCGGTGCTGTTCGCGAAGGCCGTGGTCAAACACGAGATCGTAAACGACCTCCACGGCGACATCGTCAACGTCGCCTGGGTCCTGCAGCGCCGCCGGCTCAAGGCCCGGCTGCTCGTTGCCCTGCACGACACGCTCTGCAGCGAGGCCCAGTTCCGGGTCAGCCGGACGAAGCTGCAGGAGCCGTTCGCCGCCGATCCCGACGCGCCCGACTGGCGGCGAGCCTATCACGCCCTGGTGACCTGGTGGGTCGGTCGGAGCGGGATAGCCGGCACGCGATTGTCCCGGACCTCGTTCGCGGCCCGGTTCACCAGTCGCGGCGGCTCGGGCGGCGTGCGGTTCCGGAACATGGTCGAGTGCCTGCCCGCGTTCGCGGCTCGGCTGGCCCGGGTGGACGTGCTCAACCGCGACGGGTTCGAGGTCCTCGGCAAGCTCGACGACCGACTCAAGACGGCGGTCTACATCGACCCTCCCTACCTGGTGAAGAACGGCGAGTACATTCACGACTTCGTCGAGGACGATCACCGCCGGCTGGCGGAGGCCCTCGGCCGGTTCCGGCACGCTCGCGTAGTCGTGAGCTACTACCCGGACCCGCGGCTCGAGGAACTGTACCCCAGCGATCGCTGGCACCGCGTCGAGCTGGACGTGAACAAGCAGATCATGAACTCGTCGGCCCGCCGCGACGGGGCCACGCGAGCGACCGAACTGCTCCTGATCAACGGGCCACCGATCGGCGACGAGAGCGTCAGTGGTCTATTCGAGGGCTGACAGTCGTGTGGGAGGAGACCCGCGAGGGCAGCGACGGTAAGCCGGTCAAGCTCCTCGTCATGAGCACGGGGACGCGGGCCCGGATCACCTTCCACCGGCTGACCGATCTGCAGGTGAGCTTCTGGTTCCGAGTCTGTCACGAGCGCGGGCTCTTCCACGAGGCGAACCTCTTGCGCGGCGAATGCGAACGACGGAAGCTGAGCACGAACCCCGACGACCACGCCGCCGGCCAGCGCGTGCTGTGCTGACGCGACACAGGAGGATGATGCCGTGATCATCGAGCTGGCCGACCGGATCTTCGAGTTCAGCGAGACGATGAACAGCAAGCGACCGGGCCGGACGCGGATCGGTGTCCTCCAACTGGCCGGCCGCCCGCTGACCGACGCCGAGAAGCCGGACCCGACGATTACCCGGTGTCTCGGGTTCGCGCGGTTGTGGGGGTACGGATCGCTCGTGGTCTGTAATCTCTACGCGCTCCGCTCGACCGACCCCAAGCAACTCCGTCGCGTTGCCGATCCCATTGGACCGGAAAACGATGGGACGATCTTGCGGTGGGCTCTGTTGGCTCCGCTGCGGGTAGCCGCCTGGGGCGCTCATGGTCGGCGCGGAGCCCACGTTCGGAGGATACTGGCCGAGATCCGTCTGCCGCTTCATCATCTAGGCTTGACGAAGGACGGTCACCCTCGACACCCACTCTACCTCCCTGCGAGCACCATGCCGACAGCGTGGGGATCACTCTGGAGTAGTGGTGAACCTGGAGCGAGAACATGAGCAGCGCATTCGACTCTGAAGTCTACGCCGAACGGCAGCGGTTGCCCGGAGTGAGCGTGAGCCTTGCCCGGTTGATGCAACACGCTCTCTGGAACCAAGGCGAGAGGCAGCAGGAACTCGGACCGGTAACGCTGACGCTGGAATACCGATCCGATGTGGACACGTCGCAGTGGTGGACTCTCCGCTGGGGTAAAGACCAGTTCGTCGCGGCGAAGGAGTTGGAGCTGTGCCTATTCCGCGCGGCGGTCCTCATGCGTCGAGACGACGAGCGAGCGAAGAAGTACGCGGGGATGACGACGGAGCCCGCACCGACTGACCGCACCGGCTGACACCACGGGGAGGGACGGGAGACATGGCGAAGCCGAAGACCCGGAAGATACGGACTGGCTTATACATGTTGGTCGGCGTGCTGCATGCCCCACTGTGCGGCGGACAGATTTTTGCCGAAGGGGGCATGAGCACCGAGCGTGCGTTCCGGTGGGAGTGCTACTGCAAACAGTGTCAGGCGTGCGACCCGAACGGATGGCGGACGTTAGCCGAGTGCGTCAAGGAAGCGCCCGCGTTTTGGATGGGATAACCCACCCCCGGCCCTGGCCCAGCCGGCGGGTGACACACACGGGGCTACGAGAGGGAGCGAACGATGCTTTGGCGATGCGATGGCTGCGGCGCGACCCGGGAGTGCGACCCGCTCGCCAGTGACGATTGGGACGGCGACGAAGTTGCCATCGGTCCGGAGTGCGACCAGTCAATGGATTATGTGTCCGATGCCCCCGCCCCGGAGCCCCGCCCGTGACCCCGCTCAACGACGGCCTGACCGGTCTCCTTCGTCGGCTCTCCCAGGAGCCCGACTGCGGGACCGAGCTGGTAATCGCTGACGCATTCGAGGAAGCGGGGCAGCCGGAGCGTGCGGAGCTGATTCGGGTGCAGTGCGAGCTGGCGGAAGCGTATCCAGCCGAGGTGAGCGGCCGAAGCGACCATTTGCTCAGGTCGGCTCAAGGAAGCTACTACCACCTCCGTCGCCGTGAGCACGATCTTCTCGCCGCTCTCCCCACACCCGCCGGCCTGACCCTGAACTGGGAGCGCGGCCTAATCCGCTCCGTCCACGCTCCCCTCGACCAACTCCGCGAACACCTCCCGAGGCTGGGGGCGGAACTGCTGGTGGTGCGGGAATGCCGGGCAGTAAACTGCGATCCAGATTATTTCACGCGGGCTGAGGACGGCGACTTAGACGGGTCAGGCTGGTTCAAACTCAGCGAGTGTGATGATACCCAGAGAGAGCATCCGGACAACTTGCCTGATGACTTGTGGCACGAGCTCAAACAGGCGGAACACCAGATCAACCCGAGCTGGAAATGCTACGGAATAGAACAAACCGACCTCGCTCATGCCGATCTGTCCCGCGCGATTCTCTCCGAGGCACGGGAACGGGCGGGGTTGGAACTGAAACGCAAACGGAAGAAGGTGACGACGTGAGCCGAGCGAGGGACGAGCCGATCCCGATGCCTGACGTGCGACTGTTGCGGCAGTTCCCGGACTCTGCTCTCGTCCGCGAACTAGAGCGACGCGAACGAAAGGCAAAAGCTCCCAAGAAGCCCGCCAAGTGGAAGTGCCGGACGTGCGGCGCGGTCTTCGTTGGCGGCCAACTCGGTGGCGCGTTCGCCGAGTACAGCCTAGTCTGGTGCGACAACTGTACATCGATCAGTCAACTGCGCGACGATAAAACGACGGGCCTGATGGAGCCAGTGACGACCACTACTAAGGAGCCGACATGAACGACGAGCCGCCCACATCCGAGACCCCGACCCGGCAGCCGGACGCGGCGGGGGTGCTGCGGGATTGTGCTGAGCGGATACGCCGAGTTAAAACCGGTGAGCGGCATCGGGTCGTCTACGGATTCGAAGACGAGAAGATGGACGAGTTCATGTACCGGATGTTGGAGAACGCTCACACCAGCGACCTGGAAGTCCTTGCTGACGCCTACTTCGGCCAGCAAGCCGAGATCGACCGGCTTCAGACGACCCTGAAGCAAACCATCGCCGACGAGTGCGAGACCGATACCGCGATCCGCAATCTGTGCGAGCCAACCGTCGGCACGCTCGCGGCCCACGGGGACGGGTACATGCCGCCGCTGGTCGATGTGGTCGGGGCGGTGGTCAAGGAGACGGTCCGGCTGCGGGGCATCGAGGAGCGGGTGAAAGAGTGCCCGGCCGGCGAAGTCGAAGCCGTTCTCGCGGAGTGGGACGAAAACGTAGGACCGGAAATCATCAAGACGCATCTGGTGATAATCGGAGCACTGAGGAAAGAGAACGCGAGCCTAAAGTCTGAATTGGAAATTCTGCGAGGAACCAAGTGAAACATCTATTTGCGAACGATGACAGCGAACTGGTCGCGGCCGATACCGCCGAGCAGGCTGGGCGGTACTACGACTGCGAACTAGGCGGCGAGCCGAATCCGGTCGGAGATTGGTCCCAAGTGCCAGACGATGACCGTGTCTCGATTGATGACGTAGTGAAGACCGCCAAGAAGTGGGCTGGCGAGTGCAAGACCACCACCCTTGTTGGAACGACGTACCACTGACATCTGGGAGGGCTGACCCGTGGCCCCGACCATGCCGATGAGCGAATCTCTGACAGACGCGGCGCTGCTCGAAGCCGCCGTCGCTGGTGCCGGCGGTCTGCTCTCCCTGTCCGGCGAAACGCTGACGGTGAACCGGCCGATCCTGTCTCGCCGGGACAAGTTCACGCTCGCCGGTCGCGGGGCCACACTCAAGAAATTGGGCGGTCACGACGGGATCGTGCTGGCCCCGGACGCCTGGCTGCCGGACCCGGCCCTGCACTTCCCCATCGACCCTGCGTCCGGTCGTCCAGCGTTCCGCACGTTGGGCAATGCGGGGCTGGTGTTCTGGGGGACGGGAATCAACCGGCCGCGATTGTCCGCTTCGACGGTCGGCTACGACTCGGTTCGCCGTCTCCAGGTTTCGCTCTGGCTGAGGCGACACACGCCGAGTTGGCGCGACTTCTCGGGACTGGCCATCTGTGGGATGCGAGGTCCGGAGAACAACCACCCCGGCCCCTTCTATCTCGGCTGGCATTCCGACAGTGGGCTCCGTCTGGAGTGGCGCGATTCGACGGGCGTCGATCACGTCGGGCCTGTGGTGCCTTATCCGGATTCGCCCGAGCCCGAGTATCTGGAGATCACCCTCTACATGGATTTAGCCGCCGGCGCGTGGTCGTCCGTGGCAAACGACATCGACCAGGCCAGCGGGTCATTTCAGCCGGGCCTGTACCTGGAGTCCGGCCGCGCCGCCGTCGGCATCCTCGCGAGTGGGCTTCACGACAACGGGCACGTCGGGCCGGGCCCCGACCAGTCCTATCTCGCGATGGTCTGCATGGCCAACGCACCGATGCGGATCCTGAACGGCGGCGAGTGGTTCAACGGCCAGCCGGCGTGGTTTTTCTCCACCGGCGGGGACGCACCACAGGGCCAGTTCGTCAAGTGGTGGGGCTCTCAGGGCTGGGGGCACGGGCTGCTCGTCAGGCACGTCGAGGACGACGCAGGCCATCGTTGTGCCGAGATCGGCATTACCGACCTGGCGATTACCGGCAGCGATCGGTACGGGGCAGGCGTTTGCGCGTGGCCGGTGGACACCCTCCGCATCCGCGGCCTGCGGACTCAAGGCGGCGCGTTCTCGGTCACCCAGCCGTCCGGCCCGCTCAACTCCTACTGGACCCAAATTGCGGACCTGTCAGCGAATCACCCCGACCATGCGGCCGGCTGGTTCGACCGCTCGGCCGTCCACTTGGCCGGACTCAACGTGGTGAGGTACGCCGGGGAGCACGTCTTGCGGGGCCGGGCGATCAACCTCATCGTGGACCAGATGACGGTGGCCGTCTCGGGCAGCTCGAAGCTGCTCTCCCTCGTCGAGTTGAACGGGTGCGGGCGGTCGTTCCTCCGGAACATCACACCGAACCTGGAGGGCGCGCCGCCACCAACGCGCGGGTACTACCTGGCCGACCCGACGGACGACCACGGCGCGGGCGACAGCATCATGGAAATTCAGAGCTGCGGAGCGCAGGGTGCCGGACCCGTTCGAGCCCTCGTGCTGTCCGGGTCGCCTGCGACGGGCCGAAGAGCGTACTACCGGATCTGGACGCCGCTGGTGGATGACCCACTACCGCCGCAAGTGTCCGCTGGCTGGACGGAGATGGGGCGCGTGCGGGAATTGGAGGAACGCCAGCAGCCGTCTGTGAACTGAGCCGTGGTGGAGAAGAACAACGATTCCATTCTGAGGACTGACCCATGCGCAAGCGTGACGAATTGACCGACCCCAATAGCTGCATGTCCCGAGCCCGGGACGACGAATGGACCTTCGTATTGCTCGGCCGCGATTGTGCGGCACCCGTGGCCGTTCAAGCGTGGGTTGACGAGCGAGTCCGGCTCGGGAAGAACAAGCCGGACGAGCCACAGATAATCGAGGCGATGCAGTGGATTCTTCAGGTGCTCGCCGAACATCACTCATCACCCCCGCTCGCCTTAGTGCCGTGCGAATGCAGCACATGGGCTCGCGAGGCGAGTAACGAACTGCCGGAGCATCACCCGCACTGCCCGAAAGGCAAATCGTCGGACCGGTTGGCCGTGGTGGCGGCAGTGATTCGACTTCGTCGATTCAGAGCCGGTGACACGACGGTTTACAATCCGACCAACCGTGCGACGCCGGAAGCGATCGTTGGGCGCATCTGGGCCGACGAGGGTCGGCTTGCTGATGCCTACCTCAAGCTGGTCGCGGCCCTCGAACTTCTACCGGCACCGTGCAGTGACCAAGACTAAGCCGCCAGCGCCGCCACGATCGCCCGATGGGCCTTGACCGGATCCTTGAACGGCCCGACCTCGATTCGCCGCTCGCCGCGCCGGGCCCGAGCCCCATACCTCCCATCGGAACGGCGGTAGACGTGTCGAGGGAGCAGGTTTTCCGGCAGCAGGCCCTGGCCCAGGTACGGCCGGACGGCCTGCCACAGCGACAGCGCCGTGATCGGCCCCTTGATTTTCAGGCTGGCGACCAGTTTCACGACGCGGCCCGCGGCCCATTCGCTGTCGTAGAGGCCGAGGTTGACGTCGTCGCCGGCGGCCGGGCCCACCCAGACCCGGACCTGGTACCGGTCCTTCGCCCGCCGGACGTATTTGTGCTGGCAGGCATGTCGTCGATCGCGGCGGTTGTTGGCGAACTGCCGGTCGTAAAGGTAAGCCGCGTACCCGGCCACCCCCAATCGTCGGCAGCTGCGGCAGCGAGCCTTGCAGTTCTTTCGCCGTCGGCGCAGGGGAAGCTGACACGAGCAGCAGGGAACGACGAACCGGGGCTGGGGCCGGTGATCAGCTCGAATTGATAAAAGCAAAGCTAAACAAGCTGGCGACCCGAGAAGAAGGGCTTCAGGAAGTCGCTCGACTGGCTCCGGCGGGGCCGGCCACTGGGCGACGATTCGGGCAGCGGAGGAAAAAGACATGCGGCCGGTCCCCTGCACGGTGTAGAATCACCAGCAGGGCCGGCCGCTGCGCGGGCGGTCTCGCAGATCGGGGCCGGGGGGTTGCCTCCCCCGGCCCTTCCATTTCCCAGTATGACGCAACGGGTTGCCTGTAAGAGACGTGATACCGAAGCGCCTGCCGGAGCGCAAATCCCGTCTGTCAGGCAACCGGAATGATCAGGCTGTCGGCATGGACGTGCGCATCCGATTCAAGTATCCCAAGAAACCAATTCGCATGATCAAGGGTCGGGACCTGGTCCCGCACCCAGGCAACTGGCGGACGCACCCAGCCGCCCAGCTCGACGCGCTCAAGGGCATTATGGCCGAGGTCGGGATCGTGGACTGCCTGAAGGGCTTCGAACTGCCCGACAAGCGGGTCCAGCTCATCGACGGCCACGCCCGGGCCGAACTCCTGCCCGATCAGGAGTTCCCCGTCCTGATCCTCGACGTCACCGCCGAGGAGGCGAAGAAGCTGCTCGCCACGTTCGACCCGCTCGGCGACCTGGCCGGCACGGATGCGGCGAAACTCGACGATCTGCTCCGCCAGGTCGAGTTCGAATCGCCGGCGTTGCTGCAGATGTGCAATGAGCTGGCCGTCAAGAACGGGCTTGCCGGCGACCAGGACGCCGCGGCCGAGGACGAGAACGGCGCAGCCGGCAACGAGCCGATCCCGGAGAAGTACCAGATCCTGGTCGAGTTCGACGACGAGCAGACCCAGGCCCAGTGGCTGGAGAAGCTCGCTGCCGAGGGCCTCAAGGTCCGTTCCCTCATCAGCTAACCATGAACCTCATCATCAACCGGTCGGTGGACGTCGTTCGCAGTGCCCGAGTGCTGCAGCTCGAAGGGCTCTTCGACGTCGCGCCCTCGAAGCGCAGCGAGTCCGCCTGGAACGTAACGCTGCCCCTCGAGGACCTCGACTGGCGGATCGGCCTCGTCGTCGGGCCGTCCGGGTCGGGCAAGTCCACCCTGGCCCGCGAGGCGTTCCCCGACGTGCCGTTCATCAGCGCCAACGTCGGCTTCGACTGGCCCGAGGACCGCGCCGTGGTGGACGGGTTCCCGGACGGCCAGTCGGTCAAGGACGTGACCGCCGCCCTGTCGTCGGTCGGGTTCTCCTCGCCGCCGTCCTGGCTGCGACCGTTCCGGTGCCTCTCGACGGGCGAGCAGTTCCGGGCAACCCTCGCGCGCGCCCTCGTGGATCCGGCCCCGCTGATCGTGATCGACGAGTTCACCTCGGTCGTCGACCGCACCGTCGCCCAGGTCGGCAGTGCCGCGGTGGCGAAGGCGATCCGACGAGTGCCCGGGAAGCAGGTCGTGTGCGTCACGTGTCACGACGACGTCGAGCCGTGGCTCTGTCCCGACTGGACCGTGGCGATGCCCGCCGGCGAGTTCGCCCGGAGGTCACTTCAACGCCCAGCGATCGAACTGGAAGTCTGCCGCGTCGATCGTTCGGCGTGGGACACGTTCAAGCGCCATCACTATTTAGACACGTCGATCCACAAGGCCGCGAAGTGCTTCGTCGCCTTCTGGCGGAGCCGGCCGGTGGCGTTCGCCTCGGTCCTGCACGCTGTCGGGAAGAAGAGCTACTGGCGGGAGCACCGGACGGTCTGTCTGCCGGACTTCCAGGGGATCGGCATCGGCAACGCCCTGTCCGAGTTCGTGGCCGGCGTCATGCGAGCGACGGGAAAGCCGTACGGGAGTTCGACCAGCAGTCCGGCGATGATCCGGCATCGGGCCAAGTCTCCGGTGTGGAAGATGCTCCGGGCACCGTCGCGAGTCGGGGCCGACAGTGAGGCCAAACGTCTGCGATCGGGATCGGCGCGCGTCCGGGAGATCGGAGTCGCCTCGACACGGGCAACCGACCGGTTCACCGCCGGGTTCTGGTACGTGGGACCAGCCAGGCCGGAAGACGCTCGCCGGCTGGGGGTGATCTGACGGCGGCCCGGTAAGACGGCGATTTCCGGTTTATGAGAATGATCTTCGAAAGGGAGTAAGGGCGTCCCGGTCGAAATGCCTGGAAACGTCGTGGCAGCGATGGTATGGGACTGATGACTGGATCGACGTGGGGGAGATCGTGGCCCTGAGACGACCAGGGACGCGCGGACGACGTCCTGACTGGACCCAAGAAGTCACGCCCGGGCGGCCAGATCGAGGCCAGCGAGCACCTCGTCCGGGACTTCGAACAGCAACTGCCGGCCGCGGTAGGGGATCGGCTCCGCGAACGGTCGCGGGTTCGCCAGCACCCAGCACCACGGCCCCTCCGCCCAGCGCCGGCCGGGGTGATCGCGGGGAACGTCCTCGATCCGGACGCAGTCGATGACGTCGACGATGCCGACCAGGGCCCGGAACGCGAGGTCGGCGCGGCGGGGCAGTTCGCAGCCGAACTGGCCCTCCCACTCTTCCGCGTGCCAGTGACCGAGTCCGGACGTGGACTTGCTCGCGTGGATCAGCAGCGGACCCCGATGGCGAGTCCGCCACGTGCGGTTCTCGAACACTTTCCCCGCGTGCAGGATTGCCCACGCCCACGGCTGATGGACCGAGACAGCGCGCATCATGCTACTCAGGTCTTTTGCTTGCTTCTTCATCGTCGTCTCCTTTAGCGTTCGGTAGAATGAAGTCGCCATGTCATCAGTCCCCTGCCCGAAGTGCGGCGTCATGCTGGCCCCGTCGGGCGAACTCACCGTCCTCGATCACACCACGCTCGTCTACCAGTGCGATGACTGCATCGTCCGGGGCGATTGTCTCGGCGTGTCGATGGACCTCTGCCTCACGTTCTGTCTCAACACGG
>Ga0137319_1000282_pt1 | contig 16820 bp, 10 predicted proteins | sample EasRivERMZT333_2_FD_104752 | JGI IMG/M metagenome (GOLD analysis project Ga0137319, IMG submission 104752) | Soil microbial communities from meander-bound floodplain in the East River, Colorado, USA - East River MetaG ERMZT333_2 | ecosystem: Environmental > Terrestrial > Soil > Floodplain ... | reverse complement strand
CGGGACTGAACTACCCATTGCCTACACGAAATTGCCTGCTGAGCCGCAAACAGCCTCACGAGACCTTCTCTCCACGCCGCCCGGCTGGTGAGAAGGCCCTGTGCAGCGGTTTGCAGCTCAGCAGGCAATTTCGTGTAGGCACCGGCGAGTTCAGTCCCGATGCTCGTGTCGTCGTAGCGAGTCAGGGCTCCAAGAGCGGTCTTGCGAAGGTCAAGGTGCCCGTCGTTTTTCGCGAGCGTCACCAGCACCGGGACAGCGGCCGGCTGGTGGACTTCGCCGAACGCGCGCGCGTGCAGCAGACGGGCTTCGCGCTTGGCCTTCGAGTCAGCGATAAGAGTGAGCGCTTCCCGAACCGCGGCGGCATCACCGCGGCGCACGCGCAATAGCAACGAGCCTTGGCCTGATTCAGCCAGGGCAGCAAGCAATTCGTCCGGCAGCGACGGAACGGCGCGGCCTTCGAAGGCGTCTTCGAAGCCGGCCACAAGAAGCTTGCGATGATCCTCAGTCGGTGCGGCGTTGAGAAGTTGCGCGCACACCAGGAAGTCAGCGCGAGTGCCTTTCGTGCCGAAGCGGCGCATGAGGCGCGGCAGGATATGCTGCCTGGCCAAAGCGGCGTTCCAGAGATGCGGTTCGGCGACCGCAGCCGCCTGGGCTGCTCCGACCGGCGCCTCCACCGCTCGAGCGTTCGGCGAGGGCGCCGACGGAGGCACGCCAGTCCCGTGCGCTCCCCAAAGCTTCAGCACCGCAGCCCGGTCCGTGTCGCATAAACCCTCGACGGTCCACCAGCAGAGCAGCGGAATGAACGGATCGTCCGCATCGACATCACGTCGCATGATCGAGGCTGCCAATGGCAGTGCTTGGGGCGCGGCCAGCCGACGAGCCGTGGCCGCAATCTGGCAGCGAACTTCAGCATCGGGTTCGGTTGCCGCCAAACGTTGAACTGCGGCGGCGAAATCTTCCGGTAATCGCTTGCGGTCGCCCATCAGGCGAATGGCCCATGCGCGGACCGGAGCGGCTGGATGCTGCAGCGCACTAAGGGCCGTGGCTGCATCCAGCCCGCCCGCCTGGTGCAGCGCCCACAGAGCTTCAAGCGCAGGATGCGCTGCCGGAGCCGACTTGAGGAGCTTTTGCAACGGCTCGCGAGCGGATGGATCACGGCGCTCACCGAGCAGCCGCACAGCCGTCTGGCGATGCCATTTGTTCGGATGACTCAAGGTGGCCATGAGTTCTCTCGTACTCTTGCGCGCGAGATTCACGTCTGTGTTCAGCGTCGAAGTCTTTCCCCGCAGGCGATAGATGCGCCCGGAATCGGGGTCGATTTGGCCCTGATAGTTCTGGCCGTGCGCGATGTATTGCTCATAAAAGTCGGCCACGTAGATCGCACCGTCAGGAGCGTTCGCCACGAAGACGGGACGAAAGGCCTGGTCGTCTGTTTCGAGCGCGAAGCCGGTGTCCGCGGTGGTGAAGGTCGAGGCTGCGCGCGTGCGTTCGCTGACGACAATATTTCGGTGGAGCGGATCGGCAGCGAACAGTCGGCCCAGATAATTGGTGGGCAGCGCGGTGCCTTCAACGACGGCGAAGTGATGGGAGAAGCGCGTGATTTTGTTCGTCGTCTTGATCATGGGCAATTCACCGAAGCTAAAGGGATTCGTAGGCGGCCCGAACTTGCCGGCATCCTTGCTCTGCTTAAGATAAACACCGCTCTGAACGTAGTGCCAGCCGCGCGTCTCACCGCCGTTGTGCCCGGAGTAGAGGCGGCCCTCGGCATCGAATTCGAGGCCAAAATTGTTGCCGCCACCTTCGGCGAAAATTTCGTAGGCGCGCGTGTCGGGATGATAGCGCCACACCATGCAACTCTCGTAATAGACCCCGGGCGCGTCTGGAGCGTCGATGCCAGGCCGGCGGATGTGGCTGGTAGTCGTGCTCCCTTGCGCTCCGTAAATCCACCCATCCGGTCCCCAGGCAAGACCGTTGGCGATCGAATGCGTATCTTCGAGTCCAAAGCCGGCCAGACGCACTTCGGGGTCGCTGTCCGGCACGTCGTCGCCGTCAGCGTCCGGATAAAAGAGCAGACAGGGCGTGTGCATCACCCAAATGCCACCATGACCGTGGAGAACCGCGTTGGCCAAATTCAGACCGGTGAGAACGTCCCGATAACGGTCGAATTTGCCGTCGCCGTTCGTGTCTTCGTGAACGGAGATGATGTCGCTTCCACGATCGTGATACGGCGGCGCCGGCGGCACACGGTCGTAGGTCGAACGATAATATTTGTCGCGGCTGACCATCTTCAGGCCGGCGGGATAAGGATACTGACGGTACTGCGCGACCCACAGGCGACCGCGGGCGTCGAAACTGAAGTGAGTCGGTTGCGCGACCAGCGGTTCACTGAGCAACAAGTCCACCGCGAGGTCGGCGGGTGCCCGCATTTTTGCGAGCGATTCGGCGGGAGGCAGACGCTCGCCACGGACCAATTCCGCGTTCGGCGCCAGGGTCGTAGAGGCCTCGCGAAAGTTTGCCTCCGTGAAAAAGGCGCGCGGCGGCTGATTCGTAATTGCGCGGAGGTCTGCGGGGTCGGGTTCTCCGGGATGAACTTCCCAGGCGCCTTCGAGCAGAAGTTCATCGTGGTAGCTGTGTAGCACCGGCACCACGCGCAGGCCGGTCTTGGCGGCGTCACCGTCGAGGCGCAACGCCAGGACGTTGAATGCCTTTTTTTCCAGGATGCCCTTGGGGATTTTGAAGCGGCGCCGCGGCTCGGCAGGAAGCGAATCGCCTTCGGCCATCTTCTGTCCGTTGAGCAACACGGTGAAGCGTCCGGGAAAATCGGCGAAGCTGAACATAGCGGAGTCACTCCACAAATCGACGGCCGCCTGCGATGTCATGTTGTCGGGCACGCGAATGAAGCACCGGTAGTAGATTGGCCCGCGCGCGCGTGCCGACGCCTGTCCGCTGAACGGCACCTGTTCCGGTGACCAGTCAGCCGCCTGCGCGGCATGCATCACAGCCAGACACAATGTCGCGAAGAGCGGCAGCGCCGAAAACAAGGGAGTGAGGCGGTTCGCGTAGGAACGCTCTGGCGCCGAATCCGCATCGATGGTAGCTGCCGCTGAAAGAAGGACTGGTAGTGCGAAGACAAAAGGCATAGTTCTCATGGCCATGGAAATCGAGATCTTCAGATGCTAAGCCGGAATTTGCCGAATGGTCTTCTGGTTGCCCGGCCGTGATGCCCGCGTGAGCACCAGAACGACGGCTGAGATGCAGAGCAATGCTTTCATGCGCTGCCGACGGCTTTGCTGCACGGATGAAACCAGAAACCTGCGCCGGTTTCAACACTTGCCATGAGAACATCGCTTAATAACCCCTTTGTGGTGAGCCGGAACAAGGAAGCAGGCTGCAACCCATCGAATAGTTCCGGCTGGGAGCGGTCCATAGTCCATGGCTAAAATGCGTGATCCGCTTCATCCAGTTCGCATCGCCGGCTGTCCCAGGCTGCAAATGGTGCTGCGGTTATCTTTTTGCCTGCTCACAGCCGCGGCAGAATACGCGGCGCTGCCTTTTGAGTTTACGCGCATGATCGCGCATTGGGCGGATTATGCGGACCCCGGCTATTTGCCGTTCGTCGATGACGTAAAGCCCGAGGTCGTGCAGGTGGGCTTCTACGGAGCGCATTTCTGGAGCCTGGCGGACACGCCGTTCGGAAGCGGCTATCCCGCCCATCTGCCCGTGCGCGGCCATCGCGAATGTGCTGACTGGTTCAAGCAACTCAATGCCGACCTGCATCGGCGCGGAGCAAAAGTCGTTGGCCACATGAATGTGAAATTCCTGGTCGGCGATCCGGACAGCCCGCAGGGGCCGCGCGGCTTCTTTCGATTCTATCGGAGCCAATGGGACGAAAAGTTGCTCGGCCCCAAGCCTGTCGCGGATCCCATTGACCTGCTGGAGAAGGACAAAGCCGCAAAGCCGATCTCGAACCAGGCCTACAGCATCGGCGGCATGCGCGAATACTGGGCGTGTCTGAACAATCCGCATTGGCGCGAGGTGTTGAAGGCGTGGGTCCGCTTCGGGATCGCCCAAGGGGTCGATGGGTTTATCGCCAATTACTTTTACCGGCACGATTGTCATTGTCCGCACTGCGTGACGGCCTTCCGGCAATACTTGCGCGAACGATTTACTGATGGCGAACTGCAGCAGCGATTTGCCATCACCAATTTGGACACGCATCACTTCGCGGAGATCGTGGCCTGGCACGATCCGGCGCAATCGACGCCACTGCGCCGCGAGATGCTGCGCTTCTCGCAAATCTCCAACAAGAAAGCATTCGACGAAGTCTTCGTGCAGTTCGGGCGCTCGCTCAAAACGGACCTGATCGTGGCGCAGTGGAATCATCTCGGCGATTTCAATCAGATTAGCGGCGACGAGCGCTGCCTCTTGCCGGCTGAGTCGTGGGGAAAAGATGAGGATTATCTTTGGTACAGCACGGGTGGCGCGGCCAGCTCCACGGATCTGGCTGCGGGCCTTTTCGGTGAGGCCACTTTGCAGGCACGCTATATCCGAGGCGCGTTCGATGACAAACCGTTCACGCTCGGCAAATATGAAAGCGTCCGTATCCGCGCGGCCATTGCCGAATTGGCCGCCAACGGCGGGGCGCCGATGGGTTTTTACACGAACTTCAAGGACCCGGAGGCGCGGCGGGAGATCGTCCGCTATTACGGCTTCTTGCGAAAATACGAACTCTTGCACCGGGCGAACCGATCCTGCGCGGAGGTGTTGCTGTTGTTTCCGCGCCGTCGCGTGCATGACGGCGACGTGGCGGCGGTCAATCGGTTCAAGGAAATTGGCCAGCGTCTGCTGAATGAACATGTGCTGTTCGATATTCTCCCCGATGACCAGGCCACACCTGCGGCCCGCGCGCGCTATGCGGTCGTCATCGCTTCTTCGGACACGCGGATCAACGTCACCAATGTCATGGACAGGCTCCATCCCGGCCTGAGCCGCTTTGAAGCGCCGGCAACCGTGCGGGTCTCAGCCTCGCGTCCTGCCTCGGGCAACGGCATCACGTTGCACTTTGTGAATTACAACCGCCAGGAACCGACCGACAGAAAGAACCGCGGCAATGGCATCAAAGATGAGAAACCAATCGCTGCACCCGCATCTGACGTGGATTTGAAGCTGCCTCCCGACTTCGGCGTGCAACGGGTGGAATTTCTCACCCCGGAAAATGAACAGGCGCAAGCAATGGAATTCAAGCAGACGGGCGGACGCCTCCGCTTTCGCGTGCCGGAATTTTTGGTTTACGGCGTCGTGCAGGTTCAGTTATCGAAAGTGCAATGAAGCGGAGACTTTAACACTCATTGATGCCATGAAAAATGTGGAACGCTTCCTCTTCGAACATCAGCAGTTGACGCGGCGGTATTTCCTTCGCCTGGGCGCGGCGGGTGCGGCTGCGTTGGCGGCCTGGCCGCGCACCGTCAGCGCCGACCCGCCTGCCCTTGAACTGGCCAAGGCGCTCGAAACTCTCGAACCTTACTTCACGCCCCAGGAAAAGTTCCGCGACGTGTCCCGTGGCAAACCGCTGCCGCACTCGTTGTCCGATGAGAAAAAGCGTCAGATCGGCCTGACGCGCGAAACCTGGAAGCTCGAAGTCGTCTCCGATCCCGATAACCCCGCCAGGATTCGCCGCCCGCGCACGAAGAAGGATGGGACCGCACTCGATTTCGTTGGGCTCATGAAGCTCGCCGAAAAACACGCCGTCCGGTTTGCGAAGACGATGACGTGCCTCAACATCGGCTGCCCGCTCGGCACCGGCATTTGGGAGGGCGTGCCGTTGCGCGAAGTGGTCTGGCTCACCCAGCCGCGCGAAAACCTGCGCCGCGTTTTTTATCACGGCTACCACAACGACGACCCGCAGCAGATGTTTCGCAGTTCGCTCCCGATCGATCGTGTGCTGGAAGACCCGTTCGACCTGCCGCCGGTGATCTTGTGTTACAAACTCAACGGTCAATGGCTGGACAGCGAGCGCGGCGGGCCGGTGCGGGTGCTCGTGCCTGAAGCCTACGGATTCAAGTCGATCAAGTGGCTGACGCGCATCGTGCTCACGAACCTTTACCACGCCAACGACACTTACGCCGAAGGAAACAATGACGTGGATAGTGGGCTCAAGACTTTCGCTGCCACGCTTTCCGTCCCGCGCCAGGTCAAACCCGGCGAGCGAATTCCGATTACCGGCTATGCCCAGGTCGGCGTTTCCGGGCTGTCGAAGGTCCAGGTCTGGATTCAATCCAATGGCGTCGAGCAGCCCGCTGGCGATCCCTATTTTCTCACCGCGCCGTGGATTGACGCGCAAATCCTCCCGCCACCAAAACATTGGGGCGCGGTCCCGGACGGGAAGATCCCAGCGGGCACGTTGGGTTTTGATCCTGCCACTGGCCAGCCTCTCACCTGGCCGATGCGCCTGACGAAAGTCCATTGGGCCGCGCTACTGCCTGGGCTTCCCGCGGGCGAGTACACCTTGCGCAGCCGGACCATCGACGGGAAAGGCAATGCGCAACCCATGCCGCGTCCTTTCCAAAAATCCGGCCACGCTGCCATCGAGTTGGTGGAGATCACGGTGAAGTCGTGAGTAAGTGCGCTTGGCACGGAGAGAACGGCGGACCATCGGGAGCATTCCAGGGTTTACTGCAAACTTTGAACATGCGATAAATCAGTTTGTGAGCACACGAGAGTTGATCGAAAGAGAAGTGGCTAACTTGCCAGAGTCGTTACAGCGTGAGGTCTATGACTTCGTCCGTTTCCTCCGCTCCAAAAACGAGGAAGCATCACTTCAACGGATTGCTCCTGAGCGAATCCGCTCTCGCGAAGGACGGGAACACGCCTGACGAGGATGCTGCGTGGGCAAGCCTGTAGTGGGCGAAGTGGTCGTCCAGCCGTTTCCCCAGCCGCTGGAATACGCTTCGCGCGCTGAGGGTGCTCAAGTGCTGGGAGCGAGAGTCGTCGAAGGACACCAAACCTGTGAATCAGTAAGGGGCGCACGTCAATGTCTGTGCAAATTCCAAGAGATGCAAAACAGCTTCGGTTGCCAAAAGCAATTTGCGCTTCTCGGACGTGGCTCACGCGCTGCAGGTCGCAGACCCGCGCTCCGGAGCGCGCCTCTGCGAAGCGCAGCACCACCGGCACATCAATCATCCGGAAATCTGTTTTGGCGATCACTCTGGTGCATATGCTTGCTGCGCTCATCGTGGTGTTCGCCCCTGCCAGCCTTGGCGAATCGACCAACGTGCTGCCCGTCAAAAATGTCGCCGCCATCGTCACCGAGTATCGCCATAATTCACACGCTGACGTGATCGTCAGCCGGCTGCTGCGAACAGATACTTTGGACGACAAAGGCACGCGCTCACCGCTCAAGCTCGTTTCCCTCTACACCGATCAGCGTCCCACGAATGATCTCAGCCGGGGGCTTGCTGCTTCACACGGTTTTCGACTCAGCAGCACGATTGAAGACGCGCTCACGCTCGGCACCGGCCGACTGGCGGTGGAAGGCGTGCTGCTGATTGCCGAGCATGGGGATTACCCGAAATCTCCCACAGGCAATACGCAGTATCCAAAACGCCGATTTTGGGAACAAGTGCTCAAAGTATTTCGAGCCCGTGGTCGGGTTGTGCCTGTCTTCATCGACAAACATCTCGCCGACAACTGGACTGACGCAAAGTTCATTTACGATACGGCCCGGGAACTGAAGGTGCCGCTGATGGCGGGCTCATCGCTGCCCACGACGTGGCGTCGTCCGTCCGCCGATGTCCAGCGCGGCGCGCCTATCCGAGAGATCGTTGCCATCACCTATCACACCACCGATGCGTATGGCTTCCACGCGTTGGAGTTCGTCCAGGCATTGGCGGAACAACGGCGAGGCGGCGAGACTGGAATCAGGGCCGTCCAGTCCGTGAGCGGCGACGCTGTATGGCAGGCCTTTGATAAAAAGACGTTCGATACTGAATTGTTCGATGCGGCGTGGAAGCGCTTGTCGCAGCCACCCGGCGGCGGTCGTCCGTTGCGGGAAATCGTGCCTCAACCAAGACTGTTTCGACTCGAATACGCCGACGGTCTGCGCGCCCATTTGCTTGAGTTGAACGGCGCTGCCGGCGAATGGTCCGGCGCCTGGCGCTACGCCGACGATGACCGGATCGAATCCTCCTTGTTCTGGACGCAGGAAGGCCGGCCTGCGATGCACTTTACCGTGTTGCTGAATGGCATCGAACAGATGATGCTCACGGGCAAACCTGCCTGGAACGTCGAACGGACCCTTCTCACCAGCGGCGCGCTGGACGCGCTCTTAATTTCGTTGAAGGAAAAGGACCGTCAGGTGGACACTCCGTATCTTATGCTGCCCTATCAACCGGTCTGGCGCTGGAAAGAACCGCCGCCGCCCCCACCGATGCGACCCTGGTCCGAACAGTGAAAAGCAACGGCAAGGTCGATGTCAGCACGTTCAAGGCTCGCCCTCGGCCCGAGGAGAGAACGCCCCGAACATTGTGCGTACATGAAACCCTCGGGCCGGTCAGCCCCCTCACCCCGTCCCTCTCCCCCAGTGGGGGAGAGGGACGGGGTGAGGGGGTACGTCGCTCGGACGATTCGGTTGAAAAAGAGGAGCGCGACCGTCACGGTCGCTCCCTCCGGCGTCCCGCCGGAGGGTTTGAACCGTCGGAGACGTCATGGAATTGTGGGCGAGTCCCACGTGTGAGAGTTTTCGGCGGGACGCCGAAAACTGCGGGCGAGACGCCCGCGCTCCCCAAATGGACTGAATCGTTCTGGCCGAGGGCGAGTGTCACTTTAGATCTCTGCCGTTCGATTCTCGCCTCGACGAGTTTGCGCGCCTTATGGAGCATCTTGCTCCTTGCCGTATGTGTCCAAGCGAGTCTTTGTTCCCTCTGCGCCGCTGATGAACAATCTTTTGGTATCGATCGCCGAATTCCGTGGACCGAATCTCGGGTGGTCGGCTCACCCGATCCACCGTTGCCCTACTCGGTCCAAAAGACCTTTACGAACGTTCAGTGGCGGGCGCCAATCTTTGTCACGCCTGAACCCGATACCGATTCGCTTCTGGTAATCCAGCAAGGCGGCGAGAAAGAGCGTCCATCAAAAATCCTGCGCGTGCGCGATGAGCCGAACATTGACCGAGTCGAAACTCTGATCGAAGTGAGCAATCGCCTGGTCTATAGCGTGGCGTTCCATCCGGGCTATCGCACCAACGGCCAGCTGTTTTTATTTAGCAACGGCCCGACGCCAAAAGGTGAGCGCACCAATCGCATCTCGCGGTTTAGCGTGGACCGACAGCCACCGCATCATTGCGATCCGAAATCGGAGCATGCGATCATCCAATGGCACTCGCAAGGTCACGACGGCGGCGGCATTGTCTTTGGCCACGACGGAATGCTCTACATCTCGACTGGCGATGGAACGAGTGATTCCGACGGATGGAACACGGGCCAGGATGTGAGCGATTTGCTCGGCGGCATCCTGCGCATCGATGTCGAGCGCGCGCACGGGTCGCTGCCTTACTCCGTGCCGAACGACAACCCCTTCGTTGGTTTGACCAATGCGCGGCCCGAACTTTGGGCTTACGGCCTGCGCAATCCCTGGCGGATGTCCATCGACCAGAAGAGCGGCCGAATCTGGGTCGGCAACAACGGCCAGGACCTCTGGGAGACGGCGCACCTCCTGAAGCGCGGGGAAAATTATGGATGGAGCGTTTACGAAGGAAGCCATCCGTTTTATCTCAACCGAAGGCTCGGTCCCACACCCGCCGTTGCGCCGACCATCGAGCATCACCATGCCGAAGCACGGTCCTTGACAGGTGGAGTGGTTTATTATGGCAGTTGCCTTCCTGAACTCGACGGCGTTTATGTCTATGGCGATTATTCGACGGGCACCATCTGGGGCGCGCGCCACAATGGAACGCGGGTGACGTGGCAAAAGGAATTGGCCCGCACCGAACTTCAGGTCGCCGCGTTTGCAGTCGATCACCGCGGTGAATTGTTAATTGTGGACCATGGAAGCGGACTTTATCGATTGATTCGCGCGCCTCGGCAAAGCACCGCCAAGGGGTTCCCGAGACGCCTCAGCGAGACCGGTCTCTTCGTCTCAACCAGAACTCACCGCGTGCATCCAGGCTTGGTCCCGTATTCAGTCAACGCATCGGGTTGGGCTGATGGCGCGCACGTGCAGCGGTTCGTCGCCTTGCCGGACGACACGCGAATCGAACTGACCAATGGCTGGAGCTTCCCAAACGGCGCGGTGCTCATGCAGACGCTGTCACTCGAGTCCGAGATGGGTGATGCCGCTTCCGCCCGGCGCATGGAAACACGTCTTTTCACCCGGCAAAACGGCCAGTGGGCGGGATATTCCTATCGCTGGAATGAAAGCCAATCGGACGCGACGCTGGTCGGACCCGGCGGCGAAGACAGAGAAGTCGCCATTCGCGACGCGGGCGCATCGGGTGGGAAACGGCTGCGCAGATGGCGCTATCCAAGCCGCACGGAGTGCATGGCCTGTCACAGCCGGGCCGCCAATTTTGTATTGGGCTTCACGGAACTGCAGTTGAACAAAACGCACGACTACGACGGCGTTCGTGACGGTCAGTTGCGCACCTTGGACCACATCGGGCTTTTTGCGAAAACGCTGCCTTCGCCCGGCGCGGCCAGGCTGGTCGATCCTTATGATCGCGGGCAAAATCTCGACGCACGCGCGCGCTCTTATCTCCACGTCAACTGTTCCGTTTGCCACGTCGATGCGGGCGGTGGCAATGCCCGGATGGAACTAGGATTCACCACCAAGCCCGAAAAGATGAACGTCGTCGGCGCGCGGCCGCAACACGACACCTTTGGCATCGATAACGCCATGGTCGTCTTTCCGGGCCATCCTGAGCGCTCCATTCTTTACCAGCGCATGTCGCGGCGGGGACGAGGTCAGATGCCGCCGCTGGTCTCTACGCTGGTCGATGAGCGGGCTGTCGCGCTCTTTCGCGAGTGGATTGGCAGCATGAGCGCGGAACAAAAGTTCGTCCGGGATTGGAAGATGGACGATCTTTTGCCGTCACTGGAGAGCGTCAAAGAGGGACGTTCCTTCGAGTCTGGCCGCTCGGCCTTCCGCCAGACAGGTTGCAACCAGTGCCACCGATTTGCTGGTGAAGGTGGGAGTGTTGGGCCGGACCTTACCGGCGCAGGCCGAAGACTGTCGTCGCGCCAATTGCTGGAATCGATCCTGATGCCCTCGCAAGTCATTGCCGAAGGCTACGCGGCGACCGAGATCGAAACGAAGTCTGCCGAGGTCGTTACCGGCCATGTGGAGCGCGAAGATGAGCGCATCGTCGTCCTTCGACCGCCGCTGGCGAGTGATGGGCCGCTGACGATCCGAAAGGCAGACATTCGCCGGCGGGCTTTGTCCAGGAGCTCGAACATGCCCACCGGCATTCTCAACACGCTGGACGAAACCCAGGTAATCGATTTGTTGGCTTATCTGGTTTCTGATGGAGATTCGGAGCACGTTGTTTTTCGCGCCAGTACCGCCATAACCAGTCCCACGGCAAAATAATCGAATGTCTCGTTACATGGGAATGCGATAGGCAATCGCCCTTGAGCCGAGTTCCGGCGTCTCGATGCTTTTGTCTTTTCTTGCGCTGCCTTGAACAAACGCCTCAAGTAATCCAGTCACCAGCAGGTTTCGCTGGATGGGCCACGGTGGCTTGCCGGTGCGAAAGAATGTTTCCAGCACTGCCGCCAGTCGGCTGAACTGATGTTGGGCAGGGCCAGGTGGCCGATGAAGTTGCGCGGAGATGATTTGTCCGGCGTTCGTTTGCACGGCAAAATTGAAGTCGGCCACGACTCCGTCAAGGTCCAACAGGGTCGAGCGCAATCCGTCGCGATGCTCCAGAATCCAGCAGCGCGGATGCTGCGCAAGCTGCGGAACCCGCCCCAGGCCGAGCAGGTCCTGGGTGCGTCCATCCGCAACCGGGTCGCCCTGCGGCCGGTCCGAACGCGAAAGCGCACTGGCAAGAAGCGATTGTGGCCACACGCCTCGCTCGCCAGCTTGCCAGATATCGCGGCCCTGAAAAAAGCGAATCCGCTTCACGCCAGATTCACCGTTTCGCCGACGCTCGATGACAGGGAGCAATCCATGCAGGGCTTCGACCTCCGCAACAGGATAGGCTCCTTGCACGACGATGAGAGCTTCCTGGAGCGGAACTCCCATTGGCACGTCAACATCAGGCAAACGATACGTGACGGCGGTAGCCGTTCCGGCAGTAAGCAAAATGTGACGCGACTCGGCCAGCGCAACCATTTCCTTGGCGCTCTGCAGGGTTGGAGCGAGAACGCCATGAACAAAACACGCCGTATTCGCCGCCGCATTCTGCAACACGCTTTTGAGCAACGTCTCCGATGGCACACACATGTGTTCGCGCCCGATTATCACCACGGCATCCGCGTCCGCGATGGCGCGTTCCAGATTGGATTCGCGATCCAAACCGAAATCCTGCACGCGGCGAGTGATTTCCGCGTCGGCTGCTTCAGGAGGAGCGAGGTGAAGAGCCACTCGACAGCCTTCGAGCTTGCGAAAAGCTCCCTCGTGCGGGTAGCCAATGAGGAAACGATCCAGGAGCTGTTGCGCCGGGGTGCCCACTCCGAATTCTTCCACGACGAAAGTAATTTTTCTGAGCGCTCGCGTGGTCATGCCCTCCAGAAGGCTGATTTTGCCAGCGGTTGATAGTTCACTTTGAGCTCGGGCGTCTCCAGCTTCACCTGTCCTTGATACAGCGACTCGACCGCAAAGAGCGTCACCCCTGAAGTGAGCAGCGTTCGCTCCACGGGATAGGGCACGGTGCCATCCAGCACCATCTGCTCGATGTGGTTGACCTGTGGATTGAAAAAGTTCGCCAGGGTTGTGTAACGCGGCGGCATGGGCAGATACATCTGGCAGGAGACGATTTCGCCCGTGCCTTTGATCAGGCCGGCATAGGTGAAATCGTCCACCAAACCATTGAAGAGCAGCAGCGTGGTCTTAAACCCGTCGAGGTGTTCGATGAAATACGCGATTGGGTTCGTGGCGGCCTTCCTGCACCAGGCCATGTCAGGAATCGCATAGGTGTAGCCGGGCGGACCCTGGCAGGTGTGACTCCGGGCGAGTGCCGCGAACATGAGTCGCCGCGTCGGCTCGCGCTCCTTCAGCATCGCCCAGACTTCCTGGCCTTTGACGGCGTGAACGCTTTTGACACCGACCTCGCCGCCCGCGCGCCGCTCGGACATGCACTGCGCCGTTTCCAGGCCGTGGATGTCGTAATGATCCACGCCGCCGTAACAGATGCAGAGGCTCTCTTCCAAAGGCGTGCCGAGCGGCAGGTCGATTGCAGGGATTCGCCACGTGACCGGCAATGACGATCCGGCCATGAAGGGAAAGCCCAAACGCTTCGAGTCCGCCACCATTTCGGCGCACTCGCTCCAGCGGGTCGAAAGATGTTTGTCGTTGAAGACCGGCACCGCGCGTCCACTTTTCTCGAACACGTTCGTCACCTCTTTGAAAAATTTATAACGGGGGTAAAGGGTCTGCCCTTTTTCGTTTTTCGCGTAGTTCCCATGTTCGCCGATGATGAGCACACCATCCACGGCGAGATCCGAACCGCCCAGGGTGAGCGCCCCTTCGATGGTGGGGTAAATCCTGACACCGTGGCGGCTCGAACGCTCGCGAGCCAAATCGTTCTCCGGAAATTGATCGACATAGAGCGAAGCCAACTCCATGGCCGGCCGATGATGCTGTCCGTGCCACCCGTAGCCCTCGACGAACCGATCGATGAAATGTTGGGCATGGGAATATTTGCGGACGATGGTGGCGACGATCGCGACTTTCTTGCGCGGGGTGAAACGTGGCGCCTTATGCGCGCAGCTCACACCGGCCGTAAGCAAGGCGCCCGTACTGGCTGCCGCAACGGCGGACGTCGCCAGACTGGAAACGAATTCGCGGCGGTTCCATTGCGAATCCGCGGCTTTTCCTTCTTTTGTCATGAGTCATTCTCCTTCGGTTTGCCCCAAAGAAGCCACAGCGGAACAAACGCCAGCAACGGCAGCCAGCCGACAAGCGCGAAGCCGAGATCAAACGAACCGGTTTGATCGATCAGACGCCCGAAGAATCTTTGGGCTGGCGACGAAAATGCCCAGGCCGCAACACCGGCCAGGCCCGTAACCTTACCCTGATGATAGGGAGACAACTCCTGCGTCAAAGCGTGGTAAACGGGGAAGACGCCCAGCGCCCCGGCGCCAGCGATGAGCAAGACGCCAAGCAGCGGCCATCCCTTTGGTAGAACTGCCACCACAGTCGTCAACGCGGTGAGGCCTGCACAGCCGACGAAAACCAGCAGACGCGAGTGATGCACGGATACGCCTCGACGCGCCAACCACAGCGTGAGCGCGCCCGCTCCCAGGCAGCCCACGTCTGTAGCAATGTAAAAAAGCGAATTGAAATAGAGCGCGTCGCCTTCCCCATAGCCGCGTCCTTCCATCATAAACTTGGGCAACCATGCACGGAGTGTTTGCCAGGAAGTATTGATGCAAGCCACCATGAACAACACCACCAGCATTCGCCGGCTCAGCAGCACCCGCCAGCTCGCGCCGGAATCCGCGGCGTCGGTGTTGGCCTGAGCTGCTCGGACTGGAGCGGAAGACAGATCCGACTCACGGAGCATGGCAAACCAGAAGACAATCCATACAACACCAATGGCCCCGATCACTTGAAACGGTGCACGCCAGCTTTCCAATTGGTCCGTCAGCATGGCCTTCATCACCAGAGGAGTCAGAATCGCGCCCACCGACGCGCCGCTCTGCAACAGGCTGTTGCCCATGGCCCGATCCTTGGGCGCGAGCAGTCGTTGCGTCGTCTTGATCGCACACGGCCAATGTCCCGCCTCAAAGAAGCCGAGCAGCGCGCGACAGACCAGGAGGCCATCGTAGCTTTGAGTCAAACCGGTGGCGAAGCCTGTGGCCGACCACAAAACCAACACGACCGGGTAAAGCCAGCGCACCGATACGCGGTCAGCCATGACGCCGAACACCACCGAACCCACGGCGAAGGCCCAGCCGAATGCCATCTCCAAATTGCCGTACTGCTCTTGATTGAGACCGAATTGAGCGCTGATGCGGACGGCGGCGTTGGCGAGCGTCTGTCGATCCATGTAGTTGATCATGGAGGCGAACAGCAACAGGCCGCAGACCCACCACTTCCATGAGGCCGAGCGTGTCCGGGCTGTTGCGCTTACGGGTTCCAGGATTTGCCGTCCCATCGAATGACGCGTTCGAGCATGGCCACGACGTCGTCCGCAAACAAGCGAAACAAGGCCTCGCCCTTTTCGGCGGTGGCTGATGCGGGATCGCCAATGTGTCCCGGCTCGCTCCGTTCTTTGGTAATCCAGGCGCGCGCAGCCGGTTCAAACGCAGAACCCGATTCCACAGGCTTGGCCTGCTTATAGTTGCCCACCAGGTGCGGCGCGAGGTGAAGCATCATCGATGTTTCCCATTCGCAGGCGTGCCCCATTTGTCTTTGCTGGAGGCTGCCATCGATCTCGAACGGCTTGCCGCCGAGTTGCCAGTAAGTGCCAAGCAGCAGCAGCAAATCCGCACGGTGCCGATGCCGCTGGCGTACTTCAAAAATGGCCTGTTTGCCCGGGACATCATTGCCGCCATGCCCGTTGATCAGCACGAGCCGGCGGAATTCATGCTGAATGAAGTTCTCCAGCAAACCGCAAAGCACATCCAGGTAAGCGCGCGGCGCCGCCGAAAGCGTGCCGGCAAAATCGAGGTGATGCTCTGAGTTTCCCAGCCAAAGCAGCGGCGCGAACAGGACGCGGTCTGCGAGGCGTTTCGAAGCCCGGCCGATGACCTCACCCAACAAGAGGCTGTCTGTAAAGAGGGGCAAATGATGTCCGTGCTGTTCGAGCGCGGCGATGGGGAACACCACCGGTGTGTCCTTGCTGAGTGCCTGGACCGACGGCCAATTCAAATCGGAAAGCTGCATAATTGGTAAATCAGCCGTGAGCCTGCCATAGCGGTCGCAAGGCTCGCAAGGGGCGAAACAGGCGAATTAAAAATGAACGCCACGACCGGACATCAGTGCGCTGCGGAGAAAATCGAGCCTCGTTACCTCGGCTGCTACGATCACGTCAGAATCTTATCAATGATCTCGCCGGCCACATCGGTCAGGCGATAACGCCGGCCGTTGTGGAGGTAAGTCAGTTTCCTGTGATCCATGCCGAGAAGGTGGAGCATGGTGGCATGAAGATCATGGACGCTCACGCGGTCCGTCACCGCCTTGTAACCGATTTCATCGGTCTCGCCATAACTCGAACCGCCCTTGACGCCGGCGCCGGCCATCCAAGCCATGAAGCCATTCGGATTGTGATCCCGCCCGCCATTGCCTTGAGAAACGGGCATGCGTCCAAACTCGCCGCCCCAAATCACCAACGTGTTGTCCCATAAGCCGCGGCGTTTCAGATCGGTCAGCAATCCATGGATCGGCATGTCGGTTGAAGCGCAATGCTGCGAATGATTTCCTTTGAGGTCGGCGTGCGCGTCCCATTCCCCATCGCTGTAGACCTGGACGAAGCGCACGCCGCGCTCAATCAGCCGGCGCGCGAGCAGGCATTTGGCGCCGATGTTCTTCGACACCTCCTGGTCCAGACCGTAAAGGGCGAGTGTCTCCTTTGATTCGGATGAGAAATCAGCCAGGTCGCTCGCCTCCATTTGCATGCGATAAGCCAGTTCGAAGCTCTGAATGCGCGCCAGCAAATCCGG
>Ga0137319_1000278_pt1 | contig 16998 bp, 8 predicted proteins | sample EasRivERMZT333_2_FD_104752 | JGI IMG/M metagenome (GOLD analysis project Ga0137319, IMG submission 104752) | Soil microbial communities from meander-bound floodplain in the East River, Colorado, USA - East River MetaG ERMZT333_2 | ecosystem: Environmental > Terrestrial > Soil > Floodplain ... | reverse complement strand
TGTTCTTGTTGTTGTATGTGATTTTTGTTTTTGGTTCGGGGTTTTTCGCGTTGAGCAGCTTGATCTGGGTGGCAAGCTCATTCAGTGTCTCCTGCATCTCCTTGGCGCCCGCGGCGCTGGCCTTGGCGCGCTTGTTCTCATCGGTTTCGGTGATCCGCTTCTTCTTCGCTTCGAGCTTCGCGGCGAGGGCGGTGGCCTTCGTGTAGGGCTTGGTTGCCTGGACCTTCGGCGGCAAAGTGCTTAAGTACGTGCTCCACGGTACGCCCGGCGATTGCGCGACGAGAAGCTGCGGCGCTTCTTCGGTGCCCTCGGTGGAGAGCGTGAGCTTCTTGCCGTTGACCTGGACCGCGGTCTTGAGCTTCCACCATTCGAGCAGCTTTTTTGCTCCGGTCTTGACCGCGCCGAACAGCTTCTTCGCCTTGTCGGCGACCCACTTCGCCACCTTCGCCAGGACATCGTCGACCTTGTCCCGGATCTTCTGGATGTGTTTGCGGATCGCGCTGGTGACGCCCGTGAGGCGAAGCAGCGCCGCGAGGAAGTTGATCACGAGCGAGAGCCCGCGCGCCAAGCCCATCTCCATCGCTTCGGCGGCGGCGCCGATGTTGCCGCGCGCGATCTCGCCGATGCTGCTGAGGAAGTTGGCCACCATCCGCGCGATGTCCTTCGCCTTCTTGATGAAGAACACCACCGTGTCGTAAATGCCGATCACGGCTTTGATCAGGCCCGCGCCTGGAATGAACAGGCTGACCAGCCACTTGATGGCTTCTTCGATGATCTTCCACTTGATGTAGTCCTTCACCGCGTCGATGAAGGCGTCCTGCATGTCCTTGGCCATGTCCTTGAGCTGCTCCCAGGCGGCCATCGGACCCTCGGTGATCAGGGTCTTCACCAGCGCGAAGCCCTTCTCGAGGCCGGCTACGACGGGCTCGCCCATGGCCGTGACCATGTGCCGGCGCAGGTTGTCGTAGGAGATGCCGACCATCTGCAAACCCAGGCCGACGATGCCTTTCAAGTCCCACGTGGTCGGCAGCTTGATCCCCTGCAAGGACCCGGTGAGCCACTCGAACAGCGCGTCCTTCAGGTGCTTGAGGAAGTTCTTGCCGAAGTTCTTGAAGCCCTCGATCGCGGCCTTCATCAGGTTCTTCACGAACACGATCGGTTTGGTGAAGATCGCCTTCAGCACCGCGACGCCCTTGTCGATGATCCCCTGGATCTCCTCGAGCGAATAGCCGAACTTCTTCAGCGCCCAGGTGAAGAGCTTCTTCGCCGCCCAGAGCAGCAGCTTGCCGAGCTTGGCGAGCGCCCCCGCCATCGCCTCCTTCATCTTCTCGATCTTCTGGTCGATCGCCTGGATCGCGGCCTTCTGCTTGTCGGCGAGCTTCTGCTGCAGCTCCTCCTCTTTCTTGGCGACCGTCTTGTCCAGCTCGCCGAGCTTGCCGTTCATCTCCTCCGCGGCCTGCTTGCCGATGTCCTTCAGCGCCGGGCCGAGCTTGTCGACGTAGTCCTTGATCTCCTTCTTCGCCTTGGCCAGGTCGTCCTTGCATTCCTGGATCACGCGCTTGTTGTCGGCGCTGATGTCGGCCACCAGCTTGTCGATCTTGGCGACGAACGCCGCGCGGTTGCGGTCGAAGATCTCCTTGACCGCAGGCAGGTCGTCGATGCCCTTGATCCAGTCCCTCGCCCTCCTCGCCCAGCCGAAGAAGCCCGAATAGCGGTCCGACTTGAATGCACTGATGTCGCGCTTGACGTTGTCCTCGAACTCCTTGGTCGCCTTGTCGTTGCCCTCGTCGAAGCGCTTCATCGACAGGGTTTCGAGGTCGGCGAGCTTCTTCGTCACCTTGTCCTGCACGGCCTTGTAGATGCCGTTGATCTTGGCCGCCACCTCCTCGCGCTTCTTCTCGAGGGCGGTCTTGGCGGTCTTCTGCTTCTTCCCCGTGGCGCCGAGCTGGTTCTTGCGCTTCGCGGTCAGCGCGCCGCGTTCCTTCTTCTCGTCCTGCTTGAGATCGGTGTCGATCTTCGTCGCTTCCTGCTTGGCGAAAGTCTGGATGGCGAGCGGCTCGGTCTTCGCCGCCTTCTCCATCCCCTTCTTCTCCTTGTTCGCCTCGGCGAGCTCGCCGCTGTCCACCATGTCGAGCTGCTCCTGCGTCACGCCCTCTTCATTGAGCTTTGCGTCGCCCTGCTTGGTGAAATTGCTGACGTCCGTGTGCTCGGGCTGCAGCGGAGCGACCGCGCCCTGGCCGAGGTTCATCGCCGGCGTTCCGGGCGCCACCTCCATCGGCGGCAGCTCCTCGGGCGTGTGCTCCGGCGGCGCGGGCGGCGGCGTCTGCCCCATGTCGGCGAACGTGGTGACCACGGCATTCTTGTCGCCGCTCACCACCTGCATCACATCCGCGCCGATGTGCTGCCCCTTCTTGTCGCGCTTGAAGTTGTCGACGTCCTCGATCTTCCTCGGCACGTTCTTGCTCAGAGACTCCTGCAGCTTGTTCTTGCCGCGGCTCTCGTCGACCGGCGGCGGCGGGCGGCCCCCCACATCGCTCACCTGGTGGCCGCTGCTCTTCGCCTGGTTCTCGCTGTCGGGAATGACTACCGCCTGCTCCGACTGCTGCCGCTTCTGCGCCGCGTCGTCGTGCGTCTGCTCGTTGGCGCTCAACTTCGCCAGCATCGCCCCGCCCTTGCGCAGCACCGGCATCGCCTTGCCGACGAGGAACAGCGCCACCTTGCTCTTCCCGACCGCCGCGAGCCCCGCTGCCGCCGCCGCAGCCGCCGCGGCGGCCTTCGCCCTGCCTTTGCCCGGCCGGCCCTTGGGACTAACCTTGAGCTTGTCCTTCTTCGGTTCTTTCTTTCCCGCCTGCTTGTCGACCGGCGGCACCGGCTTCGGTGCCGGGCCCTTGCCGAGCTGCTGCTCGGCCGCCTTGACCTCGGCCTGCGTCTTGTAGAACTCCTCGTCGCTGATTTCGTCCGGCAGCTCCACCAACCTGCCCTCTGCGTCCTTGAAGAACCGCGTGCCGAACGGAGTACGCATGAGCAGCGTGCTGACGCGCGCGCTGGTTGGCGCTCCCCCGGTGCCAGACCGCGCACTATCAGTCGGCCTGCTCGCCGCAGCGGCGGCAGCCTTGCTAGCTGCCGCACGCCTCGCATGTTCAATCAGGGTTGCCATTTAACGCTAACGATCATCTAGGGAAACGAAGCGGAGATGCTGGGCACCTCGCCGTCGTCATTCAGTTGAATGCCTCGCACGGCATTGCGATTCGTTTCGTTTTCGAGCTCATTTGGATTGCTGGCGCGCTCGCGGAGCAACTGGTAACTCCAGCGCAACTTGCGAGCGAACCGCGTCTCCAGGTCGTGCGCTCGCCGAGGCACGGTGGCCGTTGATCCGCGGTACACGGCCTCTACTTCATAGCGAACCCATTTCCCTCGCGCCACGAGTGTTTTCACATCACGTTCAACGTCGGCCAGATGGGTCGCGTTCGCTGTAGGGGTGATGGGAGTCAGATTGCGCCAGTCATTTCCGGGGCCGCCAATGTGATGGTTCAGCAGGTGCCCAAGCCGATACTCGCCTTGCCGGGAACCGATACGCGCCCGCAGCTCCTCGCGCAGACTCTCAGAAACAACCGTCCCGTCGTTCTTGTCAGGTCCGATCGGGTTGGCGACCATCTTCGTGCCCCAGCCGTTGGGATTGACGCCGTGGAACGTGACGCGACTCGTGTGGCGGCCCCGTCCAGTTCCTTCCTCAACCAGCTTCTGGGTCAAGCGCTGCCCGCGTGGGTTCACTTCGCCGACGATCGCCCATCGCTCCCCTTCCGGCACCGCTTCGAGCCGTCGAAGGTTGTTGCGAACCCGGATGGCCGCGAGCACGGGATTGATCACCGCAACTCCGATACGGCTTCCGGACAGGCGGTCCACTGCCTGTGTGCCCTCGCGCAAGCCGTTCTCCAATCGCTGCGCCGGCGGCGCGTTCGGGTCGCCGCCGAGCGCACGGCTGGCGAGGCCAGCGGCTTGACGGCGGATCCAGTCGACCGCGCGATCCAGCATTTGGTCAACGCGCGCCTGCAGGCCGCGGATGGTGGTCTGGACCTGGTTGCCGACGTTGCCCAGGCCGATGAAGCGCGCGAGGAAGTCGAGGATGATCGGGATGGTGCGCGCCATGGTCTGCTCGACGTAGTTGGCGGCGGCGGCGATCCGGCCCGCGGCGATCTCGGCGATGGAGTTCACCACCGACTCGACGAAATCGAGGATCTCGTTGATCTTGTCGATGAAGAACATGATGGTGGTGTAGGTCTTGATGATCGCCTGGATCACGGCGCCCACCGGGCTGAGCATCGACACGAGCTGCTGGATGCCGGCCATCACCAGGCGCGTCTGGATGAAGGACTTGATGCCGCCGAGCGCCGCTTCGCGCAGCTGCCCGAAGAATTCGTTCACCCGGTCGCGCAGCGCCTGTACCAGGCCGCGCTCGCGGATGTCCTGGATCAGCCGGAACGCGCCTTCGAGCATCGCCACCACCCGCTCGCCCATCAGGCGCACCAGCTTCAGGCGCACGTTGGGCCAGGTCAGCCCCAGGATCTGCAGGACGAACCAGATGGTCCCGCGCAGGTCCCACTGCTCGGGCATCTGGATGCCGGCGCGCGCCACCGGCCCGGTCAGCCACGCGATCACCCCGTTGCGCAGGTGGGTGAGGATGTTGTCCTTGAACTGCCGCACGCCCTTGCCGATCGCTTGGAGCAGGTAGCGCAGGAATTGCACCGGGTCGGCGATGATGGTGTTGAAGGTGTCGCGCGCGCGCTTGAAGATCCTGACGATGCGCGCACCCCCGGCGCCCATCGCCGCCTCGAAGATCAGCTCGGCGAGCTTCATGAGGGCGGCGCGCGCGAAGCCGACCAGGTCGGTGAGCAGCGGCCGGAACAATCCCATCATGCGCCGCAGGGTTTCGGTCGGGGTCAGCACGTCTTCGAGACGCAGGGAATCCCAGGCCTGCGTGAACGTGGCGGTGACCCGCTCCCAGGTGAGATTGCGTGTCTGGGTTTCGGTGATGAACCACTGGTACGCCCGCTCCAGCGCACGCGACTGCACCAGCTGATTCACTTTCTCCGTGCCGCCCGGAATGAACTCGGCGACCGCGCTCACCACGGTGAGCGCCGTGCGCGGCTGCGGGACGCTGGTGAACGGATCGCGCCCGAGCATCACCTTGACCAGTCCGTAGCCGGGAATCTCGCGGCAGAAGTTGCTCAGCGGCTGCATGAACGTTTCCTTCAGCCACGTGATCGCCTGTGCAATGAGGGGCGCGACGAAGTTGCGGATGCGCGTGATGGTCGGCATGAACACGTCCTGCGCCCGCCGCCACACGTCTCCCGGGCTGAAGATGTCGCTCCATCCGAGCGAGTCGGTGAAACGAGTGAATGCATCTGCGATCGAGCGGAAGGACAGACCCATCGCCTTGGTCTGCTCGTCGACCCATCCGGCGATGCGCCGCACCACGCCGTTGCGGTTGAGCAGCTGGTACAGCTGCTCTCCGACGACGGGGATCAAGCCCATGAAGGCGCGCAGCAGATTCACCACGTTGAACTCCACTACGCGCAGGTTGATCGGGTTGCGACCAATGATCAGGGTGAGCAGCGTGAAGCCGGGCACGTTGGCCGCCAGGTCGGCGAGCCCGTCGAGGATGTCGGAGAGCCCCAGCCGCTGGATGCGCGACGGCGCTCGCTGCTCGACGCTCGGCTCCTCTTTGCGCTGTACGACCGCCTGCTGCTGGATCGTGTGCGTGAGCTCGTGCGCGAGCAGCTCGGCGCCTTCGGGCGTGTCCGGCCGGTACTCGCCCCGGCCGAAGAAAATGTCCTTGCCGTAGGTGAAGGCGCGCGCGGACAGACGCGCCGACAGCCGTTCGGCCTGCTGGTCGGTATGGATTCTCACCTGGCCGAAATCGGCGCGGAAGCGCGGCTCCATGAACTCGCGCACGTCCTCCGGCAGCGGCGTCCCTGAGCCCAGGCTGGCCTGGATCTCCTGCGACAGATCCTCGGCGACGGCCGGCTGCGGAGCGGCGGCCTGACGATGGATGCGGCGCCCATGGACCCTGCGGTGCGCGGCGCGCGCCACGGTTCCGGGCGGCCACACGCGCCCGGCCGACATCTGCGTCACGCTCTTCGCTACGCTTTGCGCTTCTCGCTCCGCAGGCTCCTCGGGCGACGACACCCGTATCGGTTCGCGCTGCGGCCATAGGATGCTTGCCCGCTCCCTGGCGCCGGCCTCACGCAGACGCTGCGGTGCAGGCGGCCTGCGTGCCGCCCGCGAGACTACGGGCGGCGGCGGCCTCGCCTCCATTCGCGCGCGGAGCTTGTAGGCGGCCGCGGCAGGCATCGGATTACGCCACTGCGCTCATGGGCGGCCGAAGCGGCCGCAATGGGCACTGCGCCCCGCTCTTGCGGTACTCACGCACCAGCGCGGCATATAAGTGCTCCGCGGCGATCGGGCATTCCGCCTGCAGAGCGAGCAGCCGCGCATGCGCGGCCACGTTGCGCCACTGCCCACCGCTCAACGCGCAGCGACACGCGGCCTGCTGCAGCCAGTCGTCGTCGACGGTGTGCGCGCCGAGATGGGTCTTGAGGATGTCGTAGCGCCGCCACTCGTCCGGCGAGCGGAAGTTGATGACCACGTCCATGCGCCGCGTGAACGCCTTGTCGATGCGGTCGGCGGCGTTGCTGGTGACCAGCAGGATGCCCTCGTACGACTCGATGCGTTGCAGCAGGAAGTTGGTCTCGAGGTTGGCGTAGCGGTCGTTGGACGAGCTCACGTCGGTGCGGTTGGCCATCAGGGCGTCGCCCTCGTCGAGCAGCAGCACGACGTCGAGCTCCTCGGCCGCGGCAAACGCGCGGTTGAGGTTCTTCTCGGTCTCGCCCAGGTACTTGTTGACCGTGGCGGCGAGGTCGATGCGGTACAGATCCTTGCCCAGCATGGCGGCGAGGAGCCGGGCGGCCAGGGTCTTGCCCGTGCCGCTGCCGCCCGCGAACAGGGCGCGCACGCCCGGATTGCCCTGCGCCACCGCCGCGCTCGCCGCCGCGAGCTGCTCGCGCATCCGGCAGCGCGCCGCGAGCGCCTCGAGCTCCTCGCGCGTGGGATCGGCGACGGCGAGATCGTGCAGCGCGCCCGCCGCGGGCAGGCGCGTGGCGAGGGTCTCGATGCGCGCCGGCTGCAGCTCGCGGCAGGCCTGCTGCAGATCGGAGAGCTCGACCGTCGAGCGACCCGCGAGCGCGGCAAAGCCGGCCGCGGATCTTGCGGCGCGCCGCACGTTGCCGCTGGTGAGCCTCGCGCCAGCCGCCAGCGGACGCACCATGACCGGATCGTGCTCGGGAACCGAGGCGATCCAATGGCGAAAACGCTCCTCGGCGTCCGGCATTGGAAGCTCGAGCGCGAGGATCGGGCGGGCGTCCACGCTCGACCAGGCGCCGTGACGCGTGGTCGCCAGCCCGAGCGGCGCGTCGGCGAACGGCAGCGCGGGCAGCACCTTGCTCTCGCCGAGCGCAAGGTCGCAATGCAGAACCGGCATGGCATCGAGCAGCACGCACAGCGCGCCGAACATCCGCCAGCGCTGCTCTTCCTCGAGCACCGCGGGCTCCGCGGTCAGGACGGACTTGCCCAAAGCGCGTGCGATGCCGCCGAGCAGGGTCCGGCGACCGTTGTGCGTCGGGCCGCGCACGATGAGGATCTGGTCGGACCGCGCACGCAGCAACCCGGGCAGCGCCGTGCACTGCGCGCGGGCCACGGCCGGCACGATGTAGGAATCGAGCGCCGGCAGCGATTCGAGCGGCTCGTGCTTCAGCCAGCGCACCGACGGCGCATCGCCGCGCAGGCAGTCCCACAGCGCGTGCGGCACCGAGAGCACCCAGTCGGGCCGCGGCGCGTCGGGGTTGAGTACATCGAGCAGCCCGCGCTGCACCAGATCGAGCAGCGCGCGGCGCACGCCGTCGGCGCGATCGTCGCCGTTGCTATCGATGCGCCACCACGCAAGCAGCAGGCCAAGCGTGGGCCGGCGCTCGCGCCCCTGCGCGCGCTCGAACATCTGGCCGAAGCGCGGATCCTCTTCCACGATCCCGGCCGCGAGCAGCAGCTCGAGGTCGATGCGGCTCAGGCCGGCGCGCAGCAATGCGCACAACGGCAGGCGCTGCGGCGCGGCCTCCTCCCAGCGCAGCACCGCCGCGCGCCATGCGGCGGTAAGCGTGTCCGTGCCGGGGAAACGCGCCATGATCTCCTGGTGGTAATCGACGAGGAACGGATGGGCTTCGAGCGCGGCGCGCAGATCGCCGTCGGCGCACTCCTCCATCAGGTGCGCGATCACGCCGAACAGCGCGAGCCGGCAGTGCTGGCCCGCCGAGTATGGGACGTCCGCGAAGGGAGAAGCGTTCATTCGAAGTGGAATGCGATCGAGCGGCCGGCGGCCGGAATCCAGCCCGGGTCGCGGTCGAGGCCCGCGATGCGCAGCGCGAGCGCCAGATCGGACAATGCAAGATGCACGTCGACCCGCGAAGCCGTGGCGGCGATCTCGGCCGGATGGCGGCACACGAACGCCGGGATATCGGCCGAATGCTCTTCGCCGAGCGCGAGCGCGAGGCGTGCGAGCAGGCTTTCGATCTGCGACTTCAGCCAGCGCGGCCGCCGCAAGCGGCGCCGTTCGCGTCCTGCGAGCCCGGCGAGCAGCTTCCACACCGGATCGCGCACGAACTCCCGGCCGAACCAGTCGCGGCCGATGAGCGCGAGCCAATCCCAGGGCGAAATCCTCAGGTTCGAGCCGCGCGGCGAAGTGAAATCTGCATAGAGCTTCAGGGCGAGCGCGGCGTTGAGCAAGTAGAAGATGCCGCCAAACTTCGTGCGTATGCGCGCGGCCTGCTCCGCTGCGGATACGTCTTTTGACCGAGCTGACGGGGCAGGCACCACCGGCGAGTCCTGCGCTTGCATAGGGGGGGCTTCCACTACCGTTCGGGCAATAGCCGCCGAGCGTTCCGCTTGCCCGCCTTGCGCCTGGAGGGGCTCGGCGTCCTCTCGCGGTTGCGCGGACGCAGCAGATTCCTCGGGCCGCGCTGGCGAGCCGCCCAAGCCACCGGTGGCATCTGGGGATTCTGCGGGCTGCTCCAGCGGCTCGTGTACCTGTACTGCTCCCGTCATGTCAATCGGACGCGCTGGGCGCGGCACTGCAATCCCCGATTCGATCGCCTCCGGAATCTCCCGCGCCTGTCCATCGGCACCCGGACCAGCGCGCTCGAGTTCATGGACCGCCAGCGCGAGCTGCGAGCTGCGCGCCCACAATGGCGCGCGCACCAGCGCGAGCACGAGCGCCGCCAATCGACGCTGCAGTTGCCGCAACTGCGGAGCACGCACCTCCGGCACGACTTCGACCAGGCGCTCGAACGCCCTTGGGCGCGAGGAAGCGCGACGGTCCATCTTGATGAACCCGTCCCTGGGCCGCGCCGTGGAATCTTCCGCAACGGCACGCAGCGACACAGCGTGACTGCGCTCGATGGCAGCGATCGCGGCCGCTGCTTCGGTATCGTCCAGCCGCGCGAGCCATGCCGCCGCATCTCGACCCGCCGCCAGGACCGCCATCGCCGGCACCATCAGCTCCCCGCGCTCGAGCACGCGCCGGCGCAGCCACTCGCGCGGGGCCTGATCGCCCAGCACGCTTCGCCACCACCAGCAGTCCGCGACGCGCCCACCCAGCCAGTCGCGCACCAGGCACGCCACCAGCTCGGCTTCGTCGGCGAACAACACCGCCGCGGCGCTGGTTGGGACGGCCCCGAGGGCCGGGCGCGCTGCCTCGTGTGCGAAGCGCGCCATGCTCGTGGTCAGGGCCTGTTGCCACCGTGCTGGGGCAGCTTCGCCGGGTTGTGCAAACGACACGCAGCCCGGAAGCGGATCGCGTAGCGCTCGAACAAGCAGTACTGACGACGGTGGAAGACCTGGCGGGATCAGGTCGAGGCGCTCGAGGAGCGCTCCTGCCCGCAGCGACACCTGGAGAGCGTCACGCCGGGCGGTGCGTACCCGCAGTCGAGCGATCTGTGGCCGGCCGGGAAGCAGCGCGGTCGTCATGCGGTCTGTTTCAGAAAAAGAGGACGCCGGCACATCACGAGCGCCGCGACGAGCATCACGAGACAGGCCATGTGGTTCACATCCAACGGGCCAAGCATCGGTTGCGTGTCGGCACGAAAGAACTCGATGGCGAATCGCCCGATGCCGTACAGAACCAGGGCCAGCGCAAGACGACTTCCAGCAGGACCGCCCTTCCAGTGCACCAATGCCAAAAACGAAGCGATTCCAAGCACCGCGTGGTAAAGCTGAGTGGGGTGTACCGACAGCGTTCTGGCCGCCTCTGGTGCGATCAACCCTTGGGCGACTTGAAACGCGAAGGCCTCAGTCCCGGGCCCGAACGTCACGCCCCACGGCAAATCGGTCGGCGTTCCGAAGCAGCAGCCGTTGACGAAGCAGCCGATCCGATACACCGCGTAACCCAAGGCGATGCCGGGAACCGACGCATCCGCATAGCGCAGCCACTCGCCGCCGCGCCAGACCAGCACGAGAGAGCCGAGCGCGGCAGCGCCGGTGAAAGCGCCGATAGCGCCGCGCGCTGCGCCGTCGCCGGCGTGCGCAACCGCGGCGAGCGCAGCGTATAGCTCGCCGCCCAGCATCGCCCCGCCGAGACCGACGATCGCCGTGAGGTACATGGTCCATGGATCAAGGCGCATACGCTGCGCCTCGATCGCCGTGGCCGCTAGCACGGCGAGCACGCTCGCGGCCCAGTAAAACAGTGGTTCACTGATGAACGACATAAGCACGCGTTACGCCTGGCGGTTACGGTCCTGGGCTTCTTGCTTCCCTTTCTGCCTGCGCAGGAAAGCCAGGCCACCGACGCCGAACGTGCCGACGAGCAACGCCACGCTCGCCAGCGACCCCCCGCGCGTGGAGCTGAACATGCTTCCACCCTGCGCGGCGCACTTGATGTCTCCGCACTTGCAGCGCTCTTGCGCGACGACACGGGTCTGCACGGTCTTGGCGCCGCCTTCGGGAACCGCGACCTTGTAGAACGCCGGCGCGATCTCCTGCGCGCCTTCGAGGGCGTGGTTCCAGCCCGCCATCGGACCTTCATGGTTGATGTAGTACCCGAACGAGCTTTGGGGCCGCAGCACCTTGTAGGTCGTGCCCCGCCGCGTGGTGGTCCTGCCCGTGTCGTGATACGCGTAGACGACGTACGTCGGATAGAGCTGATTGAGAGTATCGAAGCTCTCGCCCAGGGGCGGAACCTTCGGTAACGTCGCGCCGGTGGCCACCGCTGCGGACGGCTGCCGAATATCCTGTCCGCCGCGCTTCAGGATCTCTTGCACGCGGGAGATATCGCGCATCGTGTCAGGCTGCGGAGCGTTGACGTCGCGGGGCAGGTTGTACGTCTTGACGTACAGGTAGACGTCGCGCTGTGTCGCTCCCGAGGATTGCAGGCCGGCAACGCTCACCTCCGCTTCGCGGGTAAACGTGGACGCGTTGACGAAGTCCATGTTGCGGTAAATGCTGGCCGGCGTGTAGGTGAACCCGCCGCCGCTCAGCGTGACGAGCACGCATTGGTGCAGCCGGCGCGTAGGCGTGGGGTTCGGGCAACTTGGAATTCCCGGAATCGCCACACCGTCGGGCGCCTGGGCAGCCGGGATCCCGGACTGTCCTACGAGTTCGCAAGTCTCAGCGGAAGTCGGTGTCCAGTTGAAGGTAATCGCGTTGCCGGCGGCTAGTGACGCCTTGGTTCCGGTGTTGATCTGGCCTGCGTTGGTAGGGCCTGGCGTCGTCGTGATCTGCTTCCACAGCGACGTGGTCGGGCTCGGTACGTCGTTCCAGTCGGGCTGCGTGCCCCAGTTCGCGATCCGGAATTGGGCGCTGATCGATCCCATCGGGGCGTTCGTGCCCGACTGATTCTCCGGCAGTGCGAAGAATGTGTTGGTCGCCGCGTGCCTCATCCTGTTTGGCCGCGCGGTCCCTCCGGAGTCGACGTAGGTGGTACCGACGTCGGACGTCGCAATGCTTACGCCGCGAAGACAGACCAGCGGGTCAGACGAAACCAGTGTGCGGTTGAACTCCTCCCAGCCCGCGGAGCTCGTATTGGTCTGGATCCACACGTAATCGTGAGAAACGTCCGGGTCATTGATGTACGGGACCAGGCCGAGCGTGCTGCTCATGACGTCGACCTCGTACCACATCTTGAAGGCGCTCGAGAGGTTGACGCCGTCGTTGTACGCGGCGGCCACCGGCACCTTCATGTTCACCGACCAGGTCTGAGTCATAAGATCTCTGGAGACGCGGGTGTTGGCTGCGACCCAGTTTGGCAACGCCGGTTGACTGACCCACGTGCCGCCGGCGCCTGTCCGCAACGCGGCCTGATTCGAAGCCGGATTGGGTGGCACGACGTTGGTTTCAGTGCTCAAGGCCCCAGTGACGTTGTTCGGATACAGTGCCAGGAACAGGTCCGGGGCAGTACCTCCCGGACTGAAAGCCACGTACAGCGCTTCGGCCGACGAGAGCTGAGGCGCGACCTTGACGTACCAGGACAGATACAACGCGCTTGCGTCGCGCAACGCTCGGAACGACACATGATCGGCGGCGCCGCTGCCTCCAAGGCTGCGCGCGGCAGCACCTCGCCAGCGCGGATCGTCGATCCTCGGCCAGTAAGTCGGCTCGCCGGCACTGCTGTCCAGCCAGTTTGGCGGACCGGAAAGCGCGGGCACACCCGAAGCCTGAGGTATGCACACCGGCACGGCGCGGGCCGGGCCGGAAGCGAAAAGGATCGTCATCAGCACAACTGCACTGATCAACCGCGCGAGGTGCATGGAAGATGGAATGCGCATTTCAAGTCCCTCCTTGAGAAGAATCGGCCGCGATCTAGCTGCGCACCAGATTCAGAGTGATCGACCGTGAACTCGTCTGCCCCGTGCGCTGGAACGTGAATTCAACGCGCCCCGCGACAGCCGAAGTCGTCGCCGCAACGATGTAGCGGACGCGCTTGGTTACGCTGCCCGTCGCCGCCAGTTCGGCCGCGGTAACCGGAATCGACTCCAGCGTTCCGATCACTGGGGTCAACGTCCAGCCGGTCGTGCCGGTCGAAAGCGCACGGGTCACGTTGTAGGTGCCCGCGACCGTAAAGGTGGCGTCGATCGCCACTTGCCGGTTCTGGCCGCCTGGGACGGTGAGCGTGCTTCCAACCAGCGCGCCGCCCGAGAAATCGGGGATCAAGTTCAGCGAGATGGTCGTGTCGGGCGGCACGGTTGCGCTGCCAACGGTGAAAGACTCGATCCCGCTGGGACCGGAGATTCCGTCCGCCCTGGCAGTTACCGAGAGTCCGAACTCGTCGCCATCGGTCCCGTCGGGAACGGGTGCGAGTCGAACGAAGAAGTTGCGTCGCTCGCCCGGATCGAGATCCACGATTTGGCGCGACGGGATCTCGGTTTCGTCTTCGTCGAGGACCCGCAGCGCGGCATTCCAGGCGGCGGCGTTGGTCGCCACCTCGATGACCGGCGAGATGAGCCAGGTCGCCCGGTTGTTGGTGCGCGACTCGATTCTGTAGCCGAAGGTCGCCGGCTGGTTCTCTTCGATGGTTGTCGGATCGACGTCCAGCCAGGTGACCAGCACGGATCCCTGCAGCGCAGACAGGCGCGGTTTGAGCGTAATCGGGCGCGTCACCGATTCCGTCTGATTCAGGATGACCAGGTCCACCAGCGTGCCCTGCTCCAGAACTCCCGGCACGGGAGGAATCACGAACTGCAGTCTCGAGTCGGTGGAAGGCAGGATCGTGAATACCTGCGTGCTATTCAGGAACACGCGTGTCGCGCCGATGGAGTACTGGAAGTTGCGCCCGAGAACCTCCAGCGTGTCGCCCACGCGGTACGGGCCGTCGGGGACCAGCTGCGTAATCGCCAGCCCGGTGCCGGGCTGCACTCCGGCCTCCAGCGCCTCGATCCTCAGGACCGAGGTGTTGATCACATCGATGAGCGCGTTGAATTGCATGGCGGTAATCAAGTCACCGGGTTTCACTTGCGTTAGTGGTTGTGCCATGTGTGTATCCCTATCTGATAAGCGGCGAGCCGTAGTTGCTGAAGTCCCAACGATTCACGTCGAAGCGGGCATCCCCGAAGAACGGAAGCTGGCCGCTCGCGAAGAGGGCATAAGGCGGCTTCGGTGCGCTGGAATCGGCCACCGCCTGGCGGTTCTGGCGCACGAGGTAGAGCCAGATCATTTCCTTCGACGTCAGGTCGAACGCGGGAAAGTCGCCGGCGACCATGAGCAGCGGGAGCAGGCGGGCCCCCTCGATGTGCACCGGCTCCCGGTAGGTGCAACCTGCGAGAAACGTCGGTATCGCAACCCCGCGGGGGCGCGACGAACTCTCCAGGGGCAGGATCCCGACGGGGGGCAGATGCCTGAAGTGATCGTGGACATTCACTGCTGTCGGCACCGCAGCCGCGGCAATCACGTCGACCAGGTGGGCCTGGAATTGCATCCGCATGGCTTCACCGAGATTCGCCGCGTATTTGCCGCCGAGAAACTGCGAACGGCCTCGGGCCAGCTCGCGTGGGGTGATTCCACGCCGCACCGCCCAGGCGTCGATGAACTGGATGCCGTCGCTGGTCCAGTACACCAGCGCAAGCGGCACGTCGTGGTCGCTCAGGCCCTCGTGCCGCAGCGTCTCGAGCAGGCCGTGCGCGGCCGGATCGTCGCGCCACGGGTCGGCATAGCTCAGCTCGCGCGCCTCGATGCCGAAGAAGCGGTAGGCGAGCCGGTTTCGGAACTGCGGGTTGGCCGGATCCAGGCCGGTGTAACGCAGCGGATTGAGCGCGACCAGCCGGAATTGCACCGCCTCGACCGTAGCGTCGGTGTTGCAGCGCACGTTGGTGGGATCGAGGCCGTTGGTCGGCGCCCTGCCCTCGCCCAGTTCGGCTGGCGCGATCGTCAGCACGTACACGCCCGCGCCTCTCAGGTATGTCCCGCCGGCGATGGGCTTGCATTCGGCGAAGAGGCAGCTCTCTGCGACCGCGTCAAAGCGGCGCTTCAACGCGACGCTCGCAGGAGCGACCAGGCGCAGCGCCTGGCCTTTGCGATTGATCGCGAGGCCCGCCTTGACCTCGAGAACCGGCTCGTCCTCCGTGTTGTGCTGCGCGTCGGTCGCGACCTCGAGGCCGAAGGCGACGCCGTCGCCGAGCGCGAGGCCCAGGCGCCAGTCGGACTCGCGCCGCGCTGCCTGCTCGCGCGTGAGGTCCTTGCTCGAGAGCAGCCGGCCATTGAAGAAGTTGACCGAGCGGATGCCGCCCTTTTCGAGCGGTTGCTGCAGTTGCATGACGTCGCCGGCGCTCATGTCGGCCTCCCGCGCTCGCTAGAACACGTACCAGGTGTTGTTGCCATCGGAGACCACCATCTTTGGATTCGTTGTTGTGACACTCGCGCCGCCGACGATCGTGTCGCCCCCGGTCGCCACCAGGGTTGAAGGGCCGCCTGACGACCTCACGTTGTAAACGCGGCCCCGGTTGCCGGCCACGCACTTGGGCAGCGTGACCGACACGGGGGCGGTGCAAGCGACGAAGTGGTGGCTGGCGTCGAGCGTGATGTTGGTGCCGGGGGTGACTAAAGGCAGGCGCATCGAGCTGGTGAGCGTCAGGCCGGCGAACGTCGGCGCATCGCCCGTCGACAGGCCCTGCGGCAGGCCGCTGACCGAGCCCACCCCGCCGCCGCCGAGGAGCATCCATTCCTGCAGCAGTCGCTGGTGGATGATGAGGGGTCGCGCGCTTTCGTCGAGGCTCACGTCGTCCGGGTCGCCGTCGACCTGCCACACGCCGCTCGGCGAGCCGCCGACCCACTCGACCGGCACTCCGACGCGCGCCAGGAGCACGCAATCCTGATCCTTGTCGACCGGGGCGTGGCAGCGCCGCGCCATCCACATCGGGCGCAGCTCGGTCACCCAGAACCGGAAGGCGACTTGCAGAAAGGCGCGCAGCTGATCGATCGGCACGCTCAGGGGCGTGGACAGGTCGGCCAAGTAGTCACCCAGCGTCTCGATCGACGCCGGCGGCGACACGGGCGGCGAGGCGTCCATCGCGTTGCGCCAGGCCTGCACCGCGCTTCGCAGGGCGGCAAGCCATTGCAGCTCGTCGGCCGGCGGCGAGCCGGGCTCGACCACCTGCACGTTTGCTTTCAGCCATCGGACGAAATCGCGCAGCGCGTCGTCCTCGAGATGCGACGGCGCTTCGGTGCGCAGCTCGAGGCAAAAATCGTCGGCGACCCGCGAAGGCGCCGTCAGCTGGTCGTCGGTGCGGCAGGGCTCGCCGGGAATCGGCACCGGCGCGGTGAGGCAGTCCGCGTAGCACAGCGTGAGGTACAGCGAGATCGTTCCGGACGTACCCGGCGCCGGCGACATCGGCGGCGACATCGGCGGCGACATCGGCGGTGAGCCGCCCAGCAGCAGCCGCGTGACCGCGGCCGCGTTCTCGGGTTTCGCGAGCCACTTGTTCAGCAGGCAGCACTGGTCGGCCGGAACGCAGACCAGCTTGCCGCTCGGGACGAGCGCGGAGCCGGGCGCCACACGCAGGCGCGGGCCGTCGGCGCCGCCGTCCTCCATGAACGCCGCCAGCCCGCTCAGCGTGCCGTAGCCGATCGCGTCGCGCGCGAGCCACTGGCCGCGGCCGGCGAGATAGGTGAACTCCTGCGTGAAGTCGTCGACGCCCAGCACCATGCCCTTGGCGTAGTTGACGTGGCGCGCGGGATCGGGCGCCGAGCCGGTCAGCGCGATGGCAGGTTCGTTGCAGCAGCCCATGGTCAGCCCCCAGGTCGAATGGATGGGTCGATCGGTCTTCTCAGCATGCGAGGAGCCTCCGGTCGCCGTCGCGCGGCGGCTTCGGCCCGCCCACGAAGCTCGCGCCGATGTACGCGCGCCCTAGCACCGCGTCGGGGATCAGCTCCGGCGCGCGGCTGCCGGCGTTGAGCAGCGTGTCGATGCCC
>Ga0137319_1000277_pt1 | contig 17184 bp, 15 predicted proteins | sample EasRivERMZT333_2_FD_104752 | JGI IMG/M metagenome (GOLD analysis project Ga0137319, IMG submission 104752) | Soil microbial communities from meander-bound floodplain in the East River, Colorado, USA - East River MetaG ERMZT333_2 | ecosystem: Environmental > Terrestrial > Soil > Floodplain ... | reverse complement strand
CCGGTAATGCTGGTCGGCGAAGTTGTCACGCGCGGCTTCAGCCCCGGCGAGTACAACATGGCGCTCGATGCCGCGGGCTTCCCGCCGGCGGGCGGCAAGCCTTAGGAGTTTGTCGAACTTGCGTCCGACAAACTCCTGAAAGCTTCATCCCGAAATCCGCTGGCGGTGTGCCGATAACAGTCGGTCGGACGCCCAGAACCAACGGCCTCCCGGCCGCAAGCCCTAAGACCCCGCGGATTCAATAACGACGAAGTGCAACTTTGATTGACGGGTTGTGGAGGCGAGCTGCGTTAGCATATTTGACTCTGCAACCGCCAAGTCAAAGGAGCACTCATGCGTCCTCTCATCGGGTCATTCTAGGCACGTCGATGGCAGAGTAAAGGGGTCGGGGCTCGACATTGCTATATGCCTAAAATGGGTAGTAGAATGCCCACTATGGGTATGCGAAGATCGACGCCGGCGACAAAGGCTGTGCGACATGCGCCGGCGCATCGCGCCGCAAGTCTGGCCGGCGTCCTGTTTTCCGGCACGCAGCAGCGCGTGCTCGGCCTGCTGTTCGGCCAGCCGGACCGGAGTTTTTTTGCAACGGAATTGATCGGCCTTGCCAGAGCGGGTTCGGGATCGGTGCAGCGGGAACTTCAGCGTCTTGCAGAGAGCGGACTGGTCACGGTCAAGCGCATCGGCAACCAGAAACACTACCAGGCCAACCGTGCCGCGCCGATCTTCGAGGAGCTGCGCGGCATTGCCGTCAAGACGCTTGGCCCGTCCGAGGCGCTGCGAGAGGCACTGGCGCCGCTCTCGAATCGCGTGCGCGCAGCTTGGGTTTACGGCTCGATCGCCAAGGGAACCGACCACGCGCAGAGCGACATCGATGTGTTGATCGTGGCCGACAGTTTAGCGCTCGAAGAAGTCTACAAAGCGCTACACCCGGCTGAAACCAAGATGGGTCGCAAGATCAGTCCCACGCTCTATACTTCAAGAGAATTCGAGCGCCGCCGCGCGGCGAGGAACCCATTCCTCACCAAGGTGCTGGCAGGTGACCGCATCCTGCTGATCGGGACCGAAGATGCCGCTGCCGCAGCTTGATAACCTGGTACGTACCGGACAACTAAAGGCGGAACCGGGCGCGCAGGCCGAGATTGACGGCTTGATACGATCCGGGACCGTGCGGCTCAAGGACGCAGGCAATTCCACCAACAGCCTGGAGAGCCGCTTCGACCTCGCTTACAGCGCGGCACACGCCTTGTCCCTCGCTGCACTGCGCTGGCATGGCTACCGCTCGGAGAACCGCTACCTTGTGTTTCAAAGCCTGACGCACACGCTGAAGCTCCCCGCGGAACAATGGCGCGTCCTCGATCAGGCGCACCGAAAACGCAACCAGGCGGAATACGAGGGCGATCTCGATATTGACGAGGCGTTGCTCGCTGCGCTCATCCGGGTGGCTGGCGACGTAGCGAAAGGCGTAGCCGCTCTCGGTCCCCTGACCAAGGGGCGGTCATGATTCGCTGTGTCCATAGCTGTGTCAATGCGCCAGCCTGAGACGTTTTAAACCATGAAAATCAATAGTTTGAAAAAGCCTTGAAGCTCGCTACCTGGAACGTCAATTCGCTCAAGGTCCGGCTTCCGCAGGTCCTCGAGTGGGCCGGCAAGCACCGGCCCGACGCGCTGTGCCTGCAGGAAACCAAGTTGCAGGACGAGCGGTTTCCGGCCGCGGACCTCCGGGCCGCGGGGTACTCCCCGCTCTTCAGCGGCCAGAAGACCTATAACGGCGTCTGCATCGTTTCGCTGGCTCCCCCGGGCGAAACGATTACGGAGATTCCGGGGTTGGGAGATCCGCAGAAGCGGGCGCTGGCAGCGACAATAGCCGGCGTCCGAATTATCAACATTTACGTTCCCAATGGCGAGAGCGTCGAATCCGACAAGTACCAGTACAAGCTGCGGTGGCTCGCCGCGTTCCGCGACTGGCTCAAAGAAGAGCTCGTGCAACACCCGCGGCTTGCCGTACTGGGTGACTTCAATATTGCGCCTGAGGATCGCGATGTTCACGATCCCGCCGCCTGGGAAGGCAAAGTACTTTTCAGCAAGCCGGAGCGCGAGGCCTTCGGCGGCCTGATCGGCCTCGGGCTGAAAGATTCGTTCCGGCTGTTCGAGCAGCCGGAAAAATCATTCTCGTGGTGGGATTACCGCATGAACGCCTTCCGTCGCAAGATGGGCCTGCGCATAGACCACATCCTGCTGTCGGATGAACTGGCCAAGGCCTGCACCGCGTGCACGATAGACATCGAGCCCCGCCGGAACGAGCGGCCGTCGGACCACGCTCCCGTCGTCGCGGAGCTAAACCTCTAACTCGCGTTAAAGCCGGACGCGGCGCGCCGGTTTAACTCTGCGCGTTCGAACGGACGATTGGTCTACGTTCAACGCGCAGGAGGAGTCAGCGACATCTGCGTTTATCTGCGGCTCCATTCTGTTTTTCTTGGCGGACTTGGCGGTTCAATTATTGTTTTCCTTCGTGTCCTTGGTGTCCTTCGTGTCTAAGCTTTCAGGGTTCTACCTTTACGCCTTTCCAGAACGCGATATACCCCGCGATGTTCTTCGCCGCCGGCTTGGGATCCGGGTAGTACCACGCCGCGTCCTTGTTCACCTGCCCGCCCACCGCCACGTGGTGATAGGAAGCGATGCCTTTCCAGCCGCAGGTGGTATGCGTGTCGCTCAACTGCAGGAACTCTTTCTTCACCGCTTCCGGCGGGAAGTAGTGATTCCCTTCCACCACTTCGCACCGGTCGCTCTCGGCTATGACCTGTCCGCTCCAGATCGCTCGCGCCATATGAGTAGCTCGTGGCCTGTCAAAAAAAATCAACGCATGATCGATTCACGAATCACGATTCACGAATCACCGCTTTTCTTGTCGGACTCGATTCCGAGCTCCTGGATCTTGCGCGTGAGGGTGTTGCGCCCGAGGCCCAGCAGCTGGGACGCCTCGATGCGGCGGCCGCCGGTATGGGCGAGCGCCTTCACGATCAGCGCCTTCTCGAACTGGCGGGTGAGCCCGTCTATTACCCCGGTTTCGCCGCGGTTCAGCTGCGCTTCCACTTCCTTCTCCAGCGCCGCCGCCCAGTTCTGCGCGGCCGGCGCCGCCTCGGCACGCAGCTCGTGCGGCAGGTCCTTGACCTCGATCGTGCCCGAGGACGCCATCACGGTCAGCCAGTGGCAGAGGTTCTCGATCTGGCGCACGTTGCCGGGAAAATCCTGCGCGGTGAGGTACTTCAGCGTAGCCTCGGACAACCGCTTCGCCTCGACGCCGAGCTCGCGCGCGCTCCGGGCAAGAAAATGCCGGGCGAGCAGCGGGATGTCGTCGCGCCGCTCGCGCAGCGACGGCAGGCGCAAGCGGATGACGTTGAGGCGGTGGAACAGGTCCTCGCGGAAAAGCCCCTGCTTCACGCGCGCTTCGAGGTCCTGGTGGGTGGCGGCTATAACGCGCACGCTGGCCTTGATCGGCTGGTGGCCGCCGACGCGGTAGAAATGCCCGTCCGACAGCACGCGCAGAAGCCGCGTCTGCAACTCCTGCGGCATGTCGCCGATCTCGTCCAGGAACAGGGTGCCGCTCTCCGCCTGCTCGAAGCGCCCGCGCCGCTGCGCCTGCGCCCCGGTGAACGCGCCGCGCTCGTGGCCGAACAACTCCGATTCCAGCAATTCGCGCGGTATGGCCGCGGTGTTGATGGCGATAAACGGCTTGCTGGCGCGCGGGCTGTGGCGATGCAGCGCGCGCGCCACCAGCTCCTTGCCGGTGCCGGATTCGCCGGTGATCAACACCGTGGCGTGCGACTGCGACAGCCGGCCGATGACGCGGAACACCTCCTGCATTGCGGGCGCCTGGCCGAGGATCTCGGGGCTCTCCTCCGTGTCCTCGGCCGTGGTGTCCTGGCGTATGCTCTCGTCCATCGCGCGCCGGATCAGTTCCACCGCATGGTCCACGTCGAAGGGCTTGGGCAGGTAATCGTAGGCGCCCCCCTGGAACGCGCTGACCGCGCTCTCCAGGTCGGAATAGGCGGTCATGATAATGACGGGGAGATCGGGATGGAGCGCCTTCGCCCTCTGCAGGAGTTCCAGGCCCGATTCGCCGGGCATGCGAATGTCGCTCACCATCACCTGCGGCGTTTCGGTCTTGAGCGCAGCCAGCGCCTCTTGCGCAGACGCAAAGGCCCTGAACGCGATGTTCTCGCGCGTCAACGTCTTCTCGAATACCCAGCGTATCGAGCGGTCGTCGTCGATGATCCAGACCGGTTTCATGCAAATTCCGTGAATCGTGAATGGTGAATTGTGAATCGTGCGCGTTCCGTCAGGCAGGCTCTCATGGGCGACTCCTACACGATTCACGATTCACGATTTACCATTCACGTCTTCTTCGACGGGAAGCAGGATCGTGAAAACGGTGTTGCCGGGCATGCTCTCGAAATAAATCATGCCGCGGTGCTGGGTGATGAAGTTCTGCGCCAGCGTCAGGCCCAGGCCGCTGCCCCCCTCCCGGCCGGAAACGAGCGGATGGAAGATGCGCTCCTGCAGCGCTTCCGGGATACCGGGGCCGTCGTCGGCGATTTCCATGGCCAGCGCATGGCGGTAACGGCGGCGGGCCAGCGTCACCTGCCGCACGACGCGGGTGCGGAGCGTGATCGCGCCGCCGCGGCGCTCACCGCCCGCAATCGCCTGCGCCGCGTTGCGAACGACGTTGAGCGTCGCCTGAATCAGCTGTTCCTTGTCGCCCTTGAGCAGCGGCAGGCTCACGTCGTAGTCGCAGCGAATGACCACGTCGCTCCCGTATTCCGCGAGGATCAGGCTGCGCACCCGCTCGAGCACCTCGTGCAGGTTGAGCGGCGCCGGTTGCGGCAGGCGGTGCGGGGTCAGCAGCCGGTCCATCAATGATTGCAGCCGGTCGGCTTCCTTCATGATCACCTGCGTGTATTCGTGCAGGTTCGGGCGTTCCAGCTCGCGGTCGAGAAGCTGCGCCGCACCACGGATACCCCCCAGGGGATTTCTGATCTCGTGGGCGAGGTTGCGTATCAGCGTGCGGTTGGCCTGGCTCTGGTCGAGCATGCGCTCTTCACGCGCGATCCTCAGCTGTTGCTGGATATGGCGGAACTCGAGCAGCAACTCCTCCGCTTTCGGGTCGCCGCCGGAAATCTCCACCGGCGTGACGGTGCACGACAGGTGCAGCCGCGCGTGCCGGCTCATGCCGAGTTCCAGGTCGTGCTCGGTGTAGCTGCAATTGTTGGCGCGCGCGTACTGGATCGCCGCCATCAACACCGCGCTGTCGGAAAACAGCTTGTCCAGCGACTCGCCCATCACGTTCTTGATGCTCGCCTCGAAAAGGTTTTCTGCCGCCGGATTCACATAGCGCACGGCCAGTCCCGCATCCACCAGCACCACTGCGGTCGCCAGCAGGTCCAGGCCGGAGAGGGCTGCTGGCGTCATTTGAGTGGTCCGGGTACTGGGGATTAGCAAGAACCGCGCCAAACAGGGCGGCAGCCCTGTGGCCTGGTCGCGGGGGACGGCTGTCCGGCACGCATGTCGTGATCGCCGGAAGCGAGACGCCGCCTTACCGGGTGATGTTCAACTCGCGCCGCAGGCTGGCGACGTTGTCCTCGTGCAGCTTGACCTTCTTCTTGTACGGCTCGAGGCGGTCGAGCACGCGCTGGTAGTTACGCTCGCTGCCTAAGCGCTGGGATTCCTGCTCCACGAGTTCCCTCCGCGCCTGGTCGAGCAGCTTCTGCTCGCTGGCCAATTCGTGGTCGAGGATTCTGCGCCGCTCGGCATCGCGCTGGCGCTGGGTGTTGCCGTCCACCTTGGGAAAGTCCTTGGGAGTCGCCTTCGAGGCGGTCTGCGGTTTTCCAGCCGGCACGGTATTGGTGGGACCGACATTGAGCAGCTTGCAGTCCTTGGAATCGGCCTTGATGTTGGTGAAGCGGCGGTTGCCGCTGTCGTCCACGCATTCCCAGATGTCCGCCTGCGCCGGAAGCGCAAGGCACGCCAGCAGGAGCGCTGCAGCCAGATTGTCGCGCCTCATTGGTCTATCCTCGCCACCTCGATAACGCCCAACCCGCCTCGGCCGTTGACCATCCAAGGCCAGATCACAGCGCTAAGTCTATGTGATAACTGTGGATTTTGCAACGCACTCAATTGGTGCAAGAAATTCGCCGCCGTCCAGGGCGGCGAATTTCTTAGGGAAAAACCGGAAATTTAGTTTGGACTTGCGGGCGGGGTCGATCAATCTGCCCTCGGGCCTGGAGTTCCGACAGTCGCACCCGAGCAATATTTTTCATCTCCCATTTCCGGAAGGTTCTTGCCTGAGGATTTTGTCGGACGCGAGTCCGACAAAATCCTAAAGGCTGTAGTACATCTGGAACTCGATCGGGTGCGTGTTCATGCGAAAGGCCGTGAGTTCCTCTTCCTTCAACGCGACGTACGCGTTCAGCATGTCCTTCGAGAACACGCCGCCGCGGGTGAGGAACTCGTGGTCCTTTTCGAGTTCTTCCAGCGCCTGCTCCAGCGAATGACACACCTTCGGCACCCTGGCGGCGATTTCCGGCGGCAGGTCGTAGAGGTTCTTGTCGATCGGGTCGCCCGGCTTGATCTTGTTTTGAATGCCGTCGAGGCCCGCCATCAGCATTGCGGTGAAGGCGAGATACGGATTCGCGGTTGGGTCCGGGAACCGCACTTCGATGCGGCGCGCCTTGGGATTGGAAACGAGCGGCACCCGCACGGCGGCCGAGCGATTGCGGGCCGAATACGCGAGATTGATCGGCGCCTCGAATCCCGGCACCAGCCGTTTGTAGGAATTGGTGCCCGGGTTGGTGATGGCGTTGAGCGCCTTCGCGTGCTTGAGGATGCCGCCGATGTAGTGCAGCGCCATTTCCGACAGCCCGGCATAGCCGTTGCCGGTAAACAGGTTCTGCCCGCCCTTCGCCAGCGACTGGTGCACGTGCATGCCCGAGCCGTTGTCGCCGACCACGGGTTTCGGCATGAAAGTCGCGGTCTTGCCGTAGGAATGCGCGACGTTATGCACGGCGTACTTGAGGATCATCATCCAGTCGGCGCGCTTCACGAGCGGCGCGTACATGGTGCCGATTTCGCACTGTCCGGGCGCCGCGACTTCGTGGTGATGCACTTCGACGACGACGCCCATCTCCTGCATTGCCAGACACATCGCCGAGCGGATGTCCTGCAGCGAATCCATCGGCGGCACCGGGAAATAGCCGCCCTTGACCGGCGGGCGATGGCCCATGTTGCCGCCTTCGAATTCATCGCCGGAGGACCACGGCGCCTCTTCGGAGTTGACCTTGAAGAAGGCCTGGCCCATCTCGACCTTCCAGCTCACGGAATCGAAAATGAAGAACTCGGGCTCCGGCCCGAAGTAAGCCGTGTCGGCAATGCCGGTGGATTTGAGGTAGGCCTCGCCGCGCCTGGCGATCGAGCGCGGGTCGCGGTCGTAGCCCTTGCCGTCGGAAGGCTCGATGACGTCGCAGGTAAGCAGCAACGTCGGCTCGTCGGTGAACGGGTCCATGCGCGCCGTATCGGGATCCGGCATCAGCGTCATGTCGGAGGCCTCGATGCCTTTCCAGCCGGCGATGGAGGAACCGTCGAAGAAGTGGCCGTCGGTGAACTTGGACTCGCCGAATGCCGACACCGGCACCGAAACGTGCTGTTCCTTGCCGCGGGTGTCGGTGAAGCGGAAGTCGACAAACTTCACCTCGTTGTCCTTGACCAATTTCAATACGTCGGCGACGGTTGCCATCGAACTCTCCTGTCCTGGGTTATGGTTTGAAGCGAAAGAAAAGTGGGTAATTTGGGACTTCCTGTCGAGCAGGAAGCGTGCCAAGGTTTTTTTTGTGGAAAGCATTGTGCCACAAGCAATTTGTTTCCCCCATTCAGCCCCTCGTGCACCAAAATTGTGCCAGTGTTGCCTTTGTGCACACTATTGGTGCGAGATGGGTTTGGCTCCGTTGGCTGTAAAATAGTGCTTACTTTCCAGTCGCATACGTTCCAGGTCCAGACCGGATATCGGCTGGATCGGGGCGAAATCAATCCATTCCAGGAATCTCTCATGGCCATCCCCGACATTCTGAAAAGTGCCGCCGAGCGCGCGAAACAACTGGGCCTGCCGTACGGCGGCGCGCTGACGCCGGCGGAAGCGTACGAAGTCTGGCGCAACGCGCCGGGCGCGAAACTGGTCGACGTGCGCACCCGCGCCGAATGGGATTACGTCGGCCGCATACCCGGCGCCGTGGAAATCGAGCTGCTCACCTACCCCGCAAACCGGCCCAATCCCGCTTTCGTCGCCGAGCTCGAAAGCAAGGTGGACAAGGCGGTGCCTGTCCTGTTCCTCTGCCGCAGCGGGGGACGCTCCCACAACGCCGCGATGCTCGCCTCGCAGGCTGGCTACGGCGCGGCTTACAACGTGCTCGAAGGTTTTGAAGGCGACAAGGACGCGCAGGGCCACCGCAATACCACCGGTGGCTGGCGGGCAGCGGGACTGCCCTGGACACAGTCCTAAGGCAAAAGGGGAAAGTGGAAAGGGAAAAGTCGTTTGATCTTTGCCCCTTGCTTCATCCCTTTCCCTTTTCCCTTTTCCCTTTTCCCTTATTCTTTCACCGCCGCCCACACGACCAGGGCGGCGAGCATCGCCGATGTCGCTGCGGCAAGCAATATCACGGCGGGCGACGTGTATTCCGCGAGGACGCCCCCCGCAGCGATGCCGGCGCTGATGCCGCCGAGAAGACAAGTGGCGCCCCAGGTAAAGCTTTCGGCCAGCATCTCGCGCGGCGCAAGCCGCGATACCAACACCGATTGTGAAGCGATCACCGGCGCCATCGGCGCGCCGGCGACGATGCTCGCCAGCGCGAACAGGACGAGGTTGTCGATGGACGCAAGCAGCAGCAATCCTCCCGTCATCAGACCCACCACGGCCAGGAACTGGCGCGCCACCGGCAGCTTCCAGTCGCGGCTGCCGTAGACGAGCGCTCCGGCGGCGCCGCCAACGCTTGCCAGGGCGAGAATCACCCCCGCCGCGGCGGGTGTACCGCGTTCCGCCGCGAACGCGGTCACGGCGAGCTCGTACAGCCCGAACGCCACGGAGAACAGCACCGTTGCCGCAAACACCGCGAGCAGACGCGGATTGCGCAGCGGGCCCAGCAGGCTGCGCCGCGCGCTGCCCAGGTGGATCGTCCAGTCCCGGACGGCAGCCGAGCGCAGGAAGATGACATTGCCGGCCGCGGCGCAGATCGCAGCGAACAGCACGGCGCCATACGGATGACCGGCAGACACGAACAGCGCGACCAGCGCGGGCCCGGCGATGAATATGGTTTCTATCACCGCCGAGTCCACCGAGTAAGCGGTCTGCAGCAGACCGACATCGGGCAACAGCCGCGGATAGAGCGCGCGCATGCAGATCGTGATCGGCGGGAACGCCGCGCCGGCGGCAAGCGCAGCCAGGGCGACCCAGCCGTGACTTTCCGTGTGCATGGCAAGAACGACCAGCGTGAGCAGCATGCCGGGATAGATGACCGCGCTCACCGACAGCACGCGCCGCGGTCCGAGCCGGTCGATCATGCGACCGAGGAACGGCGCCACCGTCCCGAGACCCAGCACGTAGAGTGCGCCGGCAGCTCCTGCAAGGGCGAACGATCCGGTGCGTTCCTGCAGGAACAGCAGGATTGCCAGCATTGCGATGCCGATCGGCAGGCGCCCGACGACGGACGCCGCGAGCGCGGCCCGCACGCCCGGCACGCGGAAGAGTTCGGAGTAGCGGGAAAAGGAAATCACTCAGGGGCCGTAAATGGCAAATCGTCAATCGTCAATCGAAACCGCGCGAGTCGGCCGGCAACGCCACGATTTACGATTTACCATTCACGATTCACGAACTCAGTGTGACCAGTCCACCAGGCCGGTGTACGACGAGGCGAGCACAATCACGCCGAAGACGATGCGATACCAGGCGAACACGATGAAGTCGTGGCTGGCGATGTAGCGCAGCAGCCAGCGCACGCACAGAAACGCCGAGAAGAAGGAAACGACGAAGCCGACGGAGAAAACACCCGCGTCCCCGGCATCGAGCAGCGCGCGGTGCTTGTATAGATCGTAGGCGCCGGCGGCGATCAGCGTCGGCACTGCCAGGAAAAAGGAAAACTCGGTGGCGGCACGGCGCGAGAGCCCGAACAGCATGCCGCCGATGATCGTCGCGCCCGAGCGCGAGACGCCCGGAACCAGGGCGAGCGACTGCGCGAAGCCGACCTTGAGCGCGTCCTGCCACGTCATGTCGTCCACGCCCTCGACCGTCGTTCGCCGCGGCGAGCGCTCGACCCACAGGATGATCAGGCCGCCGGTGATGAATGCGGCCGCGACCGGGACCGCATGGAAAAGGTGTGCCTTGATCAAGCCGCCGAGAGCAAGGCCCAGCACCGCTGCCGGCAGGAACGCCACCACGAGATTGGCGGCAAAACGCTGCGCTCCGGGGTCGCCGGCGAGCCCGGTGAACACGCGCGCAAAGCGCGCGCGATACTCCCAGACGATCGCAAGCATCGCCCCGCTCTGGATGACGATGTCGAAAACTTTGGCCTTGTCATCGCTGTAGTCGAGCAACTGCCCGGCGATGATGAGATGCCCGGTGCTGGAGACCGGCAGGAATTCGGTGAGGCCTTCGACGATGCCGAGTATCGCCGCCTTGAGGTAGAGCGCAATATCCATGCGCGCGCTATTCTACGCGACCGGCCTGAAACCGGTGAACAGTAATCAGTGAACAGTGAACAGATAACACCGTTTACCGTTCACCGTTCAACGTTCACCGTTCACTGTTCACTCATAGCGAAGCGCCTCAATGGGCAGCAGCCGCGATGCCTTCCGCGCCGGGTAGAAGCCGAAGAAGATGCCGATCGCGGCCGCGAAGCTCACGGCGAGCACGATGGACTGCAGGTTGAGTTCGGTGCGCCATTCGGCAAAGTGGCCGATCGCATATGAGCCGCCCACACCGAGCATGGTGCCGAGCAAGCCTCCGATCAGCGCGAGCGTTATCGCTTCCACCAGGAACTGCATCAGGATATCGCGACCGCGCGCGCCGACAGCCATCCGCAGACCGATCTCGCGGGTGCGCTCGGTCACCGACACCAGCATGATGTTCATGATGCCGATGCCGCCCACCAGCAGCGAGACCGACGCCACAGCCGCGAGCAGCAGCGTCATGATGCGGCTCGAGGCCTCTTGCGCGCCCAGCACCTCCGACAGGTTGCGCAGCGTGAAATCATCTTCCGCCCCGGGCTGCAGGCGGTGGCGCTGGCGCAACAGGTTGCGGATCTCGGCTTCGGTATCGGCCATGTCCGCGCCCTCGCGCACCTTGACGAAGATCGCCCCCACCGTGCGCAGCCGGGCAGTGCTGCCGCCCAGCACCCGGTTGCGGGCGGTGGAAATTGGCATCAGGATCACGTCGTCCTGGTCCTGCCCCATCAGGCTCTGCCCCTTGCGCTGCAGAGTGCCGATGACCGTGAACGGCACCTTGCGGATGCGGATCACCTGCCCGATCGGGTCGGCGTCGCCGAACAGGCTCCTGGTCACCGTCTCGCCGAGCAGCGCGACCTTGCCCGCGCCGGAAAGATCCGCCGGCTCAAAGCCCTTGCCGGAGGCGATCACCCAGTTGCGCGCCTCGAAATATTCCGGCGTCACCCCGTAGAACACCGTGGACCAGTTGGTGTTGCCCGCCACCACCTGCCCCGTGCCGCGCAGCTGGGGGGCGGACGCCTGCACGTCCCGGACCTCGCGCTGGATCGCGTAGGAGTCGTCCTCGGTCAACGTGTTGCGTGAGCCCGAACCCATGCGCACCCCGCCCGCTGTCACCGAGCCCGGCAGCAGCATGATCAGGTTCGAGCCGAGCGCCTTGATCTGCTCCTCCACGCGCGCCTGCGCGCCGGCGCCGATCGCGATCATGACGATCACGGCGGCGACGCCGATGATGATGCCGAGCATGGTGAGCGTGCTGCGCAGCTTGTTTACGCGCAATGCACGCAAGGCGATACGGATGCTCGCAAGCCAGGTCATGATGGGTGCGCCGCCTCCTTACTCAGTGCCTGGAGCATTTCGCGCGCATCGGCCGGCCGCTCGACGCGCTGGTCGTCCACCACGTGCCCGTCGCGAAAGCTGATGATGCGCGAGGCGAAGGTGGCAATGTCGTGCTCGTGCGTGACCAGCACCACCGTCATGCCCCCGCGATTCAATTCCTGCAACAGCCCCATCAGCTCGAAGCTGGTGTGCGTGTCGAGCGCACCGGTGGGCTCGTCGGCCAGTATCAGCACCGGGTTGTTGACGAGCGCCCGGGCGATCGCTACGCGCTGCTGCTGGCCACCGGAGAGCTGCGAGGGCTGGTGATGCGCGCGATCGGCCAGCCCCACTTCGGCGAGCCGGGTCATTGCGCGGCTCCGGCGCTCTTCGGCCGGGCAGTGGCTGTAGAGCAGCGGCAACTCCACGTTTTCCACCGCCGAAGTACGCGCGAGCAGGTTGAAGTTCTGGAACACGAAGCCGATACGGCGGTTGCGGATCGCCGCCAGCGCGTCGCCCGAGATTTCGGACACCTTTTCCCCGGCGAGGACATAGTCGCCGCTGGTGGGTGAGTCGAGACAGCCCAGCAGGTTCATGACGGTGGACTTGCCCGAGCCCGACGGCCCCATCACCGCCACGAACTCGCCGGCCGCGATGTCGAGCGACACGCCGCGCAGCGCGGTGACGGTGTAGTTCTCCATGCGATATTCCTTGACGAGATCGCGGGTGATGATGAGCGACTTGTCCATGGCGAATGGGAAATGGGGAATGGGGAATGGAAAAAGGGGCTCGCTCAGCGCACAGCGGTCTTCCTATTTCCCATTTCCCATTTCCTATTTCCCATTTCCCATTTCCCATTTCCGGTTGTTAGTTAGAAGCCGAAACGTGGCCCGCCCTTGGTTTGCTGGGCCCGCCCCTTGGCGTCCGCCTGCGTCCCGACAATCACCTGGGCGCCTTCCTTCAACTCGCCGCTGACCAATTCGCTATAGGTGCCGTCGGCGAGCCCGATCCGTACGTTGACAACCTTCGGCTTGCCGTTGTCATCCAGCATCCAGATGCGGCCGCTGGTGACGCCGCGGCCGCCGCCGGCCCGGCCCGGCGTCATTTCCTCGTAACGCTTGCGTTGCTCCGGATTGAGTATTTCGGCGATGCGGGTGCGAGACTCCGCGCGCAGGCGCTCGGACTGCTTGCGGCGCTCGCCCTTGTCCTCGGTGGCAATCGCGCCGATCCGGTCGCGGGTCTCGTTGAGAATGGCCTCGAGCTTCGCCTGCTGCCCGGCATCGAGCTGCAGTTCTTTCGTCAGGCGCTCGCGCACGGCTGGTCCCGCCTGCTGCCCTCCGCCTTTTTTCGATTCTTCTTCCGCAGCCGCCGCGCCGGGCTCGCGCGAATCCGCGGCGCCGGCGGGCCGGAATCGCAGCGCCGCGTTCGGCAGCTTGAGGGCGTTCTCGCGCGTATCCACCACGATACGCACGTTGGCGGTCATGCCGGGGAACAGCTCCAGGTTGGGATTGGACGTGGCAATGACCGCCGTATAGGTGACGACGTTCTGCACCACCAGAGCAGCCTTGCGCACCTGTCCCACCGTGCCGCGAAACGTCCTGCCGGGAAACGAGTCCACGGTGAACGTCGCCGGCTGCCCCTCGCGGATGCGGCCGACCTCCGACTCGTCGATCGAGGTATCGACCTGCATCTGGCGCAGGTCCTGCGCGATCACGAACAATTCCGGCGCCTGCAGGCTCGCCGCCACCGTCTGCCCCGGCTCCACCGACTTTTTCACCACGATGCCGTCCACCGGCGCGCGGATGGTGGCGCGGTCGAGATCCACCTTGGACTGCGCCAGCGCGGAGTCGCGCTGTTTCACCAGGGCCACCACGTTGTTCACCTGGGATTCGCCCACCGCGAGTTGCGCCTGGGTAACCTTGACCTGTTCCTGCGCCGTGCGATAGGCAAACTCGGCCTTGTCGAGCGCCGCCGCCGCCACGAAATTTTTCTCGAACAGCGTCTTGTTGCGCTGGTACTCGCGCTCGGAGTCGGCCATGCTGACCTTGGCGCGCGACACTTCCGCCTGCAGGGCGGAGACGTTGGCGCGCTGGGTGAGCACGGTGGCGCGCGCCGCTTCCAGGTCAGCCATCGCCTGGTTGACCTTCAGCACGAACGTATCAGGGTCGATGCGGGCGATGATCTGCCCCTTCTTGACCACCGAGTTGAAATCGACGAGAACCTCCTTCAGCTGCCCGGAGACTTGCGAGCCGACCTGGACCACGGTCACCGGGTTCACCGTGCCGGTGGCTGACACGGCCGCGACGATGGATCCGCGCTCGATCTTGCCGAAACGGTAATCCGGGGCGGCGCCGCGCGCGCCCCACCACCACCAGGAGGCGGCGCCTGCGATCAGGACGGCGGCAGCGGCGGCTGCGCCGACGGCTTTCGTGCGTGACATTCAATTGCTCTCTAAACCGATGGCGGCGGGATTGCCGCGCTATCAGCTGTTGGAGCGGGAATTGTAGCGGAGGTGCCGCAGTCCGCCCATGACCGGGGGACTGCGGATGTAACAATTGATTACAGCCGGGTATAGATCTCGGCGCCCTGCTGCTTGAACTCCTCGGCCTTGTCCCGCATGCCCCTCGCCAGTGCTTCCTGCTCGGTGACCCCCTGCTTCTCGGCGTATGCGCGCACGTCCTGCGTGATCTTCATCGAGCAGAAATGCGGGCCGCACATCGAGCAGAAGTGCGCGAGCTTGGCGCCTTCCTGCGGCAGCGTCTCGTCGTGGAACTGCTTCGCCTTGTCCGGGTCGAGGCCGAGGTTGAACTGGTCCTCCCAGCGGAACTCGAAGCGCGCCTTGGACAGCGCGTTGTCGCGAATCTGCGCGCCGGGGTGGCCCTTGGCAAGATCGGCGGCGTGCGCCGCGATCTTGTACGCCATGATGCCATCCTTGACGTCGTCCTTGTCCGGCAGGCCGAGGTGCTCCTTAGGCGTGACGTAGCACAGCATCGCGGTGCCGAACCAGCCGATCATCGCCGCGCCGATCGCAGAAGTGATGTGGTCGTAACCCGGCGCGATATCGGTGGTGAGCGGCCCCAGCGTGTAGAACGGCGCCTCGCGGCAGTATTTCAGCTGCAGGTCCATGTTTTCCTTGATGAGCTGCATCGGCACGTGGCCCGGGCCCTCGATCATTACCTGCACGTCGTGTTTCCACGCGATGTCGGTCAGCTCGCCGAGCGTTATCAGTTCCGCGATCTGCGCCTCGTCGTTGGCGTCGTAGATCGAGCCCGGGCGCAGGCCGTCGCCGAGCGAGAAGGAAACGTCGTAGGCCTTGAGGAGCTCGCAAATCTCCTCGAAGTGGGTATAGAGGAAGCTCTCCTTGTGGTGCGCAAGGCACCACTTTGCCATGATCGAGCCGCCGCGCGAGACGATGCCGGTCATGCGCTTCGCCGTCATCGGGATGTACGGCAGCCGCACGCCAGCGTGAACCGTGAAGTAATCCACGCCCTGCTCGCACTGCTCGACCAGCGTGTCGCGGAAGATTTCCCAGGTCAGTTCCTCGGCCTTGCCGTCCACCTTCTCCAGCGCCTGGTAGATCGGCACCGTGCCGATCGGCACCGGCGAGTTGCGCATGATCCATTCGCGCGTCTCGTGGATGTGCTTGCCGGTGGAGAGGTCCATCACCGTGTCGCCGCCCCAGCGGATCGCCCACGTCATCTTCTCGACTTCCTCCTGGATGCCCGAAGAGATCGCGGAATTGCCGATGTTGGCGTTGATCTTCACCAGGAAGTTGCGGCCGATGATCATCGGCTCGGTTTCCGGGTGATTGATGTTCGCGGGAATGATGGCGCGCCCGCGCGCGACCTCGTCGCGCACGAATTCCGGCGTGATCGTTTTCTGGATTGCCGCGCCGAAAGCTTCGCCCCGGTGCTGGCGCGTGATGAGCTCCGGCAAAGCGTCGCGGCGCTGGTTTTCGCGAATCGCGATGAACTCCATCTCGGGGGTGATGATGCCGCGGCGCGCGTAGTGCATTTGTGACACGTTCCGTCCGGAAACCGCGCGACGCGGTTTCCGGACCAGCTTGAAGCTCATCTGCGCCAGCTTTGGATCCGCGGCGCGCTGGCGGCCATAATGCGAGGTGGGGCCCGCGAGTTCTTCGGTATCGTTTCGCTCGAGTATCCACGGCAACCGCAGCGGCTCTAAACCGCGCCGGATATCGATCTTCATTATCGGGTCCGTGTACGGACCCGATGTGTCGTAGACGAAGAGCGGCGGATTGGGCTCGGATCGCGCAGGGGCTCCACCCGGCGCAGCGGTCCCGAAATGAATCGGCGTATCGGATTGCGTGATCTCGCGCATCGGCACGCGGATGTCGGGACGCGAGCCCTCGACGTAGGTCTTGCGCGAGTTCGGCAGGGGCTTGACCGCCGCGTCGTCGACATGCGCGGTCGCGTTCAGAAATTTGGGATTGGCATTCATGCTGCGCTCCTTCGGAACGGCGGCGAGGGGGCAGCGGGACGGAGGGATGACCGGCCACGCTTCCCTACGACGGTATTAACCGTATCAGGTTCTAAGGGTTTCTCTCACCCCGAAGACAGGATTGAGGATATAGGATCAAGGATTGAGCACAGAAACAATTGCGGCCGTGGCTCGGTCCTGAATCCTCGATCCTGAATCCTGCTTCGAGGACCCCCAACGTGCAGTGCTTACGCTAATGGAATTGTGGGATAATTGCAACCGCTACAAGGCATTGCAACCCCCCTGAATTTGCCATGAACCGCCTGCCGGACATCGAGCGCGCACGCTTCAACATGGTGGAGCAGCAGATCCGGCCGTGGGACGTGCTGGACCAGCGCGTGCTCGACCTGCTGTTCCGCGTGCACCGCGAGGATTTCGTTCCCCCGCAATATCGGGCCCTGGCCTTCGTCGACATGGAGGTCCCCATCGGACACGGGGAAAAGATGCTGGCTCCCAGGGTCGAGGCGCGCATGGTGCAGGAACTCGCGCTCGAGCCGCGCGACAGGATTCTCGAAGTCGGCACCGGCAGCGGCTACATGACGGCGCTTCTGGCCAGCCTCGGCGGTCACGTCGTCAGCGTCGAGATCGTGCCCGCGTTCACCCAGGCCGCGG
>Ga0137319_1000274_pt1 | contig 17258 bp, 14 predicted proteins | sample EasRivERMZT333_2_FD_104752 | JGI IMG/M metagenome (GOLD analysis project Ga0137319, IMG submission 104752) | Soil microbial communities from meander-bound floodplain in the East River, Colorado, USA - East River MetaG ERMZT333_2 | ecosystem: Environmental > Terrestrial > Soil > Floodplain ... | reverse complement strand
GGGTTGCGGCGCTGGAATTCGAGCGCGATCTGGACCGCGTCGTCGAACGCCCACAGCGCGCGCATCAGCGACGCGGCGTCGTTGGCGTGACCGGCGGTGTCGGTATTCTCGTTCTCGACCAGCAGCACGAATCCGTTCGGGCTTTGCTGCGACAGCGCTCTTAGCGCGGCCGTCGCCATCTCGGCGGTTGTCGGCTCCTGCGCCGGGTCGCGGTCGAGTTCGAAATCCATGTCTTCGTCCGCGAACAGGCCGAGCAGCTTCGCGCCGGTGGCGCTCTTGAGTTCGGCGCTATTGCGCGCGACCTGGTGCCCCCGGGCGCGGAACGCGGCGATGATGTCCTTGCCGTCCTTGCGCTTGCCGCCCGGCGCTGACGCGGGCAGAAAATAATCCGCGCCGCCGCCTAGCAACACATCGGGCTCCAGCGCCAGGTACAGGTCCACCAGCGCCTGCGAATCGCGGCGCGATTTCGCGTTGATGCTGAAGGCGGCCGGCGTGGCATCGTAAACGGTGGCGGTCGTCACCAGGCCAATTCGCTTGCCCGCGGCCTTCGCGGCCTGCATGACGGTGCGTCCCGCCTTGCCGTCCGGCGTGATGGACACGGCGCCGTTCGCCACCTTGGCGCCGATGGACATAGCCGAGGCCGCGGCGGCGGAGTCGGTCACATACGGGCCGTGGGGGCTGGTCGACAGCAAGCCGACCACGCCCTCGCGGAACACGACGTCGGTCGTTGCGAATGTCTGGTTGCGCAGGACCTTGCTCGAATACCGGCCGAAATCCCACTGTGTGGAAGCGGCGCCATCGGCGAACATGATGATGATGTTCTTCGGCGGCTGCGCCCCGCTCGTGGAAACCGGGGTGACTGAGCAACCGGCAAGCGCCAGCACCAGGGTGGCAATGCCCACCAGGCAATTGAGTATGAAACGACGCAGTTTGGCGTTGCTCTGGATTTGCACCGGATCCCCTTTTGATCGGCTGCTACTACCATTTGCGGAAACTCCAATCATAGCCAAACCGGCGGCTGTTTGCCCTCCGCGGGGTAAAATGCGCGCTTTTCTTCACGGCAGCGAGAGGTCCACGTGAATATTCCCGCGCATCCCCTCGTAACCACCGCGGTCATGCTGGCCGCGTCCACCGCTTCATACGGGCGTTCATATAGGTTAATCTGCCGCTTGATCCGGCGACGTGTCGTCGGGTTACTCTTGGCGGTCTTGGCGGTTCGGATCATGCATCTGCACATCCTTGGCATCTGCGGCACCTTCATGGGCGGCCTCGCGCTGATCGCGCGCGCGGCGGGGCATCGCGTCACCGGCTGCGACGCCAACGTCTACCCGCCAATGAGCAATCAGCTCGCGGCCTCCGGCATCGAGTTGATCAATGGTTGGGGCGCGGATCAGATCGCCCTCCAACCCGATGCTTTCGTCATCGGTAATGTCGTAACGAGAGGCAACCCACTCATGGAGGAGATCCTCGAGCGGGGATTTCCCTACATTTCAGGCCCGCAGTGGCTCAGGGAAAACGTACTGGCCGGAAAATGGGTCGTTGCGGTAGCCGGGACGCATGGCAAAACCACGGTCTCCGCCATGGTCGCCTGGATCCTGGAGGAACCCGGTCTGGCGCCCGGATTCCTTATCGGAGGAATACCAAGTAACTTCAGCGTATCGGCGCGTCTGCCGGGTTTGATCTCCGCGGCCGTAAGATCAAGGCGCGCTTTCGGTCTCGCGGAGAGAGACATCAAGGGAGAAATGCCCGACATTTCTCCCTTCTTCATAGTGGAAGCCGATGAGTACGACACGGCGTTCTTCGACAAGCGCTCCAAGTTCCTGCATTACCCGGCGCGCACCGCGGTGCTCAACAACCTGGAGTTCGATCACGCCGACATCTTTCCCGATCTCGCCGCGATCGAAACCCAGTTCCACCATTTCGTGCGCACGCTGCCGGCGGGCGGCCTGATCGTGGCGAACGGAGCGGATGAAGCGCTCGCCCGGGTGCTGGCGCGCGGCTGCTACACGCAGGTCGAGCGTATCGGGGTGGCGGACGGCTGGAGCGCGGGCGCCGTGGGCGCCGACGGCTTCGACGTGCTGTGGCGCGGGCAGAAGCAGGGCCGCGTGCAGTGGGCGCTGCAGGGGGCGCACAACCAGGCCAATGCACTGGCGGCGATCGCGGCGGCGCGGCACTGCGGCGTCGCGCCGGCACAGGCGATCGCCGCGCTCGGCGCGTTCGAGGGCGTCAAGCGCCGCATGGAGAAGCGCGGCATCGCAAACGGCATTTCCGTCTACGACGACTTTGCGCATCATCCGACAGCAATTGCGAGCACGCTCGAGGGGCTGCGCTCCAGGGTGAACGGAGAACGGATACTGGCAGTGATCGAGCCGCGCTCCAACACCATGAAGCTCGGCATGATGAAGGACCGGCTCGCGGGCAGCCTCGCCGCGGCCGACCGGGTGTACTGCTACAGCGCGGGGTTGAGCTGGGATGCCGCCGCCGCGCTCGGCCCGCGCGCCGTCGTGTGCGACGACCTGCAGCGGCTCGTCGAGCTGCTGGCAAGCGATGCGCGCCGCGGCGACCACGTGCTCATCATGAGCAACGGCGGCTTCGGCGGCATCCACGAGAAACTCCTCGCGCGGCTGGCCGAAGCCGGGCCGGGAGGGCGGGAGGGCGGGAGAGCGTGAGAGCGAAGCATCCATCTCCCGATTTCACGATCTCCCGATCTCACGGGTTCGTATGAACGAGATCGTCGCCAACGACAAGCTCGGCGCGTTCTGCCGTCACACCCACATCGAGATGCTGGGCGCGGATGCCGGCCCGCTCGCGGGCCTCACTTTCGCGGCCAAGGACCTCTACGACGTCGCCGGGCAGAAGACCGGTTTTGGCAATCCCGACTGGCTGCGCACGCACGAGCCGGCCGCGCGCACGGCGCCTGCGGTGCAGATGCTGCTCGACGCCGGCGCGTTTCTCGTGGGCAAGACCCACACCGAGGAGATGGCGTGGAGCCTGACCGGCGAGAACGCGCACTATGGCACGCCGGTGAACGTCCGCGCGCCCGGCCGCGTCCCGGGCGGGTCGTCGAGCGGTTCCGCCGCGGCGGTGGCGGCGGGGCTCGTGGATTTCGCGCTGGGCAGCGATACCGGAGGCTCGGTGCGGCTTCCCGCCAGTTACTGCGGCATCCTCGGTTTGCGTCCCACGCACGGACGCATCTCACTGGAAGGCGCGTGCCCGCTCGCGCCGAGTTTCGATACCTGCGGCTGGTTCGCGCGCGATGCCGTCGTCTTCGAGCGCGTGGGGCGCGTGCTGTTGCGCGGCGCCGCGCCCACCCGCGCGTCCGGCCGCCTGCTGGTGGCGCAGGACGCGTTCGCCTTTGCCGAGGAAGCCGCGCTGGCGGCCCTCAAGCCCGCGCTGGAACGGGTGGCTGCGTATATAGGCGCGCCGGAGAACGTGACCGTGGGTGACGAATCGCTGACGAAGTGGATGGATTATTTCCGGTTTCCGCAGGGCGCCGAAGCCTGGGCGGCGCACGGCGAATGGATTACCAGGGTCAAGCCGCAATTCGGGCCGGCGATCAAGGGGCGTTTTGAATGGGCGTCGGCCGTGGACCCGAAGGATGTGGCGCGGGCCGGCACCCGGCGCGAGGAGATCACCCGGCGCATGGATGAATTGCTCCGGGATAACGCGGTACTGGCGCTGCCCAGCGCGCCGGATATCGCGTTGCCGCTGAAATCCCAGCCCGCGGTGGTGGACGGGTTGCGCGCCCGCGCCCTGCCGATGCTGTGCATTGCCGGACTCGCGCGCCTGCCGCAGGTGTCGCTGCCGCTCGCGACCCTCAACGGCTGCCCGCTCGGCCTCTCCCTCGTTGCCGCGCGCGGCAACGACATGCTGCTGCTCGACATCGCCCGCCGGCTGATGAGTTGATGGTCATCTATATTCATGGATTCAACAGCTCGCCGGCATCCTCCAAAGCGAAGTTATTGAAGGCGAAGCTGGACGCGCTGGGACGGGGCGCGGAGTTCGCCGCGCCCGCCCTGCCGCACGGCCCGGCGCAGGCCGCCGCGCTGCTCGACGCGCTCGCAAACCGGCATCCGCACGCCGCCCTGGTAGGCAGTTCGCTCGGGGGCTATTACGCAACGTATCTCGCGGAGAAATTCGGTCTCAAAGCGGTGCTGCTCAATCCCGTGGTGCGGCCGTACGAGCTGCTGGCGGCCCACGCGGGGCCCCAGAAAAATTTTCATACTGGCGAGGAATACGACTTTACGACGCAGCATGTCGCGGAACTGCGATCGCTCGAAGTCGATCGAATCAGCCCCGGGCGTTACTTGCTGCTGGCGGCGACCGGAGACGAAGTACTCGATTACCGCGCGGCGGTGACGCGATACCAGGGGTGCCGGCAGATCGTAATCGACGGCGGCGACCACGGCCTGTCCGATTTCGCCGACTATCTCGACGTCGTGCTGGAATTCTGCGGCGCTGCGAATCCGGAGAAGCATTAGCCACGGAAACACACGGACGACACAATGGCATTTGTCAGTCTTTGCGGGCTTAATCCATGCCGTCGCGGCGTGCCGCTGCCTGCAATCCCGGAATCGGCATAGTATGATGGTGGCCGTCCACAGTCGAAAGGCGGCGTGTCCGGGTCACCCGCGCGCACGTGAATCTGCAAAACAGGAGGAGGTCTGATGGTTACTGCGGTCAGGTTACTGCGTCTGTGTCTCGCCGCGCTGCTGGCGGCGTCGTTCGGCGTTTCCGCAGCTCATGCGCAGAAGTGGGAAAAGCCGGCGGCGCCGTTCCCGGAGGCATCGGAGGAGCTCTATGGAGTAGGCGCTGGCGGCAAGCTTTACGTTTTCGGCGGGCTTGCGCCGGGCTGGACACCCAAGGGGCTGGTCTATGAATACGATCCGGCGAGCAACCAGTGGACCAAGAAGAAGAACATGCCATTGGCGTCGCATCACCTGGCGCTGGCGGAGGTCGATGGCAAGATCCTCGTCTTCGGCGGCTTCACGAAGCCGGAGAAGGGGCCCACGGCGTGGGTGCCGATAGACAACGTGTGGGAGTACGACCCGGGCGCCGACAGCTGGAAGGCGCTCGCGCCGTTGCCGACCAAGCGCGGTTCCGCGAACGCGATCGTGCACCAGGGCAAGGTCTACGTCATCGGCGGCGCCGGCGTCCATCCCGGCTCGAAGGAGACCGCGGTGCACCCGGCGCGGCCCCACCGTTCGCTGGGTACCAATGAAGTGTACGACCCGGCGACCAACAGCTGGGAGCCCCGGCAGTCGATGCCCACCGCGCGCAATCACGCAGCGGCCGGGATCGTGAACAACAAGATCTACATCATCGGCGGGCGCGTCGGCGCGGCGTTCATCACCCGGGCGAGCAACGTCGGCATCGTGGAGGAGTACGATCCGGCGACCGACCAGTGGGGAGCGTTGAAGGCATCGATGATCAACCCGCGCAGCGCGGCGGCGTGGGGCACCTACAAGGGCAAGATCTACGTTGCCGGCGGAGAGGAGCGTTCCAGCGGCCCGTGGCAGAGAACGTTCCGCGCGGTCGAGGCCTACGACCCCGTGTCGAACCGCTGGTCCATGCTGCCGGACATGACGTTTCCCCGGCACGGCCTTGCGGGCGACATCGTCAATGGCAAGTTGCACCTGGTGAGCGGCGATATCGCCTCGGGCGGCGGCCCGGGCACGCACATCGATACCGACGTGCACGAAGTGCTGGATATCGACGGCAAGTAGCCGTTCCGCGGCGCGGGCCGGCCCGCGGCATCACATATAATTACCCCGCGTTCGAGACGGCCGGGCGATCCCGTCCGCCGCTCAACGCGGTTTTTCATTTGTAGCCCCCTCCTGCGGCGAACCAGCTTGCCATCACCCCATCCATGAGCCAGAGCGTTTTCTACGAGGATGAGGGCAGCTTCAAGGTGGCCAGCGTGCTTGCCGACAACGATGCCTCTCTGCAGGTCGAGGCGCCGCACGGGAAGCGCTCCAAGATCAAGGCCTCGGCCGTGCTGTTCCGCTTCGACGGCGCCGGCATAGGGGAAATCATGGGCGCCGCACAGAAGCTCGCGGAGGGAATGGACGCGGATTTCCTGTGGCAATGCTGCGGGCAGGGGGAGTTTTCGTTCGACACGCTCGCCAGGGAGTACTTCGGCCGCGCGCCGGAGCCGGTGGAATCCGCCGGACTGCTGCTGAAGCTGCACGGCGCTCCAATGTACTTCTACAAGAAGGGCAAGGGCCGCTACAAGGCGGCGGCGCCGGAGGCGTTGAAGTCCGCGCTTGCCTCGGTCGAGCGCAAGCAGCGTGAAATGGAGCGTCGGGCGCAGTACGTGGAGCAACTCTCCGCGGGACAACTGCCGCCTGAATTCGCGCCGCTTTCCATGAAGCTCCTATATGGACCCGACAAGCAGAGCGTCGAATGGAAGGCGCTGGACGACGCATGCGAAAAGTTGAGAACGACGCCGGCGAAGCTCTTCGAGCGTTGCGGAGCGCTCCCCTCCCCGCACGACTACCACCTCAACCGCTTTCTGTTCGAGTTCTTCCCGCGCGGCACGGCGCTGCCCGTCGTGCCGGTGCCGGCGGTGCCGGAAGACCTGCCACTGGCCGCGGTCGAAGCGTTCAGCATCGACGACGCTTCCACAACGGAAATCGACGATGCTTTTTCAGTCGCGCGGCTCGCCAACGGCAACTGGAGCGTCGGTATCCACATCGCCGCGCCCGCCCTGGGCGTTGCGACTGGCGCGCCCGCCGACGCCATCGCCCGCGAGCGCCTGTCCACGGTGTACTTCCCGGGGGCGAAGATCACCATGCTGCCGCAAGCGGCGATCGACGCCTTCACGCTGACGGAGCGCAGAGCGTGCCCGGCCCTGTCGTTGTACCTCGAGGTCGCGCCCGATCTTTCGATCGCGTCGCGGGCAACGCGCCTCGAGCGCGTGCCGGTCGTGGAAAATTTGCGCCACACCGTGCTGGAGGAAGCGTTCAACGAGGAGACGCTCGCCGCCGGCCGGGTGGACCATCCCCGCGCGGAACCACTCGCCCTGTTGTGGCGGCTCGCCCGCACGCTGGAGAACGCCCGCCGCGGCGCGGCCGCGGACCAGGAGCAGCGCCCCGAATACAGCTTTCACGTCGAGGGCGACCACGTGCGCATCGTCCCGCGCCGCCGCGGTTCGCCGATCGACAAGGTCGTATCCGAGTTGATGATCCAGGTGAACAGCGCCTGGGGCAGGGATCTGGCGGAGAGCGGCGTTGCCGGCATCTACCGCGTACAGGACGGCGGCAAGGTCAGGATGAGCACGGTGCCGGCCGGCCACCAGGGACTGGGCGTGGCAAGCTACGCCTGGGCGAGCTCGCCGCTGCGGCGCTACGTGGATCTCGTGAACCAGCGCCAGTTGATTTCCCTCGTGCGCGGCGAGGCGCCGCCGTACCGGGCGACCGACGAGCCGCTGCTCGCGGCAATGCGCGATTTCGAGTTCGCGCATGAAGCCTATGGCGAGTTCCAGCGCCAGATGGAGCGCTATTGGTGCCTGCGCTGGCTCATTCAGGAAGGCCGCAGCCTTGCCAGCGCCACGGTCCTGCGCGAGAACCTGGTGCGCTTCGACGAGCTGCCGCTGGTGCTACGCGTGCCGTCGCTGCCGGCGCTGGATCCAGGGACCCAGGTCGAGCTCGAAATTGGCGGCATCGACCTGCTGGAGCTTACGCTGCGCTGCGAATTCAGGCCGCTAGCAGCTTGTCAGACTTTCGCCCCGCCAGGCCGCTAGGTTAGCGCTCGCCCACAGGGGCCGCCAGACCGTGGTTTTACTTTAAGACTAGCCTTCAAATACCCGTTTCGAAATGGATTTTGATGCATAAACCCAGGGCTTGGTTTACAATGGACTTATGGGTTTGCTTCCCGACCGGAAAGTAATTCTGTTACCGCGGCGGGCGAAACACGCCCGCCACGCGCCGTGGCAAACGGCGGTCGCCCGGCTGGATGCGCGCGTCGCCGAGCTCGAGCGCGGCATGGAGGCGCTCGACCGGCGGATGATCGCGCTCGGCAAGCACGGCCGCATGAAGGTCGCGGTCGCCATCTCGCTCCTCATCCATCTCGCGCTGATGTTCGCAATCACCGTCAAGCTTCCGGACCTCTCGCCGCTCGCCGCGCAGCCGCCGCTCGAGGTGACGCTGGTCAACGCCAGGAGCCAGGCGCGGCCGCAGAAGGCCGACGCTCTGGCCCAGGCCAATCTCGACGGCGGAGGCAATACCAACGCCAGGCGCCGCGCCAAGAGCCCGCTGCCGGTGCCGCGCGAAGACAAGCAGGGGGCGCAACTCGCGCTGGCCCAGAAGCAGGTCGAGCAACTGGAGCGCCAGGCGCGGCAGCTCATGACGCAGGCCAGATCGAAAACAGCGGTGGCGGCTGCGCCCGAGACGCCGCAGCCGAAGGAAGAGCAGCAGGTCGTTCCGAACGCGGCGGATATCGTGAGCCGCGGACTGGAGATTGCGCGGCTGGAGGCGCAGATCGCGCGCGACCTGGATAGCTACCAGCAGCGCCCTCGCCGGCGCTTCATCGGGGCGCGCACCCAGGAGTTCCGCTTCGCGCGCTATATCGAGGACTGGCGCGTGAAGGTCGAGCGGGTGGGGGAAGTCAATTACCCGCAAGCCGCGCGCTCGCAGGGCATCTACGGCAGCCTGGTGGTGACCGTGTCCATCAAGGCGGACGGCACGCTCGACCGCGTGGAAATCAACCGCTCATCCGGGCAGCGGATACTCGATGCAGCGGCGCTGCGCATCGTCCAGCTCGCCGCGCCATACGCCCCGTTCCCGGCCGACATCGCCAAGGACACCGATATCATCAGCATCACGCGCACCTGGATTTTCACCCGTTCCGACCAGTTCGTCACCGAATGATGTTCCCGGCAGCCTGTCGGACCAGAGTGTCCGACAGGCTGCTGACAGCAAAACCGCCCGCCCATTTCAAACGAAAGACACGGTAAAGACCCCGACGAACCCTTGATAGGCGCGTACGCAGGCTGGAAATGAGGGTTTCTCAGTTGCTCTCCCCCGTTATCGTACGGGCGGTTTTGCGTAAGGAACTTGTCGGACCTGAGTCCGACGAGTACCTGCGCGGAACATCATGACCGATAGGTACGCAGTCATCGGCAACCCGGTCGAGCACAGCCTGTCGCCCGCGATCCACGCCGAATTCGCGCGCGCGAACGGCCAGGATATTTCCTACGGCAGGCTGCTCGCTCCGCTCGACGGTTTCAAAGCTGCGGTGCTCAAGTTCCGCGAAGAAGGCGGCAAGGGACTCAACGTCACGCTGCCGTTCAAACAGGAGGCGTGGCGGCTCGCCGACGACCACTCTCCCGGAGCGCGCGCCGCCGGCGCGGTCAACACGCTCACATTCGAGCACGGGCGCCTCGCCGGCCACAATACCGATGGCATGGGTTTGACGCGCGACCTCACGGGCAACCACGATTGCTCCGTCCGTGGCAAGCGCCTGCTGCTGATGGGCGCCGGCGGCGCGGTTTATGGCGTGATGGAGCCGTTGCTGCGGGAGCTGCCGCAAGCGGTGGTGGTCGCCAACCGCACACTGGACAAGGCGGTCGCCCTGGTCGGATATTTTGACAAACTCCAGAAATTCGCGGCTCACGGCGTCAGCGCGCGTCCATACGGAGCGCTCGCCGGCCTGCGCTTCGATATAGTCATCAATGCGACCTCGGCCGGCCTGGCCGACGTCATGCCGCCGCTGCCGCGCGACATTTTCGCGGCAGGCGCGTTGGCCTACGAGATGGTCTACGGCAGGAAGACGCTGTTCATGAAGTTCGCGACCGAGTGCGGCGCCCGGGCGGTGGACGGGCTGGGCATGCTGGTGGAGCAGGCCGCGGAATCGTTCTTCATCTGGCGCGGCGTGCGGCCAGCGACGAAACCGGTCATCGACCGGTTTCGTCGCGAGGGCGGAAAGAGGAGGGCGGAGTGATGAAAACAGGGCGGAGGGCGGAGGGCGGAGGGCGGAGGGAAAAACGCGCGAGAAGTCCCTTGGGTTCTTGCCTTTTCCTCATCCCTCATCCCTCAACCCTCATCCCTTGAGGGGGCGGCATGCGCCTCCTCCTGCGCTGGTTACTCTGGTATCCGCTGCTGTTGGCGCTGATCGCGCTCACGCTGATGCAGTTCTGGTTTCTCGTGCACATCTGGTACTGGGCGGGCCACAACCCCGAGAGCACCGCTTTCATGCGGGCGCGGCTCGAGATCCTGCGCGAGGACGGCCCCAAGGCGCGCCTCTCGCACCGGTGGGTGCCGTACCACCGCATCTCCGGGCACCTCAAGCGCGCCGTGATCGCCGCCGAGGACGACAAGTTCCTGTTCCACTCGGGCTTCGACTGGGAAGCGATCGAGAAAGCCTACGAGCGCAATCGCCAGGAAGGGGAAGTCATCGCCGGCGCCTCGACCATTACCCAGCAGCTGGCGAAAAACCTGTTCCTGCCGGGGAGCCGCGCCTGGTGGCGTAAGGCGCAGGAGGCGCTGATCACGGCCATGCTCGAGGCGGTGCTGGAGAAGCGCCGCATCCTGGAAATCTACCTCAACGTCGCGGAGTGGGGCGACGGCGTGTACGGCGCCGAGGCCGCCGCCCGCTACCATTTCGGCTTGTCGGCGGCGGAGCTGTCCCCGGAACAGGCCGCGCGCCTCGCCGTCATGCTGCCGAGTCCGCGCGCCTATACTCCGGGCTACGATACCCGCTATCTCCAGCGGCAAACGGCGACGATCCTCGCGCGCATGCCGTATGCCCAGATACCTTGAGAGGCGTGATAAGTGATATGTGACAAGTGACAAGACTCCCGCGCCCGCGCGGGGCCGGGCTCCTATCACTTGTCACTTGTCACGCATCATCAAGTAGAATGGCCCGCGGTGAGTTGACACTTGATCGGAGATTCCTCATGCAGAGAAGACAGTTTCTGGCCGGGCTGGGCGCCCTGGGCGTTGCGGGCTTCGTCGGCGCCGCGGAGGATTCCGCGCTGCGCGGTCCCGACGTGATCTTCGTGCCGACGCCGAACGACGTCGTCGACACGATGCTCAAGATGGCCGGCGTGACCAAGAACGACACGGTCTACGACCTGGGTTGCGGCGACGGCCGCATCGTGATCACGGCGGCACAGAAGTACGGCGCGCGCGGCGTCGGCATCGACATCGACCCGGAGCGCGTCAAGGAAGCGACTGCGAACGTGAAGAAGGCGCGCGTCGCCGACCGGGTGAAGATCGTCCGCGGCGACCTGTTCGAGGCCGACATCAGCGCCGCGACCGTGGTCACTCTCTACCTGCTGACCGACCTCAACCTCAAGCTGCGGCCCAAGCTGTGGAAGGACCTCAATCCGGGCACGCGCGTCGTGTCGCACGCGTTCAGCATGGGCGACTGGAAGCCCGAGCGCACCGCGGACGTGCAGGGCTCGACGGTTTACCTGTGGCGGATCCCGCCGCGCTCGGCATGACGTCCGGGTGCCAGCGCGCCGGGCCCGGGCAAGGGGGGTCATGCTGCGCCGGCAAGGCCGTCTTGACCGGGCTGCTGGACGCCAGCCGCGGCATCTTGACCGGGTGAGGGGGCGGGAATAATCTCTACTGCAACAAGAACCGCAGCCTGCACGCCGCCTGCCAGGAAGATAATCGCGAGGGGAAGATAGTACGGGCGAGCGGCGCACGTGGCGCCGATCGCTCGCCAATGCCTATCAACACGCCGGAGGAGCCATGCAACTCAACGTAAACGGTAAATCTCATGAAGTGGACGTCGAGCCCACCACGCCACTGCTGTGGGCCATACGCGAGCAGATCGGGCTGACCGGAACGAAATATGGCTGCGGCATCGCCCAGTGCGGCGCCTGTACGGTTCACATCGACGGTGCTGCGGCGCGTTCGTGCGCGATACCCGTCAGCGCGGCCGCTGGCAAGCGGATCACCACGATTGAAGGCCTCGCTTCGGGCAAGGCCCTGCACAAGGTGCAGAAGGCCTGGGTCGATCACGACGTGCCGCAGTGCGGCTACTGTCAGGCCGGCATGATCATGGCGGTGGCGGCGCTCCTCAGGGCGAAGCCGAAGCCGACCGATGCCGACATCGACGCCACCATCACCAATATCTGCCGCTGCGGCACCTTCCAGCAGGTGCGCGAAGCGATCCACGCCGCTGCCAAAGCGTAAGGGGGCACCATGACAACCATGCCTAAAATCAATCGCCGCACCTTCCTCCTCAGCACCGCCGCCGCCGGCGGCGGCCTCGCGCTCGGCCTGCGGCTGCCGTTCGGTCCCGAGATCGTTCGCGCCGCCGACGGCTCGCCCGAGATCAACGCCTGGGTCGTGATCCGGCCCGACGACACGGTCGTGGTCCGCGTCGCCCGCTCCGAGATGGGTCAGGGCACGATCACGGGCCTCGCCCAGCTCGTCGCCGAAGAGCTCGAGTGCAACTGGGCCAAGGTGACAACCGAGTATCCAACCCCCGGCCAGAACGTCGCGCGCAAGCGCGTGTGGGGCGACTTCTCGACCGGCGGCAGCCGCGGCATCCGTATGTCGCACGAATACGTGCGTCAGGGCGGCGCGGCGGCGCGCATGATGCTGGTTCAGGCTGCCGCCAATCAGTGGAAAGTGCCGGCTGCCGAGTGCAGTGCGGCGAACAGCGTCATCACGCACAAGGCCTCGGGGCGCAAGACGACCTACGGCAAGGTGGCGGAAGCCGCCGCCAAGCTCGAGCCGCCCAAGGACGTGAAGCTCAAGGACTCGAAGGACTGGAAGATCGCCGGCAAGTCGATGAAGCGTCTCGATACCCTGGACAAGGTCACCGGAAAGCAGGTCTACGGCTTCGACCTCAAGCTGCCCGGCATGCTCAACGCCGCGATCATGGAATCCCCGGTTTTTGGCGGCAAAGTGAAAAGCTTCGATGCGGCGAAAGCGTCGGGCATGAAGGGCGTGAAGAAGGTACTGCAGGTCGGCGACACGGCCGTCGCGGTGGTCGCCGACACCTGGTGGCATGCCAAGACCGCACTGGATGCGCTGACTATCGTGTGGGACGAGGGTCCCAACGCCAAAGTGTCCAGCGCCTCGATCGCCGAGGTTCTGAAAGCCGGTCTCGGCGCCGAGCAGGCCTTTGTCGGCAACCAGAGCGGGGACGCGAAAGCCGCCCTGGCCGGCGCGGCGAAGAAGATCGAGGCGGTCTATTCCTATCCGTACCAGAACCACGTCTGCATGGAACCGATGAACGCGACCGCGCGTTTCACGCCCGACAAGTGCGAGGTGTGGGTGCCGACGCAGGACGGCGAATCATCGTTCGCGGCGCTGCTGTCCGCATCCGGCCTGCCCGCCGACAAGTGCGAGGTCTACAAGATCAACCTTGGCGGCGGCTTCGGCCGGCGCGGCGCCTTCCAGGACTACGTGACGCAGGCGGTGCGGATCGCGAAGGAAATGCCCGGCACGCCGGTGAAACTGCTGTGGTCGCGCGAGGAAGACATGCGGCAAGGCCGCTTTCACCCGGTCATGCAATGCAAGCTCACCGGCGCATTCGACGCGAGCAACAACCTGACCGGGCTGCATATGCGGCTCTCGGGACAGTCGATCCTTGCCGCCGTGCGCCCGGCGGTCGTGGAAAAAGACAAGGGACGCGACGCGCTCAGCTTCCAGGGCGTGTTCGAAACCGGCGAGCACTCGTTCGGCTACACCATCCCGAACCTGCTGATCGACCATGCCATGCGCAACACGCACGTGCCGCCGGGCTTCTGGCGCGGCGTCAATATCAACCAGAATGCCATCTTCTTCGAGTGCTTCATGGACGAGCTCGCCCAGGCGGCCGGCCAGGACCCACTCGAGTTCCGGCGCAAATTCATGGCGGGCCACCCGCGGAACCTCGGCGTGCTGAACGCCGTGGCCGAGCGGATTGGCTGGGGCAAGCCCGCGCCCAAGGGCAGATTCCGCGGGCTGGCGCAGATGAAGGCCTTCAACAGCTTCGTCGCAGCGGCTGCCGAGATCTCGGTGGAGGGCGGCAACAAGGTCAAGGTGCATCGCATCGTCGGCGCGACCGATTGCGGCTACGCGGTGAACCCGGCCCAGATCGACCGCCAGGTCGCGGGCTCGTTCGTCTACGGCCTGTCGGCGCTGTTCATGCAGGAGTGCACCGTCAAGGACGGCCGCATCGAGCAGGAGAACTTCGACACCTACGATTCGATGCGCATCGCGCAGATGCCGAAGGTGGAGTCCATCATCATGCCGACCGGAGGCGCCATCTGGGGCGGCATCGGCGAGCCGACGATCTGCGTCGCGGCGCCGGCGGTGTTGAACGCGTTCTTTCAGGCGACGGGCAAGCGCATCCGCTCGGTGCCGCTGAAGAACCACGGCATCCAGATGGTGTAGGTGGCATCACGTAGGTGGCCTCGCGCCGTCTGTTCCTCATCGCCGCCGGCGGTCTCGCCGGCGGCATCGGGCTCGGTTCCACCGCCGGGGAGGCGCACGCGAGTCCCGAGGAGATGCTGGCGGCCATACGCAAAGTGACCGGCCAGGCGCCGGTGCGCCGCGGCCGGGTCAAGCTCGACATGCCGCCGCTCATCGATAACTCCAACTCGGTGTCCCTGTCGGTCGCGGTCGAGAGTCCGATGACGCCGGCCGACCACGTGAAGGCGATCCACGTCTTCACCGAGAAGAATCCACTGCCGAACGTGGTCAGCGTTTTTCTCGGTCCGCGCGCCGGCCGCGCCAGCATCGGCACCCGCGTGCGGATCGCCGATACCCAGACTGTGACCGCGATCGCCGAGTTGAGCGACGGCTCGTTCTGGTCCGGCAGCGCGAGCGTGGTGGTCACGCTGTCGGCCTGCCTCGAGGAAGGACTGATTTAGTGTCCTGAGGCGCTAATTCGCTGAACAAAAGATGCCGACAATTGACGCCATACTTTGTCGCAAATCCTCGCCAGGTGTCCAACCTGGCTGCGGTTTGCTTCGCGTCTGGCGCCAATTTCGGCACTTTTGCCATGCTGGCAGTATTTGCAGTGGGACGGATTGATCAACGAACTAGCGACCCAGGACACTAATGGCAAACGCCGTTGTCAACGTTCCCGCGACCACGAAGCGCGGCGAGATCATCGAAATCAAGGCGCTGGTCCGGCACGCAATGGAGACCGGGTTCCGGCGCACGCAACTGGGTGCGCTGATTCCGCGCGACATCATCCGGCAGTTTGCCTGCTCGTACAATGGCGTCGAGATCTTCCGCGCCGAGCTGCATCCGGCGATCGCGGCCAATCCGCTGCTCACCTTCACGACGGTCGCGACCGAGAGCGGCACGCTCGTGTTCCGGTGGACCGGCGACAACGGCTTTACCGTGACCGAGTCAACCGCGATTACCGTCGTTTGAGCGCCCGGACCCGCCGCAGGCGGTCGCGGTGCGACAGCGCGCCGGGTGCGCGGCGGCAGTGGATTGCAAGGTGTTCATTTATTGGACTTTCGCGGGGCAGCCGACGCGTCTTGACCGGTTGTGGCGGTCGGCATAATCTTTCGACCTTCAGCGTTTCCATGACAACCGCGGCCCGCTCCGCGGCGACACCAAACTCGAGGGGAAACCAGCACACCACACGAGCGCGCTGCGCAACCCGCCGCAGCCGCACGTGCAGGCCGTTAACCAGCAGAAGGAGCAAGCCATGCGACTCAATGTAAATGGACAAGCCTACGAGGCGGAAGTCGAACCCGAGATGCCGCTGCTTTGGGCGCTGCGTGAATTCATCGGGCTGACAGGAACCAAGTACGGCTGCGGCATCGCGCAATGCGGCGCCTGCACGGTGCACCTCGACGGCGAGGCGGTGCGCTCCTGTTCGATGCCGGTATCGGCTGCCGCGGGCAAGCGCGTCGTCACCATCGAAGGCCTGTCGCGTGACAGCTCGCACCCGGTGCAGAAGGCCTGGCTGGAGCTTGACGTGCCGCAGTGCGGCTATTGCCAGTCCGGGCAGATCATGGCGGCGGCGGCGTTGCTGGCGAAGAACCCGCGGCCGACCGACAAGGACATCGACGAGGCGATGACCAACATCTGCCGCTGCGGCACCTACCAGCGCATACGGGCGGCCGTGCACCTGGCGGCGGGAACGGGCAAAGGGGGTGGCTCCATCATTCACATGGCGGCCGCTGGGGCCGGGGCGGACAGCGCTGTTGCTGCCGCCGATCAGACGTCCAAAGCGTGAGCGCGAGGAGACCCGTCATGAAAAAGACACAACGTAACAACGTCACGAATCATTCGCGCCGCAAATTCATCGTCGGTTCCGCGGCTGCGGCCGCGGGCGGCGGGCTGGCACTGGGCTTCAACCTCCCGTTTGGCGTCGAGCCTGCTGCGGCGCAGAGCGTGGCGGCGGGCAACACCGAGGTCAACGCGTGGGTTGTCGTCAAGCCGGACGACACCTGCGTCATCCGCATCGCGCGCGCGGAAATGGGGCAGGGCACGCACACCGGCCTGGCCCAGCTCGTGTGCGAAGAGCTCGAATGCGACTGGAAGAAAGTGGAGATCCAGCCGATCACCCCGGGCCAGAACCTCGCCCGCAAGCGCGTCTGGCGCGACATGGCGACCGGCGGCAGCCGCGGCATCCGCGGCTCGCAAGACTACGTCCGTCAGGGCGGCGCCGCCGCGCGCATGATGCTGCTGCAAGCGGCAGCGAATGAGTGGAAAGTGCCAGTGGGCGAGCTGACCGTCGCCAACGGCGTCATTACGCATGCGGCATCGGGGCGCTCCACGTCCTACGGCAAGGTCTCGGCCGCCGCGGCCAGGCTCACGCCGCCGGACGTGAAGAGCATCAAGCTCAAGGACCCGAGGCAGTGGAAGGTGGCCGGCAAGCCGATGAAGCGGCTCGACACGGCCCCGAAGGTGAATGGCAGCCAAGTCTATTCGATCGACCTCAAGCTGCCGGAGATGCTGCATGCCGCGATCAAGGCGTGCCCGGTGTACGGCGGCACGGTCAAGAGCTACGACGAATCGAAAATCGCGGCCAGGACCGGCGTGGGCGGCGTCGTCCAGGTGGACGATAAGACCGTCGCCGTCGTCGCCAATACCTGGTGGCGGGCCAAGGCGGCGCTCGATGCGCTGCCGATCGTCTGGGACGAAGGCCCCGGCAGCAAGCAGTCGAGCGCGACGATCGCGGCGCATCTGCGCGAAGGCCTGACGTCCGCCAGCAACGTGTTTGCGGACATCAATGACGGCAATGCGCCGCAGGCGATTGCGGGCGCGGCAAAGAAGGTCGAGGCGGTGTACAGCACGCCTTTCCTCTCCCACGCCTGCATGGAGCCGATGAACTGCACGGTC
>Ga0137319_1000272_pt1 | contig 17370 bp, 20 predicted proteins | sample EasRivERMZT333_2_FD_104752 | JGI IMG/M metagenome (GOLD analysis project Ga0137319, IMG submission 104752) | Soil microbial communities from meander-bound floodplain in the East River, Colorado, USA - East River MetaG ERMZT333_2 | ecosystem: Environmental > Terrestrial > Soil > Floodplain ... | reverse complement strand
GAAGCGCAGGTTCTCGTCCTGCACCCAGTACCAGTCGGAGGACAGCGCGGTCAGGCTGCGGAAGCGCGCCTCGCTCGCGCGCAGCTCGGCCTCGGCGCGCTCCTGTTCCGTGACATCCATTCCCGTGCCGACGAACTCCTGGACAATCCCGCCAGTGGTCGCTCGGATGCCGACGCAACGTACGTGGCGAATCGCTCCGTCTGGCCGCACGATTCGTTTCGTGAAGTCGAATCCTGGCGCCCCCGCCAGCATCTTCTCGATTTCCTGCACGACGACGTCCCGGTCTTCGGCATGCACGAGCCCCATATATTCCGGGATGCTCGGCGCCTTGCCGCCCGGATCGAGGCCGTGGATCTTGAACAACTCGGGAGACCAGTGTCCGAAACCGGTGGCGCTGAATGCCCAGCTGCCGATGTGGCTGAGTCTCTGCGCCTCGGCGAGGTAATACTGGCTGCGCCGCAGCTCCTCCTCGCGCGCGAGCAGGTTGCGGTGCGCGAGCACGCTCGTCAGCGCGTCTTCCAGGCGCCGGGCGATCTCCTCGAAGAGGCGCCGCTCCGCGGCGGTCCAGGTCCGCGCATGCGAGCACTGGTGCAGCCCGAACAGGTACGGCCGGTCCCCCTTGGGACGAACCGCAATCGCGATGATCGATTGGATGCTGAACCGCTCGCGGATCTCCGGCGGGAGGCTCGGATCCGTCACAGCCCCTGGACCGTCCAGCACGCGCCGCAGGACCTCCGCCGCCGGCGTATCCACGGGGAGCTCTTCGCCGAGCGCGAAGGCGCCGGGATACTCGGGACGCGTGTGCTCCATCACCACGCGAGACGCGGCCGCATCGGGATCGCAGGGATACACCAGCCAGGCGCGATCGGAACCGAAAATGGCCAGCGTCTCCTCGAGCACGCCGCCCGTCATGCCTTCCACGCCGTTCGTGCGCTGCATGGCGCGGTTGATCCGGTCCATGCTCTCGAGGAACCACAGGTGCTCCCTGCGCCCCTCCTCGGCGCGCTTGTGCTCGGTGATGTCGGCGGCCGAGGAGGTCCAGCGGATCGGCCGGCCCGCGGCGTCGCGCCTGCACAGATACGTCACCGAGAGCCAGCGCGTCTCGCCCCGCACCACGATCCGCATTTCCTCGCGAAAGCGCGTGCCCGGGCCGGCGAAGTGGGCGGCGAGCGCCGCCTCCCACTTCGCACGGTCCTCGGGATGGAACGGGAACGCCTGCACCCATTCGGCCCGGTCGCGAAAGATCGTGCCGGGCGGCAGGCCGCAGATCTCGAGGTAGCGCGGCGACACGTAGAGCTCGCCGGTCTCGATGTTCCAGTCCGAGTGCCCGTCGCCCGATGCCTGCATCGCGCGCGCGTAGCGCTCCTCCGACTTGCGCAGCGCGAGCTCCGCGCGCTTGCGCTCGGTGACGTCGCGCCCGATGCCGCGATAGCCGAGGAACTCGCCCTGCGGGCCGAAGCGCGGCTCGCCGCTTTCCTCGTAGAAGCGCTCCTCGCCCTCCTCGATGCGCGAGAAGCCGAAATTGACGAAGCGCCGGTGCGCCGCGATCTCCGCGCGGTGCGCGGTCCACTGCGCCTCGCGGGGCGAAGCGGGCAGAATCTCCCAGCGCGTCTTGCCGAGCTTCGCGCCGAGCGCGCGCGAGCCGCGATAGGCGCTGCCGAACTCGATCGCCGTGCAGACGTGCCGGGCGTCGGTCTCCCAGAAGAAATCGGCGGAGATCTCGGTCAGGCTGCGGAAGCGCTCCTCGGCGGAACTCATCGATAGAGCGAGGCTGCCGTACCAAGTCTGTCAGCCATTCTCACGAGCTCGGGCAAAGACCCAGCGTTCATCTTTCGCATCATTTTGCCTCGATGCGCTTTCACCGTGATCTCGCTGATACCGAGCGCGCCGCCCACCTGTTTATTCAAGCGGCCGGAGACAATGAGCGCCATGACCTCCCGTTCCCGACGGCTGAGCGATGCGTAACTGTCCCGCAGCGCGCGCATGTGCTCCGCGTCGCCTAGCGCCGCGCAGCTGCGATTGAGGGCGTTTCGGATTGCGGTCAATAGGACGTCGCCGATTAATGGCTTGGTGAAAAAGTCCAGGGCGCCTGCCTTCATGGCGCGGACTGTCGTCGGCACGTCGCCGTGGCCGGCGATGAAGATGATCGGCATGTCGGCCCGATCGGCGAGGACCTTCTGCAGATCGAAACCGTGGAGATCCGGAAGAACGACGTCGAGCACCAGGCAGCTCGGCGCCAGCACTCGCGGGCGCGCCAGGAACTCCTGCGCCGACCCGAACGCCTCGGGCTGCCAGTCGGCCGACTCGATGAGCAATTTCAGCGATTCGCGCACCGAGACGTCGTCGTCAACGACGAACACTGTTGGCCTGGCGTCGGACATGGCCACCCCCGTTGGAGCATGCTGCCCCCACGCGCGGTTGGGCGCCATCACATCTTTCTATTAGTTACGAGCGCGTACCAGTCGCCGAGAATCGAGCCCATGACTGACCAGCCGCCCGGCTTCGTCGTTGCCGTGGTCGATGATGACCGGGGCATTCTGCGGTCGCTCGAATATCTCCTCGAATCCGCGGACTATGCCGTGCGCCTGTTTCCCTCCGGCGCGGAACTGCTGGACAGCAGCTGTCTGCGGGAGATTGACTGCCTGATCTCGGACATCGACATGCCGGGCATGGACGGTTTTGAGCTGTTACGGCTGGTTCATGCGGCCCGTCCCGGGTTGCCGGCGATCCTCATCACGGGTTACCCCGACACGCTGAAGCGATTGCCGCCTCTTGGCGGGAACAATCCCCGCTTGTTCACCAAGCCATTCCAGGGGCCGGAGCTGCTCGCGGCGGTCAGCGACGCATTACGCAGTTACCGCGGGTGAGGTCGGCCGGTCTAGACTTTCCCGATGGAACCGGGAAAGCGGGCGGCGGCATGCCGCCGCCGCCCAGAGTCGCTGCGATGCTGAAACCCGACGCCGCAGTCCCGGAGGAGCAGCATTTCATCCTCTCGAGCCTGTCGCCAGGCCCGGTGCAAAAGCGGTTGGCTCTTGCCATCGTCCTCGGCATATCCGCCGTCTTCATGTTGATCATCGCGGGTCCGCTTCATGGCGTGCGGCTTGGCCGGCTGGACGCCTTCATCCCGGCTTATGTGACGGCGATGTTCGTGAACGATTCGATCACCGCGATCCTCCTGTACGCGCAGTTCTTCATCCTGCGCTCGCGCGCAATCCTCGTCATCGCCAGTGGATATCTCTTCATGGCGCTGGTGCTGATCCCGTATGCCCTGGTGTTTCCAGGTATGTGGGTGCCGGGCAACCTGGTGGGCGGCATGCAGAGTACGTCATGGGTCTATTTCATACAGCACGCTGTTTTTCCCCTGTTCGTCATCCGCTATGCCTTGCTGAAGGATGCGGCTCCGAGCAAACAAATCTGGCAGGGCACCGCGCGCGCGGCAATCACCCAGAGCGTCGCCTTGACGGCGGCCCTCGTCTCTGTAGTGGCATTTCTCTGCATAGCGGGCGAAGCGCTGTTGCCACGCGTGACTGTCGATGCCACGCGCCTTAGCCCGCTGTGGCCTTATGTTGGGGCCTCCATAGCGTTGTTCAGCCTTGCCGCCATCGTCGTGCTCTGGATCCGCGGACGCTCGGTGCTCGATCTTTGGTTGATGGTGGTGATGTTCTTGCTCTTCATCGACAAACCCTTGAGCTACTACCCCGATCCGGCGCGCTTCAGCATCGGCTGGTATGCCGTCCGGGTGTTCAATTTCCTGTCCAGCATTCTCGTCCTCATCGTCCTGCTGTACGAGATACAAGCGCTTTATTCGAGGCTGCTCGGCGCGGTCCTCGCCCAGCGCCGGGAGCGCGAGGCGCGCCTGATGACCGGAGACGCCGTCGCGGCGTCGATCGCTCACGAGATCAGACAGCCATTGACTGCGATGGTCACGACTGCCGATGCGGGCTTGCGCTTTCTTGACCGCTCGGTCCCCAATCTCGACAAGGCGAAGGAAGCATTCAAACGAATCGCCGCGGATGGTCATCGCGCCGGAGCCGTGGTTGCAAACATTCGCGCCAACTTCAAGAGCGACGTCCAGGAAAGAAGCTCATTCGACCTCAACGAGCTCATCCAGGAGGCCCTTGCCCTGGGGCGCCGCGACCTGCAGAAGCACGAGGTACTCGTCCAGGCCGAGCCGAACCGGCAGCTGCCGCAGGTCAGGGGAAATCGGGTCCAGCTGCAGCAGGTGCTCATGAACTTGATCATGAACGCCGTTGACGCGATGGCGGCGAAAGACGGGCCGAGGATCCTGACCGTCAAATCCGAGGTTTACGAAGCCGACCGCGTAATGGTGTCGGTCGCCGACACCGGGACAGGAATCAGCTCGCTGCACTCCGATCGCATCTTCAACCCGCTGTTCACGACCAAATCCGACGGCATGGGGATGGGCCTGTCGATTTGCCGTGCGATCATCGAGGCCCACGAAGGCCGGTTGTGGTTTGCCCCGAACAGCCCCCGCGGCGCGGTATTTCAATTCACCTTGCAGGCCAATAGCTAGACCGTCATCTTGGCGAATGCCGGGGCTGCATCAGCGGAATTTCGAGCGTCCCCGCCATTCTCACCAGCTCGGCAAGCGACCCGGCCTCCATCTTCCTCATGATGTTGCCGCGATGGATCTGGAGCGTGACCTCGCTGATGCCGAGCTCGGCCGCGGCCTGCTTGTTGAGCAGGCCGCTGACCACGAGAGGCAGCACCTCCCGCTCGCGCGGCGTCAGGGACGAAAGCCGTCGCTTCAAATCGGCCAGCCCGGCTCTCTTGTGCCTGGCGTCGCGATTCTGCGCGAGGGCGGCATTGATCGCCCGCATCAGGTCTGCCTCCCTGAAGGGTTTGGTCAGAAAGTCGACCGCGCCCGCCTTGATCGCGCGCACGGAAGAGGGAATATCTCCGTGTCCGGTGATGAAAACGATCTGCGGGTGATTGCCCTGCGCGATCCGGCTCTGGAGATCCAGGCCGTTGATGTCGGGAAGCTCCACATCGAGAACCAGGCAGGCCGGGACATCGGGCTTCGGATACGCCATGAACTCCGCGGCGGAACCGAATGCGACCGCGTGCATCTCGAAGCTCGCCAGAAGCTCGGATAAGGCTTCGCGGATCCGGCGATCGTCGTCCACGATGAAAACGACATGGTCTTGCGGCTCCACCATTGCCGCGATGGTACGCCGGCCGGGCCTATGCGCCAGCGGGTTGTCACACCACGGGCTCGTCGGGCGTCTTGAGGTATGCGCGCGAGAGCTCCGAGCCGTCACTGATGACTGAAAGCGAGTTCTACCTTGTGAGCGCCGACGACGCGCTCACCGGGCTCGGCACCGACGCCCGGCTGGGCCTCAGCGAGGGCGAGGCTCGCGCGCGGCTCGCGCGCCACGGCAGGAACGAGCTGACGGCGGAAAAGGCGGTGCCCGCGTGGAAAAAGTTTCTCGCGCAATTCGCGCACCCGCTCGTGATTCTGCTCCTGGTCGCGACCGCAATCTCTGCCGGATTGTGGCTTCGAAGCCGACGGGCGGGGGCGTGGCGCTGCCGCTCGTCGCCACGCAAATCCTGTGGATCAACCTGGTGACCGACGGCGCGCCCGCGCTGGCGCTCGGCATCGACCCCGCGCATCCGGCGGCGATGGCAAGGCCGCCGCGCCCGCGAGACGAGGGCGTGATCACCGGCCGCATGTGGGCCGGTATCTTCTATGTTGGCGCCATCATGGCGGCGGGAACTCTTCTCGTGCTCGATGCCAGCCTGCCCGGCGGGCTGATCGAAGGCTCCGGAGACATGCGCTATGCGCAGACCATGGCCTTCACAACCCTCGTCCTCTTTTCCCTCTTTACCGTCTTCAATGCGCGCTCGGACGAGCGCAGCGCATTCGCCGGGCTGTTCTCCAACAAGTGGCTATGGGGTGCGGTCCTGCTGTCGCTTGTCCTGCAGGCGGCGGTGATCTACGTGCCGTTCCTGCAGCAGGCGTTTTCGACTACGGCCCTCAGCGCGGGCGACTGGCTGCTCTGCTCGGCGGTGGCGAGCTCGGTGCTGTGGCTGCGCGAGCTGAGCAAGTTGTTCGTGCGCAAGGGGGCGCAGAGGTGATATTGCGTGCGCAACAACTAGGCTGCTGCTGCGACGACTCCGAGATTCAGACCTCGCGCGACCCTGCTCCGCCACTGCCGTCCTCGTCGCTGCGGCAGGCCTCGAATACATACCAGACACGCTTGTCGGTGTCGTCGATCCACATTTCGAGCAGGCCGGCAGTGGCGGGACCGGCGCGCTCATCGCAGATGCTGCCGGCCTCGCGAATGTGCTCGGCAAGGCGCGTCGCGAAGATGTAGTCCGACTGTTCGTCCAGCAGCAGGTAGTAGTCGCCAGAGTGCGGCCCCGAGATGTACCGGTGAGGTGTGCCCCCAGTCTTCATGCCGCCACCCGTTCCGGCACCGGCTTCACCTTGTCGCGCGCGGTGTACCACGGCATGAGGATGAAGAAGAGGAAGTAGACGACCGTGCAGAGCCGTGCTACCCAGGTCGCGACGTCCTTGGTGTCGAGGAAGAAGGCATCGAAGCCGAACTGTCCCCAGACCGTCGTCGGCCTGAGGCCGAGATAGCCGAGGACCAGGAATACGACCACGAACGCGGCGAGCCAGCTCTTGTAGAGCACCCAGCGGTAGCGGATCGACTTCACCGGGCTGCGGTCGAGCCAGGGCAGGAAAAAGAGAATGAGCACCGCGATTCCCATGGCGAGGACGCCGGGGAACTGCGAGTTGAAGAGCGGCGGCACCGCGCGCAGGATCGAGTAGTACGGCGTGAAGTACCACAGCGGGGCGATGTGTTCGGGGGTCTTCAGCGGGTCGGCGGGGATGAAGTTGTTGTGCTCGAGGAAATAACCGTCCATCTCCGGCAGGAAGAAGAGCACGGTGCAGAAAACGGCAAGGAATGCGACGGCGACGACGATGTCCTTCACCGTGTAGTAAGGATGGAACGGCACCTTCTCGACATCGACACCCTCGGGATTGCTCGAACCAACGTCGTGAAGCGCCAGGATGTGCACCACCACGAGCCCCAGCAGTACCAGCGGCAGCGCGATCACGTGCAGGGCGAAGAAGCGGTTGAGCGTCGCATCCGACACCACGTAGTCGCCGCGGATCCACAAAGCCAGATCGGGGCCGAGGAAGGGAATCGTGCCAAAGAGGTTCACGATCACCTGGGCGCCCCAGTACGACATCTGGCCCCAGGGCAGGAGATAGCCGAAGAACGCCTCTCCCATCAGGGTGAGATAGACCAGCACGCCGAAGATCCAGACCAGCTCGCGCGGCTTCTTGTACGAGCCGTAGAGCATGGCGCGGAACATGTGCAGGTACACGACGATGAAGAACGCCGAAGCGCCGGTCGAGTGAATGTAGCGGATCAGCCAGCCGAACGGCACGTCGCGCATGATGGACTCGACCGAGCCGAATGCGAGGTTCGCGTCGGGCTTGTAGTTCATGGTGAGGAAAATGCCCGAGACGATCTGGATGATCAGCACCAGCCCCGCGAGCGCGCCGAACTCGTACCAGAGGTTGAGGTTCTTGGGTACGTAGTACGCGGCGGCGTGCTTGCGCCACTCCGCGCCGATCGTCGGCATGCGCGCGTCGAACCAGCGTAGCAATGCGTTCATCGGATCGAGCTCACCAAAACCTCCGCCAGCTTGCGCCAGCGCGCATAGCATTCCAGGCCGCAGAAGTGCGCCATATAGTCGGATGCCTCGCGCACCGGCGCCTCGGACCACGGCACCTCGTGCTCGCAAACCGCGCATCGCCCGCCCGCCGCCTCGTCGTGCAACTGATCGGCTCTTTGCGGGGACGCCGCGCCGACGTGGGTTTGTCCCGTGCACGAACGGGTGGAAAGTGCACGCCCATTTACAGCAACTTCGACGAGCTGACACCCGTCGCCTTCGTCGCGACGGGCGGGAAGCAAGGGATTGGAGAGCAAGGCGTCCGACATGGTCGTCAGGCCGCCAGACGCTGCCGGCCGAGCCAGCTCGTGAAGGACGTGCGCGCGATGCGCGCGTCGGCGCCGGGAACCAGGGTCCGATGGTTCAGCACGGCGCCGAAGTAGCGCGCCCCGACATCTTCGACCACGGTGCGTGGATCCTTCTTCGCCGCCAGGAATTGCCGCACCAGCTGCGCGAGCGGCAGGCGCTCGGGGCCGGCGATCTCGACCATGCCGTTCACCGGTGCCGCCAGAACGAACTCGGTCAGCGCGTCCGCCACTTCGTCGGAGACGATCGGCTGGGCCAGCGCCGGCGACAGGCGAACCTCCGTGCCGCGCGTGGCGGCATCGGCGATGCCGCCGAGGAAGTCGAGGAACTGCGTCGAGCGCACGATCGTATAGGGAGTCGGGCCCGCCTTGATCAGCTCTTCCTGCGCCATCTTGCCGCGGAAGTAGTCGCTGTCGAGCAGGCGCTCGGTGCCCACCACCGATAGCGCGAGGTGATGACGCACGCCGGCGGCCAGCTCCGCGGCCAGCAGGTTGCGGCCCGAGGTCTCGAAGAAGGTGCGCACCGCCTCGCCCTGGAACGAAGGCGAGTTCGCTACGTCGACCACGACCTGCGCGCCGGCCAGCGCTTCGGCCAGTCCCTGGCCGGAGATGGTGTCCACGCCGGATGCGGGTGATGCGGCGTTTACTTCGTGGCCGCGGCCGCGAAGTCTTTCGACCAGCTTCCGGCCGATCAGCCCGGTGCCGCCGATGACGACAATCTTCATGAATCGCTCCTTGTGTTGTCGCCCGCGAGGCGGGCACGCACTGCAGAGGACGCAGGCGGCGCCCTGCTTGTGACAGGTCGGCAAATTATTTCGACGGCTGTCACGGACTGCGAGTGCGTTTCGTCTTTGACTCCGAAGCACCCACTCAACCGCAGCGAAGGAGTCGATCATGATTTCGAGGAAGAGCGTCAGACTGACCCTGTTGGCAACGATCGCCGTGGCCGGCGCGTTTGCCTATGTGGCCCCCGCCTACAACATCGAGCAAGCGCGCCTCGACGATCAGCCGGTCATCAACGACACCGTAACCATCCGGCCCTGGGGAGAGGATCTCTCCGCAGACGCGGTCGAATCGAACGGCATCGAGCGCGACCTGGATGGCAACGCCTCGGCGCTGATGCCCTCCGACCGGCTTCTGCACCAGCTATAGGCGCCATGAAAACCGTCAGCATGATGGCGCTGGTCGCCACTTTTCTTGCCTCGGGCAACCTCTACGCGGACGGAGCGCACGACGGCGCGAAGGTAACGCCGTTGATGCAGCAGCCGCTCGCCGACTATCCGGGCAAGGAAGGCCTGATGGTCACGGTCGAATTCGCGCCGGGACATGTCGATGCCGCGCACCGCCACCCCGGGCACGTGTTCGTCTATGTCCTGGAAGGTACGATCGAGATGCAGGTCGAGGGCGGCGAGCTGCGCACGCTCAGGCGCGGCGATACCTTCTACGAGAATCCGAAGGACATCCATCCCGTCGGCCGGAATGTCAGCGACACCCAGCCGGCGAAGCTGCTGGTGTTCTTCGTGAAGGACCAGGGCGCGCCGCCGGTTCTGCCGCCTGCGCCGCACTAGGTCGCCGTGCACGTCGGCCAGTCCTACAGGATCCCCGAGTTCCTGGCCTGGACCCGAGAGGACATCTACGTCCTCATCGCGCTCGGCCTCGTGCCCGTCTTTCTGTACGAGTCGGTCGGCCTGAAGTGGCTGGGCATCCCCTGGACCGCGGTTGCGCTCCTGGGGACGGCGACGGCGTTCATCGTGGGCTTCAAGAACGTCCAGACCTACAACCGGACCTGGGAGGCCCGGCAGATCTGGGGCGACCTAGTGGGTTACAGCAGAGCCTGGGGAACCATGAGCCGTGACTTTGTGAAGAGCCGCGACAAGACCAGGACGCTCATCTACCGTCACCTCGCCTGGCTGACCGCGCTGAGATATCACATGCGGGAGCGAAGAGCCTGGGAATGCGTAAGCAAGCCGCACAATGCGGAGTATCAGAAGCTCTACAGCGTCCCCGAGCAGCAGACCGCTTTGGAAGTCGAGCTCGCGAAGTACCTGCCGGACGACGAGCTGGAGCGGGTGCTCTCGACAGGAAACCGGGCGACGCAGATCGTGGCCCTGCAAAGCAAGACGATCAAGGAGCTGTACGACAGCCAGGAACTCGTCGTGCTTCAGTTCGTCGACATGCAAAGAGCCGTCAGGGACCTTCACTTGCACCAGGCAAGAAGCGAGCGCATCAAGGAATTTCCATTTCCGAGGCAGTTCGCGACCGTGAGCGCGCTTTTCGTCAAGCTGTTCTGCCTCCTGCTTCCCTTTGGATTGCTCAAGGAGTTCGATAGGCTCAACGAGAGCGTGGAGGGCCTTATGAAGGGACACATGACCTGGCTGGTCGTCCCCATCAGCGTGCTGATCTCCTGGACGTATACCTCGCTCGAGCAAGTCGGAGAAAGCACCGAGAATCCCTTCGAGGGCGGCGCGAACGACGTGCCGATCTCGCAGATGTGCCGCAGCGTGGAAATCGACTTGCGGGAGATCCTCGGCGAATCGGATCTGCCGCTCGCCTTGCAACCTCGAAACAACATCGTGCTCTGAAAGTCCCCCGGGACGACGCATTTCCCGGATTCCATCGCGTGTCACAAGCAGCGGCCGCAGTTCGTCTTATGGGTGTCCTCATCAGGAGACTGGCCATGCCGGATATCGATCAAATGCGCCGCAATGTGCTGGTCAGCGGCGCTGCGCTAGCGGCCGGAATCGGCCTTCCTTTCGCGGCAACCGCCGCTCAACCCAAGCAAGGAGCTGAACAGATGAACACGATCACGACCAAGGACGGTGTGCAGATTTACTTCAAGGACTGGGGCCCCAGGAAGGGGCAACCCATCGTCTTCCATCATGGCTGGCCGCTGAGCGGGGATGACTGGGACACGCAGATGCTGTACTTCGCCGTGAACGGTTTTCGCGTCATCGCCCACGATCGGCGCGGCCACGGCCGCTCGAGCCAGGTCGCCGTTGGCCACGACATGGACCATTACGCCGCGGATGTTGCCGCGGTGGTGGAGCATCTCGACCTGAGGAACGCAGTCCACATCGGCCACTCCACCGGCGGCGGCGAAGCCGCTCGCTACGTCGCCCGCCACGGCCAGAAGCAAGGCCGCGTCGCCAAGCTGGTGCTGATCGGCGCCGTACCGCCGATCATGGTCAAAACGGCCGCCAATCCGGGCGGCCTGCCCATCGAGGTATTCGATGGCCTGCGCAAGGAGCTCGCGGCGAACCGCGCACAGTTCTACCTCGATTTCGCCAGCGGCCCCTTTTACGGCTTCAACCGCCCTGGCGCGAAGGTGTCGCAGGGCGTGATCCAGAACTGGTGGCGCCAGGGGATGATGGGTGCGGCGAACGCGCATTACCTGGGTATCAAAGCCTTCTCCGAGACGGACTTCACCGAAGACCTGAAAATCATCACCGTTCCGACGCTGGTGATGCACGGCGAAGACGACCAGATCGTGCCGATCGCCGACTCCGCATTGCTGTCGGTGAAGCTGCTGAAGAAGGGCGTGCTCAAGGTCTACCCGAAGTTTCCGCACGGCATGTGCACGACGCAGGCCGACGTGGTCAATCCGGACCTGCTCGCGTTCGTCAAGGGTGCGGGCGCCGGCAGCGATCGCGTGGGCGCCGAGGCCGTGGACGCGGCGCACTCCGCCTAGGAGAAACGAAATGAGCGGCGGCGCGGGCATCGGACGCGCGGCCGCTCGATCACCGTTCGTGGGGGAATAAATGCGTCGGATGCTGCGGTGGTTGGTCAGGCGAAGCCCGAGTAGTGCCGATGGGAAAACAGCACTGGGTCTTGGCATCCGGATCGGATATTGGCCATGCCGCAAAGCGCCATACCTGCAGTGCACGTTCCTGTTTTTGGCACCTGGAGGTGTGGCATGGTTATCCGTCCTGGCAACAAGTCGCAGCAAGTGAGTTCTAAAGTGGAGATCCACAATGCTTGAGATCAGGCGCTCCGCCGAGCGCGGGCACGCGCAGCACGGCTGGCTCGATAGCTATCACACGTTCTCCTTCGCCGACTACTACGACCCTCGGCACAATGGCTACGGCGCGCTCGTCGTGATCAACGAGGACCGCGTCCAGCCCGCTGCCGGCTTCGGCACGCATTCCCATCGCGACATGGAAATCATCAGCTACGTGCTCGCCGGGAAGCTTGCGCACAAAGACTCGATGGGCAACGCCTCGGTCATCGTGCCGGGGGACGTGCAGCGCATGAGCGCCGGCACGGGCGTGCGGCACAGCGAGTACAACGCTGAGCCGTCCGGCGTCACGCATTTCCTGCAGATCTGGATCGAGCCGAACAGGAAAGGCGTCGCGCCGTCTTATGAGCAGAAGCGCTACCCGCCCGGCGAGAAGCGTGGCCGCCTGCGGCTTGTCGTTTCGCCGGACGGCCGCGCGGGCTCGTTGTCGATGAACCAGGATGCGTTTCTCCATGTCGGCCTGTTCGACGGCGACGAACGTGCCTCGCTCGAGCTCCGTGCAGGCCGCAAGGGGTATGTGCACGTCGCGCGCGGCGAGGTCACGGTCAACGGGGTACGCCTCGGCGCCGGCGATGCCGTCAAGAGCGCCGCCGGGCCGATCGAGGTGATGGGCGGGGAGAACGCCGAGCTACTGCTGTTCGATCTGCCCTAGATCAGTTCAAGTCCCGGGCCAGCCAACGCGCGAGGTTGTCGACGTAGGCGTGGATGTCGGCCAGGGCTCAGCGTTCAGCACCTGGTCGATCACCGGCCGCATGTGGGCCGGAATCCTCTACGTGGGCGCGATCATGGCCGCCGGGACGCTGTTCGTGCTCGACGCGAGCCTCCCTGTGGCTGCGGGAGCTGTCGAAGCTTCTGCGACGCTAGCGACCGTCAGCGAGCTGCTACCGACGGTGCCGGAAGACCTGGCGCCGCCCGGCTGACGACATCCAGGCCTTCGGGCTTCCAGGGTCCCCACATGGTGCGGTCTACGTTCGGCATCATGCGGACGAGCATCCACTCGCGCTCGGCGAGCCGTTCGGCGCGCAGGCGCTGCTGCTCCGCGTGCTCCTGCGCGCCGCCGACGTAAACGCAGCCGCAGAAATGCGGATCGGCGAACTTGTAGACGCCGGCCTGCTCGACCAGTTGCCGAAACGGCAGGCCGAGCTCGTCCAGTGGCTGGCGCTCGAACCCGGCTTGCGCAAGGACCTCTTGGGAGTCGGCCGCAAGGCGGCCCTGGATGGCGGCGCATCCCGGCAGCGCCGCGAGAGCGAAGACAACGAGGCTCCGGCTCAGCGTCTTCAAGGCGCATCCCCAACCGCAAAGAGCACCACTGCGTCGACCGGAGCTCCGGGCGGCGAATCGATGGAAGTCTCGAAGCGGCTGCCCAGACGATTCCCGGCCGGGTCTTCCAAAGTGCCACGGACTACGAGCTTGTACGCACCCGGGCGCCATGGCGCGCTCGGCGTAAACGTCCAGGTGCGTTCGCCGTTCGTCAGCCGGGCGCGTCCAGCCACCCGGCGGCCGCGGACGTCCGCGATCGCCAGGTAGTCGGCGTCCCGCCCATCGATCGGCCCGTCAAGCGCCACCACGAGGGGTTGCTTCGACTCGACGCGTACCGCCGACATCGTCCACGCCGACGCGATGGGGCCGATCTCATCCGCAGGTCCCACTCTCCACCGCTTGATAGGAGCTCCATCGAGTGCAAGCGCTACGTCCTCGCCCACCGACAGGATCGGCCCTTTTTCATCCAGCGCTTTCAGTCCAGTCTTGACGCGTCCGGGATGCAGCAGGACCGTCAAGATCCTGCCGCTTGGAGACCAGAGCTCCTGCTCGAGAAACGGTTCCTCGACCTGCCTGCCGTCGGCACGCAACAAGCTGAGCCTGGGAAGCAACGGGCCTTCGACCTGATCCGCAAGCCGGATGGAGATGCGAAGCAGGTTCGCGGGGATCTCAGGGCCTGAGGGCTGGACAAGAACGACCCGTGGTGCCGGCTGCTCGGCGTGAGAAGGACCTAGCGCAACGGCGAGAACGGTTGCACCAACCCATCGACGGAGATGCATGGGGCTATTCCGAATACTTGATGTGGTCCGCGAAGCCTTCATGCTCCAGGAGGATGTCCTGGCCGGGCTTGATGTACTGCAGCTGCCACGCATCGCCAATGAAGCTGTACTGCGGGAAAGCGTATTCCGAGATGTGGTCGGTCAGCCGGAAGCTCAGCTCCTTGCCGACCGTGACGAGCTGCAGCGCGTCCTTCTCGAGCCGCCGGCGCACGACGACGAACGACCTCTCGTCCAGGTTGTCGAGCCGCATCGTGCCGGCCAGAGGTACCGGCATCACGTCGAGGCCGGCGATCTGCCCGAACGGCACGACCGTCTCGATGCCGGGCCGGGCGCTTGCGGCCTCCAGTTCCGACACCGGGATGCTGCTCGACCCCCGGTCGAAGTTGACCAGCATCAGGAATTCCTCGGTCTTGCCCTGGCCGGTCTTCGTGTAGGCGATCAGGCCGGCGGGCGTGTTGCCGTAACCGAGCTCGGCGATGGTCTTGCCACGGATGTGCGCGCCATCCTTCAGTTCGTCGAGCGGGATCAGCACGATGGGCGTGCACGTGTAGGCCGCCACGAGGTAGGGCTTGCCGCCCAGCGTCGCGAAGCTCATCGCCCGGATCGGGGCGCGCGTCTCGATCAGATTGTGACCGGTGTGATAGATCTCCACCGACATGACCGACTGCTGCGCATCGAACGGGTACCTGATCCGCCGCAGGGTCGAAGCAAAGTCCTGGTTTGAAAGGCCGGCGATGAAAAGCTCTCCATCGCGCCATTTCATGTCGGTCACCGTGAAGCTGCGCTCGGGCGTCTCCCTCCAGAACTTGTAGTGCGACGCGGGCGCGTCGCGAAGCGCTATCGAGGTCGACTTCGCCGCCTTGAGGTTGACGCGGCGAGCCCTTTGATCGCTGCTCACCACGATGAGCGCTGGCGTCTTCGCGGCACCGTAGCTGACTGCGATGTAAACCTCCGCCGTTCCCGGCCGGACGACCATGTCCTCGATGGTTATTTTTGCGCCACCGACCTGCCTGGAGAGACGGTCTTCGAGGTCGAGGATGTTGAAGGCCGTGCCCGCCGGCTTTTGCGCCGCCCGCGGAAGGGTGATGGCGTGAACGCGCGCGCTTTTCCAGTCGGCGACGAACAGGACATTTTCGGGTCCGGCGGCAAGGCGGGATATCGACTTGATGTCCGCCGCGGACGCATTCGAGACCGCACCTAGAGAGCAGGCAATGGCGACAAGAAGGAGACGCATAAAGCTCCAATAGTCAGTAGGGGTTGGGGCACACATGTCTCCAAGACGGCTGAGGGGTACGTGCTGTGACGCGTGCCGACTCCATCGCGTCACAAACACCGGTCCCGATTCGTCTTCTCAGCACCACTACCCAACCCTTAGGAGACGAACATGGACATGAACGTTGCCTCACACCTCGGTCGAACGGGGACCGCCGAGCTGGTTCCGTCGCGCTACGCGCTGCGGGTCGGCGAGATCGACGTGCTGGTGATCAGCGATGGCGTGCTGCCGTTGCCACCCACGACGATCGCCACCAACGGCGACCCGGCCGAAATGGCGGCCTGGGTGGACGACATGCGCCTGCCGCCGGGCAAGTTCTGGTGGCCGCTGAACGTGGTCGTGGTGCGTAGCGGCGGCCGGACCGTGCTCATCGACTTTGGCCTGGGGGCGGAGTTCCCGGGGGCCGGGCGGTTGGGCATGCGACTGGACGCCGCCGGCGTCGATCCCGCATCCGTGACCGACACGGTGCTTACCCACATGCACATTGACCACGTTGGCGGGCTGCTCTCCGACGGGCTGAGGGACCGGCTGCGTCCTAACGTGCCGATCCACCTGGCGGCCGCCGAGGTCGAGTTCTGGGCGTCGCCCGATTTCTCCCGCAACACGTTTGCGGGCATGCAGGACGTGCTTCGGTCGGCCGCCGCGCGGTTCGCGGACAAGTACCGCCGCCAGTTGCGGACGTTCGAGTCGGAGTACGAGGTGGCGCCAGGGGTGGTCGTCCAACGCACCGGCGGCCACACCCCGGGGCACAGCATTGTCCGTCTGGCGTCCGGCGGCGAGCGACTGACGTTCCTCGGCGATGCCGTGTTTCACAACCATTTCGACCGCCCCGACTGGCACAACAGCTACGACCACGACCCCGAGGAGGCGGTCCGCGTCCGGGTCCGTCTCTTGCGCGAGCTGGCGGCGAGCCGCGAGGCGCTGGTGGCCGCTCACGTGTCGTTCCCGTTCGGCCATGTGGCGGTCGCCGGCGACGTCTTTCGTTTTGTACCTGCCTACTGGGAGTACTGACCGCTTGTTGGGCGCGAGCGTGGGGCGGTCCTTCGGGACCGCCCCTTTTTATTCACGCGCGTTCGCCTTGACGAGGTCGGTCGGCTTTGCCGTCGCATCGCGCGGCTGGGCGAGTGCCACGGCGAGCGCGGCGAGCAGCGCGGGCACGCCGGCGATCACGTATTGCGCATGCAGCGCTAAGCCTGCGCTGAGGAAGACGGTTCCGACCAGCGCGCCGGCGACCGCGCCCACGCGGCCCACGCCCGTGATCAATCCGACGCCGGTATTGCGGATCTGCGTCGGATAGACGGTGGTGGAGTAGGCGCTCAGGTTGACCTGCGAGCCGACGATCGCGACGCCCGCGAGGCCGACCACCGCGAAGAGCGCCGGGACACTGAAGGTGCAGAAGCCGATCAGCGCGATGGCGAAAGCGGACGCGACATACATCGCGACAAGGGCACGATAGGAGCGCGTCCCATCGATGATGCGGGCGAGCAGCAACGAGCCGACGATACCGCCCAGCGGGAACGTGGCGGCGGTGACGATCGCGCGGCCGAGCGGCAGGCCGGCGTCCTTGAGCAGCATCGGCATCCACGTAATGACGAACGCGATCACCATCTGCGTGATGAACGAGGCCAGGCAAAGCAGCGCCGTCGGCCTGAGGTAAGCACCGGAGAACACCGCAGTGAGCGGCAGTCGCGCGGCGCTGTCTTCCGCCACGACGAAACGATCGCCGGACGAAACGCTTGCGTGCGGAGCGGCCCGCCGAAGCAGAGCGACGACGCGAACCGCGGGAGCGGCGCGCACGACGAGATAGCGCACGGATTCCGGCAGCCCGAGCACGAGGAGGACGACGAGCACGAGTGGCGCAGCCCCGCCGACCACGAATACCGCCTGCCATCCATGCTGCTGGATGAGGTACGCCGACAGCGGGCCGCCGAATACGCCGCCAAGGGGAAAGGCGGCGTACATGCTGCTCACGAGCGTGGCGCGGCTTCGCGCAGGCGCGTACTCGGCAACGAGGGCAATGACATT
>Ga0137319_1000268_pt1 | contig 17566 bp, 19 predicted proteins | sample EasRivERMZT333_2_FD_104752 | JGI IMG/M metagenome (GOLD analysis project Ga0137319, IMG submission 104752) | Soil microbial communities from meander-bound floodplain in the East River, Colorado, USA - East River MetaG ERMZT333_2 | ecosystem: Environmental > Terrestrial > Soil > Floodplain ... | reverse complement strand
GGACTACAGGGTGGAGGTCTCGCTCTACGCGGCGGGTGTCGTGGACGGGTGGGTGAAGGAGGAGCGAAAGTTCATGGAGATCGAGGTCGTTGGCCCCACGCTGCCGCTGGAGGCCCGCCAGGTCATCCTGGAGGACTGGCGAGCCCTGATTCGAGCGCACGTCCCCGGTATCGGCGCGCAGCTCAACGAGTCCCTCTACGAGATCTACTCCACCCAGGTCAAGCACAACACCAACTACCACATCTGAGGTTCCGCATGTCCATCAGCCGAAAGACCATCAAGGCCCTCGTTCGTGAGAAGATCGACGACACCCTGACCACGGTGGTTGAGGAAGAGGCGGAAGCGCTCGCTGAATCCATCGCCGACTCGCTCGTCCAGGAGATCGACGAAGCCTACGATGACGACGACGGGGACGTCGACGAGCGCAACGAGGAAGACGACGGAGGCGAATGAACCGCGTCTCCGACAAACCGGTCAAGATCTCGGAGAAGCGCACCCGCTACACGTTCAAGCTGATCGACGTTCCGTCCGAGAAGGGGACCGTCGAGGCTCGCCAGAGCTTCAACCGCTTCCTCCAGGAGATCATCGAGACCCCCGCGCTGTTGCAGTGCGGGCCCACCTTCGCGCAAGAGCTGGTCATCGCCCACGATGGGCGCCAGTGGGTCCTTGCCGGGAAGGCTGAAGCCGACGACGCGTAGCCTCAATCTACTTGATAGGAGGTACCCTGCTTGCAGTGTCCCAACTGCGGTGATCAGACCTACTACCACACGTACGCCAACGGCACCGTCGAGACGGGCTATTGCCAAAGGTGCTCCCACGAGTCGCTGACCGAGACGAAGAAGCGAGACCCCTTCCCCGAGATCCGGGTAGAGAAGCCATTGAAGCAGGGCAAGTATGCCCGGAAGAACAGGTGATGCGTGAGCCAGGCCGCAAACGGACTCTTCAAGCTGACGGTCTACCTGAAGCCTGACCAGTACCTGTGGCTCCACGCAGTGGCCCTCACGGACGCGGTGGAGAAGGGAGGCGGGCGTCCCGACGCCAGCAAGCTGATCCGGGACATGATCGACGAAATCCGCCCACGCCTCGACGCGGCCCTGGCCGCCAAGAAGAAGCCGAGGCGACGCAAGTGAGGACCGCGCTGGTCACGGGCGGGCCGGCGGCGTGGCGGGACTTGCAGGGCGTCATCATCTGGAGCGATGCCGAGTTCCTGGTCGTGCGCCTGGATATCCGGGACGACGACGCCAGCAGCTTCTACGACGTGCGCATGCCCCGCGCCTTCTGCCTGGAGATTGAGGAGGAGCCCGCGACCTGATTCGCTAGTAATAGGCCATGGCGATACTGAAGCTGTTGCTGTGGCCGAATCCGGAGCTGAAGCAGGTATCCGAGGAGGTGACGCTCGAATGGGCGCGCTCGGACGAGTTCAAGGAGCTGGTCACCGATCTGAGTGAGACCATGCTGGCCCTGGGCGGCGTCGGGATCTCGGCCGTGCAGGTGGGCGTCTTCGACCGCGTGTTCGTCATGCGGGACAAAAAGGGCGGCACCCAGGCGTTCATCAACCCGGTCATCAAGGACACCGACGGCGAGCTGGAGGAGAAGGACGAGGGCTGCCTGTCCGTTCCCGGCATCGTCGAGAAGGTCAAGCGCTACCCGAACGTCATCGTGGAGGCCCTGGACGTGGAGTCCGGCCAGCGCAGGCACTGGGACCTGGAGGGCATCGAGGCGCAGTGCGCGCAGCACGAGATCGAGCACCTCGACGGCAAGATGTTCGCCGACAAGTTCGGCGCGGTCAAGCGCGACATCGTGAAGCGCAAGATCAAGAAGTTTGTCAAGCTCCGCCGCCGCTGGCAGGAGTACGTGGAGGCCGTGCAATGAGCCACCAAGCCGTGGAGTTCGGGAAGAACCCGTTCCAGAAGAAGTACATCCCCGTCCTGTTCGCGATCCTCGTGAGCGTGATGTGCGCGGCCGTGGACCACGGCGTTCATCGCGTGGTGCCGATCCTCATCGGCCTCTGCTTCGCGGCCATGCAGATCCAGGCCGCGGGCGTGCCGCTCAAGCGCGGCGTCCAGCTGGGCTACATCGCCATCGGCGCGCTGTTCTCGTCGCTCGCCATCATGATGGTATTCGTCGGAGCGTGGCTCGCGTTCCTGTTCGCAGCCGCGTTCGCGCTGTTTCCGCTCTCGGTCGTCATCGTCCGGCCGCTGGAAACCCCCAAAGATGTTCAATAAGGCCGACTACGAGGCGATGCACGCGCTCGTCTTCCGCGACGACTACTCCGGCTTCAGGCCCGAGATCCAGGAGATCCCAAACGGGGACGGTCGCGCCGACAACATGAAGCGCTACGCGCACATCGCGACGAAGTATTTCAAGACGGACCAGCAGCGCCGCGACCTGATGCCGTACCTGGAGGCCGCGCACAACCTCGCGGTTGCCTGCGCGGACATCGCGAAGGTCCCCGAGGAGTTCATGCCGAAGATCGAATTCGGCGCGCTCCGCGTCCTCGACTACCCGGCGGGCGCCACCAGCAACAAGCACCTCGACTTCGACCTGTTCACGTTGATGGTGTACCGTGACCAGCCCGAGTACTTCAAGGCGGAGGAAGTCCCGGAGTCGAAGGCGCTCCACCGGATCCGTCTACTCAACACGCAGGCCCACCTCGGCGAGCTGGGGGAGCTACTGGGGCTCGGGCAGGCGACGCCGCACGAGGTCCTGGCGAGCGAGAAGCGCCAGCACTCGATCGTCTACTTCGCCATCCCCGACCACGAGGCGCTTCTGCCGGGCGGCCAGACGGTACGCGATTGGCTGAACGAGCGCATGGGGCGCAGCCGCACGAAGTTCGACAAGTACGAGTAGCCATGGGCGAAGAGTCTTTCGATCGCTTGATGAACGCCATGAAGGCGGCTATATTCTTCCGCTCGCGGGCGCGCGCCTGGAAGAAGTTGGCGAAGAAGTACCGCGAGGAGCTGGCGACCCTGAAGCGCAGCTTCGGCATCGACAAGTGCGACCTGATCTTCTGCGAGGACCCTGCATGTTCCAAGAACAACCCACGCACGTAAGCGGGCTCGTCCTCAGCCCGGGCCAGGCGGCCGGGCACGCGATGGTCGGCGAGTTCATGGGTCAGGACGAGGATCGCTACGCCCGCATCACGGGCTACGCCGGGACAGGCAAGACGACGTTGATCCGAGAGCTGAACGACTCGTACGGCAACATCCAGGTCCTCTGTCCCACGGGCAAGGCCGCGCTGCGCGTGCGTGAGGCTACCGGACTCTTCGCCTCGACCATCCACCGCTTCCTGTACGACCCGCGCGAGGACCCGCAGAACGGCCGCGTGCGCTTCGAGGTCAAGAAGGAGTGGGACTCCGTCATGACGGCCATGGAGGGCAAGCTCGTCCTGATCGACGAGGCCTCGATGGTCGATAGGCAGGTGTGGGCCGACCTCGTGCTGGTCGCCAAGCGCGTTGGGTTCCACGTGCTCGTCATGGGCGACCTGTTCCAGCTGCCGCCCGTGTCAAAGGGCGACAACGAGGGCTTCTCGACCCTCAAGCTGCCGATGAAGTTCAGCGTGAACCTGACCGAGGTCCACCGCCAGGCCCTGGGCTCGCCCATCATCCGCGCGTCCATGATGCTCCGCTCGGGCGCGCCCGAGTACGAGGCCATGGAGACGCTGGAGCCGCTCGGCCAGCAGGAGCTGATCGCGGAGATGGTGGCGGCGCGCGAGCGCGGCGGGGCAGCCATCTGCTTCACGAACGCACGCCGGCACGACCTCAACGCGCGCATGCGCGAGGCGTTCAGGTTGCCGCCGGGCACCCTCAAGGAGGGGGAACCTGTCCTGGTCACGCAAAACAGCTACCAGCTGAACTGCTGGAACGGCGAGGTCCTCGACTTCCAGGGCTGGCAGATGGAGCCAAGCGAAGGTACCGAGCGCTCGGTCGTCGACCGCTTCACGAAGGCCGCCATGATGATGCGGTTCGGGATCGGTCGCATCGACGGCCAGGGCGCGGTTATGTCCCCCGAGCAGTTCACGGGCGAGTCCGAGGCGAAGCACCTCAACGTCAACGCCATCCGCCGCGCGGCGCGCTCCTGGTACTGCGATCTGAAACACGAAGACGTCCCCGTTCCCTATCTCGACTGCAACTACGGCTACGCGCTGACGTGCCATAAGGCCCAGGGCTCGGAGTGGCCCGAGGTCATCGTGGTCATCGAGGACAAGCTGACAGCCCTGCGCGGGATCGAGAAGAAGCGCTGGCTCTACACCGCAATCACGCGGGCGAAGGACTCGGTGCGCTACTGCTACGTGGAGGATTGAGAGATGTTCGACTTCGTGTTCCTGATGTTTTTGTTCGTGGTCTCCCACGTCCTGGTCTGGTTCCACTATCGCAACAAGGTGGGTGACCGGGCCGTCACGCTGTACAACGACTGGATCCACTGCGAGCGCGCGGCGAAGGCGCGCATCTGGGGGTTCGTCGAGGGCGCCAACAAGCGCCGAAAGACGGTCGAGGCGGTCCTGAACCGCGAGCGCAGGCGTCACACTCGAACCGCGGCCGACGCCGTCGCCCTGATCGCGGAGCGCGAGGAGCTACAGGCTCGTGTGAATGGCTTGGAGGTTGAGGTCGAGGAGGAGCGGAGTCGCTACCGCGCGCTGGCGGCCGAGACCATCGACAAGCTCGTGGGACGGGAGACCAAGGCGAAGGTGGTGGCCGGCCTGATGCGGAAGATCAAGGCGGAGGAGTAGATTCGCTAGATATAGAGCGAGGACAAAAACATGAGAAATGGACTGCTGGATCGTGTTGCGCGAATCGAGGCGCAGCTGAGCGAGATGACCAAGACTTTCCAGGCTGTGGCGCGTGTGGTCGGGACCGAGGAGGTCGTGGCTGAGCTGGCTACGGGCGCTCGCGGCGAAATGGCCGAGATCGTGGACCGCGCAGTAAAGGAGGGCAAGCTGGAGAAGGGCGCGGTCGTGGGTGAGGTCTCGCTGCTCGTGGGCCATGAGCAGCTCAAGGACGGCAAGGTGGTCCACCCCGGTCGCTTCCAGGTCTTCGTGAGAGAGTTGTCCGAGGACAACCGGAAGCTTTTCTTGGGCAAGAAGGCTGGGGAGGAGGTCCTGTTGCCCAACGGCAATAAGGTGACCCTCTCCGAGGTTTACGATCCGGTCGTCGAGGCGAAGCCGAAGAAAACTCGGAAGCCGCGTTCTGGAAAGCTCCCGACCACGCCTGGCGGAGTAGCTGGGACAAACTAGTCCCTGCCAGGCTTAGCGTACTAAGCAGCCGCAGCGCCGACCGCAGCGGCGATGCTCGCCGCGCTCGTAGACTGCTCAGCCTCAGCCGTTGCTTCTGCGGCTGTCGAAGACACCATCGCAGCAAACAGCTCATTGAGAGCTTCGATGTCGGTGCTTCCCTCTCCGATCGGTGACACGGACACTATTGAAGGTGGGAGCAGTGGACTGCTTGACCTCGCCTGACCGTAAGCTGCACGCCAAAGGGGACCGTCGACGACATGCAGAGTGAGTCCGACGGTGTCTGGGTATCCGGCAGCGACGCGAACGTTGCGAGCCTTGAGTAAATCTTGTCCCGTAAGTGCCATAAGTTCTCCTAGTCGTCGTAGTAGCGGATGTACTTGGTAGCCCCGCCGATGCGTACGGGGATGCGGCCGGTGGCCGCGCTGGTGTTGCCAGTGGCGTCCGCTGGCAGCTCGAACACGTGCGTACCGTCGCCGTCGAAGCGGGCTTTGCCGGCGTCGACGAAAATGGCGTATGAGTCGCCCGTGATGCTCGTCAAGGTGGGTTGGTTCTCGATGTACAGTGTCGATGCCGCGGTGATGGCGTCGGACGACCCGGTATAGGTCAGGGAGTCGATCCTGACCGTGTTGAGAAGACCGGTCGTGTAGAAGTTGACGGTAGTGTCGTTGGGGCTGATTAGGAACCAGTCATTGTTGGGGATGTCGTAGGTGCCGCCCGCCCCTCCGACGTAGAACTTTACGTGGTCGCGAGTGTTGTCATTGTTGGGAGCGACAATGAGCATGTCGTTGTTTGCGGGGGCGCCGCCGTTGATCGTGACGAGGCCTCCAGCGTCGACCCTTCCATCGAGCCTGGCGGTGCCGTTGTCGATCCACAGCGCGTACCGGTTGGTCGCCGTCAGGCCGTTTTGCACCAGCGGAGCGTCGTCGATGTAGACCGTCGATGTGTGCGTGACGTTCTTGGACTGGGCATTACCGTCCAGTGTAGGACGCTGGATGTTGATGAAGTTGACGCCCGTGGCGGTCGTGATGGCCGTGGTGCCGGTGATGACGAAGTCGCCGATCTCGTTGAGGTTGATGGCGTCGAGGAGCATGCCGGCAGAGCTGGCACGGGTAAATGAAGCTGCCAGCTCAACAGCCTCACCACCAGTAGTTCCATAAGCGCCGATGCGTGTGGTAGTGGAGGTGCCGCCGTGAATAATGACGGACTCTCCACGCATTCGAACGTCAGAAGCAGCAGTCGCGTCGAGTACGATGTCTTGTAGGGTTCCCGATCCACCCTTCTGTGACTCCAAGATCCACGAGTCAACCCCCGACTGCGACCACTCGTCGTAGTAAGCTAGAACGCGCACGTAGTTCGTGCCGGTCACCATATGGTGAGCCCAGGCTCCGCTCTCAATATCAAAGGCGAGAGGAGTCGTAATGACCGCAGACCCGGCCTGCGCGGGAGCGCCGCTGATCGACAGCGTCGCCGCCTTCGCGATGGTCACGGCGGAGGCATCAGTGATGGTCGGGGCGACGAAGCGCGCGAGCCACGCTGCGTCCACGCTGGTGGAGCCCGTTAGAGTGAGCGTGACGGCGTCCCACTGGTGGAGCGCACCCAAGGTAGCCGCTGCCGTGGTGGACGGAGGCGTGATGAGGTACTCGACGACCGTTGGGTTGGTCGGCGTGACTTCGGTACCGCTGGCGAAAGTGACGTTCGGCGTCTGGAACCAGTGCGACGTCCCGCCGGTACCGATTGCGTAGCGGATCGTGTTGTTCGTGTAGAGACCGAGGAGCTGCGTCGACAGCGTGCCGACGAAGAACGAGCCGGAGCCCTGCTTCTCGATCGACTGATTGCCGGCCTTCATGAACCGCTGGTCGCCCTCCAGGACCTCGATGTGGCTGTCCTCGCGGATGCGGAATTTCTCGAATCCGGCGGCGTTGCCGATCCAGAAGTTGAAGTCGGCTCCAGTGCCGGTCGAGTCATTCCAGAAGATAGTTTGGGCAGCAGCGTCACCGCTGTGGCGGAAGAACAAGTCTCTGGCACCGTCGGCGCCAGGAGAGAAGAGTTCGAGTCTGAAGACGGAGTCGTCGAAGGTCTCGGACCCAGCGCTGAGACGAATGCCGACCGCTGCGTCTTCCGAGCTGGCGGCGTGCGTACCCGTGAAAGCCCAGTTGGTTTGGTCAGCATCAGGAGTGTGCACGCGGAGAAAGTCTTCGCCGGGGTCGTAGGTCGATGGCGAGCCGATCTTGAGGACGTTGTCGGCTGCGACCCACGCGAGATCCGCCTCACTGGTCATGACGTTCGAGCCGTTGCCGAACGCAATCTGCGTGGCGGTCAGTGATACGTCGGTACCAGCGATGGTAGCCACCGAACTAAGGACGCCAGTCGTGACCGCGGCCTTGACGTATCCACCCGGCGAGCCGAGGTTGGGGACCGACAACACGCCCGCGTTCGACAGCTTCATCCGCTCGGGCGGGTTCGGGTACGCTGTTCCAGTGTTCCAGATGAAATCCCCGGAATTCTGGACAACCCAGGACACGAAGTTGCCGGTGCCACCGCCGACCGCGATTACGCCGCTGTGAGCCGTGTAGGGAGAGCCACGCGTCGAGCCCGTGCCGAACAAGGCCATCTGGAAATACGAGTTGGCGAAAGTCGGGCTGTTGGTGAGAGAGAACGCGGTGTAGGCGCTACCGCCCGTGTTTGGGTTCGTAAATACGAATTGGGTTCCCGCGTCGGTGCTCTTGAAGAACTCGAAGGTGTTGTAGGCAGGCGCGGACGGGTCGCCGATCGACAGCTGGTTCGTCGTCTCATCGAACACCATCCCGCTCGTCGTGCCGAAGATGAACTTGCCCTTGGTGCCGCTAGCCGTCGTCGAAAGCGTTCCGTTGTCGCCGGCCCCGGTGCCGAACACGAGCGTCTGCCCGCCAGATACGCCGGTCGAGAGGTCGTTGGTGATTACCGTTGCGCCGAACGGAGTGACGGTGTCCACGGCCGTGAGGCCGGCGTTGAAGGACATCGCGAAGCGCTGTGCAACTGGGACGAACTCGTCGAAGATCGTCGAGTAGAAGGTGACGTCGTCATTCATCTGGACCCAGAACCACTCGTTCTCGGTCGTGTCGTACGCGTACAGCTTGCGCTGGACGGCGTCGATCGCGATCGGCACCCTCGAACCAGCTTCCGTGCTCAGTGCGAACTCTGGGGGGACCGTTGGCGCAGCCGTGCCCATGGCGGGGATCCACAGGTACCCGTTCGCCGACACCGTCCCGTCGATAACGTCGTACGACCCGACGAAGACGTCGTTCTTCACGACCTGCGCGCGAATGACGTCGGCCGTCGCGGCGTTCGCGCGCACGGACCACGCGTCGTTGTCTGACCCACCAGACACGGGCGTGATCGAGTTAGTGACGAGGACCTCGCCCGTCACGGCGGTTCCGTCCCGAGAGCCGGTCTGCTCGAAGAACGTGGTGCCGCCAGTCAACCAGCGGACGCGACTCGCGAGCGAGCCGGTGGTGTTCAGGTAGAGGTGCGCGTTCGTTGAAGTGCTGCCGTCACCGATCTGGAGCTGCGGGACCGTGGTGCCCGTGAAGGTGAGAGTCGTGCCACTTGTCAGCGTATTGCCGACAGAACCAAAACCCACCTGCGTCGCAGTCAAACCAACGGACGCTCCCGGGATCGTAGTCGTTCCGATGACTGACGACCCTGATCGTTGGAGGAATGAGCTGTTCGGGATCGCTCCGTAGGTCAGGTGTGTAGGGCCGCTCGTCTCCAACAACCCCGTCACGCTGGTGTTGGGGAAGAATCCGGTTAGGTCGCTGCCGACGACTGCCAGGTGCTTCGGGAGGTCAGTAGACGAAGCACCGACGATCTCATTCCCGTACTGGTCTACGTAGTACGGCAGCGCGCCAGGCGCAATATTCTGACCCGCGACCGTCGCCAAGATGCCGTTGTCGGCGTGCACGCTCGCTGTGTGTGACCCAAGGACCACGTGGCTGTTGTCCAGCATGGTGAACAACTTCGATGTTGCGTTGTTACCGATGCCGTAGATGTGGTCAGTGAATACCACGTAAGCGTGCGAGAGCATCTCGACCGCGACGCCAGAAGCTGCTGCGTCGTAGACGCCGAATGAGTGGAATCGCGTGTAGGTTCCCTCGCCTAGCGTCAACTTGCAGGTACCTACGAAAATTGAGTCCTGCCACTCGTTGCGGCCGACCTTGCCATTGCTGACCGACATCGACGCGTTCAAGAACAACGATCGGTCAGCAGAAAAGCTGCCGTTCGTGGTAGCGAACGTGCGCGTTGAGAAAGCCGTTCCTTTCGCGGCGAATCCTGTACCGGTCTCGCTAAATCCGCCGCTGGCGCTTCCCTTGACGGTGCAGCCGATCAGGAAGATCGACGCTTGCAGAGACGCCGAGAACCGTACGCCAGTCGTGGTTGGGTCGAAGTCGATGAGATTGACCAGCATCGTGCCCGCGAAGTTGGCGCGAGCACCCATCGCCTTCGGAAGTGTTAGGCCTTCGATCACGTTCCCAGTGGTGATGTCTGTTGTGCCGATCGTGGCGAGGTTTGTCCCGGTGATACGTGCAGTCCCACCACCCAAGTCGTGCGTGACCAGCGCGGTTTCGCTCGCTGTCCCGGTCGTGCCGACGCGGCGGATCACCTTGCCCACCCAGGGAGCCCAGTTGAATGCGGTTACCGTGATGGTCGCCGCACCGTCGGCCACCGTGTAATCGTGCGCCGTTGCCGAAGCCACCGTCCCGATAGCAGTAGCAGTCGGCGCACCTAGAATCGTGACAGTGAGGCCGGCGTTCCTCGCGCCTGGCTGGAGGTCGATCGAGATTGGGTCGGTGTCGGCCAGGTCGCCCTGTACGTGTACAGTGAGACTGCCCGGCGCGCCTGACGGGCGGGCTGCCCCCAGGAGACGCCGGCGAATCTCAGCAAATGTAGCGACAGGCGTGATGGAGGAGGTGCCGTTGTTCTCATCCGACGCGCCTGCGCCACCGACGTAGAACGTGGTCGTCGTCCACCAGTAGTTGGTGGCCGCCATTCGGACCCACACGTACCCGGCCTTGCCGGTGGCAGAAACGACCGTGATGTTGTCGGTCGTGAGCGCGGAGGTCTGCTCCAAGACGAACTGGGCACCCACGGTCTTGACCCACGCGATAGTCCCCTCGGTGTAGGGTGCGGATGCCAGTGTCGAGAGTTGGGTCGCGCCCACAGCGATGCCGTCGCAGACTACAGTGGCGATTGAGGATGCCGGGATGAACGAGGTGCCGACGAGAGTCGTGCCCGACCTCTGGAGGAACTGGCCGTCAGTAATTGCGCCGATGATAAGCTGGGTTGCCGTGCCCGTTTCGTGTATCGCGGCCACGGTCGGGTTCGGGTACGTACCATCGAGGTCACCGCCCGCGGGGCCGGTGGGCACACCGCCGGAGCTGGTGATGGTGATGGTGTTGCCGGCCTGGGTCAGCGTTACGCCGCTACCCTCTTCCAGGGTCACATTGCCGAACAGCTGCGGCTGCAAGTTCGCGCGGATGCTCCTCAAGCCCACGTGGGCGTGATTAGCCGCTGCGGCCAGGAGACTGGTGCCGGGGATACCTGTCTGGCTGACGTCGGCCGGAGTGGAGGCGTGGTCGATGCCCGCGATCGAGCCGTCGCGTCCGGTCGGGCCGGCATCGCCACGCAGGCCTCGCAGACCAGTCTTACCGATCCGACCCTCGACGCCCTGAATACCGCGCGTGCCAGCACGTCCGTCGCGGCCTGTAAGTCCTTGCAGGCCGCGTTCCCCGCGGGGGCCAATCAGGCCTCGCGGTCCCGTTGGCAGGAGAGCCACGAGGACGGCTCCTTACGACACCGTGCGCTTCGTGAACGCCGGGTCGATGGGGACGCTCTGCGTCTCCATCGTGATGTGAGAAGTCGCGTTGAAGGCGCTCACGTCAGACAGTCCATAGCTCGGGGGGCCGTAGTCCTCCAGGTCGTGGCTCGGCTCGGTGGCGTCCGTGGCCTTGCGGGTCGGCCACTTGCGAACGAGAAACGTGGTCGCGGTGAGGATCTTGAGAATCTTCACGCGTGCGTTGGCGCTACCGTCGTTCTTGCCCATCCAGGCGTTGGTGCCCGGGTAGAGGTTGGTGGTCGAGGCGACCGTGACCAAGCCCTTGTTGGTAGCAGCCGTGATGGCTTGCGTTTCCTTGGGGACGACGATGCTGGGCATAACCCAAAGATTAGGGCTAAACGGACGCGCTCTATTCGATCTTCAAGTAACCATACCCGTTGGCCAGTTCGGCCATCTTGCGGGTCTTGTGGTAACATCCGTCCCCGTCGCGGGACCCAGCGGAGTTGGTGTTACCCTCCATCGTCCTGAGCGTGTCAAGGAAGACCTCTCCCGGGTGCGCGTTGGCGCTCTCCTGGAAAGGGGTGATGCAGAAGCCGGTGTGGCCAATGCGCGTCCCCTTCTGGGAGAGGCCGTGGTCGATGCAGAAAATAGTGTTGACGCCCGGCTCCGCGACTTGGAGGTCGGGATTCCGGGTCCACAGCTTGTAGACGCTGCCGCCGTACTGAAATGACGGAGTGACGCCGAGCTGCTGGGCCGCCTCCTTGATGCAGAAGCAGACGAAGGCCGCACAGTAGGGGTCGCCCTTCTCCAGCCCAATCGACTTCTGGAACTCCTCGACCTGCGGTCCGGCGTTGCGACCGACCTCCCGCACGCCGTCGTAACTGAGCGCGATCTGGATCGTGAGTTCTGCGAGAGTAGGCATTAGCCGTTCGCCCCCGCCGAGCCGACCGTCTCCGTGAAGTCCTCGGGGCCACCGGTCCACACCCACATGCGACCGCCATTACCACCTGTTCCACCCGTAGCGCTGCCGCCACCGCCCGCACCAGCACCGTTCCCTCCATTGAGTAGGACGCTGCCCGTGATGCTGAGCTTGCCGCAGATGCAGATAAGCATGCCGCCACCACCACCACCACCACCACCGACTGGACCATCGGGATTGCCTGCGGTGCCATTGAGGCCGCGCATGTCGACGATACCAGCGATCTCGATAAGGGGCGCCTCCAATACAATAATTCCGCCACCGCCACCGCCATTTGCGCCACCAGACGACGCCGTCGCTCCACCACCGCCACCGCCCATGCCGCCGCTGAGTTGGTAGACCACGCCGTTCACCACGGCGAATCCGTTCAGGAGCAGAAACGCGTTGCGATACATGCCCTTGAAGTTCGAGACCGAGGCCAGTCCGCCGGAGCCGCCAATATTTGGCGCACCCCCGGTGCCACCGGAACCCCCGCTGCCACCGCGCGAGCTTCCGGAAGTGGTTCCCGCGGCGCCAGCCTGACTGCCGATCCCACCCAGCCCACCATCTCCTCCGAAGCCGAGGGTAGTGCCCGGAGCACCCAGGGAAAAGTTGCCCCCGGGTGCGCCTGAATTTCCAAGCAGCGTGACGCCAGTACCGATGGTGATCTTGCGCGTCGCCACGTACCTTTGGCCGTACCCGAGGACCGTAAAGCTAGGGTCTCCAGGGTTGGTCTTGGTCATGATGATGTTGCGAGCCACCTGGTCACCATCTCCGGTGACATCAGCGTCCGTGTGCCATTCCAGGTCTCCGTTGGAGAACCCGAGACCGAAGTGGTCGGTGATGAGGCCTGATCCGATGAAGGGCATGGTTAGTAGGGGTTCGATTCCCAAATGACCGTGACGGCGCCATCGTGACCCATGACGCAGAGTTGGTCCTTGGTGTTGGGGGTGACGACACCGTTGTCACGGAAGAAGAACTTGGAACGGATGTTGGCGCCCGCCACTGGGGTGGGAGTAGCGGGTGCGCTCGCGAACGGGATGCTCTCGAAGCCCACCGCCCCGTCGAGGTAGATGCGGATGTGGTCGTCCACCGACGGTCCGGTGAAACCACGGCCTGCGAACTTCACGAGCGTAGTGGCGAAGCTGTTGCCCGTGTTGATGTTGCGGATGCTCAGGACCGCCGCGTCGCTGGCGAAGGCGCTGATACCGTCGATGATCGTCTCGTCCTGCGCGCGCAGGGTATGAATCTTGACGTTGAAGTCGACTACATTGCCACCACCGGTACCGTCCGCACCGTCGGCTCCGCCGCCGATCTCAATGTCTCCGTCGCCACCGATGAAGTCCCACGGGTCCGGGGTCAGCTGCGGCGAACGATACCCGCGGCTGAGGCCTGCGGCCTTCGCCTCGAAGGTGTCTGCATCGACAGTCGCAACCGCTGTCGGGGAGGACGAATCCGCGCTGCTCGACGAGAGCAACACCGCGCCCGCTGCTGCGATCGTCGCATTCTTGAATGCGGAGCCGACGAAGTACGATTGGTCGCGAGTGAAGATGTCGGAGCCGTAGCGCCACGCGATGACGTAGCGCGAGCCGGGGACTTCGGGAGTTCCCAGGTCGGAGAGGACGCCCTTGGCCGCGTTCAGCGACGAGCCGCCCGAGAGATCCTGCGTGCGGTCGACGTCGACGTAGATGCACTCACCGTCGGCGAGGTCGGTCAGTCCACTCTCGTCGGTCGTCTGATCTGCGACGACATTGAAGGTCGAGGTCGAGTTCGCGAAGATCCAGACGAGCCCCTTCCAGTGGAGGTGCGAGCCGTCCCATTCGAAGTTCTCACCGGTCGAGACGAACGCGACGCCCGTGCGCGCAAGTCGTTCGTTGGCGTAGGTGGCCGGGCTGTACCAATACTCGCCCCCGCCGACCTCCCACAGGCGCGTCATCACGCCATCCATCCACTCCTTGAAGCTGCTGATGCCCTTGTCGCCACCGGAGAATACGTCACCGGTCGTGTTCTCCTTGCGGCCATAGGGCCATGGGAACGCGTTCTGGATGTTGGGGATCGTGCCGCCCGAACCAAGGCGGAAGAAGTGTGCGCGCGCGTCCTCAACCAGGGTGATACTGCCGCCAGCGTCGCAAGTCACCTTGCAGATCGGGGCGATACCCGGGTTGTTGTCGAAGTCGAGCGTCGAAATGACGATGCGGTAGTCGAGCGTGCGTGCGAGTGGGACGGAGACGGGCGTCTCCTGGAGCGACTGCGTGTCGATGAACTCGACGAGGTCGACCGTGGTGTCGTCCACCTCGCGAACCAAGTCGAGGCCGACGTAGTTGACTTGCGAGGGAGTGAACGAACCGAGCACGCGCGGGTTGGTCGACGTCAACTGCTCGTCCTCGCGATCCGAGGGAGCGTGGAAGACGGAGCCCGACTCGCTCGCCATGAAGTGGATGAGCGAACCGTCAGCGACCTGGACACTCAGGTCTTGCGCGGCAGTGATGCCGGTGGTGAGCACGTAGAACCCACTGACGATCAGCGGTGCGCGGCCGGCCATGATGACGCCAGCCAGGAGATCGAAGTCTCCAGCGACACCTGACTCCACCGCGCGCAAGTGCGGAATGTCAACTCGCTGCTGGCCTAGCCAATTTCCTTGACGACCGACACTCATGGGATACCCACAAGATTGTGGGCGCTTATGGAGGAAACGGAGAGAGTCGAACTCTCGGGGCCATGGCCCGGCGGTTTAGCAAACCGCTACGAAAAACCGACATTCGTGTCGTTTCCGATCGGAGGAAGGTAATGGAGTCGAACCATCGACCGTAGTCGCCCTAGTTTTCGAGGCTAGTTGCCCACCACTGAGCAGTACCTTCCGTGGAGTCGCGTTAGCGACTCGACGACGAAGCGGTACTGGATGAGCGGGTGAACATCGTAGTGTCTCTAAGATTATGTCTAGCGAATCAGCCGACCGGCCGCACCTCGTTGCTCCAGTTCAGGGCGCTGAATGAGATCTGACCCTGCACCACCTGCCGCGCGTCGAACTGCCAATTTTGGCTGTCGACCGAGCAGAACTCCGCCTGGAAGATGACGGAGCCGGAGCTGATATCGATGAGGACTGCGGTGAAGTACTTCTCCCTGGTGAGTTCGTCCACGGGAGCAACCAGACCGGCGCCCTCCGCACCACCGTCTTGAGACATACGGTAGACAGACATCGTACACGAGATCTTGTTGGTCGTCAACCCCAACTCGAACGGAATCACGGAATCGACGCCGCGGATGTCCTTGCGGGGGGTATCCGAGTTGAAGCGAAAGGACGAGACGCGGCCATACATCACCCCGTTGATGTAGAGGACGACCTGGGCCGAGGTCAGGATGGGTGAACGCGCCATGGTGGGAAGATTGCCCCTTATTGGCCCAGGCGTGCGGTCGGAAGCTCCCTGTCGAGCTGGTCGCCACCCCAGACCGACACTTTGTCCGAGAGCTTGTAGCTGTTCGACTGCGGGAAACCCTCGGCGCCGAGGCCACGGTCGCCCGGGTAGATGACGGTCACCAAGATCTGTTTGCCGGCCGCCACGATGGCCGAGATGGTGTCCTGCGCAGCCACGCGCCCTGCGGCGGTACCGGTTGCGTAGAAGTTGCCCACGAGCGCGTCAGCCTCGGGCTGGAACGGCTCGCGGCCCGACAGGAGACGTACGGTCGAGCCTGCGGGGACCGAGTGCGAGAACGGGACGGACGGGTCTAGCGCCAGGTCTTCGTCGCCCTGGCGACCGAGGTACCTGATCGGCCCGACCTGGTCCTTGAAGCCAAAGTTGAAAACGATGAACCCCTCCTCGTCCGGGAAGTCCAGCGCGGGATCAACGCCCGTGAGGTGGACAGACGAGTAGTGGCCACCGAGGTTGAAGTTCTGGTCCGTGGTCGAGAAGGTGGCCGTGATCGCGAGGCCCGTCTTGACGTCGTAGGAGAACGGGCCGGGTACGCCGGCCGGTGCCGCACTCGCGGCTTTCTTCGTGACGCTGGAGCTGGGCGCGTCGGTGTTGTAGTTTCGCCCGTAGGAGTACTCGCGCGTGTACACGACGAACGTGTCCGCGGTGGGCACTTCTTGGACCATGTGGTGCGCGTTGATACCAGCTCCGTTCCAGAGCGTGTCCGAGCCCGGGATGGTCACCGCGTTCTTGTTGTCAGTCGCGACGACGTCGACTCCGCCGATCATGACAAGCACGTCGTCTCCGGCCAAACCACCAGTCGGCGTGAGGTGCGCGTACGGGAGTTGGGCGCGAGAGCGCCTCCACTTCATCGTGGCGACGTCTAGGACGTCGACCGCGAAGAGGCCGGTCGCTCCGCCCACTACGTACACGGCGTTCTCCGACGCGACGTACTCGCAGACGGGGTTCTCACGACCGGACGGCAATGGCGGGATCATAGACCAGAGGCCGGTGTTGGGGTCCCAGATCTCGCAAGTAGCGAGCGTGCCTGGGCTAGCAGTGCGAGTCGGGTTGTAACCCCTGCCTCCAACGACGAGGACCCGTCCGTCAGGCAACTTCACCGCGCCCGCGCGGTAGCGTGAGTAGGTCATGTTGCCGGTCCAGTCCCAGGCGTTGCCGACAGTGTCATACACCTCGCAGCGATTGAGAATGACGTTCGCGTCGATGTTTCCGCCGATGACGAGGACGTTGCCGTCGTCCAGCTCTACCAGCTTGTGGTTCATGCGCGAGTAGTTCATCGACGCGACCGCGCTCCAAGTCATCGCGACCACGTCGAAGCGGGACGCAGTGCTGAGGATCGTGCCGGGGACGGTCCAGCCGCCCGAGATGAGCGCGTCCCCGTCGGACAGCGAGCACTGCCCGTGGGAAGCGCGCGCGACGGGCAGCACTCCGAACTGTTGCGAAACCGCGTCGGGGGGCAGGAACTGGAGCATGTCCCAGCCATCGTCGGCGGTGCCGGTGACGTCGTCTCCGTTCGCGCCGCCAGTGCAGAGGACGCGGCCGTCTACCAACAGGCTCGCTCCGAAAGAGCGATACCCGAAGTGGTTCCCGACGAAACCGTTGACGCCGTTGTTCGACACCTGCGTCCACTTGTAGCCGATCTGTCGTCCGCCGTTCGCGTTGGTGGTGTCGCTGGTCACCTCGAATGCGGTAACATTGTCCTTGGGAGTGAACGCAACGCTGTCCGGGGTGGTGGCGCCGCCCACGATGAGAAGTCGACCTTCCGGCGTGCGAATCGAGCGGCTGAACACGCCCTCGTACGTGCCAGTTTGGCTCGCCGTCGATTGGATGGAGGCGTTGGAGGTGCCTGACTTGTTGTCGTCAGCGCCCGCGAACGCGGCGCTTGCGGTGCCGCTGGCGGTACCGGGCGCGGTACCAGTTGGAAGGAATCCATCGATGATGACCTGGTCGCCGACCGAAAGTCCGTGCGCGGACGGCATCTCAACCGTGACCACTCCATCCCTCAGGCGCGTAATCTGGTCGGCGTCTACCGCCTCCTGACCGTTCAGGTACGCAGCCAAGCCGGGACCGCGGTCGACGATCTCGGTGGTCGCCGGAATGACGACATCCAGGTGGTCGTCATTCTCGCAGACGAT
>Ga0137319_1000264_pt1 | contig 17785 bp, 34 predicted proteins | sample EasRivERMZT333_2_FD_104752 | JGI IMG/M metagenome (GOLD analysis project Ga0137319, IMG submission 104752) | Soil microbial communities from meander-bound floodplain in the East River, Colorado, USA - East River MetaG ERMZT333_2 | ecosystem: Environmental > Terrestrial > Soil > Floodplain ... | reverse complement strand
TGGTCCCGTATGGGGCCACCATGTCTCCGCCGTTTTCAATGCCCCATAGCTGTGCGTATGTCGGGACGACCTCCCCGGTTGCCCCAACACTCTCGGCAAAGTGGGTGGTGGCCGTATTAATGGCGGCCATATTCACATCATTCGTGGCGATGCACACGCGCGGCACCCCGGCTGCTAAGTTGCCAGAGTTGCCTACCGCGGTCGAGAAGGTCCATGCTCCCTCTGAGCCGCTAGCTATGATCGTAAAGGTTCCGGGCACGTTGGCGGTATCGCCACTCCACGTGCCGCTCGCCGTGGCAAAAGTAGCTCCGGCTGCTCCAGGATTAGCAATTACATTATCTGCCACTTAGCACCCCACGCCCAATAAAGTAAGACCCCTGAAACGCACCGTACTAGCACCACCGCCGTCCCAGTCATCGAAGTGAACTATGCTGCCACTGGCCCACAGCGCCGCGGCATCGGCGTCGGACCACACGTAGTCATCGATGTGAACGAAGTGTTCCATCAGACCGTCAAAGTAGTCGCCTGAGGCGTTGAACGAGCCGAGATTGCCGGCCCCTGTGCTTGTTCCGCTCTGCGCCCCAGTGGCCGCTGTTGTGAATGCCGAGCCATCGACGCTAATACCACGCAATTCATTCGTCGGGTCATTGAACCACATGATGAGGTGCTTAGAGCCGGTGCTGCTTCCCGCTGCCAGCGCGGCGGAGACGCCGCCAGAACCGTCCCCGTCGTTGTAATGTCGCCATGCACTGCTCGCCGTCCTGAAGTCAACGACCATGCCCGCGCCGCCGTAAACGGCCAGTAACGTCATGTTCCCGCTATTACTTTCGAGCGTGACGACTGCGCAGCCGGAATACTCCTGGCCGGCGCGGGGAAACACGGGCGGAACCGCCGCAGTGCCGCCGATGAAGCATTCGCTGCTGCTCGCTTCAAAGTCGCGGGCAGTCCCGAAATATCCAGCGCCGCTGCCGACCGTGTTCGTATCGACCATCGTGGCGGCTGTTAGCGCGCAGGCCGTGTCGCCACTCGCCTCATCCAGCGGGAAGAAGTGGCCGGATGCTATCGCGGCGGTTTGGGCGGCTGCCAGGGTCATCCTACTTTACCCTTCCCCCTTTGACCCAAGGGACAGCGACAGCACCAGTCGAGTGTTCACCGCCCCAGCACACGCCATGCTGCGCGAGGTTCTCAGCGTTCGTCAGCCCGGCCACGGGTGCGCCGAACAATCCGGGCCAACTGCCAGTCTGGAGCAGAATGGCGTCTGCCGCGGCCTCGTCGTGGTACGCCTCAAAGTTCTGACCGACGACGCCCTGGAAGTCCTCGATAAGCAGGCGGTTGGATACCACGAGGTTCGGGGCCTCGTCGTAGTTGGGTTCAAGCACTATCACAGCCGCTGTCGGGCCGAGGTAGTCGCTCGTCCAGCCCGTCTTGTCCTGATGCCGAGTGTTGCGGAGTGTAACAATTCGCGGAAGGCGATTACTTCCTCCCCCGCCACTACCTGGAGCCCTCGGCGGGCCAGAGAGGTAGTCCCACCAGCAAAAGAACTCGATGTTTTCATACAGGTGTTCTGCAACGGGCTGACCGCCACCACCGCCGTAGGTCGCGTCTTGAATGCCCATCATCGTCCCGCGGATCAAGGCGTTTTTGACAACCTGCTTTCCCGCGTAGTAGTCGCCGCTCGTGAGCGACACGCTGTTTTGCTTGTCCATCAGCCATCTGCGCCGCAAGTCCCACCAGGTGTCCCAGGTTATATTCGCGGTCGGATAGAGGAAGCAGCCATACCTTGACAAATTCCAGAGCTTTGTATTGCTCACTGTGGAGTAGGCGTCTGGGTCGCTTGTCGCCGAGTTGGAGGCGTTGATGAACCAGAGAGTTATCCCGTTCTCTTGACCATAGGACTCGTTGCCGCTCCACTCTTGGAGAGGCAGGGCCTGCAAGTCTTTATTCACGAACGACGGGCAGCCCAACGCTGTCGGGACAGGATGTGTGCCGCCCAGGTTGAAAATCTTGTAGCCGTATGCCGCAAACCCATAGCCCGGTGTGCTCACACAGTTGGCGGCAACACAGTCCACAACGCTGTTGTTCGGGCCAGCAAACCAGAATCCAGCAGGTTCATCGCCATACAAGCCAGGTGAGCCTATGTTATCCCCCGTGCCCCGGCCGAATAGCGCGAAACAGCCTTCGAGGCGGTTGTAGCTCTCGTTGCCGTGCCACGCGGCGAAGCTCCAGCCAGCGTGGTTGTAGAAAACGCAGTCCTTCCACAACGAATAATGGGTGTCGTGGATTGACGGGCCTTTCCACGGATGGCCGGTCATGCCGCACCAGAACGTGCATCCGTCGATTTCCGCCGCCCATCCGCCGGGCTGCCCGCCAACCGGGCCGTACAGGTGATGCAGTGTCAGGCCGGTACGGTGGTTGCCATAGGTGGCCCCTGCCGATGCCAACTTGGACTGCCCCAGGCTCTTGAACTCGACGTAGCGCAGGGTCAGGTCCGCCCGGTCCTTCACCTCGACGAAGCCGCGGTCATCACTATTTGCCACGGAGCTTTTGATGACGACGTTGCGGGTCAGGTTCACAACGTGCGGGTACACCTCCGCGGGGCCGTTGTCCTCGAACCTCCCGGCGGGATGCGCGTAAGTGAGCGGCGCGTCGAACGTAATCGTTCTGCCGTCTGTCGAGATGGCGGAGATGGTTCTGCGCTCAACATGACCCGGACCATCCCACGGAATCGGGTGTTCCGCATCGGGCGTGGTCTGCCACCACGGGTGGTATAGCTCGTGTTGCCGCGAGTCGGGGAATACAACCTTGTCGCCTACTCGCCAGTTCAGCGGGGCCGAGGGGAGCGTGACGGATGTTGCCGCCGCCTGGGGTTCGGTGTCGAGGCGCATGTAAGGCGTCTTGACCTCGCCGGCAAAATCCATCGTGCCGAAGATAAACGCCCCATTGTCGGGGACTGATTTAATCTCCAGCGTGTGGACGATGCTGCCATTGGCCGGATGAGAAAGCAACGTGCTGCCCGGCAGAGCATTCAGCTTGCGGCAACTGATTGCGACTCCCGCACTCGGCAGCCATTCGAGCGTGCCGCCGTTCTCTACGACAATCTCGTCCACGTCCCAATCGGCATCGGCTACAACGTGGGTGGTTACAGTCACGTCGCTGCCAACAGGCGGAACGCCGCCACCGGCCACGACGTTCGTGGTCACATTGATGTTGAGTGTGGTCATTTATGGCGTGGAGTCAGTCACGGTGATGGTGAAGTTGTAAGAGCCCACGCTGCCGCGGGTCAGAAGTCCAGCAGCAGTCAGTGACCAACCAGAGGGGAGGTTAGGCGACGTGAAGGTGTAGGGCGCAATGCCGCCCGCCGCCGCGCATTGGTACGTGGTGCCCGGCTGCCCATCAGGGATAACACGGGGGTCGGGTCCGGCAGGCGGGGCCGTGACGCTGAGGGGGTTAGAGATGGTGGCGGTAACGGTGAACGTGAGTTGCTGAGGCATTTATATGGTTCCTAGACAGGGGTTAGATGTAGTATACCCCCTAGATGGCCTCTCTTTTAACGATCTCGCCAAAGCGGATTAGGGCCTCGGGAAGGTCGTTGACTACGCAATTGGCGCACTTAATATGTGGCAGCGTGCGTCCACACTCTTGACAGAGGACCTGCTGAGGCGGCAGGGGGCGGTCAGGCTGCTTCTGGCGGTCGTCCTGCGTAGTCATGAGCGGCCTCCATGCCACTCATTCTACCATTAGGATTCTCCAGAATTAGTCGTCGCTCGCTGGCCGCGGCATCGCGTCAGCGAAGATGGTGCTTTCAGGCCGCCCCTGCTCAAGCCACGCTCCAATCCGATCATCCACGCCGAGCTTATATCGCTGGTACGTCATCAGCGTGAAGGCATGCCATGCTACATGAGCAAGGTGAGACAGGCCGCTTTCCTGGTCCTTATTCTCACCAAGCAGCCAAGCTGCTAGGTGCCGCTGTAATGCGGCAACCGACAGGCTCCACTTATACCCCCGGATGTAGTTGTAGTCGGTATACTTCTGGGCTCCGTGTCCATATACGCGGGCAAGCTCCAGCAGGGCCTGCTGCGGGATCAGCTCTAGCCGCTCGGGCTTAGCGCCCTTTTGGCCGCCAGTGCTGCGGTCAGTCTGCCGCACCTCTACGGCAGGCCTGGGCTTCGGTGATGGCGCCCACTCCGCATCTACCAGCCGCCACTGCTCTTCGGCGTGTTTGACAGCCAACCGAGCCTCCACAGCCTCTCGTATGTCTTCGCCCGTTTTGTCATACGTTCTTACTGACATATTGCCTCCACAAGTTCAAGAGCTTTGTCCAGGTTATCAAGACGGAAGCCGGTCGCCTCTTTCACGAAGGCATGCTCCCAGTGGATGTTCCCATCCTCTACCACAACCACCGTGGGGATTCGCTTAGAGTCGGCCCACGCCATCTCGAAAAGCGTGCCAATACTGGCAAACTTTGACCCCAAGAAGTTGATGAGCATAAGGTCGCAGCGGGTCGCGTCCCATCGGTCGCGGGTCATAACCCCGCGGTTGCTGGACAGTACGCTGATTTCCTTGTACACGTCGCAATCCCCTGACAGAGGGGTGGCTGCGGCCACTTTTGCAAGGTATTCCTTCCCTCTCATGGGGGAGATACCTTCAATGCCAGCTGCCCCCAGCTTTTGCTTGGCGTATTGACGCCAATCTGTGCAGTCGCCATAGGTCCAGCCGGTGATCGGCCCGGCCAGGTACACCTTCTTAACCTCCTTGGTTCTCAAGTAATAGAGCCCGGCCACGTCCTCGGCCGCCACGGTCGTGCTCTGAAACAGGGTGGAAGTAACGCCTGCTATCGAATCTGCCATAAACCCCTCTGGCTATTCAGCCTCTCCTTGTTTTTGCGGCTTCCTCTTGAACTTATCCCACGAACCACAATCCTGACACTGAGTTCTAGTGTATTGATTCTCTTTTGTAAAGTAGCTGCCACGAAAGATGATGTGGGAGCTACTGCACACCCGGCAGGTAGGCCTGTCCTTCACCTTTGGAAACAGACGAGGGTGGTTCTTGATATAGGGCAACAGCAGGCTATAGAGCTTGCTGGTTAGGCGCACGTCCTGGATGTTGTATTGGCGCATCCGCCCCCAGGCCTCCCTGTCCCCTGCTAGCACGCTCCTCCACAGCCCGAAGCCCTCGTGCTTCACCTTCTGGCCAATCTTTAGGAAGGGAGCCACAAACTCCAGCTTCCCTGACATGAGGCCCAGCTTCTTGACCGTCTTGTAGAGGTCAATGCTGGCTGTGGGCGGGAGGGCATCGAAGCCCTGCTCCACAAAGGCCCCGCTCAGCATGGGGATATCGAACTTATCCCCATTGAAGGTGACGTAGGCGTCAGCCTGCGACATGAGGCGGTGTATTTGTGCTAGCATCTTCTGAGTGCCAGCCCGCTTCTCGTCGCTGTACATCACCTCCCGACTGCCATACCACTGGGCTCCCCATGAGATGACGCGGGAGGGGCTAATTAAGCGCTCCAGGGGTACGAAGTTGTCACCAAACAACCTCCAGATATATGCCACGCCCGGCGCGGTCTCTATATCCATTACCAAGATTTTCGGCTGCTCCTCTTGCCCTGCGTTCCGTTTAGTCATTGCCTTTGCGTCCGTTGGGTTAGGTAGCGGGCATCATCCTCAAACGTATCGAGCACATCTTCCGCATAAGCAACGGCAATGTCAATAGGAGTAGTGGTAAATTCCTCCCACATGACACACCTCCCGCGCCCACTAATCCCCCTTCGTAAGGATCGCTGACCCATTCGGCTGCATGGTTATCCGCACGCCACGCAAGCGCCATTCGCGCAGAGTCCTGGCCGTGATTCGAATATGCGGATGCCCGATCTCGTTCATCAGGAACCCAGCAATGGCTAAATAAGTCGCCTCTCCCGGCTTCACGTCGGGGTGCTCTTCAGGGAATTCTCCCTGTTCTTGGGCTTCTTTATTTACTGAGTGGGTGGCCATCGGTAGTATAGGTAGACGCACACTAGGCAGATGAAAAGGAACAGGAGCATTTGCGGATCGGTCATGGGTAGTCGTTTTTCGTGGCAATCGCCAGCAGCTTAGCCACCACGACGTTGGTCTCGGTGACTGCCTGCTTCATTTCTTTCAGCGCTTCCGTATTGGATTCTACACTAATTTGGTAGGCCCGATTGAGTGCCGTCTGCGAAGCAAACCATTTAGGCAGCCATTCCCTTAAAGCGCCTAAAGCTCCCACCAAATGTGCCATCAGGGAATAGAAGCCCCAGAGGCAGATGTAAAGAAAAATCGTACCGCCTACCGCGAAGATGCCCAGAACAAATGTCGTGCGAAGGAACTGCTCCAAAGCGGGTAAATCAAGCGGCATGTCCGACTCCTGCAAGAGGCGGGCGCCCCGGCCCTGGGAGGAGGAGGGGCGAAGAAACCAGGGCCGGGGACCGCGTCATCTAGCTCACGCTCTAGCTCTCTCTAGTGTACCTCTTTTTCGGGTATCTGTCAGATTCTGACAGATGAATTTTAGGCGCTAGTCGTAAAAGCTTTTCGGCAAAGGCCTTAAGCTCTTCCTTCGTATAGGCCGGAACAGGGTCGCAGCAGTAAATGTCTCCGTCTTTTATCGACATGTACCACAGGCCCCTTGGCTGGCGTAGCGAATCCACACTGTCCTGTAATACCGAACCCGGCCAAACGGGCCATAGACCGGCTGTCGTGCGTAATAGCCCTGCGCCACAGGGGAAGCTGCCTTGGGTTGATGCGCAGACTGTACCGTATTCACGACGCGGCAGACCCCATTCTCACAAACGACGCCGGGCAGCGGCTTCGCCTCGATGACACTTTGGACAGGAATCGGCTCCCTTGCCTGCGCCAAGTCGCGCTCCAGAGCGGCCACCTTATCCTTCAGGGCATTGACTTCGTCCAGTCGGCAGGTGCAGTTGTCGCATTTACAGACCGATGCAGAGGCTGCGACTGGCTTGGTTTCCGTAACCGTGCCTCCAGCAAGGACCGCCACGAGGGCTAGACCTGCCAGGGCAGCGGTGATTACGATGTTTTGCATGCAAAATCTTTCTCTTAATTGTTATAGAACGGGAGAGAGTCGTAGACGGCTTCCATTGTAGCCACCACTTCCTTTGAGAAGATAGCCCCGAAGATGAGGCCAACGATAAAGTAGGAGGCTGCGTTGTAGATTGCAACCACCGCCCCCAGCCAATTCTCTTTCGGAGGCTTTTCACTGGCTATCAAGGGGGCTGCGTAAGGGTTCATGTAGGTCTCATTTCTGAACCCGCCGGGCGCGCAGGGTCATTAGGGACAGTGACCGCTGCGATGGCAAAGCCGCCACCCCAAAGCGATTCCGAGTCGTAGCGATCTACGTTATAGCTGTCTCGGTAACGGGAGAGGTAGCGATTCTCATTCTTCACAAGCTGCGTATGCGGGATGCTGTGGCCATTGCGACCGTTGACTACACACCACCCTCGCAGGAGCGCAGAGGCGTGAGCCTCTCGATCCGGGATCGTAAACGCCTCCAGCACGCGGAAGTGCCGGGCCGTTTGCTGCCAGCCCTCCGGGAACTGCGACTCTCGCAGCCACCCCTTGGTGGGCCAATGATCCTCCGTGCGTCCGCTGGTTTGGTGGGCCGTGACTTTGAATTTCCTGATCTGCCCTCCCCGCCCGCCGAGCCACTCTGGCCCGTCGTGCTCTGGAATAGCCCCGCGATTCATAAGCTCTCGCAAGGCATCCATAACCACCGACCCACCCCACTGCCGTCCACCCGTGATCCGGGTGTAGAGCGCCAAGGGGGAGAAATAGATGGCGTATTTAATGCTGGCAAGCTGGCGGTTATAGGCGATTTCAAACGACTGAATGGAGGCATGGCAGACGCATTCATGGGAATTCCCTTGGTGCGTGAACCGTGCTGAGTAGTTCAGTGCCGAGCTTTTGTTCTCGTCATGCTGCTTAATGAAGTCGTCCCAGTCGCTGCGCGGGATGCGCAGTTTATCCGGGAAGCGAGTGGCGCCAGCCGAGAACAGGTCGGCTTCGCCGTATCCATCCGGCAACATCCCGTCAAACTCATGCGGAGTATCAATGAGTGACGGGGAGATATAGACATTCAGGCTACTCATGGACTGCCTCCAGAATGCCGGGCTTGCTAGTCGGCATTTTCATTGCCCTAACTCGGCTGCCAGACACAATAATGAGGGCGTCGTCAACCTGCTGTTCGTCCTGCTGTCCGCCCATGATCTCCCGTCCTTGCGTAATAACGGGCTTAAGCCAGTCAGGTATCTGATCCTCTCCAGTCAATTGATCGTCTTCAGTTGGCCGCACGGTCCATCCGGCCGCATCCAACTCCCCAGCAGCGCCGAGCGCGTAGGGGGGCAGGGGGCCATGCTGGCTCTCGTAAAGCATAATGACGATCTTTGAATCGGGAGAGGGGGTTGGCTCAATAGGATTCCATACCGGCAGCTTCCCCCCTGTCAGAAAGAACAGGGCGACCGCAGCCAGCACGAGGTCAAACCAGCGATCCTTCATTGGTTATTCCTCTTTCTGGTAGTAGAAGTGCTGCAGCCCCTTCTTAAGATGCTCGACTCCATCGTCACAGCCAATCGACTGCAGGTAAACAATGCAGTCATCGTAGGCCGTAATGGCATGCTTGCGGTCGGTGGGGGTGGTAGTGGTGGTGGTTGCCACCGCCTTCTTTGCCAGCCCAGTCACCCAGGATACGCCACCGGCCAGCATATCCCAATTACGATAGGCGAGTAACGCCAGGACACCGACTCCCGCCCACTGAGTGAGCGAGAGATTCTGCAACAGAGACAATACCTGGTCCCACATAGCTGTTTAGTCCTCGTCGTGGATGCGTTCGTGAAGCCGGCGGATCAGGCCAGCCAGAACCTGCTTGATCGGGGCATCAATCAGGGAGGGCTCCAGAATGTCGGGGACGAAGGGCACATTGACCGGGGCGACGTACACGTCATAGAGCGTGTGAACCTGACGGATTACTTCCTCTACGCCTACGGAATCAATCAGATCGTCCAGCTGGTCACGGACCAGGTCGATCAGGCCAGCGATTCGAAGCTCTGCCAAGGCCGGCATGCTGTCGAGTTCGTTGCCCATTTCACGGAATTTGGGGTGCATAAAAATACTCTCCTGGAAGGGATGGTGGCTATCTTAAATTCTACCATTCGATCTTTGGTTTCTGGCCCTGCTTCTTCAAGGCACTCAGAACACGTCTATCAATCTCGGCTTTCGCCGATGCAATTATACGGTCACAATGGGCCCTTTGTTCCTTGTTCAGCCGATTTTTCCTTGGCCGCTCCATAATTTCCAGATATTCGTCCGGTATCTGGGGCACCCCCTCAAGGTCCACCTTGACGGTGCGCGCCAGCGGAGATAAGCCAAGGAAGCGACTAGGCATTGACGATAACCTCCCCTGCCTTCAGCTCTAGGGCTTGGCGGATGGTGTCGAGGGTGGCCTCCATATCCTTAATATGCTTGGAGTCGAAGTAAAAGACCCTCCATCCCAGTAGCTGGGCGGCGTTCAGTTTGTCGTAGTCGTTGTGCATCTGAGGGCCACGACTATGGCGACCATAGGCGTAGGTGCCCCCCTGCAATTCGACCGCTAAAGAAAAAGTCGGCCAAGCTGCATCAAATCGCCACTTCCGAGTGGGGTGGAACTTGTGTTCCTCCACCGGCATAGGCAGGTCTGTGGCCTGCAGTGCCGCAATTAGCTTGTCTTGGAGGTGGCTGCGCTTGCTTTTGCGCTTAGGTTTTTTAACGATAGTCTTTTTACCCACGTATCAATCTCGCTCTGTTCGGGGAATCGACGGGAGGTTATCTCCCAGAACCGAGATAGATTGTAGTCGGTGCGACGCCTTGCGAACAAGATGGCAAGGCCAATATGTCTATTATCGGAGCAGCGGTGGAGGGCGTCGTGACAGAGCCTCCCCAGCACTAGGACACAGGCCCGTTCCATAAGGGAAGGCAGCCGGGAGGAACCCCTACTAATCTCATGCACCTCTAGCCTCCCACACTGCCCCCCGCACCACTCGCAATGCCCCACCTCTTTTACCAGGGCCTCGCGCCATTCGCCCGTGACTTCGTAGATACCCCGCCGTTTCTCGCTAATTCTCTTCACTGAATAATCCTTTACTGCTTCCAGTGGAATACGTGGTCCTTGTCGTATTCGCCGTGGCCACGCCGAACGGCCTCGCGCTCCCACCATCTCTCGCTCAGGTCAAGGCCACAGATCATGCCAAGCACGAAACCGAGTGGCGGGAGGAGTATGGCCAACACAAAAGGCAACGACGCGATCATGGCATCTCCTCGTGAAATAACGCCCTTGTTAATGTTTCCTTGGGGGTGGCCGACATTTCCTTGGCCACCCGCTCTAGGTAAGCATACACCCTGCCCCGCCACGCCTGGTTCTCAGGCAGTAAGTGCCAGCAGCGAAAGAACTTAGAGCGATAGCGGCGCATCCGAGCTGCAAGCCGCTGGCGTTTTTTCGTTCCCTTGAACTTGCCCCGCTTCTCCTTGCGGTCGGCCGCAACAATCGTGGCGATTAGGTTTCTGGCGGCCACGTCCAGGTCATCCATCACCTGCTGGTAGGCTGGGTCGCGCATGGTTTATCCCTTGAGCCTTCTGCGGTTTTCCTTGTGCCACTTCTTCCAGCACGCCTTACAGCCGCATCGTGGATAGCGGACACCCTTGTAGTGCTTCGCGTATGGGCATGTAGCAGCCATCACCCCTGCCCTCCTGCCGCTAGGGCGGCGTCGATTACTTTCACTAAGTCCGGGTATCTTTGGCGAAACTCGACACCGCAGCCGATCCACAAGAGCGTTTCTTTGAGCTTCTGCCGGGCCTGCTCGGAGGCGGCAAGCTTGGATTGCATGTTGGAGATGTCCCGTTCAAGGCGTGCGAATGCAGGCGGCAGGCGGCCCATGACCTTGCTTATCTGCTCGTCCACCGCACCCCTGATTCCGTGAAGCTCCATCACAAGCCGGTCTTTGTCGCAGGCACGGTGCGTCACCTCGGCAAGCTGCTGGCGAAGTTGGGCGATGTCGGTTTCGGCCTGGGTGAGCTTGGCACGCACGTCGGGCGTCACTTCGATGTATAGTCGATTGGGCTGCTGAACGTGACCGGCGATTGCCAGTGGGGCGGCCATTAGACCAAACGGCAACTCGGCGGGCGGGGGCTTGTCTGCCACGCTCCGGGCGAAGGCAACGGCGGCTTCGCGGCTGGACCAGTAGAATGCCGTGCTCTGCCAGTTGCCGCGAGAATTTAAGTAGCAGTAATCATCCTCATCGGCGGGGTCTTGTTCTTCCAGAGGTGCCGCCGCCCAAATGTAGAAGCCACCGGACGAGCTATCGACGCTGGCAATCCGACCCTTCACCACGATCTGCTCGCTATCGCTCATTGGTTGGCTCCTGACTCTGGCACAGGGGACACGGCAAGCTATGTAATCGCTCGCGGAACTCACGCCGCATTTCTTCAAAGTCCCAATTGGATCTTGGTCTATGCTCCCAGGGAATTCCGACGTAAATCACGTCATCACTCTCCGCTGCCGCCCTAACGTCGTCGCTCATGGCTGGCTCCTAGGGCGGCGTCGATGAGTTCGTGAAGCCGGCGGTAAGTTGTGAGCGGAATCACTTCGCGGCACTCTCGTAGCACAACCTCCAACACCTGCCTTGCCTGCTCGGCTTCCTTCAACTTGTGCATCTGCTCGTACCGCCAGCGGTCACGCTCCCGCTCGGCTTCCTGCCGGGCCTTCATCTGTTCACTCCACCGACTCCTAATCCAGCACTGATCGCAGCGTGCATAGCTCCCGTCCTTGAGTGTCACGGCGTCCGGGTCATCTGCCGGAACAGGCACCCAGGAGCTTGTCCAGCACACGTCGCACGGGCCGATTCGCTGCTGGAGGACTAAAGCTTGTCTGGCCTGCTCGGAGGCGGCAAGCTGCTGGCGGAGGGCTGTAGCCGCAGACTCCCAATCGCCGTTGAATGAAGCCGCTTCATAAAGGTCCATACCGCTCGGCAACTCGGCGGGCGGGGGGTTGCATTGCTCGCTGAACTTCGCCGCGACGTCACGCAAGCGGGCGGCCTTGTCGCAGTCCTGGGCGCAATGCCCGCGATTGCCGTCGCAGATGTGTCCGCTATCGCTCATTGGTTCGGCTCCCTTAATAGGTCCTGGATTATCTGCGCCGCGACTTGCGGGACGATGGAGTTTCCAAAGGCGCGTATAGAAGCCATTCTTTTGGGAACCCCATCAGCCAGCCGGCCAGCGCCGGTGTGATCCTCCCGCCAAACGCCTCGGGGAGGGGCAGCCCACGACTGCGAGTTATTCTTGGGTGGTCCTTGCGCCCCGGCGACCGGTAGTCTCTGGCCGTCACGGTCGGCAGTAATCCACACTCGCCTGCGCAGATGAGGCGCACCAACAGATGCAGCCGACAGGTTTTGCACGGAAGTGCGGTAGCCAAAGCCCTCCAGGCGTCCAGTGATCTCGGCTTGCCATTTTTGGATGCCCGGCACGTTTTCAAATAGGACCAGACGCGGGCGAAGCGCTTCGACGAGATCGAGCCAGCGATGGGCAAGCCCAGACCGCACTCCTCGCAAGCCTGTTCGCTTTCCGTGAATTGCAGCGGCAATGCTGTTTTCTTGGCAAGGGGGAGAGCCTGTGCAAATCCCGCTGGCTTTAGACAATCCTGAGAGGCGCAGGGCTTCGCACCATCCACCGATTCCGGCAAAGAAGTGCCACTGAGAGAAGCCTTGTAAGTCATTGTTGGTCACGTCCTCAATTGACCTAGTGTCAACCCACCCGCCTGGTATCATCCCGGCAGCTATCAAGTTGTGCAGCCACTGAGCCGTAAACAAATCATTCTCATTGTAGTAGTTGGCCATTATTCATACCCTGCCCCCTCTTGAGTCCTGCCGCTGGCCACGCACCAGATGGCGTAATCGAGCTGCCGAGGAGTCATCCCCAAGGCCTCGGCCTCTCTGATGAAAGCCTCCTCTAGCTCGTAGTATCTCTGTCCCCTGGGGGTGCGTTCCGGTGCGTCGTATCCCTTTGTTCGCAGCCACCGCAGGATATGCACATCCAGACAGGCCAGCTTCTCTCCGGGCCGTGTCCATAAGATGAAGAAGCGACTGGTCTTAGGGCCGATGCCGTGAAACTGCTCAAGTTGTTCGGGAGACACTGTGCGCAGGTCTAATAGCGGGCAGTTGGCTAGGGCGTCCAGGCATCTACTGTTTTTGCCATAGTTGCCAGTATGCGCCTCTTTCAATGCGGCCAGCACTCCCTCTGGGCCGATAGCTCGGAACCACTCGAAGGGCGTCATGCCATCAGGGATCATATCCCAGAGGGCGTAGCATACCTGATCTGCGAAGTCGGCGCTCTTGCCAGCTACGATGACTGCGTAGATGAGCCGCGCCTCCAGCTCATTCACGCTCAAGGGAGTGGAGGGCGGCGTAGATGGCTCGCCAGCGGTCGGTTCGCTTGAGGGCAGTGATGGCTCTGATTGCTCTTTCTGCATGAAGTGCCTCGACGCAGAGGTGTTTAAGGTCTGCCGCCGTGTGGCCAGCATTGAGCCAGTCCACCACGTCGCCCTTCTCGGGTACGTCCAATTCTAGCGTAGCCAGTTCTGCGGTGACAGCCCCCAAGTCAGCCCGCGCCGCCTCCATGTGTGCCCTACCAGGCTTGTCGTTATCCGGCATAAGGACCACGCGCCTACCCCGTAGGGATTGGGCGTATTCTTCGCGCCATTTCCCGGCTCCTCCAGGGGAGCAGGTGGCAACGAACCCCTCATTTACCAGCCGGTCTGCGGACTTCTCTCCCTCAACCAGCAGCACCGTGCGGTCGCTCTCCGCGATAATCTGCGGCAAGCGGTAGAGCACCCGCCGGGTATCCCCTAGGGCCCAGTCAGCGGCACCATTCACCCAGCGCCGGCATCGGAAGTCCTTTGGATCGAATCGCACCACCTCGTAGAGCAGGACTCCTGCTTCGTCGTGGTACTTGTAGCAGCATACTTCCTTAGACATACGCCCCCTTCTTTCTGCCAGAAAATCTTCAGTCCTAGCCCCCATTGCGGCGGCTATCTCACTGAAGGTGCAGCCGGCAAAGCACTTGCAAAGCAAGTCGCCCGTTTCCTCTGACACCCACAGGCTTAGGCTGGGCCTGCGATCCTCATGCGCCGGACAGCGGGCCACCCACCCAGTTTTCCACTGCTTAACGCCGTCTAGCCTCGCTAGGAGGCCCTGGTAATCCGTCATCGTCCAGCACCTCCGAAAGTTCTTTCCACGGGCCTTCGTGCACGCGGCGCAGATAATCCTTGCCGCCATCCACGCTCAGCTGCCCACACTCGCAGCTTTGGAAGTCATGGCGGTGCTTAGACTCGACGATCTTGCCGCACTCTAAGCACTTGGCTCGGTTTCTTTGGATGGACATATGCCCCTCTCCCTCTTGTGAATCCTCTCTAAGTCGAGAAACTCTGGGTGAACGCCGGTTTCCCAGTCAGCCCTTCGCATTGCGGCGCCTACGCGGTGGCCATCCAGCCAGGCCACCTGGATATGCTTCGGCCGCGGTGGCCTACAGAGGGCGCTGAGGCCATTGTAGCCGGCCACCTTGCCCTCTTTGAAGCCAATGATGACTTCGTCGCCCATGTTGGTATACATATTAGAATCTCGGGTATTCTTCTGGCGTAGGTTGAGGAGTTATTGCTTCAGGTACTTCGGGGTCTGGGGCAGGCACTGTCACCCACGCAGTTCCAGTCTCGTTCGCTTGAACGGGCGTTGGATACCAGAAGGCATGGAAGCGGCCTATAGTTTCTTCGACGTCTCTTATCTGTACGCCCTCTTCGGCTGGCGCCGCACGTAATGCAATACCTTCGTCCCTGTCCCAGTCACCCAGGCCTAGCATGTCACCCACGGATGGGACGTGTAAGCCCTGCAGCGCTTCTTCAGCTTCTTGCAAGCTGCGAAACGCCCGCCCCCTGCCGCGGTCTCTGATCCATAGGCCATTAGTGGCAAGATACTGCTGGTCCACGTAGCGGCGCGTGATGAAGAAGTTGCCTCGGGTTTCTCTGATCGTCATGGCGAAGAGATTATTCACGTCATGTAGCTTGCCGACGGCCCGTGCCTCTGCCCCCCTGGCTTCTTCAGCCGCCAGTTTTGCCTCCTCCACCTCCTCTGTGAGTAGGAGGTTCTGGTTTAGTAGGGCCTCTACCTTGCCTTTAAGCGTTTCAATATCATTCATCGGCTGCTCCGTTTGTAAGATGCGGCGGCAGGCTGAAATTTACAGGCGTCATAACTCTGCTTAGGACCGGTCGCTCTGTTCGTGCCGGATACCCTGGGACGGCGGGCGAACCCACCATAGAGGGGTTACGGGTTTGAACAACTGGACAAAGTCGCAAGACCTATCTTGTCGGCGAAGCCGCGCGGATAGGAAGCAGACATTTTTCAGCTCAGACGTATCGGGCTTCATTACCCATTGAGGGGCTCACGCCCCCCGCAACCACCGCATTGTATTTGCCGGCTTCTGGACACGCCAGCCGGCGGGCGCTTGGAAGCAGGGAGGCTGAAGGGAGGTGAGAAAAGCCTTCTACCTGCCGTCCTGTCTTAGTGTGTTACCACCCCTCCACTTTTAGTTTGGCAAGCTCTTCGTCGGTGGGCTCGTGATACCAGTCTATGGCATGCCATTGGGGATGCGCGTCACGCATACTCCGTATCTCCCGCTTACATTTTAATAGCATGGTGCGAGAGACTAAATACCCTACTGGCCCCAGAGCTGCTCCAATCATCCCTGCGCGGTGCGCCCTCTCTAGATTCAAATACCAGTTGCGCTTGTCAATCTGCTGCCAGAAGGCAAATTCGTAGCCATAAGCCCAATAGCCATAGTAAATATGCAGAGCGGTGTAGGCCAGGGTCGCCAACTGCATGTCGCTATCAGATATCATTTTCTTTAGCCTCCCTAAACCCCACCGCCAACCCTCGCTTGTCGAAGCAGTCCCCCACCCGCCGCCGCCAATTCAGGTCACTTGCGGGCCACACCCCTGGCCACGCCCCGTCAGGAAAGTCGCCCACCCTGCGCTGGTACATCTGGGCGCACTGACCAAAGGTCATGCCTGCGTGCAGGCCGGCGAACAGGCAGGACTGCCACTTCCCCATCTTGATTTCTCGCTCTGTCTTTTCCCGCTTCCGCTTGTCGTGGAGAGGCACCTCCACCAGCCGGCCATCCCCCATGCGGATGCGTCGAATAGGTTCTCCACACTCATAGCCACAGCGCGGGCAGGTCTTTCCACTAGATCGCACCTCCCCACACCCAGGACACATGAAGGGCTGGGGATCACCCCGCTCTTTGCGCCCTTGTTCGATAAGCTGCTGTGTGGAAGTTTGTTCGTCAGAGGGCCACTGAGGGTCCTCGTCGGGGTGGGGAAACTTCCAGTAGTTCCCCGCAAAGTCAAGCAGGATGGCGTCCTTCTGATCCCCATGAGCCCTCTTGATGCGGCCCACCTTCTGCCAGTAAGACCGCAGCTGGTTATTGGGCTGGAGGTCCAGGCCCAGGGATAATTCCGGCAGGTCAAAACCTTCGCGCAGTACGTCGCAGCTGATAAGAAGCTTCGTCCGCCCGGCCACCACATCGTCGAATGCCTGATTGCGGTCAGGGTGCTTGGTTTTGGCGTGAATAAGTTTGGCACTGCCCGACCCCAAAAGGAAATTGAATTGGTCTTCCAGGTCCTTCCCATACGGAATACCTGGGACAAACGCCACACCTGCCCTGTCTTTCCACTTCACCCATTCCTTGAACACATCTGCGAATACCGTACACTCTTTCACCTTCCGCCCAAGTGCCGCTTGGTTGTATTCCCCGTTCTGGATGCTCACCCCCTCAATGCCTGGCTCGCTGGGGGCAATCACCCTCGTTGGCAGGAGTAATCCGTCCTTGATTAACTCGCTGTTGAGGCACCCCTCCACCATACATTCATAAGGGGGGAGTAATCGGCATCCCTCTGGCCCCACCGGTGTAGCCGTAAGGCCCACCACGGTAGGATTGTTTTCATACATGGCAACCAACGCCATATAGGCTGCCACCTGCTGATGGGCCTCGTCGATGATAACAAGGTTTGCAGGTGGGAGCCTATCGGGCGTGGGGATTCCAAGGCGGTCATGCGTGTAGCGGGATTGCAGCGTTTGGAGGCTGGCGATTTGGATTGGCGCCTCCCCTGAATCCTCTCCAGCCATAATGATGCTGTATTCAACGCCGTAATCCTCCGCTCCCTCGAACATCTGCTGCACGAGCAGGCGGCGGTTCGTTACGAACAACACACGCCTGCCGTGCTTCAGAGCCTCTTGGCATAGCCAAAGAGCGCAATACCTTTTGCCAGCCCCAGTCGGCATCACGAACAGGATTTTCTTGTATCCTGCTCGCATTGCTTCGTAGAGCTTGTGTATTGCCCATTGCTGCCTAATTCTCAGTTCGAGCTTCATGCCCTACTCGTATTCGTACCAGGACTCATACCAGGCGTCTTCAGCCTGACCAAACCGCGAAGCAGCAAAGCACCACTGGTCGAGTGCATTGTCAAGCAGGACCGACGCCCCCTCGAAACTGGCGTTAGCACAGCAGAACTTCTCATATGCCAGCGTCCAGTTCTCGGCGGTTAGTGCGGCGTTCCCTGCGGACATATAGCCCTCGCCATCCGTGATATTAGCCCCGCCCCCCACATAGTGGTTTTCCGCCGTGGTCACATTCCCCAGGGCGGTGTTGTAAAGGCTAACGGCGTAGTCGTAGCTCGTAGAGTCGTG
>Ga0137319_1000261_pt1 | contig 17889 bp, 29 predicted proteins | sample EasRivERMZT333_2_FD_104752 | JGI IMG/M metagenome (GOLD analysis project Ga0137319, IMG submission 104752) | Soil microbial communities from meander-bound floodplain in the East River, Colorado, USA - East River MetaG ERMZT333_2 | ecosystem: Environmental > Terrestrial > Soil > Floodplain ... | reverse complement strand
GATGGAGCAGCCTCTTTCAATTTCTGTGGATCGACATTTCCATGATAGATAAGTCTTTCAATGAAGACTTTACGACACTTTTCTGAACATATGTATAACTTCATACATCGCGTTCCATCTATTTTCTTGAGATGATCAGATGGCGATTCACAAATCCAACATTTAAGCGAATCTACTGTTATAGATCCTTGTACAGTACTCATTTTATATCCCCCTCACATACCAATTTCGTTTCACTTCATAACGCTCAATTTCCTTTTCATCCACTTTATCTACGATCCATAAGCCTGGAACTTTCTTCAGCTCAATAATCGCTCCCACCATTTCCGGTGTGACTACATTAAGAAAAGCTACAAGTACTTCACCAGTTCTTGTAAGACTCGATTCTCCTTTCTCCTGAATTACTTTTGCCAATTCACATTGTCTCATGTGTTTTCTCCAATTTATGTTCTTGTTCTAATGTTTTAAGTCTTTGCATGGAGAGTGACGAAGGTTTGCTATGTCCTCTTTCCCATCTATTGACTGTCTGAAAAGAAACTCCAATAAGGTGAGCTAAGGCCTCTTGAGATAATCCTAAGCGCTTTCTTAGGGCTTTGATTTCATTCATTTCTTTTTCGCTAATTTCCAAAATATTTTCCATCTCTTTAACAAATATAGACGAAGGTTTAAAGCTATTTCTTTCCCAAGAACCAAGTGATGATGTACTTACCCCAACAAGCTCAGCGAATGCTTCTTGAGATAGTCCTAAACGCTTTCTTAGGGATTTGATTTTAGTGGGAGTCATTCGTTTTCCTGATATACGTTATGGTATAACATGAAACTAAATTATTGGACAAGTGAATCTTTCTAAAATAGAGACTTCCGGCTAGAAACTGCCTTCTTATGCTTGGCTAAAGCCTCTTCTCTATTTCCTACATTTCCTGCTTTATCTATGTTCAAAGCAAGAATACGAAAACTATCTGAGCAATGAGAAGCAAAGTTATGAAGAGGTTTTGAACTCCAGCATCCTTGATTATCGTTCCATTGCTTCCGATAGGAATCTAAATACTTAATGCCAGTTGCACACTTCTCTTCATCGAAATAGCATCTGTGGAGTATGTTTCGAACTGAATCTATTCCTTCTTGAATTCCAAGATTTAACGATTGAATAAAACGAATACCAAGAGAACGAGCTATTTCAGTTCTTGTCAAACCACTTCCAAATTCATGTTGAGAGGCATCGTGAGGAACAAAGTGGTTTTCGTAAGTATAGCCCTTTGCTTTCAGCCAAGATATGTAAAACGGTAGAGCTTCACCTGAATTCTCGTAATACTCCAAGAGATTAATGCGTTGACCATCAAGTTGAAATAACCATATCGCCGTTGAATCTGCATATCCTAAATCCCATGCTGTATGCACAGTTTTTGTAGGATTGTGAAAGACTTTTGTGATGCGTCCATCTTTTCTTGCTTTCGTCAAATGATTAGAGTAATAATTGCCATCTAAGGATGTTTCCCAAGACTCTTCCGGAATACTTGGATACTCCCGCTTCATGTCTTCTTTTTGACTTTCTAACTTTTTGACATACCACGCACGTTGCCCTAAGGATAGTTTGCGATATGTTTTTGCTTCGATTGTATGAAAATAGTTATCCATCTCTGGAGTGATGAGAACATTTTTAGGCTCTAGAATATATGAAGGATCTGTGTCCCAAGAGTAAAAGTGGAAGCGAAAATCTAATTTCGTAAGTGGTTTTCCACTCCCTTGCATATCTTGCGCAGTTTTACAAATGTCGAAAAAGTACCCGTCACGACCTTCTGCTGTACTTTCGATAAATACATATTGACCTGCTGCAATTGTATTAAGTGATCCTGTAATGATCTCTCGAGCCTTTTCGGGATATTTTGCCGACAGTTTTGCCATCTCACTGACATGGAGATATTGTAAAGTCTGTCCACGCATAGATGTTCCTACACGTATGCTAGAACCATTTGAGAAGGAAAGCTCTCGCGCACTATCAAGATTTGCAGGAAGTATCTTCTTCAAAGCATCGGGTAGATTATCGTATGCAAACTTAACGCGACGAAAAAAGATCTCCGAATCTTCTCTTGTGTGGCAAATGATCCCTGCGCTGCAATTGCTATTGAAGAGGCAACGATCAAGAAATAGAAGTCCAATAAATGTGCTGATACCTAGCTGACGAGCCTTTAAAACGATATTACAATACCACATATCGTTGTAGAGTCGTTTTTGTGCCCAATTCAACTTGAAGATGACTTTACAACCTTCTTTATCGATGATGTTGTATAAGTGATTGATGCGCCAAAAAGGATCTGATAAGGTATCTTGAGCTATCTTAATGTCAGTTTTGTTCATTCTCAAAATTGTTATAGACATCTCCACCATCAGCAATCTCAAGCATGAAGTGAAGTTGATCTTTTATATCCTCAATTCCATAAACCCAATTGCGAATTAATTCATCCTTTTCGTCTTCTTGCATATCTGAAAACCATGTTGGGTAATCCTTAGGCCTGCTTGGCAATAGATCTTTTTCGAATAAAGTATGATCCAATAAGACGCGCAATAGGATCGATAATCTTCCTAAATCTTCAATCCTCTGTCTCATTTGCGAGCTCCTTACTTGTACCATCGATATTTTTTAGAATGAAAGAAAGAGGGTTTTCAGCATCGCCAGAGAGCTTTGTTTCGGTACGCTCACTCCAACCACAGATATTTCCCATGACAAATTTAGTGAAGCCCGCATTGAATTCATCTAGCAAGCCACCTTCAGCTAATTTTGTCTCCTGCCATTGACGTACTTTATTCATGACTTCCGCAAACTTACTGCTGACAGCAGCGAATTCTGGAAATCTTTGAGGAGAGTATCCCCTATCTAAAGCGAAACGTTTGAAATAGATATTTTCTGGTTGTTCTATCCATTTTTCAAAAGCCTCCGCTTCTGCTTCGATAAATTCTGTAGTATATTCTTTTGGTCTTCCACCTTCGCAATTAACATTGTATGGAAGATGTCCTATAGGTGGAGCAGGTTTTTTAGGTACTTTCATTTATGCTCCTGATGTTTTAAAAGTTATTCTATGTTTCTTGCATAATATATAAGGAGATTTAAAGAGAAAAGTGATATTTTCAAGTTGGGAAAGGAGGTGTATACTATTTCTGCACCATTTTCTGTTAACCTAAGTCAAAAGACTCAGGTAGAAGTAAATGAGTCATGCCACTGCTGCATACCATTTAGAAAAAGAAAGGACAACAACGTTGTCATTTTAACGGATGAAGTTTATTACCGAACCACGATTCAAGTGGAGAGGTATAATCCAAAGAAACTTCAAGTTCCAAAGCCATCAGCGCCAAACGGCACTGAATCTGGCATTAAGAAGTGAATCTTAACAGCATAGTGCTTTGAGATAACCTGATTATAGGCCACTTCGATGCGCTCATCGCTATCGGCGCGTCCTGGCCTATAATCATTAGTAATGACTTCGCAGCATGCATCGAGTAAATATTTTACTGAGATTGGCAAATTATCATGTTTATCTAGCTTTCTAGGAGCGTATCGTGTTATATTGATATGGCACGGCACCTTTAATAGGGGGCTTTTTGGTCTAAGGAGCATATATATGAGAGCTTTTTGCTTCTTATGACGTTTGTGTTTGACTCGCCAGTGGTCAGTACAATTAGCTTCGCTGACGGTGCGGATGGGGATGGTTATTTCGACCCAATTGAGGCCAGAAGTGCAAGAAAGTTTAAAAGGTTCATCAACTTTAATATTCATTATACACTTTTACGAAAACTCACCAGAAGCTCCAGGATCGCGTATTTCATGTTTTACGTACGATTCTGCCTTTTTCATTCGTTGCGATCAAGGATAGCTGTTTCTGTGCGAAATTAGGCCATCCTTGATCATTGATTGAATCTTAAAACGGCATTTGATCACCGTTTTCATCTTTTTTGGTAAAAACTGATTTTGATTCCCAGGATCTCTTTTCAAGGAATTCCTTTATATCTTTCTCCAAAAAGTTACTGTCTTGAATAAAAGCTTGATAAAATTCTTTCTTACCATTCTTCGAAACACCGAAGCCTGCGACGTTCCAGAACATGCCACCGTTGCCGGCTTTTTTCCGGATGTAGGCGACGCGGTATTTGCCTTCCAGGCATAGGTATACGAGTTCTTTTATATATTCATCTTCTTGAAAATGTTCATGGCTTACGAATTCAAATTTGTTCATTTTGTCTCCTGTTTTGTTCATTTTATTTTTCTTGCACGCCAAAAATCTAAAACTTTTTCTTCATATTTTTTGGTTAATATATCCTTAAATGATTTAGGATCAAGATTATACTGATAATCATTGCCTGTATCTTTATCTACGCAATAAGTCTTATTTATTTTTAGACTAGATATTTTGTTTTCACTCTTAAAAAGAATAGCAAAATCGCGATTTATTACTTTGAATTTTTCCTTTTCAACATAATTTCTCTCTAGAGCTCGTTCAATCCACCCTCCAGGATTTGGAATTGGAGTTTTAGACTCTTTCATGAGTAAAATAGTTTCTTGCAGTTTTTGCACGCCAAATTCGCCAACCCATCGGCGAATTGTTTTTTCAGTAATTCCATCTGAAGCCAAATAAATCTGAAAGCCTTTAACAGATTCTTCCCCTTCATCGCCTAGCGATGAGGAACAACTGTTCGGAGACTTTTCTTTGCTTGTTTCTTTTGAACAAGATTCTGTCTTGTTCTTTAAGTATGGCACCTTTAGTGGCACCTTTTTTCTGAATTTGTCTCGTAAAAAGGTGGCACCTTTAGTGGCACCTTTTTCGTTTAAGTGGCACCTTTTTTCTGAATTTGTCTCGTAAAAAGGTGGCACCTTTTTTCTGAAGACTTCCATTTTCCACTTGTAGTATGTCTGTACGTAGGGAATTGAATTAGATGTAGATTCTAAAATTATTCCATCGGGTCCGAAATTAATAAACACAAGAAGTTTTTCGATAATTCTTCGAGTGAGATTTAGTTCTTCAGCTGCTTCTCTTTCACTAAATTTAAATTCAAATGGCTGCATTTCTTGATGAGGTATTGCCCAACAATTTTCAAAAGACCACCAAAGAAAATTACGGAGATTAGAATTTCTTTTTTTATTCGATGAACCTAAAAAATATTTTTGCTTAAAGTAGCGTTGAGCATCGAAGAAGGAAAAAACAGGTTCAGACATGACACCTCACAAAAGGGTTGATTTTATTTGTGAGGTGAGATACCATTGGAGGTACTTTAGATCTCTGTGGTATCTCACCGCACTAACGCCTTGAATTAAATTCGGGGCGTTTTTTTTTGTCAACTTATCTTTTACTGCACCAGCAATAAACCTTTCTATTCTGATCATATTTCCCCGTGTAAGTATTCGGCCTGATGATGACGTAATGACTATAAATATCGGTGGTGATAAGGAGTTGTTTGTATTCTAAGAAGGTAATGATCGAACGGATATGCTTGTCGCTATGATATTCATGGTAGAGGCTCGTATTGAGCTCTAGCGTGTTCTTACACACTTCCGCCATTAGATCGAGGCAAATGAAGCCGTAATTGTTTATTCTGTCTGAGCAGTCATCACAAATAGGCGTTTGATAGTGTCTCAGCATCTATCCTGCTATATTAGGAAACAATATTCCCTTGATAATGCAGTGACATCTATATTTGCAATATTTTATAGATCTTTGCCGGAAGATTCTGAAGATGAATGACTTGCATTTTTAATTTTAGAAGGAATCCAATCGTATAATGTGACGCGACCATCTGTTTCTACTTCGATTGCATAGGCAACGCGTAAAGATATGCTTCCCTTTCCTTGAATCAATCGCCCTAAATTTCCTGGAGTAGTTCCTACTTTTTTTGCAAAATGATTTTGTCTAATGCCTTTTTGCTTCAGATATTTTTCTAGTTTTGTCATAGAGGATTCCCCGTTTATTTTTATAAAAGATCACTTTGTGTTGACATAAATAACACTCGAGTGATATATTCATGATTATAGACGGGATGAACCGTTTATGTCAAGTGTGAGGATATCGTGAACACAAAAGAAGCGATAAAGAATCTAGAAATGATGAGTCTAGAATTAGGAAAAGAGGCGAATAAGCCAAGAAATTACAACACAGAATTCTCCTATTATTTGGAGATGATGAGTTTTGAAATGCATAAAATGGCCAATGAATTGCGTGAACTTTCGCTAAAAATATAGCATAAGGAGATTGGGTATGTCAGCATGGAAAGAGTTTAGTTATTCAGAACTGATGTCAATACAAGGCATCGAATTAGACGAAGTTGACGCAGATTCGTGTCAAGACGAAGTTGACGCAGATTCGTGTCAGGTTCGAATCAATGTATGTGAATATGATGAATGTGGATGTTATGGTGGATGTAACAGATGTTTAATTGGATAAAAAAGGGAAAGGTATGACCCTTTCCCTAGTCTAAATAAAGATGCTAGGGTGATCTGCAGGATTCCCCAGCTGAATGAAGACAAACCCTATAGGGTTATAAACGAATAAACTGAAAACTTACAAGAAAAAAGGAAAAAACTATGAAAACCTCAGAAAATATAAATGAAATAGCCAAAGCAATGGCTTTAGCTCAAAAGGAAATTAAACCAGCTGCAAAAGATGGAGTAAATCCACACTTTAAGAGCAGTTTCTCAACATTATCTTCAATATGGGAAGCCATTAGACAGCCATTAACTGAGAACTGGTTGACAGTCTGGCAAGATGTCATAACAGGAGAAAAAAGTGTTTCGGTGACAACTAGAATTTTACATGTTTCTGGACAATGGGTTGAATTTGGTCCTCTATCAATGCCATTGGCAAAGTTTGACCCACAATCGATTGGTAGTGCTACTTCTTATGCAAAAAGATATGCCTTATGCGCTGCAATTGGTGTTGTATCTGATGAAGATGGCGATGATGATGGAGAAATATCCATGGCAAGACCAAGTGGTGTTCCTGTTTCGAAAATATCATCAAATCAAATAGCCATATTGCTATCCATGGAAGCTATACTTCCTAAAGAAGCAAAAGAAAAACTTAAGAAATGGTTAAAGAATTCTTATGGGGTAGAAAAATTTGAAGATGTGACCTCTGATTCCTATAAGAAAGTGCATTTAGCCTATGACAATGCTATAAAATTTATTGAGCAAAGTAAATTAGAGGTTGCCCATGTATAAAATGACTGAAGAAGAAATGATTGATATCCTTAGGGATAACATTTTAGAAGAAATTGACCATCACTTAAATCGAGCTGTTAGGCTATTTGATGATCTTAAAGAAATAGATCCTAAATCAGTTCCTAAAGATATATCAACAGCTTATGGAAATGTACAAGTATTCATGGAATATGTGGAGAAAAATTATGAAAAAAATTAGCTGCTTTCAGGGATCACCTGAATGGCTGGCATGGAGAAAAGGACTTCTTACAGCAACAGATGCTGCTATCCTTTCAGGAGTTTCTCCCTATGTCACTCCATACGAAGGATGGCAAAGAAAGATTGGACAGATTCCTGAACAAATAGCGAATTCTGCCATGCTACGAGGTCAACGAGATGAACCCATAGCACGAGATATGTTCATTGAGCAGTATGGTATTGCTATGACTCCTTGCTGCATTGAGAGCGAAGTTTACCCCTTTCTAGGGGCTTCTTTGGATGGTATCAGTGATTGCGGGAAATATCTGCTTGAGATTAAATCCACGGCTCCAGTAGATGAGATTCCGATCTATCACATGTATCAAATGCAGCATCAACTACTATGTACAGATAACACGGCAAAAATATGCTTTTATGTAACCATATGGAACAACCAGATCTATGTGAAAGAAGTTTATCCCGATATAATTTGGGTTCAAGATTATTTAAATGAAGCAAAGAAATTCTGGGAATGTGTAGTTTTCTTTGAACCTCCTGAAATTTCCTCTAAAGATTATAAAGACATGAATGGAAGAGACGATTGGAATTTCTATGCAGATGAGTATCGTAAGATTTCAGAAGAAATAAAAAAATTAGAAGAAGTAAAGGATAAACACAAAAAAGAGTTGATAAAACTATGTGGAGAAGATAATGGATATGGCCATGGGGTTAAGGTATTGAAAAAGATCACAAAAGGACGCATTGACTTTGAAAATATTCCAGAGTTATCACAGATAGATTTGGAAAAGTATAGAAAAGAATCCATATCTTCGTGGACAATCATGATGGACAAGAAATCATGAAAATTGGAGATATGATGAAAAGTATATTTACGATATTAATGCTCTTAAGTATTCTGCTCTTAATCACTAGCTGCTCGTACATCAACTCAAAACTGGGATGGGCAGATGATCATATAGGAGAAGAGCTTGTTGAAAGTGCAATTGAAGGAAAGACTGGTTTAGATGTTGATCTTACACCTACCACTAAGGAATAGGTAATGGAAGACGAAAAACCAAACGTCGTAGGTGTAAGTTTAATCATTATGTTTACAGTTATAGTTCTTTTTGCCTTGTTTTTCACTTGCTACGCGTAGATAATGATTTTAGAATAACCAGGAGAAGCATCATGGATCCCGCACGTTCTATCGAACCACGAAGACATTCAGAGAATTTTTTTTCAGATCTACAGCAATCAGCATCATCTAGGCGTCTTGAGAAATTAAAAAAAATTACACTTTTTGCATTGAGCCTTTTTGCAATCATAGCCATTCCAGCAACTGCTGGTTATGGTGTTGCATATTTATTACAGTATCGTTTCAAACAACGTGTGATGTGTGCTGCAATATCGGTTGCAGCAGGATTGATCATGAGTGTTGCATATAAATACTTCAAAAAATCAAGAATACAAGAGCCAGAAGAAGAAGAAACTGTTGTCGTGAAAAAGAGTTGGTTAAGTAGATTTACATCTAAACATGTAGAGAAAAATCCTCCTGAAAAAGCATGATTGAATCTGTCAGACATTCAGATAGCTCTATCTCTAATATAAGCCAATCAAGTTCATCTAATGCATTTCTGAAAATAGGAAAAATTGTCACTCTTGCTTTAGGTATTCTTATCATCATGGCTATTCCTGGCATCATGGCATATGCCATCTCAGCTCATGTTGTAGGGGTTTCTTTCAAAACATGTGTGATTGTAGGTAGTGTGACAAGTGCCTTATGGACGATCCTTATCTTGGCACTTAAACATTACGATAAGTCAAGACCTGTATCAAATTCAGTAAATAGTGATGAGGTATTGCCGGAAGTTATTCATCAATCAAATCCTGTTCTATTAGATAAAGCAGGCGAAAAGACCCCTCTTGATCCTACAGATCATACCACACATTTAAAAGTAGATATTTCAGATTCTTATGAAAAGACCTCTACAGAGCCTCTAGTAGTTTATAATGCAGAAGAAGAGTCATTAGAATCTGCTGAAACCAATCCAGAACCCGTTACGAAAGATGATTTAGACGTCCCTCCATTGATCCATCATAGTAATGGGAAAAAAGTCACATGGAGTAAATTGAAGAGATATCAGATTAGACGCAGTCCAGCGCATGAAAGTAATTTAACAGCGAATAATTTTCCACCTACTGTGCATGAATGTGACACTGAAGATGAAATGGATTCTGATAATGAATGTCCTGTAGCACCTTCTCCTTGTTATCGAACTATTTATAGGCCTCAATATCAAGAAGTGGAAGAAGCCCATCCCGATTCTGGACCATTATCAACGATAAGTCCAAAGAGAGTATTCTGGTCCACTTCAAGTATTAGAAATCCTGAGCCAAATTCAGATGACGAATTAGCCGACTCTAACATCTCTTGATTTTCTATCTTTATATTCTGGTTGAGAAAAAACTAATTCCGCATAAGCATCAGGATCAGTCGGAAGAGATGGTATTCCCTTTTTCCTAAATTCTTCATCCCATTGTTCCTTTAATCTTTTGAAACATTGCTCATATTTATGCATCAAAATGTATTGAAGACGTCTTTTCATATCCTCATCAAAAAGATCTGCGTGAATATCATTTTTTATCACTTTTTTCTGAGTTTCTGAAAGAGTGAATAACTCTTGATCATTAACCGATATTTTCATTTTTTTTCTCCTAAAACTCTAATTGACATGAAATACTACTTTCATTAACAGTAATTGTTTTTGTACCACCAGTTACAGTAACCGTAAAAGTCATTGTATCTCCGGAATCCATATCTCCTAAAATTGATCCACCTCTACTTAATGCATTATTTCCAGGATCCTTCGTAGCTGCTGGATTTTCTCGATTACATTCATAAGATCTATTAGAAGTAACAATTGCATTGGTTAAAATAGTTTGAGCTCCTATAACTGTGAGTAGGTTAAAAAAGGCAAAGCGATATCGACCTGTGAGAGGAGCTGTAAATACACCTGTACCAGTGTTGTAATCTGCATTCTGATCAAAGATTTCACTGTCTCCAATGATAGTAACCACTGTTCCATCACCTGTAGCATTTGCGGAGCCTCCTGTTTTAATAGCTAAATAGGCAGGCTGTAAAGTGCTTCTTGTATGTCCATATCGTGCTACAAGTGGTGTTTGTGTTGTTGTATTTACAGTAGAGGAGGTAGAACCAAAATTTATATCATTATATTCAATAGTACCTGCACCCGTAATCGCATTAGTATTCGTAGAGGAAATATTTACTCCATCGCAAATTAATGATGATCCAATAGACATAGTGGATGCAGTTCCAGCAGTAGCTGTCGATCCTCTCATTATATTTGTTCCAGAACCTCCAATTGTCAAAGAAGTCGTATTAATAGAACTTGTATTATGATGACATTGTCTATTTTGAAGAAGATTTGTGCCCGATGTTGTGATAGCCAATTTGAAATAGCAAAAGAACAAATTAAGTTCTCCAGCACTAGCTGTCGATGCTGTGAGAGATGCTCCACTATTTGAAAAATTGCAAAATTGTATATTCATCATACCAGCAGAAGAATGAGCAAATAGACCGATTCCTGTGGTACCTAAATCTCCTGCACTATCACTTATATTTATTGCAGAACTTGCTGAGGATGATGAATATGTGATGCCTGTGTTATTCGTGCAATTTAGATAGCAATTCTCAAGATTCACGATTGATGCTGCAGATCCTGTCACAGCCAATAAAGCTGCTGAATTTGTCTGAAGCTGAATTCCTGAAATCGTTACTGATCCGGCAGTTGTCAATGTACATGTACCAGAAATGATCACATGGCCTGTTGCATTCTTTGAAGAATCACAGCCAAATGCAGTTAAGTTCACTCCAGCTTTTAGAGTTAAATTCTCAGTGTAAGTTCCTGGACGGATAAAAATAGTTTGACTAGATGATGCAGCTGTCAATGCTGATGCAATAGTGGTGTAATTGGCTCCCTCTGCAATCGTTGGAGCAACAATTAATTGAGCTACTCCGTATCTGTTGTCGCTGCCGTTTACTGTCATTTATGCCTCAACTAATAATATTAAAACCATTCAACGACTATAATTTGACCATTAGCTCCGTTTCCTCCTGCTCCGCTATTAGCAACTGCGTCGATGCCTCCACCACCTCCACCACCTCCACCACCTGGAACGGCACCATTTCCACCATTTCCACCAGCAGTGGCGCCCCCAGCTCCGACAGAATAACCTCCGCCTCCGCCTCCGCCGAAACCACCCAAAGCAATACCTCCCGAGGTGGGTGTGACTCCATTAGATCCATTGATTCCGGTAGACTCTAATCCTCCAGCAGTTCCAGTAATAATTACTGTGCTATTTATTCCATCCACTGAAGAAGCGGCGCCCCCTGCTCTTTCTGTGACAGAATCTGCACCACCTCCACCACCTCCACCAGCAGCTACAAAATATGGCACGTTTTTTCCAATGTTAGCAGCAACGTTACCTGCTATAACTCTTCCTTGACCACCACTTGTAGCGCCAATGCCAAAATTGGCTATTGTAGTATAGGTTGTATTTCCATCAGTACTACCACCACTTCCACCGCTTACTGATGCTGTTGTTCCGCCAAGTCCATTTTGACCAGCAGTTGTAGAAGTAACTAAAACACCAAAAGAAGTAGTTCCACCATCCGTTCCCGGATTTCCATTGGTGGCGTTTGTGGTTTGTGCTGCTCCTCCAGTTCCACCAGCTCCTATAGTAAAACTTTCTGTATTACCAAAATAAGAAGTAGGACCAAAGAAATAAAGACCACCCCCTGGACCTCCGCCACTTCCACCACCAGCAGCAGCACTAGTTCCTTTACGACCAGAACCTCCTCCTGCTCCTGCACCCCATAACCAAATTTCTACCATTTGAGTTCTAGAATTTTTTGTCCAGGTACCTGGGCTATCAGCAAGATTGTATGTAGTCACTTTGACAGAATTATTTATTGAATTGTTTGTAGCCATTAATTAAAACTTTATTTTATGTAAGTGTCCAATTACCTATAGATGAAACAGCTTGCCAGGAAAGAGCCGTTGCATTAAACCGCAGTGAAATTGAATCACCAATTGCCGTGGAAACACAAGTTCCTCCAGAAGCAGTTACTACATTTCCAAGACGTATCGTTTGACCTGTATTAGCTGTTATCGTCAAAATATTAGCTGATGTACAAGCAAAAATAACTAGATCTCCGTCTACAAGACCCGCTGTAGCAGGCAATGTTCTTGTTGCTGTGGCTGTAACAAATTCACCTGTGTTTAGACTAGATGTAGCACTTCCACCTACTTGAGAAAATGGTGGACTACTAATAGTTAGAGTACTTACCGATCCTGAAGTTTTGCTTCCAGATCTTCCTAATATATTCCAATTTCCTAGAGTTGGAGATAAAGCACCTCCAGAATCTCCTGTGATCGTTTCACCAACACCAGCTGAATTTATTGAAACAAAACCAGTTCCATCAACGGTAAATCGAGCTGAGTCAAAGTGAGATACTCCGTTTAAGGCAACCGTTGATCCTACTACAGCTGTTGATCTTTGGATTTCCATTCTAAAAGAATTGGCGGCAATGGAGTTAGATCTAATGACATTTGCGCCTACTGTTCCTGTCGCTACCTGCCCTCCAGTAATCGTGATCAACCCGGCTACAGTTGGAACCACGGGATTCGTCCCTGGGGCTGTAGAAGCGTCTACTGCGATACTATCAATAGCTAATCCTGTACCACTAAGTTGGACGAATCCATTAGCATCAACACTAAATGAAGCTGAATCAAATGATGCAAGTCCTTGACTTGTGGTATCAGTAGCACCAACAGCTTGAGTTCTTTGGACGTTTACTGTAATTGTATTTCCAGAACCCGTTGTAAAAACAGGCACAACACCAGCTGGGACAGTGTCTCCTAGAATCTCCAAAGTATTAGCTATTGGTATAGCAGTTCCTACATCAGCAACAAATTCCGTTGGGATCTGTGGATTACTGCCCTCGATATCAATTATACTAACTTGTGACATCAGGAAATCCTTTTGTCTAGACGTTCAATGAGAGTATAAATATTTTCTAGTTTCTTCTCTTTGATAAATGCATCTTTTTTATAGGCTTGGATCTCTTCCATAAGACCAGAAAAATCTATCTTCTGTGTATTGATAATTTCTAAAAGCTCTTTCTTAACTTTTTCAGCTTCAGAAGGCTTAGCAGCCATTTCTGCTTTATATTTATTGAGATTTTCAACATCAGCCGATATCTTAGCAATAGACGATTTCAATTCTTTCAATTCGTTGGAAATGACATCAAAACAAGCATCATGAAATTCTATGATCTCGATTATCTCGATTATCTTTTCTTTTTCATGCTCTAATATCTTATCAAAATTATGAATCAGAGCATGAAAATCATCTAGACGTTTGTTTGCAGCATCAAATGCTTGCAAGATATCATTCATCTTTGACATAGCATCAGATTTATTCTTCTCAACTATAGAAGATAGTCTATCAAAATTTGATGTACGTTGAAGATTTTCGCTATTGCAAATGGCTTTATAGTGATCAAATTCTCTCTTTTGAGCAAATAATGAATTTCTTAATTCATTTAATGAAAGATTTGTAGCCAGCATTTGATCATTATGGTTGATGATCTCTTGCTGGACTACCAGCTCAAATTGCTTTGATATATCATTGCGCTTCAACATTAATAAAGTATCTCAATGTAAACATCACCAGATACAGGTGCTGTTACTTGTTTCACATAAAACTGCGTGCCTACTTCCAAAACATATTTATCATCAAATTGTGGATTGATATTTGACTGAATGTCAAAAAGCTTATAGCTTCTTGCCGCTACAAATAATTCTCCTGCAACAAGAGTGTTGTCTGTCGAAAATATGAGATCTCCCGCCGTGTTATTAGTGATACAAAAAGCACGCGTCATATGTGTAGTAGCAGAACCTACTACTGCATATGCTGCCGATATGCCAGCAAAACCTAATGTACGCAAAGGTTCAAAAAAAGCTCTAGCTACCATTTAATTTCTCCTATTTGCATTCTGATGTACATGCTTCTTCTTTTTCACTTTCCTGTTTTTGTGATTCGGCTAAATCTTTTTGTTCTTTATGAGCTGCAACCATACGCTCTACCATCATTCCTTTTAATTCCATGAGAAAATCATGAAATACTCCGATTGCCATATCATTCTCTACAAAGACTTTAGCTTTTCCACAAACACTTTCGAAACATTGCATCGATTTTTGGTCCATTTTTCACCTATTAAAGTTGAGGATTTTTTTAATCCTCCTCACTTTATGAAATTCATATTTTTTCGGACAACATCTTTATTAGGTCTGACCTATGATTACATACGAAAAGCTCGAGACGTCAGTCACAGCAGCAGCACCAAGAACACTATATGAAGCTACTGTAAACGATGCTCCAGCACTAATTGTATAAACTAAAAATCCGAGTGCTGGTGTAGCATTTAATGCATTTCTTGTTATAAAAATCCTATCTGTTGCGGCAATGTTCGTATTATTTACAGTAACCGTACCTCCAACTAAAGTTGCTGTTCCGATCGCATCAGTGGCCGCTCCGCCATTATAAGAAATCTTTGTTGCAACAGAAATTAAACCAGAAGCATCTAAAGTAGTGAACGCACCAGCTGCTGGAGTTGTGCCTCCAATTGCAGGAGGAGTAGCTAATTGCTGAGATACTTTCAAAGGTGTCATTGCTACGTTATCGTTTGTCGCAGCTTGTGCTTCTGCTGTAGTTGCAAGTTGCCCAATCCCAGAAACGGTTTCAGACCATGCTGGAGCACCGGCTATTGCTAAAGCATCCGCATAAGCTTTTGTAGCTACTGGAGAGCTGTTATCTGTGATTAAGACAACCCCTTCAATCAAAGTAGTAGCTGAAGGAACTAAACCACCTACAGCGCTAGCTAATGTAGCTGGACTGATATATAGTTGCTCTGCATCACCTGCTGCTGCTTCTGCTGCTGTAGCTGCTCTTGTGTCTCCTGTAAAATGTTGGTTCGATTGTTTCCCATTGTAAGAATTTGAACGACTGAACTTGGGCATATGTCTCCTATGGATTAAGACGTTTAATTAAATTCAGATATACGACTTTCCTTGTTTAACAAAAAGAAAATGTTGCAATCTTTTCCATAAGTTGCCATAATTATGGCTATGAAGCAAAAAGAATTTATCCGCACTACATTATATATCCATCATAAACTACATGATGACGCAAAAATTATGGCAGTTTTAACTCATAGCAGCATGTCACATATATTGTGTATCGCTTTGAGAGAAAAGATAGAGCAATTAAAGAGAGAAAATAATGGTAAATATCCCAATAAAAGTTGAAATCGGTCAGAAAATAAGAAATTGGACTGTAATTGAATTTGATGAGAAAAACATAAATAAAATGACTTATTATATTTGTGAATGCAAATGTGGAAAAAGATCTTCTAAGGCAATATGTGATTTAATTAGAGTGGGTCCTAAGCAATGCAAATCATGTGCTTGTAAAGAGAGAAATTTTTGTGCATTTGGCAGAAATAATTCACCCGACATGACAGGAAAGAAAATAGGTAAATGGACAGTTCTTAAAAAAGATGATTCAGGAAAATTACCTATTCATTGGAAGTGTCAGTGTGAATGTGGAAATATAAATATTGTATCTGGTACAAAATTAAGAAGAGCAAAATCACTTCAATGTAAATCTTGTGCAAGTAGAAAAGTTGCTATTACACATGGAATGGCCACAAGAGGAAAGATTGCTCCTGAATATAATTCTTGGAGTCAGATGAAAACAAGATGCTTAAATCCTAATGATAAAAAATATTCAATTTATGGTGGAAGAGGAATAAAAGTTTTTCTTGAATGGATAAATTCCTTTGAGAGGTTCTTTGCATATATGGGGAAAAAACCTACTCCAATACATTCTATAGATCGTATAGATGTTGATGGTAATTATGAACCTGGGAATGTGAGATGGGCTTCTCCTAAAGAACAAGCGAATAATCGAAGAAAAGTTCCAGTTATAGCAAGTTACAATGGCTTATAGAGAAATTTAGGAATAACTTATGGACACTGAAAAATGCCAATGCAATCTGTGCGATATGATCGAACATACGACTTGGGTAAACGTCAAAGACAGGCTTCCTAATGAAGAAGAAGAATGTCTTGTTTGCTCTGAAGATAATTTATATGCTCTAGCAGCATATTTGAATAAAAAATGGTCTCCTTTTTGTGGACATGAATTTGATAAGATGAAGTTTAAGGTGATGGCATGGATGCCTCTCCCTAATGCCCCCAGGAGGAAAAATAAAGAGTTATGATATTTGGTATAATAAGTTTATGTCTTATCATATCCACAGTAGCATACCTATATTTCACAGACGAAAAGGACTAATATGGAATGGTTACAAGTTTTAAGTTTATTTTTAGCTAATGCTGGATTAATCCTATGGTTTAGGTCAGAATCTAGAAGCGATTGGAAGCATATGGATGCTAAAATTGATGCAATTCAAATGGAAATAAAAGACTTCCATGGAAGATTGTGCGCTATTGAAGAAAGAAAGAAGAAAAAAACAATTGAATAATTTATAAACATATAAAAATTCTCGAGCAAATTCTATAGAAAACAAACAATTTTATACAAACAGGAGAATAAAATGATTTATATTATAACAATACCATTAGCTCTAATATTTTCATTTCTTTTCATGTGCTTACTTTCGTGGACAGATTAAATAAGGAGAATTCACTTTATGCTTCCAAATAAACTTGATGATGGAAGAAGAGTTTTAAGGCAAAGAACTTTTCTAAAGACACTAGGTAGAGGAAAAGCATCAGGAAAATCACTAAAAGGTTTAAAACAGGAGATTAAAATGATTATATTTCATGCAATTTTTGGTTTGATAGTAGCTAATTGGATTTGGGAAACTTATATAGCACATCCTGATGGCGATGATTATACAGATGGATTGTATTAGCTATTTCTTTGAATAGTTTTCAAACTTTTCTGCTTCTTTGTCAAACTTTTGTAAAGCTTTATTCATTGCAGCAGAATTCCCTAATGATGCTTGTCTAACTACCTCTAGATAGTGATTTCTTAAAACTGGGCTTCTAATCATTCGATTCATCACCTGAATAGTTTTTGCCGCGGCTGCAACTGGAATCGCTGCACCTGCAATAGCTGGGAGTTTAATTAAACCTGATGCCGCTCCTACATGAAATAAAGATTTAGCCATATTAGATTGCAAAGGCCGTGCATGTTGTTGAACAAATTCAGAAATTTGATTACTTCTTTGTGTGACGGCAAATGCTTGATTAGCTCTTTGATAAGTATTCCACCATTGAGGATTTGCTCTTGTTCCGTAATTTTCCATACTTGCAAGTAATGCTCTATCTACTTCATCAAGATAATGTCTTGCTGCTGCTCTATCGGGAACAGGATTTAATTGAAATCCTCCTAATTGT
>Ga0137319_1000259_pt1 | contig 17955 bp, 47 predicted proteins | sample EasRivERMZT333_2_FD_104752 | JGI IMG/M metagenome (GOLD analysis project Ga0137319, IMG submission 104752) | Soil microbial communities from meander-bound floodplain in the East River, Colorado, USA - East River MetaG ERMZT333_2 | ecosystem: Environmental > Terrestrial > Soil > Floodplain ... | reverse complement strand
ACGACTTCGCGCATCGTGCAGCCGGACGGCACGACCGACCCGCAACGCGTGATGCAGATTGTGAAGAAGTCGCGTGACGAGACGCGCGGACGGCTTGGCTACGTTGCCGTCGATACGTCTCTCGGGCAGCGGTACGCTTTCATCGCTCCGGACGCGAACGCCGATGAGTACGACAACGCGACTCCGGATGAGCGCCGGCATGCGTACATCGCCAGCGACGACGGAACGATTCCAACCGCCGGTGACCCCGGCTATGCGATCTGGTAGGGGGTAGGGCATGGCGTGGACGCCGATCAGCAGCACACAGACCGACGCGGGGAGCATCGTCAACCAGACGTTGATGGACTCGATCCGGACGAACCTTGACGACCTCAACGACAGGGTCAGCGCCATCGGGACGCCGAGCGATCAGAACATCTACGACAACTTCACGAGCGCCCTGCTGAGCACGCGCGTCATCATTGGCGGCGGCGCCGTCGGGCACGAGGACCCGTACACCTGGGATTTCCGTGGGACTGGTAGCCATAGCCTGGCGACGCGCCACACCTGCGCCCTGACGCAGGCCGGAGGCGTGAACGACTACGCCTCGATCATGGCCAGCTCCTACAAGATGCGGTTCGCGCTGGACCTCGACCACACAATCGTCTTCGAGTGCCGGCACAAGTCGAGCCAGTCGGACATCACGGAATACTGGACGTTCGGATTTCAGGACGAGGCGATGATCGGGACGGTCAACCTCGTCAAGGACCGGACGGACTTCATGGGGTTCATCCAGGGCACCGGCGTTGCGAACACCTACCGGGCGCAGTGTGACGATGCCGGCGCCGGGCCGACCGTGGTTGTCGACGACGAGGGCGATGCTTCGGCGTGGACGGTGCTGCGGATCGAACTGACGTTCGCCGGAGCGACGCAGCAGGTGGAGTTCTTCGTCGACGGCACGAGCGTGGGGACATCCACCACCAACATTCCGAACGGGGTCGTGCTGCGGCCGATGGTCGGAACTTCGGACGGCGCCGGGGCGCGCACGCAGAACTTCGACTACATCCATGCGTTCTGGGCGACGCAGCCCTTGAGCGCGTAAGGGGGATCGATGCGCCGACTACTCGCAGGGCTGCTGTTGACGCTGGCCGGGATCGTGTCGGCTTCGGCGCAGGTCACGAACCCGCTGGTCTCGGCTTTCAGGATTGGCACGGGCGGAGCGTGCGCGACGACAGCGTGTACCAGCGCCACCAAGCAACTGTGCCGCAACTCGACAACCGACACGACGATCTATGCCTGCGATCCGGTGGCCGGATTCTATGAGCCGGTCGCCAGCACGGGCGGCGTGTTCACGCACGATGTCTATGACACGACGGCGGCGAGTGGCCCAATCATTCACCTGACAGGGTCCAGCATCCTTGCGTCCGGGGCGTCCGCGACCATCCCGCTTTTGCAGGCAAAGGCCGATTTCACGATGGCCGACCCGGTCACCGCCCCGACCATTGGAACCCCTACCGGGGTGAGCGGGTGCCTCGGTACGAAGAACTGGACGTTCCGTGCCGTCTACTACAACCACGGTGGGGTTACCGGGTTGTCTCCGGCTACATCGAACCAGACAGGCTGGGCGACGAGCAAGAACATCCCGGTCATTCGTCCGTCAGACTACCCGCCGACTGCGACCCATTGGTCTCCGGCGTTTACCGATGTGACTGCCGCGCCGTCCGTCGTGCGGAACTGTTCGTCCACCGGGCCGGTCACCGCTATCGGGACATCGTCGGTGAGCTGCGGCTGTTCCGGTTCCGGAACGGACATCACCAGTCAGGTCAACACGACCGCAGAGAAGACGATCTTTCAGGTGATGGACGGCGAGCTTCGCTTCCCATCGTTCGCATCTTCATCTCCGAACCTGTTGACCGAGGGAGCGCGCCGGTTCAACTTCGGGCTTGGATACGCCTCCTTCACGCCGGACAGCGGGACGACTCTATTCGACCTGCTGACCAGCAACGGGCAGAGCCGAATTGTCTGTGCAACGTGTCGGTACACAACGGTCGACCTCGCGCTGGCGAGTATCAGCGACAACGCTGTCTCCAAGCCGTACACGATCTACGCGCTGCCGGGAACCTACGGCGGATTCACCATGAGCAAGTCGTACGTCTATGTCGTCGGGCTCGGGACTCGCGGATCGGTGCTGTTCACCGACACCATTTTCATTGCAGGCGATATCACCGGGGCGGGCTTGTCAAACCTGTATCTGACCGAGCCATCGCCGACCATTACCGTGGCAGAGAGTACGGTGCCTACCGTCTTTCACATCACCGACAGCATCATCGGGAGCCTGGAATCTGGCACCTGCTCCACCGACACGCTGCACGATGGCGCTGGCGGCTCCTACAGCGGGAGAACGTGGTATTCGTCCGGGAACCTATGGCAGACCTGCTTCGATGGAATATTTCTCGGCGAGGATGCACGGTTCATTTCGTCGGGGGACACGTTCATCGGAGACAACACCAACGAAGCCGGCAGCAACAACATCACCATGTTCAACTGGCTTACCGACACTTCGGACTATGAGATTTCCGGAGCGACGATCCTGATAACGCAGGCCAAGAACGTCAGCGGGTCAACCGGGGTGCAGGTATTCAACTCGATCACCCCTGCGTCCGGCGGCGGGCTTCGTCCACGGCTTGCGGTCACCGGCAGCCGCATCTACGTTCAGTCCACGCATGCATCGACAACCGGGCCGATTATGGTGCTGGACCTCACGGGTGCGGACACGACAACCATCAACCCCGAGATCACCTTCAACGGGGTTGATATCGACATGGTGGCGGCCGGAACCACCGCAGACCTGATCGCCTTCATCATCGACGCTGACGCCGACCACGACGGGTGGACGGTCAACGTTGTCGGCGGAAGCATCCGGCGCTCGGGCGGGGACACCGCAAACAGTTACGACGTGGACAACGCGGAGACTGCCGCCGGGTTCACCGTGAATCTGTACGGCGTCGCGCACGAGGGGAAGGTCACCGGAGCGGGAACAACCAACATTTTCAACTCGCCGCTGACTTCGGGCGTGATTCGGAACACGCCGCTTGCGGCCGCCCCGGCGACGTGCAGCATCGGCGACCGCTACACCGACACGAGCGGGGCCGACTGCTATTGCAGCGCGTCGAACACATGGCAGATCACGAACGCGACCGGGGCCTGCGCCTGATGCTGCCTCTCCTCGCCTCGATGACGCTGCTGTGGTCTCCTGCCGTGGAGACCTGTCAGGGCGTTCCGACGCAGGGGATTCGGTACGAGGTCTCCTACGCCTATTGGGAGTGTCCGGCGTGGGCTCAGGACTGGCCGCCGGCGTGCGGCAGATTTACAGCGACCGTGGAGACCGAGGCGACGGTGTGGGAGACGGTGATCGGGAGCCCTGACCCTCCGGTCGGCGGGGGGTACTTCTACCGGGTGGAGTCAATCAACTCGCTAGGCAAGAGGAGCGATGACCCATGCTGAGAATCCACGTTCCCGTCCGACCCTTCCGAGGCTACCGAGGCATGGACTCATGGGGCTCCGGCAACTTCGGGGCGTCTCGAGGCGGGCGGGCGCATAAGGGGCTCGACCTCATCACCGTCGTCGGTGACGTGATCCTATCGCCTATCACCGGCACGGTGGACCACATCGGCATCGCCTACGCCGGGGCATCGCTCGGCTCTATCCACATCGAGGGCACCGGGGAGCATGCCGGGATGCGAATCAAACTGCTCTACGTTCTCCCGGACCCTGGCATCGGCGGGCGGCGCGTGAAGGCGGGTGACCGACTCGGTGAGGCTCAGGACGTGGCGTCCTATTGGGCGGCGAAGGAGCCGGGGCACACGGGGGCGATGACCAACCACTTGCACATCGAGACGTGGCTCACGGAGCCGCAGGCTGTGTCCCCGGCTCAGTACCTACCCGAGGGGCTCGTGGTGAGCCCGGACCTGACGGCATGAAGGCCCGCCCCGTCGTAGCGATGGGCCTCACGGTCATCGTCGGCATCGCCATCATCGGCCCCATCGGGGTCAGGATCATCGACCCATCCGGAACACCGTCCCTCCCCGAGTCGGTAGTCTCCGGGCTGGTGGACCTGCTCAAGGTCATCACGGGGGGCCTTATCGCGTGGCTCTCCAGAACGGACGATGCGGGATGAGCCTGGTGGAGCGGATCAACGGGCGCGCCATGTCTCTGGCGGTCGGGACCGTCGCCGGCCTTCTGGTCGCCATCGCCACGACGATCACGCTTCACTTCGCGCTTCGGGACCGCATCTACACGGAGGGCGCGGAAGCCGAGCGGACACGGCAGCGCATCGAGCGCCTCGCGGTGGACATCGACAGACTCAACGACCGGCTGGACCGTATCGAGAGGCTCAGGCCATGAGCGACGGCATCGGCAACGGCTGGACGAACGAACGCGACTGGGTGCGGCAGGATATCCAGCGCCTTGAGCAGAAGGTGGACGAACTCAAGGACGAGGTGGCCGAGTCTCGCGGCAAGATGAAGATGTGGCACGCGCTGGTGCTGATGGCGGCATCGGCCCTTGCGGGGGGCGGGCTCGGTCACGCCTACCCGGAGTCTGACCAGGAGGAGCAGATTCGGAAACTCATGGACTTGGTGCTGGACGTTCGGCACGACGTTGACGTTCAGAGGAAGCAACTTGACCGACTCATCAAGGTGGGTGACGAGCGATGAACAAGACGCGATGGACCGTTGGAATCAGCGTGGCCATGCTGGTGGCGGGGGCGGGGCTGTCTCTCTACTTCGACTCGGACCATCCGGCATCCGACAACCTTCCGCAAAAGGTCGTGGACCGGATGGAGTTCCCGAAGGGCACCGGAGACATGGTGGGCCGGGCAGACGGGAGCATCTGCCATCAGGTCATCAAGCGGGACAGCGCCGGGGATCACATGCTGTTCTCCGGCGACATTCCGTTGGCCGACTTCCGCATCCTGACCAGCGACCAGAAGCGCGACATCATCCGTGAGCACACCCGGAAGATATTGGAGCGGGAGGGCCTCATGGCTTGCAAGCCTGACCCCTTCCTGCGGTTTCCGGGTCTGGCCTCAGACGCTACCGCACAGCCCCGTTGTCTCGACTGCGGAGGCGGATGCGGGTCGGCTTCCTGTCCCGCTCATGTAGTGGTCGAGGGGAATCCGTGCCAGATGCAGGGGCCGGACTGCATCATCTCGATCATCTGTTGCTCGGGGTCCTGTAACTGCTGGTGAGAGGGGGAACGATGGAAGGCATGCCGGATCTTCCGCTCGACTGGAGCACGGCACTCAAGAGCCCGCTGGTCATCGGCGTGCCTCTCGCCGTGGCGCTCGCCGCCCTGACCTGGTTGCTGACCGAGGCGTCATCGTTCTTCGTGCCGGCCAAATACCGGCCGGCGGTGGCGATTGCTCTCGGCCCGTTCTTCGGTCTCGTGACGCAGGCCGCCGGCCGCCTCGATTTCGGGACCGGGCCGCAGGCGTGGATCAACGCGCTGCTCTACGGACTGGTCGGCGGCGCCGTCGCCGTGCTCGGGCACGACAAGTTCAAGTCGATCCCACCGTTCTCGTGGCTCGCGCGGGTCACGCCGGGCGCGACGCCCGCGACACCTCCATCGGAGACCAAGCCGTGAGCCCGCTGGTGATGCCGGTGCTGTCGCTGCTGGTTGACCTGTTCAAGCGGCGCCGGACCATCAAGGGCATGGTGCTGCCGATGGTTGAGGCGGCGAACGGCATTCCGAACCATGAGGAGCGGCGGGAGGCCGTCGTCAAGGCGCTTCTGGTCAGGGGATTCGAGGAGTCGGAAGCCCGGCTGCTGGTTGAGGCCGGGGTCAGGCTGTGGAAGAAGTACGAGAAGAAGCGGCTGAAGAAGGCCGCCAAGTTAAAGAAACGGGACGAATCTTAAACAGGGGGAACCGCTATGAAGCGTTCGTTGATTGCGCTCGCGCTGTGCCTGTTCGCTGTCCCGGCGTTCGCTGCCGAGCCTCAGTCGGAGCTCGGCCTGATCGGGGAGTTCGTGTCAACCGAGGGCGAGGGGGAGAATCCCTGGACCCTCAACATGTCGCTCCTGTTCCCTGTCGGTTCCGGCCACCTGCTCATCGGGCCGGCCGTCGCCATCGGGTCGGAAGATGAACTGAACCGACTCGGCCCGGCGCTGGAGTTCATGGTGTTCGGCAAGAGCCCAGTAGACTTCTACATCGGTGCGGCGGCCTACTACTTCCAGAAGGACGCCGACGACCTCGACCGGCACACCGTGACCGGGACGGCCGGGGTCAAGATCGCGGTAGGCAAGGGCGCCGCCATCAAGGTCGGCGTGCTGGAGGTCATCGACGGCAGGGGCAAGGACCAGACCGACCTGTCGGCCACGGCCGGAATCGTAGCTCGTTTTTAAGCCTGCCGGACCCCCTCCCAACCCACCGGCAGACCGGCCCGGCTTCCCTGCATCGGGGGGAGTCGGGCCTTTCTACGTCTGGTCCACGAACACCACCGCCCTAGGCTCCACCCGCTTGAGGTTGCCAGACAGGTGCTTGTAAGCCGACAGCGCCACGACCTGACGGTCATCCGCGAAGGCCACCCCGTTGAGGCCGTCCATGACCGCCTTGGCCATGTTGTCTAGGTCTTTATCGCGCCCCCCAAGGTAGAAGTCCAGCCGGACGACAATCGGCCCGCTCAGGGCAACGTGACGCGCCTGACGCCATGTCCAGCCGACCAGGGCCTCATAATCTGTGGTCTTTTTCGGGGTATAGAACCCGCCATGCTTGCCACGGCGTGGGCGTTCCTTGGCGACCGGCTCTCCGGGAACCACTATCTCAGGCATCGAACACCCACGGCTCGGCCAGCCCGCGAAACCTGTCGCGCTCCCTGTTAACGCGGCTGCCGGAGTCGCAGTCGGCTGCCCCGATGAAGTCGGCCCACGATTCCCAGACCTGCTCACCGGAGACGGTGACGAAGGTTTCGGTCACCGTGTCGAAGTAGGCGAACTGTCGCCGGTCCTCGTCAATCTGTGTTCCGAGGTCAACGAATCGGATCATGCGAACAACCCCGGCTGCTCCCGATTCGGGCAGACCGCCCCGACGTGGTAGCCCTGACAGCCATCGTGCCGGTGAACGTCGGCGCACCGCTCCTGATAGGTCTGCCCCTGTGAGCGGTGGAACACGTCCTGCCGGCATGGGCATCCGGCGGCGCACGGGTAGGCGCTCTCGCGGGGGACAGGTTCATCCATCATCGCCAGCTCACCCACGCCCACAGCACCGCATACCACGGCCTGTCCTGCGCTGCGTAGGCGTCGGACATCTGGTCAACGAGCTGCTCCTGAGTCGGCTGGCAGTCGTCGATGATGTCGGCGTAGTAGATCTGGATTGCGCTGGCGTCGGTGGCGGCCAGCACGAGCAGCATGAGCACGACGGCGATTCGCTTCACGGCTTCTCCTCCACGCCGAGCATCCGGCAGATGGCGCGCTTGCCATCTACACTGTCAATGGCCGTCTCCGCATCGAGTAGGTTGTCGATGAGTTGCAACAGCCTCTCCCCCTCTCGGCGCAGGAGAGCGCGGGTGAATCTTGGGAGTGCAACATCAATGCGGCCCTTGGAGTACGGCGTCCAATATCGTGCCCACAATTTGCCGATCTCCTCATCGCTAATCGGCCCGTCGTCCCGGTCGGTCATGGCTTTTCAGTTTGCGTCTGGTTACGACGCTTAACCGCTCGTTCAATTCTCGCGGCATCGGCTACCAGCGCGTCCTTCTTGGATGAGCGCCACTTGCTGCTTCCGCCCGCTATCCCGTGCAGGTGGCTACGGTGTTTGCCTCGCCGGTTGCTCTTGCTGGATTGGGCGCTCACGGCTTGGTCTCCTCCACGCCGAGGAGGCGGCGGATGGTAGCGGTTACTTTCGTGACGAGCACAACATCGAATGGACCGCTGACTTCCTTGACGAGCCTCTCCCCCTCCCGCCGCAGGAGGGCGCGGGCGAAGCGCATCAGCCTGTCGGTATCCTCGATGCCGTGGTAGAAGTCGGTCACGTTGTCCCGCAGCTCGAGGATCTCACCATCGCTAATCGGCCCATCGTCCCTGTCGCTCATCGCTCCTCCTGTTTCGTCTCGCGCTTCGGGAGCCATGATGGATCCTCTAGGATTGTCATTCCAGCCTCACGCCTGCCAAGTTCGCGCCCGGCATCGAACACCGCCAGAATCAAAGCGTCGAGGGCGGTCTCGGCTCGCATTTTGGATGCGCTCGTCATGCCGACCCACAGGTCTTGGATTGCCTCGCGCGCCTCCCTGACCCTCTGCTCGGCGTCGCTCATCGTCCCTCCAACTTGGCGAGGTCGCGCATCAGGTCGTCTCTGTAGCGGCATCCTGTCTCGTAATTCATCCCGACCAGATCGTTCGCCACCTCGACCTTGGCGGCTGCGATGGCGCGGTCGATGAAATATTCCATTTCGGCACGCTCGTCATCGTCCGTGAACGTGGAAGCGTTAGCCATGACATTGCCAATAGCCTCCCGCCTCGCCTCCTCCGCTACGTCGTGCGCGGTCTTATCGCTGCTCATTTCGTCTCCTTCGCCCATGACGGCAGAGGTGCGGTGCGGATGGCCGTTACGACTTCATCGGCCGAATCGTCAATCCACATCTCGTTGACGATGTCCGCGTCTTCGTTTCTCGTCGCCCGCACGGCAGCGAGGACTAGGGTGGTGATCTTCTTGCACGACCGACACACTTCGCACGGAATCAATTCGTCATCTAGGGTCCACGTCTTGTTCGGGCAGATGGTAAACAGCGCCTCCCTGATCGCCATCACCACGTCGGTCTCGGGCTTCTCGGCGCTCACTTGGCGGCCTCCTTCCGGGCGGCGATGCAGCGGGGGTCAACGTGACCCGGCCATGTGTCATCTTCACGAGCACACAGGCATCGCCAGATGTGCATCCCGCTCACCGCCTCCCGCTTGGCGGCTGCGACCTCGGCAGCCACGAGGGCAGCGATGCCACGAAGAACATCGGGAGACATCATTCGCCACTCGGGGGTGTTGCGCGTACGCGCGTTCCACCAATCAGCAAGGCGGGCAGCGAACGCGACAGGATGCACCGTGTCGGGCTGGTCGGGCTGCGGCGGGGCTGGCTTGCCGTGCGTACAGGTCAAGTGACCGTTGACCATCGGCTGACCGTCAGGATCGTTCCCGCAGATCGGGCACACCTTCCCCTCGCCGGGATTCCCCGCCGCCAGCGCGTGCCACTCCCGGATCGGCTTCACGATGACGTGACCTCCACAGTTGATTCCGACGTGGCCGCCTTCGGTGACATGAATCGAGTCGGCGTAGTAGTCGTCCTCACGCTCCCGCCAGATTTCGCGGTCGGTGTTCTGTCGCGGATTCCCCTCGCCGGGATTCGGGTCATTCACCATACTGAGGCTCCTCGCAGGTACACATGGAAACCGGGCGTCCACAGGTACGACACGGTGGATTGCTTGGGGTGATCTTCGCCTCTCCGGGCCACAGATCGCACGGCGTTGGGTCTTGCCGGTATCCCACACAATCGGAATCGCACAGCGAGTTTGCCATTTCCATCGGCGCCGATCTGCCTATCGGCTTCTTCCTCATCAGGCATACGGAACACATTGGCGCGCAACCCGTTTTGCAGTCTGGCTGCGGAACTGTCACCTTGTTCATCTTGGTGAAATCGGTTGTTTTACAGACTATGATCTTGATTTCTTGTTTAGGCTTCTGGTTATCAGTCATCGAATCACCAAACAGATTAACTGATATAGACAGATCGCCATTACAACGATGAATAACAGACAGAGCATTCGGCCTTCCGTCTTACCGAACCGGCTCTTCATCTCCTCCCCCTCCGGCGCGGCAGGATTTCTATCACGCGGACCTGGAATGTGTGCTTGCACCTGTCCAGACCGATGAAATCGCACACCGATTTGTCATCTTCGTGTCGCCACTCTCGCCACGTCCTCGCCTTCCTCGCCTTCTTCCTAGTCGCCATCCCGTCCCTCCTGCCGCTCGGACAGGGCGGCGCGTGTGAGATTGCATTGCGGACAGGCGTCTGGGTGATAGCCGTAGTGCGCCTTATCGGTGTGGTGCGTCAGCGCCTCCCTCGCCCCCCGCAGGTCCGCGACGGCCTTGTCGCGTTCGGCCCGTGCCGCTTCCAGTTGACAGCCGTAGCACCCCGCTTGAATGCCGTGGCCGCACTTGCTACACGGCTCCTGCCTGAACGTCATCTGCATCCTGTCGCGCTCGGCAATCACCTCATCCAGTTCGCACCGGCAATCATCGAACCACTTACCGCACCGCTGGCAGGTGCAGCACGTCCCGTGTTTCCAGTTCTCGTGCCGCTTGTAGGCTGCGTCGCGTTCGGCAATCACGCTGCGGGCGAGGTCTGCCAACTGCACGACGTAGATGGCAGCACTAGACTCCATTGCATCCCGCTCCAGCCTGTCCACCCTTGCCGCGTCGTCGCTCATCGGGACTCCTTCTCTGCGCATGGGCATGGACTAGGCGGCGCATCGCACACCCGCTCAATGCGACAGCGCCCACCGATACACCCAACGCACCCCATCGCCACCACCAGCACGATCACCACCCGCCTGAGCCAGAGGGGGAGGGTCATGGCTTCTTCGCCTCTGGAGAGTGATGCGCTTCGTAGTCGTGAACCTGCCCGGCGCGCTTCTTGCGAACCTCGTCAGCGTGGGCGACCTTCCAATGATTCACCTCGCGGTTGTGCGCCACATGCACGAGGCCGACCACTCTGGCGAACTCGATCCGCCCGGCGTCGTTGAGAATGAAGTGCGCATGCACAAGGTTCTCAAGGTCGGCAAGCGCGTTGATGAAATCCTCTGGCTTGATGCTCATGGCTTCTCCCCGGAGAGCGCAGCGGCTTGGGCGCGGACCTGTGCAAGCATTCGCTCACCCTCCGCAACCCGCCCCTTCACCTCTGCCAATTCAAGCGCCCTCTCGATGGCGCGTTCGAGGGCCGTCCAGCGCGCCTTGTCGTGATACAGGACATATTGGTGAATCGCCTCCCTGACCTCATCGGGGATGGGCATGTAAGTCTCCGTCGGGCTTCCGCTCACCGCATGTTTCGTCGTGTGAGAGGCATTCATAACACCGCTCATTGGGCCGGTTGTCGTTCTCCTGATTACAGCACCGACAGTAGAACGTCGCGCCAGCCCGCTTTCTGTCGCTCCAATAGTCATTCGCCATCACTCGCCTCCGTCGCCGCGAAGGATGCGGCGGGCTCGCTTGGCATTCTCGTAGGCGGCGTAGTTATGGGTGCTCTCGCTCAAATCGGCAATCGTTTTGTCGAGCACCATGAGCGCATCCTCGATCCTCTCCTCCGCAGACTTCTTCGGCTTCGGGGGCTCGTGGATGTAGAGGGTAGCTGGAACGTCGCGCCTGGAGATGCGATTCACCGTAACGAACTTGGCAGGTGTCGTGTCTCCGCTCACAAACCCATCAACCCGTTCCCCGCCAACCCCCCACTTCTCCCTCGCCCGCGTCAGGGCTTCGGAGGCAACGGCGAGAGCCGATGTGCAAATGCTCTCGGTGGTGTTGGCGAACATGCGCCGCTGTACTTCTTCTTCGCTGATGAACTCCACGGCTTTCACCTTCTCGTCGCTCATGTCTCTCGTCTCCTCTCTCTGTAGACATGGCTAGCCTTGTAGGGCCGGGATCGGTGGGGAAGTTCGGGTGCTGTTGGGCTGTCCTGCTGTAGTAGTGAGCCCTTAGCCCTGCTCTATCCCTGTACCTACCCAAGCGCGAAACGCCAGAGCGCCCATGTGAACAGAGCCCCCCACGAACGCCCAGGTTTCGGGGTCGTGGAATCCCATGCCCTGTTCTCCGCCGGCTAGCCGTGGTAGCGGTTCCACCCACAGAGTTCGGAGAGCCCGACTGCCCGCTGTGGACCTCTGGATTCCCCGGCCATAGTCGCGGGGCGAGGATGGGTGATAGCTGTGCATGTGGTAGCCCGTTCCCAGAGTGACCCACGGAACGGTGTAGCGCGAAGGTGGGGTGAGTAGGCGGGCGCAGCCCTTGACCGGCTGGTCTAGGTGTGCTGTATACTGCGGGCGCTTCGTCACAGAGGCACGATATGCCAGCCGAGAGGCTGGAGTCAAGAGAGGGGTCAGTCCTCACGGGCTGGCCCCTTTCGGCTTTCGGCCATGACGAGCTGAACCGGCTGGACGCGCGGCGCCAGCGGCAGGCATTCCTGGCTCATGCGCTTGGCGGCGATCTCGCAGTAGCGTTCCTCGATCTCGATTCCGATGGCCTTCCTGCCGAGATCCTTCGCGGCACGCAGGGTGGTTCCGGAGCCCATGAATGGGTCTAGGATGAGGCCGGCAGGCAGGAACTCTGCACACCAGCGCATGAGAGAGGTAGGCTTCTGGGTTGGGTGGTAGAAGTCGCCGCGCTCGCTGCTGCGTAGCAGTCCGACCCACAGATTGCGGAACACACGAGTCGAACCACGCACATTCGTCCATGCGAGTTCGGCCTCCCCAAGAGGCCAGCCCTTCGCTGCGAGGTCTTCGGCTCCGTCGCGCTTGTCCCAGATGAGCCACCCACCGCTGTCCTGCAGTCGGCTAGCGTAGTGGTTTGCACCCCAGAGGATTGCCGGACGGTCAACCCACGGTGAAGGGTCGAACGGTTTGGCGTCTCCGGTGATGTCCTGGTGGGCGACGACTTTGGAGTTGTCTACGTTGGTCCACCACGGAGAGTTGGTGCGGGTGAATCGCTGCGCGTTGCAGGCGGTCTTTGATCCCCACGGCGGGTCGCTCAGGATGGCTTGGTATTCAAGACCAGAGCGGATCTCGAGCGAGTCCCCGTGGTAGATCGTCACCGCCGAGTCCTGGTAGTAAGGCTTCACGACGCCTTCCCCTCTTGGACGCACAGCCCGCAGTAGGCCGGTTCGCCGGGCTTCCAATCTGGCAGTTTCGCTTGGCACATGGAGTTCCGGCAGCAGTACCCGTGCAGCGGACCCCCTATCGGCTTCTCGGGATTCTTAGGCTTCTTCACCTTCGGCCACCTCGCCTCGAAATCCCGGATGTAGCCGAGCAGCTCCTGACACAGCGCCCCTGCACACTTGCGGCAGCGCGTGAAGCCAAGGCTTACGAACATCTTGGCGGGTATCTCAGAACTGCCGCAGCGGGTGCAGGTCATTCCCGTCCCTCGTGGCAGGAGCAGCGGCACTCCTCGCCGTCATCGTTGCTCTCGTCGCACTCCTCGTGCAGCCCGACCTGACACGCTCGGGTGATGTAGCGGGTCATCGCTTCTTCCTCTCCGGGTAGTAGTACGCGAACTCGTGCCGCTCCACATCCCACCGCCAGAACCGCCCGTCCGTCTCGTAGCAGGTCGGCTCGAGGCAGGAGTACCAAATCACCCCCGTCTCGAACCTGACCGGCATGGAGCGCGCCCCACAGCGGGGACAGGGCGCGGTCCGCTCCATGTCGGCAGACGGGTCGATCATCAGAACGGGATGTCCTCGCCGGACGGAACCGGCCCGACCGGCTTCTTGTGCTTGGGCGGGCGGATGCCGATGCACTCGACCTCCTCACCCTGGAACTGAGTCGTGGACGGGTAGAGCACCACGTCCACCCCGACCCAATCGTTCGTCTCCTCTGAGCCGGAGGCGCGCACGATGCCGTTGCTGCGGGTCTTGTTGAGGACCACGCCCTTTTCGATGCCCTCGAAGTAGGCGACGGGGCGGCGGTCCTTCTGTGGGCCGACCTCCTCGAAGGTGATGGACTTGACCTTGACGATCATTTCCGCGTCGAGGTCGGACGCTTTGAGGTACTTGGACGGGAACGCCTTGTTGATGTTCACGAGTCTCCTTGTGGGTGGTTAGAGGTTGTCGAGCGGTGAACGTCGCGGCTTGACGCCTTCGAACAGGGTGCAGACTCCGGTTCCGTTCGTGTGCAGCCGCCAGTCCAGCGGCGTCTTGAGCGTGGCGGCGCAGGTCTCGCAGCGGGTGAAGTAGCCGGGCGGGACCGGCCCGACTTCGGCGCGTGGCTGCGTGGTCATGGCGCAGCGTTTCACAGCAGAATCCCCACGAGCCGGGCCGCCCAGCACTGACACTGCCAGCAGAGCGGCTCCGAATAGCCGTTGATGGTGGCGCGCTTCTTCGGGCCGAGCAGCCGGCGCAGGTCGAGCAGGATGCCCGGCGCGATGTCCAGAGAGGGGGAGGAGCCGCATACAAGGCATCTGCCCCGGCTCACCTCGTCACCTCCGTCAGCACGCGAGCCGCCCAAGAGAGCAGCCCGATCAGGAACGTCCCGATCACGCCCGCCACGAGCAGCACGAGCAGCGGGAACCAGCGCGGCATCGGGTCGGGCGTGTCCTGTGGCGGCCTGTGATGGTCGGGCATGGGCACGGTAGCCTTCCTCGCGGGCTGCTCCTCGGGTCGGTGGAATCTCGGGTCGGTCAGGATTAGGCTCAATTAGTCCTCCCGCCCGTGATGGGCGCACCACTTGTGCTCCGCCGAGTTGTCGCACTTCGCCGCCCACGGGTGTAGGCATCGTTCACAGTCACAGGCGCAATGCGCGTCAGGCTTCCGGTTGTCGGCTCCGGACTTCCAGTCCGGCGCGCAGTCGTCACCGTCGCAATGCCCCACCGTGTCCACGCAGCGGGAGCAGTAGGGACAATGCGAGAAATCCGGCCCCGTCAGGCGGCCGAAGTCGATGAATCGGCTCACTTGCTCACCTTTGGGCAGGCGGCCGATTGTTCCGCCCGTGGAATGCCGACCGCCTGCCCGTTCAGCGTGTCCGCCCCGCAGCGGGAGCCGATCAGAGCACTCGCCAAGGAACGGCTTGCCGGTGAGACAGCAACGGGGCTCCTCGGGAGTGCTGTGCTTTCGCTGCCCGTTGTCTGCTCTCGGTGAGGACCGGCGGCTCTCATGCCCTATGTATACGCCTTAGTGTTCCACAAGGCAAGCACTATTTTGTGATTGCGTGGAACCGGAATCGGGGTATACTCGTTCCATGCCAACCAAGCGCCCACACATCTGTACCCGTTGCCACGTCAGGGTCAGGAGGCCGAACCAGAGGTGGTGCCGCACCTGCCATGCCGACTACATGAGGGAGAGCCGTAGAACACACGCCGTCAAGGTTCCACGGGGAACAGCGTGAAATTCGCCGCCCTGGAGATGCACCCGCTCTGGCCCCGCATCAAGGGGTTCCTTCATGTTGAGCCGTACGGCAAAGACACCAGCCGCAAGAAGGTTCGCCACCGCATTGAGTTTCAGGAGATGCCGCGCGAACTGGCGGACAAGGCAGTAGAGCAGAAGGTGCCGTGCATCAACTGCGGGCGGTCTATATCGGTCGTTCGGGCTCGGCATGGGGAGGGGTCGCTCTACTACTCCCCGGCCTGCCCGCAGACCGAATCCCTGTCGTGTTCGCGGGGACGCGCCGCAAGCGATGAATACGAGTCTGTCGTGTTGAGGTTCTGTCAGTGTCGATGGTGTAGGCCGATGTGGGGACCAACCGTAAAGGAGACCCGATGAACCGACTAGCCATCTGTGCCCTTGTCCTGCTGACCGTGGCCGCCTGCTCTAGGGGTGGCAGCAACGACGCCGGCCTGCCCGTGGTGCCGCAGCCCGACGCCTCCATCACCTGCACCTCGTACCACAGCCCTGGCTCAGGGGCCATCTCCATCGCCCCGCTCTGGCAGGAGCGCGTAGACGAGTGCCGCGCCCTCTCCCTGTGCGAGGTCGACGGGGCCTGCCTGTACGGCTGCCCCCGAGAGATGGTGACGGGGTGCTGACGTGGACCTCCCGCCAGTCCTCATCCGAGCCCGCATGGTGGAGGTCGATGGACGCTACAGGCTGGACTGGGTGACGGTGGACGATGGCCCCCATGCTAGGGCCGCCCTCAAGGCGCTCTCCGTGGCCCTGTACCGCGACCTCAAGGCGGTCTTGACAACCGTCGCCGTGGAGCGTAAAACGCGCTTGTGAGCCAGCCTGACGCGCCACAGGGCACACCACGCAGCCTCCCCGAGGACGACTTCGGGAAGATGGTCGCCGGAGCCCTCACCGCCCACGCCATAGAGCAGCGCCTCACCGCCCTCATGGAGCGCGCCGCCGGCAACGGCAAGAGCCCCGTGATAGTCGGCCCCGGCGGACGCTCGGCCGCTCACCTGAACATGCCCTCCACACAGGAGCTCATGTTCGAGACCCTGAACGCGCAACGGGTCATCCTCCAGACCACCCGCATCCTCCTCGTCGCGCTCAACGACATCGACACACGCCTACGACTTGCGACCCTGACGACACGATCCAATGACGCCGAGAACCTCCCCAGCGGGGGCGTGAGGCCGGCTCTAGTGCGCCCCCCGTCAGGGTCACCAGCCTGCTACAAGTGCGGCAGTACCAACATGCGCTTCAAGCCGGATGACACTTACTGCATGGACTGCTGTGCAGACCAAGCCTTGGCTCCGGCATGAGCCGAAAGCGTAGACACGTCTGGGGCATCCGTGGCTTCACCCCGCTCGCCACAGGCCACTTCAACGCCGGCAGCGGTCGAGCCCACTGCGCGAAACTCTGGCAACAGGAACGTCATCGACAACGGGCGGCTTTGACCAACAACCGTCCCGACAACCAGGACCACACCGGCCCAGCGGAACCCTTGGCACAGGGCGGGTCCCAAGCCCCGGACTCCGAGCCTACGACACACCGGAAAGGCTCCCGGTCGCAGGGGTGCATCCCGGACGGATCGTCCGTAACCACCCGGACGCCGGGTAACCCGTAGCCGGGGCCTGATAGGGGCTGGCCCGCCCTATCTCAGCCCGGTGGAACGCAGGGCAGTCAGGTCACGATCACCCACCCAACGCCACGAGCATCTGCCGTAGGCACGTCCGGGGCCACCACATCAGTGCTACTATTCACCCACCATGCCGGCTACTCGCGCCCCCATCCGCGACACCAAGGGCCGCTCTCAAGACCCCGTAGACTTCCTCTGGCGCTCCATCAAGCGCTCCAAGCACTACTCGCCAGAACAGAAGGCCCACGTCAGGGTACTCATCACCCAAGTAAGACGCCAGCCCTGGAACCTGGAACGCCGTACCATGCAGGCTAACCACCTCCGCTCCTACATCGAATCCCTCCGAACAGGTGAGGCCATGCCTACCCAGATACCTGGCTCTCACCAGTACAAGGCTACCGTCTGGTCCCACACACGCCTAGGCGACAACATGAAGCGCATGGGCGTAAACGGTAGCAGCACTAAGGATAGGGGCAGCAACGATGTGGTGCATAGGCAAGGACCGACAATGTGGTCGGGTTCAGCGGTAACACCCCCACCGGACACTCTCGCCCATACGGATTATGCGAAGCCAACTGAGCCGACTTTACAATCGCCCGAGCCGGAGAGCTGATACATATGCGCCTCAACTGTTGCAGCGCATAGCGTTACGAGCGCAACAGCACTTAGCGATAAGGCTAGCGTGTGCAACAGTTAGTCTCGGTTACCATAAGCGTACTTATCGGACGCTGGCGAGAGGCGTATAGAGGTTATGCATTGAACAGAGAGTCGGTCGGCAGCGCTTCTCAGGTCTCCCGTTTTTTCTCCCCATGATTTTCCTATTCAGGAGGTACGAGATGGCGAAGCGACACAAGGCGAAGCAGTCGGAGCCGGTCAAGGTGGTACAGCCTGAGCCGGTGGTGTTGCCGCCGTTGCGGCAATCGTTGGGGTGTCCTGATCCTGCGTGTGAGAAGGGGATGAATCATGCGGGGCCGCACGGGAGGCGGGAGGGGGCGTAATGCCTGCCCGCCGTTCTTCTCCTGCTGCACCGTGTCCGCCCCGCGACATCATCGAGTTCGTGACGGGTGATGATTTTCTCGGGGACAAGTCTCTCTCTGTTGCTCAGATTGCTGTGCTAAAGGCGATCTACGGGCTGGAGATGACGCGGGAGGAGATGGCGGCGTTTCTGGCGATGCATGAGCAGAGGGCGGCGCGGAAGGGTGGGTATGACGAGGCCAGTCTCGGGTT
>Ga0137319_1000258_pt1 | contig 18037 bp, 13 predicted proteins | sample EasRivERMZT333_2_FD_104752 | JGI IMG/M metagenome (GOLD analysis project Ga0137319, IMG submission 104752) | Soil microbial communities from meander-bound floodplain in the East River, Colorado, USA - East River MetaG ERMZT333_2 | ecosystem: Environmental > Terrestrial > Soil > Floodplain ... | reverse complement strand
TTCGGCGCCGCCGCCCGCCGCGGCTCAGGCTCGGCGCCCGCCGTGGCCGGCGCCGGGGACGCGTGGTGCGCCACCATGCGCCAGCCGCGCTCGGTCCTGAGGTAGATGTTGGTCGCGATCACCGGGCCGCGCGGACGCTGCTCCCCGGCGACGGTGATTTGCTCGTAGACGCTGTGCACCGACAGCATCATTCCCTGCACCTGCTGCTGCTCGCGCAGCTGGAAGCGCAACGTCTGCCCGCCGGCGAAAATCTGCCGCCACGATTCGCGCACCTGTTCCATGCCGGTTATGCGCGCTCCGCCGGGATGCACGCAATAGATATCGTCGTCGTCGGCCCACACCGCCATCATCGCCTCGAGGTCGGCTTTGGCGAGCGCCTCGTAGAACGCCGCCTCGGCGTCCTGCGGGCTGCCGAACAGGGCTTTTTTCATCCAGCTAGGATTTTGCCGGAGTTCGATCCGGCAAAATCCTTACGAAGACCGTTTTCAAGAACGGGGTGGAATTCGTTCCCCGCGATGTGTTGGTCCATCTCGATGTTCCCTAGATCAAATCGGTGAGATGTCGTCTCGTCGCTGTCCGGCAGTGAACTTCCGGTAGTTTTCCTCAATAAGGAGTTTGTCGGGCTCGGTTCCGACAAACTCCTAAATTCTATCAAAATCGACGGCGGCCAAGACCCGGTCCGGCGTAAGCTGCATCATGCAATTGAAGTGCCCCAGTGGGCACACGCGCTTGAAACACGGGCTGCAGGGCAGGTCGAGCTTGAGAATCTTCGCATTCGACGAATGCGGCGGCGTATACGCGGGGCTGCTCGAACCATAGAGGGCGACGAGCGGCCGGCCGAGCGCGGCCGCGACGTGCATCAGCCCGGAGTCGTTGCTTACCACCAGCGCGCTCGCGGAAATCAGGTCGATCGCTTCCGCCAGCGTGGTGTCGCCGCAAAGGTTGCGGCATACGCCGCCGGCTGCCTGCTCGATCTCCGCCCCGACCTGCCGCTCGCCCTGCGCACCGACCAGCCACACCGCGCAGCCGTGTGCGGTGAGCCCCTGCGCGAGTTCCGCGAAATAGCGCGCTGGCCAGCGCTTGGCCGGCCCGTATTCCGCCCCGGGGCACAGCACCGCCGCCGGCCGGCCGCGATCGAGACCGAGCCTTGCAATCGTCGCGCGCCGCGCCGCTTCGTCGACGCGCAGGCCGAGGGCGGGCAGGGGCGGGCGCAGGGGTTCACCCCGCGGCAAGCCCAGCGCGGCATAGCGCTGCACGATTTGCGGCAGGCTCTCCGCGTCCAGCCGGCGCGCGTCGTTAAGCACCCAGTGGCGCAGCTCGCCGATGTAGCCGGTGCGCAGCCGGATGCCGGCGAAGAACGGGACCAGCGCTGATTTGAAGGTATTGGGCAGTACGATCGCCTGGTCGTAGCCCTCTTTGCCCAGGTCGCGGCCGAGGCTGCGGCGCTCGAGCAGCTTGAGGTCGCCGTGCAGGAACGGGCTCGCGATGGCGCGCCGCACTTCGGGCATGCGTTCGAGCAGCGGCAGTGTCCAGGGCACGCCAAGCACGTCGAGCGCCAGGCCGGTGTGGCGGGCATGCAGCAGCTTGAACAGCGGCTGTGCCAGCACCGTGTCGCCGATCCAGGACGGAGCGACTATCAGTATCTTGAACACAATGATGAATGATGAATGATGAATGATGTACGGCCGGAACGGCACTCCAGCGGTAGTCGCGGGAGGTTATTCCGCATTCATCATTCGGCGCGGCGGGACGTCAGTGCCCGCCCGCCGTGGCGCCGCCTTTGAGCGTATAGCGAGTGCCGCAATAGGGGCACAGCTCCGTGCCGCTCTTTTCGATCGGCAGGAACACCCGCGGGTGGGCGTTCCACAGCATCATCGAAGGCATCGGGCAGTGCAGCGGCAGGTCCGCCGTCGTGACTTCGATATGCACTTCCCTGTTGACGCTTTGCCCGGCCATGACTGGAACCCCGCTCAAAAACGAATCCTGGAATTCAGCAACGGAACCACACGGCCCCGACCAACGCAAGAAAACAGATTTAGCCACGGAAACACACGGAAGTACACGGACGGATAGAACAACACAGAACCTCCTTTGTTCAGTTTCTTATATTTCCGTGTATTTCCGTGTGATTCCGTGGCCGAATGGTCCTTGCTCCTAGGCGGCGACGGGCGTAAGCCAGTCGCGGTACTTGTCGGATTTCCCCGTCACGCAGTCGAAGAACGTCTTCTGCAGTTTTTCCGTGATCGGGCCGCGCTTGCCGCTGCCAACGGCGCGGTTGTCGAGCTCGCGGATCGGCGTCACCTCGGCCGCCGTGCCGGTGAAGAACGCCTCGTCGGCGCAATAAACCTCGTCGCGCGTGATGCGCCTGGAAACGACCGGCATGCCGAAGTCCTGCGCCATGCGGATCACCGCGTCGCGGGTGATCCCTTCCAGCGCGGAAGTGAGCTCGGGCTCGCAGAGCGTTCCGTTGCGCACGAGAAAAATGTTCTCGCCCGAGCCCTCGGCCACGAAGCCGTCGACGTCGAGCAGCAGCGCCTCGTCGTAACCGTCCTGCGCGGCTTCCTGGTGCGCAAGGATGGAATTCATGTAGGTGCCGACCGACTTGGCGCGGCACATGGTGACGTTGACGTGATGGCGCACGTAGGACGACGTCTTGACGCGGATACCGCGCTCGAGCGCTTCCGCGCCCAGGTAGGCCCCCCACGGCCACGCCGCGATCGCCACATGCACGGACACGCCCTTGGCCGAAATGCCCATCGCTTCCGAGCCGTAGAATGCGATCGGCCGGATGTAGCAGGCTTCGAGCTTGTTGGCGCGCACCACTTCCTTCTGCGCCTCGATCAGCGTCTGCTTGTCGTAGGGAATCTTCATGCCGTTGATGTGCGCGGACTGGAACAGCCGGTCGGTGTGCTCGCGCAGCCGGAAGATGGCAGTGCCGTTGATCGTCTTGTAAGCGCGCACGCCTTCGAATACGCCCATGCCGTAATGCAGGGTGTGGGTGAGGACGTGGGTGGTCGCGCTGCGCCAGGGCACGAGCTTGCCATCGTACCAGATGTGCCCGTCGCGGTCCGACATTGACGCCATGCGGTGGTGCTCCGTGCAAAAACACTATTCTAGCAGCCTGTCGGCCCCGGCCGCCCGACAAGCTGATATTGGAAACGTCCTGCCAATTCCAATCTGGCGGGAGCATGTCGGGCCGGGCGCCCGCAATCTCCTCACTGGTGGCAAGGCCGATAGACAAGTAGAATTGCACCGTTCAACTCGACAATAAATAACGCAGCCGGTTGCGGCCGCGCTATTTCAGGGGGAAAGCATGGCGCGTGATGGGGGCAACTGGCTGCACGAACTCGGCCAGCGCGTCATCACCAGCGAGGATAGCGAGGAGGACCGGCTCAGAAAGACACTCGCGATATTTGCCAGTGCGCTGATGGGCTTCGGAGTAATGCTGTGGCTCGTCATCTACTGGGCGATGGGCATCAGGTTCTCCAGCACGGTGCCGCTCGTCTACATGGTGCTTACGGCGGTCTCGCTCGGTTATTACCTGTGGCGGCTCAATTTCGCGCTGTTCCGCTTCATCCAGTCCAGCCTGTTCCTGTTCGTGCCGTTCGTCATGCAGTGGAGTATCGGCAGCTACGTCAGCTCCTCGGGCGTCATGCTGTGGGCGCTGCTCGCGCCGGTGGGCGTGATGATGTTCCAGGGCCCGCGCGAGTCGTTGCCGTGGTTCTTCGCCTATATCGTGTTGACGGTGGTCTCCGGCTTCTTCGACTTCTACCTCGGCGAGGGCGACCAGCAGGGCGTGAACATGAAGACCATCGCGGTGTTCTTCGCGCTCAACTTCGCGGCCATGTCCACCATCGTATACCTGTTGATCAGCTATTTCGTCCGCCAGCGCGACAAGCTGGCAGCGCGCCTCGACGTGCAGAACAAGCTGCTCCAGGCGGAGCAGGATAAATCCGAGCGGCTGCTGCTCAACATCCTGCCGGGGCCCATTGCCACCCGCCTCAAGGAGCAGCACGTAACCATCGCCGACGGCTTTGCAGACGTTACCGTGATGTTCGCCGACCTCATCAATTTCACGCGGATGTCGGAGGAAATGCCGCCGCAATTCATGGTAACGATGCTGAACGAAGTGTTCTCGCACTTCGACGGGCTCGCGGAGAAGCACGGACTGGAAAAGATCAAGACCATCGGCGACGCCTACATGGTGGCGGGCGGGCTCGACATTCACCACCGCTACCCCGACGACCGGAGGGTCGAGCGCGAGTACAGCAAGGCGATGTGCGCGCTGGCGCTCGATATGCGCGATTACATGGCCGCGCAGTCGTACCTGGCCGCGCAGCCCGGTATCATGCGCTCGCAGTTGCAGATCCACGTCGGCATCGGCACCGGGCCGGTGGTGGCGGGCGTAATCGGCATGAAGAAGTTCATCTACGACTTGTGGGGCGACACGGTGAACATTGCGAGCCGGGTCACCTCCGAGGCCGGGGCGGGCGCGATACTGGTGGATGCCACCACCTGGCGGCGTGTGCGTGAGGACTTCGAATTCGACGAGCCCCGGATCATCAACGTCAAAGGCAAGAAGGGCGAGATCACGGTCCACCGCCTTCTCGGGCGCAAGGCGCCGGCCATTGCGGGCGGAAGTGCGTGATGAGTGATAAGTGATAAGTGATAAGAGCGGCCGGCTGCGCCGGCCCTGAACTTCAGTCACCTATCACCTATCACCTATCACTTATCACCTTTCACGACTCATTCGCTGCCCATGACTTCTTGCCACAGCTCCCGCACCGCAGCGCGCTCGTTTGCGACGGCATCGGGCGCGATGCGGGCATACTGCTCGCCCTGCAGGCGCAGGCTGTGCTGGAGTTGCCGGAAACGCCGGTAGGCGTCGTGCGCCGCCTGTGCCCTGGACTCCTGCACCAGCCCGAGGCGCGCCGCCAGCCTGAGCAATGCCAGGTTGCCGATGTTGCCGGTCAGTTCCTCGTGCCGGTGGGCGTTGCCCAGCACCAGGTACTGCACGGCGAACTCGACGTCGATGATGCCGCCGCGATCGTGCTTCAGGTCGAAAAGCCGGGTGCGGTTGGGGTGGGCGTCGTGCATCTTCCGGCGCATCGCCGCGACTTCCCGGCGCAGCTCGCCGGGGTCACGCTCCTGGCGCAGGACCTCCACCCGGAAGCGCTCGAACCCGGCGCCGATGTCGCTGGCCCCCGCGACAAAGCGCGCACGGGTGAGCGCCTGGTGCTCCCATAACTGGGCGTGCCGGTTCTGATAGTCGCGAAAGCTGGCCAGTGAGCTGACCAGCAGCCCGCCGGCTCCGTCAGGGCGCAGCCGCAGGTCGGTTTCGTAGAGCACGCCGGCGGACGTGATGCTGGTGAGCCAGTTGTTGATGCGCTGCGCAAAGCGCGCATAGGATTCCGCGGCCTCCGGCGCCGGGTCGTCGTAGAGAAATACCAGGTCGAGATCGGAGGCGTAACCGAGTTCCTTGCCGCCCAGCTTGCCGTATGCGATGACGGCGAAACGCGGCGTTTCACGGTGCACCGGCCGCAGCGGCCAGGTGACGCGCAAGACCTCGTCCAGGACCACGCCGGCGAGATCGCTCAGGTGGTCGCTCAGTGTTTCCAGCGGGAGCTGCCCCGAAAGGTCCTGTGCGATAAGCCGCATGGTGTGCGCGTGCTTGAAATGGCGCAGGACATCCATCTGCTTCTCGGTATCGCCCGCGGCGTCGTCCATCTGGGCGAGCAACTGGTGCATGGCCTCGCGCCAGGCCGGCGCCGCATAGAGCGTCCGGGTGTCGAGCAGCTCGTCGAGCAATATGGGGCGGCTGGTCAAGTACCGGGCGACCCAGGGGCTCGCGCTCATCATCGCTGCAAGCTGGGAGAGGGCCTGCGGGTACTCCACGAGCAGCGCGAGGTAGGAGCCGCGCCGGGCGACGCTCTCCAGCAGGTCGAACAGGCGATCGAGCGTCGTGCCGGGGTCCTTCTGCGCCGCGGCGGCTTCGATGGCGAGCGGCACCAGCCGGTCGAGCCGCGACTGGCTGGCCGCCGGCATCTCGCGATAGCGGCTGCCCGAACGCATGCTCTTCAGGCGGCTTTCGATTGCCTGCGGCTCGCGGAAGCCGAGCGCCGCAAGCGCGTTAACCGATATCCCGCTGTCCGCGTTTTCCTGCCACAGGTGCGTGAGCGCATGCTCGCCGCCGCCGGAGGATACGGCGAAGATCTGCTCGAAATGGCCCGTCACCCGCGCGCGGTGTGCGTCGAGCGCCGCAGCGAGCGCGCCGTAGCCGTCGAGGCCCATGGCCCCGGCGATGAGCGCGCGATCGGTGTCCGTCTGCGGCAGCACGTGCGTCTGCTGGTCGTCCAGGTACTGCAGGCGGTGCTCGAGGTTGCGCAGGAAGCCGTACGCCGCGGTCAGTTCCTGCGCCGCGGCGGCCGGCAGCAGGTTCTTCTGCTCGAGCAGCGGCAGCACGGCGAGCGTGGGCTGCGTTCTCAGCGCCGGATCGCGCCCGCCGCGGATCAGCTGGAACACCTGGGCGATGAACTCGATCTCGCGGATGCCGCCGGGACCGAGCTTGATGTTGTCGGCGGTATCGCGCCGCGACACCTCGAGCCGGATCTGGCGGTGCAGGTCGCGCAGCTCGGCGATGGCGTTGTAGTCGAGGTGGCGGCGGTAGACGAACGGGCGCACCAGTTCCATCAGCTCGACTCCGCGGTCTCCGGTCAGCGCCCGCGCCTTGATCCACGCGTAGCGTTCCCACTCGCGTCCCTGGGTGATGAAATAGTTTTCCAGAGCTTCGAAGCTCGCGACGAGCGGACCGCTGTCGCCGTACGGCCGCAGCCGCATGTCGACGCGGAACACGTAGCCGTCGGCGGTGAACTCGGACAGCGCCGCGATCAATCTGCGCCCGAGACGGGTGAAATACTCGTGGTTGCTGATGGCGCCCGGGCCGCGGGTCTCGCCTTCTTCCGCGTAGACGAAGATCAGGTCGATGTCGGAGGAGACGTTCAGCTCGGCGCCGCCCAGTTTGCCCATGCCCAGCACGTGCAGTTGCTGCTCGCGCCCGCTCGCCGCGCCCACCGGCCTGCCGTGACGCGCCGCCAGCCATTCGTCGAGCCGGGCCAGCGCCTGGCCGATCGCGATCTCGGCGAGGGCGGTGGTGGTGGCCAGCACTTCCGCCAGCGGCGCGGTCCGGCTCAGGTCGCGCACCATCAACCGCAGCAGCACCCGCTGGCGCAGGATCCGCAGCGTGCGCTGGAGGGTGGCTTCGTCCCCGGCTGGCTCCGCCGCCAGCGCCGCGCGCATTTCACCGGCAGTGAACGACCGCTCGATGCCGGCATCCAACCCCAAGCGGGGCGCGGCCTCGAGCAGTTGGCTGGCGTAACGGCTGAACCGCGCCGCGAGCGCGACCCGGGCGTCGGCGCCGGGTAGCGCTCGCGCGTTATGGGATTCCATGTCCGGATTCGTTAGAATACGCAACTCCTTGACTCAATATCGCATTTTTTCAGCGCCCAGGCAAAATCGGGCGCTCCGGAACAGGCTCGGTTGGCTGGGAATCAGCTCGCTCTGGGTCTATCGCGTCCTCACCTGGAGCGTGCTGGCGGCGGGGCTCGCTATTGCCGGCGTCGTGCTGGGGCTGCGCCACTGGATTCTCCCGAACATCGAGAACTATCGCGGGGACATTGCGCGCATCGTCAGCGAAAGGACGCAGCAAAAGGTCACGATCGGCAGCATCCTTGCCAACTGGGACGGGCTGCGTCCTCAGCTGATGCTCGGGCAGGTGACGGTGTTCGACGCGGCCGGTCGTCCGGCGCTCGAACTCGCGCGCATCGACGCGACCCTGTCGTGGCTGTCGCTTCTCGAGCTCGAGCTGCGGTTGCATGCGGTCGATATTTACCGGCCCACGCTCCAGGTGCGGCGCGACGCGCATGGCGTCCTGTCGGTCGCCGGCATCGAAATGACCAGGCAGGAGGGCGGCGGCGGCTTCGCTGCCTGGCTGCTGCGCCAGCGCGACTTCGAAGTGCACGATGCCGCCGTCGTCTGGAACGACGATTTGCGCGCCGCCCCGCAGATCGAGTTCAATAGCGTTTCCTTCCACCTGTTAAGCCGCGGCTCACGCCACCGTTTCGGGTTGCGGGCGACGCCGCCCTCCCTCCTCGCCGCGCCGCTCGACTTGCGTGGTGATATCAGGGGCCGGACCGTCAAGTCGACCGACACCTGGAACGGCAGGTTGTTCCTGCAGCTTGATTACGCCGATATCGCCGCGTGGCGCACCTGGATTCCGTTCCCGATCGAGTTTCCGCAGGGTGCCGGCGCGCTGCGCACCTGGCTCACGTTCAGTCAGAACCGGTTGGTCGAAGGCATTGCCGACGTGCGCCTCGTCAACGTCCGTACGCGCCTGGCTGCGGACCTGCCGGAGCTGGACCTCACGGAACTCGAGGGGCGCGTCGGCTGGAAGCAATCGGACACTGAATTTGAGCTCACCACTGCCCGGCTTGCGCTTGCCACTGCCGGCGGACTCAAGCATCAGCCAGTGGATTTCCTGCTGCGTCACAGCACCGACGGCGCGGGCAAGCCGTTGCAGGGCGAGCTGCGCGCCAGCACGCTGGAGCTGGGGCCGCTGGTCCTGCTGGCCGCGCACTTGCCGCTCGGCGAGGCAGTGCGCAAGCACCTCGCGGAATACTCGCCCACCGGCGTGCTGTCGGACACGGTGGTACGCTGGAACGGCGAGTGGAGCGAGCCGCGGGAGTACAGCATTCGCGGACGATTCCAGAACGTATCGCTCAATCATGTCGGCAAGATTCCCGGATTCGCCGGCGTGAGCGGCTCGCTGGAGGCGAACGAGCTCTCCGGCGCGGTTTCCCTCAACGCGCGCAAAGTCACGGTGGAAATGCCGCTCGTGTTTCGCGACCAGCACACATTCGACACTCTCTCCGCGCAGGTCTCCTGGACGCGCAGCGGTGGCGAGACCGAGTTGAGGCTGAACAACGTCGCGTTCTCCAACGCGGAACTTGCCGGCACCATGCTTGGCGTATACCGCACCGCGGGCTCCAGGCGGGGCGTCATCGACCTCACCGGCAACCTGACGCGGGCGCAAGCGCGCTTCGTCGGCCGCTACATCCCGCTGGTGGTCGGCAAGGCCACGCAGGACTGGCTCGACGCCGCGTTCCTCGCCGGGGAAGGGAATAACGTGACGCTGCGGCTGAAGGGTAACCTCGATGATTTTCCGTTCGCCGACGGCAAGGACGGGGTGTTCCAGGTCACCGCCAAGGTCACCGGCGTCAGACTTCATTACGCCGAGGGCTGGCCGGACATCGAGAACATCGCCGGCGACCTCGTCTTCCGCGGCGTGCGCATGGACGTGCACGCGCGGCAGGGATCCATCTTCGGTGTGCGCCTGCCGCAGGTGCATGCGGAGATCCCGGACCTGCTTCACGGCAATGAGATGCTGAACGTGTCCGGGGACGCCGAGGGCCCCACCGCCGACTTCCTTGCTTTCATTAGCAAGAGCCCGGTCGCAGGGATGATCGACCACTTCACCGATAGCTGGCAGGCGCAGGGATCAGGAAAGCTCGCGCTGAAGCTGTCGCTACCGCTGCGCGAACAGGTGTCCGAGAATACCAGGGTGGCCGGCACCTTCCAGTTCGCGGCCAACACCGTCTTGCTCGCCCCCGAGGTGCCCGCGGTCGAACAGGCGGGCGGCCGCGTCGAGTTCACCGAGTCCTCGGTGCAGGTGCCCGGCGTGAACGGATTGTTGCTCGGCGGACCGGTGGCGATCAGCGCGACCGGTGCACGCGACGCCGCGGTGCATATCAGCGTCCAGGGGCGCGCCAACGCCGATAACGCGCGCCGCTCGGCCGGCAGTCCGGGCTGGGTGCAGCACCTGCGCGGGGCCACCGACTGGCGCGCGCAAATCACGGCCCGCAAGCGCATCGCGGACGTACTGATCGAGTCGAGCCTGCGGGGCCTGGCGATCGATCTGCCAGCGCCGCTCGCGAAGACGGCCGCGGAAACGCTGCCGTTCCGCTTCGAGTACCGCCTGCTGTCTCCCGGCCAGGACCGGTTGAGCGTGTCGGTCGGCGAGATTCTCAGCATGAATCTGCTGCGGCGCTCCGAAGGTGACCGCGTTACGATCGCGCGCGGCATGGTGCGCTTCGGCGGCGCGGCGGCGGAGCCGGATCAGCCGGGTGTCTGGGTGAGCGGCGCGGTCAAGGCGCTTGATGTCGACCGCTGGCTCGCCCTGTTCCCGCAGGTCGGCGGCGAGACGCACGTCGAGTGGGGCGGCGTCGACCTCAGGCTCGGCACGATGGACGTGCTGGGCCGGCGTTTCAACGAGTTCACGCTCAACGCCGCCGCCCAGGCTGGACAATGGCGCGGCACCGTTTCCGGCAAGGAGATCGAGGGCAGCGCGTCCTGGCAGCCGCAGGGTCGGGGCAGGCTCGTCGCCCGCATGAAGACGTTCGCCGTGCCGGCGGCCGCACCCGTTCCCATCGAGGCGCCGGTCGCCGCCCGGCAGGAGCACGAGGAGAGCGAACTGCCGGCGATAGATTTCATTGCAGAGCAATTCATCAACAAGGACAAGCTGCTCGGCCGGCTCGAGTTCGTCGCCACGCCCGAAGGGCGCGACTGGCGCATCGAGAAGCTGAGTCTCGTCAATCCCGAATCCACGTTCACGCTGGACGGCTTGTGGCAGGTCGGGCGCTCCCAGCCGCGCACCCAGATCAACCTGCGGCTGGACGCAGCGGACGTTGGCAAGCTGCTGGTGCGCCTGGGCTACCCCGAGGGCGTACAGCGTGGGACGGCAAAGCTGGAAGGCACGGCGGCGTGGTCCGGCGCGCCGTACGATATAGATTACGCGACGCTCTCCGGCACCCTGTCGCTGGAGGCGGCCAAGGGCCAGTTCGTGAAGCTCGAACCCGGCGTAGCCAAGTTGCTGGGCATCCTCAGCCTGCAGGCGCTGCCGCGGCGGGTCACGCTCGACTTCCGCGACGTCTTCAGCGAGGGATTCGCATTCGACGAGATCGCCGGGACCGCGAAGATCACCCAGGGCGTCGCCACCACGGCGAACTTTCGCATTCAGGGGCCGGCCGCGCGGGTCACCATGAGCGGCGATATCGATCTCGCGCAGGAAACGCAGAAACTCAGGGTGCGCATCGTGCCTGAAGTTACCGAAACCGTGGCCATTGCGGGCGCCATCTTTGGCGGCCCGATTGCGGGGATTGCGGCTTATGTCGCGCAGAAAGTCCTGAGGGACCCGTTTGGACAGGCCGTCGCCTTCGAATACGACGTGACCGGCACGTGGTCGGAACCAACCGTGAAAAGACTGCCTAGAGTGATGCCCGAAGTGATGGTGTGGCCGGATTGACCGGAATGATAAGATTCTCTTAATGGAAGAATAGTAAACCGGAATTCGTGGCGCGAAACGCCACTTCCCCATTCACTGTTTCCTGTTCACCATTTCCCTGCTTATGAACACGGCGCATTCGTCTTTCGGCAAGGCCAAGCCGCACGTTGCGGACCCCGACGCGCGGCAGGGCGTCACGCGCATGGCTGCAGTGCAGCTGGCGTCCGGCCCCAACGTCAAGGGCAATCTCAGCGAAGCCAGCAGGCTGATCGAGATGGCGGTGGCGGGCGGCTCGAAATTGGTCGCGCTGCCAGAATATTTCGCGATCATGGGCCTGAGCGACGGCGACAAGGTCAAGGCGCGCGAGAAGCCGGGCGATGGCCCGATACAGGAATTCCTGGCCGCCGAGGCCCGCAAGCACGGCATCTGGCTCGTCGGCGGCTCGGTGCCTCTCGAATCCTCGAGCCCGGACAAGGTCCGCAACAGTTGCCTGGTCTATGACGACAAGGGCGGGCTCGCCGCGCGCTACGACAAGATCCATCTCTTCGGCTTCGAGATGGGCAGGGAGCGCTACGAGGAAGAGCGTACCATCGAGCCCGGCCGGGACGTGGTGACGGTGGATGCGCCGTTCGGCCGCCTTGGGCTTTCCATCTGCTACGACCTGCGCTTTCCGGAGCTCTACCGTGCCATGAAGCCGGTGGATGTGATACTGGTGCCCTCGGCCTTCACGGAAACCACCGGCAAAGCGCACTGGGAAACCCTGATCCGGGCGCGCGCCATCGAGAACCTCGCCTACGTGCTGGCGCCGGCACAAGGCGGATATCACCTGAGTGGGCGGGAAACTCATGGCGACAGCATGATCGTCGACCCGTGGGGCGTGGTGCTCGACCGCCTGCCGCGCGGCTCGGGCGTGGTGACCGCCAACGTCAACCTGCAGCACCTGCGCAACCTGCGGCAGAGCTTGCCGGCGTTGACACACCGGGCGCTGCATCGTTGCTGAAACGCGTGACCGGTGACCAGTGACCGGTAACTGGTGATTGGAGCGGCTTGTATCCGCGACGCCGGACCTCACCTATACTGAATGCCCATGAAGCCCGAAGACCGTCAGGAAACCCGCAGTCTCGAGCGCGAAACCTCGTTCGCGACCGCGAACGAGATCTTGCTCGCTCCTTATTCCCTTGATGCCGGGCAGTTGCAGTCCGTGTTCGGCGAGATCCTCGCGCACAAGGTGGACTACGCTGACCTCTATTTCCAGTACACGCGCAGCGAGTCGTGGAGTCTGGAGGAAGGCATCGTCAAGTCCGGCAGCTTCAACATCGACCAGGGCGTCGGGGTGCGCGCGGTGAGCGGGGAGAAGACCGCGTTTGCCTATTCCGACGACATCAGCCTGACGGCGCTGGAGGCGGCGGCGCGCGCGACGCGCGCCATAGCGCGCCAGGGCCAGGCGGGCCGCACACAGGTGGCGAAGCGCGCGACCGGGCACAATCTTTACACGCCGCACGACCCCATCGCCAGCCTGCCGGACCAGGCGAAGGTGGCGCTGCTCGAACGCATCGAGCGGCGCGCGCGCGCGCTGGACAAGCGCGTGACGCAGGTCATGGCGTACCTTGGCGGCGAGTACGAGGTGGTGCTGGTGGCGCGCTCGGACGGCGTGATTGCCGCCGACGTGCGACCGCTAATACGTCTGTCGTTGCAGGTGATCGTCGAGGCCGACGGGCGGCGCGAACAGGGCAGTTCCGGCGGCGGCGGGCGCTTCGACTACGCCTATTTCACCGACGAAGTACTGGACGACTACGCGAGGAAAGCCGTGGACCAGGCGCTGGTCAACCTCGAAGCGCGGCCGGCGCCCGCCGGTACCATGACGGTGGTGCTGGGGCCGGGCTGGCCGGGCGTTCTGTTGCACGAGGCGATCGGCCACGGGCTGGAAGGCGATTTCAACCGCAAGGGCACTTCCGCGTTCAGCGGGCGCATCGGCGAGCGGGTGGCGGCGCCGGGCGTCACCGTGGTGGATGACGGCACGATTGCGCGCCGGCGCGGCTCGCTCAACATCGACGACGAAGGTCATCCCACGCGGCGCAACGTGCTGATCGAGGACGGCGTGCTGAAGGGCTATATGCAGGACAGCCTGAACGCGCGCCTGATGAAAGTGCCGCCCACCGGCAACGGCCGGCGCGAGTCGTACGCGCATATCCCGATGCCGCGCATGACCAATACCTACATGCTGAATGGAGGCCGGCCGCGCGAAGAGATCATCGCCTCGGTGAAGAACGGGCTCTACGCGGTGAATTTCGGCGGCGGTCAGGTGGACATTACCAGCGGCAAGTTCGTATTTTCCGCGTCCGAGGCCTACGTCATCGAGAACGGCAAGGTCGGCCACCCGGTCAAGGGCGCGACGCTGATCGGCAACGGACCCGACGCGCTGACGCGCGTGGCGCTGATCGGCAACGACATGGCGCTCGACCCCGGTGTGGGCACCTGCGGCAAGGAAGGCCAGAGCGTGCCGGTCGGCGTCGGGCAGCCCACCTTGCGCATAGACGGTCTCACCGTCGGCGGCACCGCCTAGCAGGGCGGGAAATAGTAAATAGGGAATGGTGAATGGAAAATGCGGCGCTTCGCGCGCCGGTTTTCCTGCGTCCCATTTCCTATTCCCCATTTCCCATTCCCCAGAACGCGTCAGCGTGCTGATATAATGCCTTGATTTCTATGGCAGAAGGCAAAATGCAATACCGCACCGACGACACCCGGATCAGGGAAATCAAGGAGCTGGTGCCGCCTTCGCACCTGCTGCGGGAGTTTCCGGTGTCCGACAAGGCCGCGAAGACCGTGTACGAGACGCGGCAGGCGATCCACCGCATTCTGCATGGCGCGGACGACCGTCTGCTGGTCATCATGGGGCCGTGCTCGGTACACGATGTGAAGGCGGCCAGGGACTATGCCGGCAAGCTCAAGCGCGAGAGGGACAAGCTCGCCGGAGAGCTGCTGGTGGTGATGCGCGTCTATTTCGAGAAGCCGCGCACGACAGTCGGCTGGAAGGGGCTCATCAACGATCCGAACCTCGACGGCAGCTTCCGCATCAACGAAGGCCTGCGCCTGGCGCGCCGGCTGCTGATCGACCTGAACGAGTCGGGCATGCCGGTCGGCTGCGAGTTTCTCGATATGATCACGCCGCAGTACATCGCCGACCTGGTAGCGTGGGGCGCGATCGGCGCGCGCACGACCGAGTCCCAGATCCACCGCGAGCTCGCATCGGGCCTGTCCTGCCCGGTCGGCTTCAAGAACGGCACCGACGGCGGCGTGAAGGTCGCTGTGGACGCGGTTCGCGCGGCGAGCGCGCCGCATCATTTCCTGTCGGTCACCAAGGCTGGCCATAGTGCAATCGTTTCCACCTCCGGCAACGAGGATTGCCACATCATCCTGCGCGGCGGCAGCAAGCCGAACTATGATGGGGCGAGTGTCGGCGCTGCGGCGAAGGCGCTGGCGGAAGCCGGCGTGCCGGTGCGGCTCATGATCGATTTCAGCCACGGCAATTCGAGCAAGAAGCCCGAGAAGCAGGTGGAGGTGGCGCAGGACGTGGCGGGCCAGCTCGCTGGCGGCGATACGCGCATATTCGGCGTCATGGCCGAAAGCCACCTCAAGGCCGGGCGGCAGGACCTGGTGCCGGGCAAGGAACTGGTTTACGGCATGAGCATCACCGATGGCTGCATCGGCTGGGATGACAGTCGCAAGGTACTGGCCGAACTGGCGGACGGCGTACGCCAGCGGCGGCTGAAAGCGCAGCTGGCCGAGTAAGTACGGTGAATAGTGAATGGTGAGTGGTGAATGGAGCCCGCCGGCTGCAGCCGGCGGCGCGCAAAACGGCGGCAACTGTCCATTCACAATTCACTATTCACCATTCACGCACTTGGCAAATGGCGGCAACGTGCGGGCTGATATATAGTGCGGCAAGACACCGCAGTATCCGACGGGGGGCGGGGCGGCGACATGGCGCAGGGGTGGATCGAGGGTGTACCCGGGCAGAGCAGGCTGCCGCAGTTTCAGCGCATCGGCAACGGCACGGCATTCGCTGACCAGATTTTTGGCCTGGTCGGACGGTCGCTGTTCTTCGCCGAGTTCTCGCGCGAAGATATCTCCATCCTGACCAGCTACATGGACGTCTACCGCGTGCAGCGGGACCAGATCATCATCCGCGAGAACGACGGCGGCGATTTCATGCTGCTGGTTATCGAGGGCTCCGTGGACATTCTCAAGAAGGGCATGCGCGGCGAGCGGCAGCACATGACCACGGCAGGCCCGGGCATGACGCTGGGCGAAATGTCGATGATAGACGGCGAGCCGCGCTTCGCCACCTGCATCGCGACCTCGTCCGTCGTGTTCGCCGCGCTCCACCGCGACGACATGGCGAAGATCATCCTCGATTATCCCAGTCTCGGCTCCAAGATCCTGGTCAAGGTCGTGTCCATGCTCTCGTCGCGGCTGCGCCAGACCAGCGCCAGGCTGCTGCAGTACATGGAGCGCGGGAATCTTTGAGCTGCGCGCTGTGCGCCCGGCGCAGGCAAATAGTGAATAGGGAATAGGGAATGGGAAAAGCGGTGCTCCGCACGGTTTTTCTCCTAATTCCTGTTTGCTATTTCCTATTTCCCACTGTTGAGGCGCAGCAGGTCTCGGTCACCGATGACCGCGGGACCAGGGTAACGCTCGTTGCGCCGGCGCAGCGGATCGTCGCGCTGTCGCCCCACCTGGCGGAGCTGGCGTTCGCAGCGGGCGCCGGCAGTCGGCTCGTTGGCGCTGCGCGCCACAGCGATTTCCCGCCGGCGGTGCGCGATTTGCCGCAGACCGGCGATGCCGCGCGCGTGGACTTCGAGCGGATCGCGCTGCTGAAGCCGGACCTCGTGCTGGCCTGGAGCAGCGGCAACCCGGCGGGCGACCTCGCCCGTGTGGAGCAGCTGGGTTTCGCGGTTTTCGTCACCGAGCCCGCGCGGCTCGCCGACGTTCCGCGCCTGCTGCGTGCCATAGGTGAATTGGCAGGCACGCGACCGGCGGCAGAGAGGGCGGCGGCCGGCTTCGAGCGCGAGATCGCGACGTTGCGCGCCCGCAATGCGCATGCGCCCCGCGTGCGGGTGTTCTACCAGATCTGGCACAAGCCGCTGCTGACGGTGAACGGTGCGCACGTGATCAGCGACGTGATCGCGTTGTGCGGCGGGGAAAACGTCTTCGCCGATCTTTCCCAGCTCACGCCCACGATATCGCTCGAGTCGGTGCTGGCGGCCAGGCCGGAAGTGATCCTCGGTGGCGGCTCGGCGGGCGGGGAGCCGGAGTTCGCCGGCTGGTGGCGCGCCTCGGCGGTGCCGGCGCTGCGCGAGCTGCCGGTGCGCTACATCGATCCCGACCTGATCCAGCGCCAGACGCCGCGGATCGTGAAGGGTGCGAAAGCGGTTTGTCATGCCTTGGACGAAGTCAGGAAGGGGCGCGCCGCCGCCAAATTCCGTTAAATCCGGACGCTTCGCGCCGGTTTAACTCCGCGCGTTCGAACGGACGAACATGCCGTCGTTCAACGCGCGGGACTGGGAACTACGCTGTCGTTGTTGCAAGAACCAGGAGGCTTTGCACCGGATCGGAGTCGAATGTGCGCACTATCCCGGCCTGGCTCCGCAGCAGATTTGCGATAGCGGTGGTTCCAGCGTTGCCGACGGAAAGCCAGACGACCTTCGGCGGCGGGCCGTGAAGAAATGCGTACTGCCGGAAGTCGTTGTCCTTGGATACGATCGTGAAACCCTGTTCGCGCGCATAGTCCCAGATCGCGGCATCAGCAGCGCCGCGCATCCTCAGACGCTCGATATGGGTGCTGTCCGGGAAATCCTCCGCGAGCAGTTCTACCAATCGCGGGCTGAGGTTCTCATCGAGAAGCAGTTTCACCCGGTGGTCGGTGACGCAAGCTTGCGTTCCCGGGCGGCCGCGAATTCAAGTGCGGCGCGGATATCTTCGCGCGAGAGCGAGGGAAAATCCCGCAGGATGCCGTCCTCCGTCATTCCGCCGGCCAAGTATTCCAGGATGTCGTACACGGTGATGCGCGTGCCCCTGATGCACGGCTTGCCGCTGCGGACGGCGGGGTCGATGACGATGCGATTCTCGTAGCTCACGGAGTCATGTTACTGCCGGGGTTTGGGGAACTCAAGTAACGTTAAACCCGGACGCTTCGCGCCGGTTTAACTCCGCGCGTTCGAACGGACGAACATGCCGCCGTTCAACGCGCAGAAAATCGAGGTTCCGCATTTGGTAGAGCTGTTTGTCCATCACCCAGGTTTACTGCGGCAGATATCTGAACGGCTGGTATCCCGTCTCGTTGTCAAACTTTGAAGTGTGGCGCCAGCCTGAAACCTCGGGCAGCAGACTTCGATAGCAGCCCCAGTTAAGAACGTGAAACTCCTGCAGACTTGGATCATTCCAATCAATGCTTTTTTGAGCATTGTGCGCTGGCATATGCGCGAGAATGAGCAACTTTTCCGCGCGGTCGATCTGGTCTTCCCAAACGTCAATGGCCGGCGTGCCCTCCCAACCGCTGCAGCGCCCAACATAGACAGAGAGCCGCTGGAGGTCCTGGTGGAAGTTCCAGTCCACTTGCTGGTTCAGACGTGTCGCGAAGGTTTGCTTGCTCGCCTTGCCGATGTAAAGAAGCGTGTCCACTCCATACACGGCGTGACATCC
>Ga0137319_1000255_pt1 | contig 18206 bp, 18 predicted proteins | sample EasRivERMZT333_2_FD_104752 | JGI IMG/M metagenome (GOLD analysis project Ga0137319, IMG submission 104752) | Soil microbial communities from meander-bound floodplain in the East River, Colorado, USA - East River MetaG ERMZT333_2 | ecosystem: Environmental > Terrestrial > Soil > Floodplain ... | reverse complement strand
CGGCACCCAGTATTTGCAGGCGGTGTCGGATATGCCGATCAGCAGCGCCGCGACGAACGGGCCGCGCAGGCTGCCGAGGCCGCCGACTGCCACCACGATCAGGAAGTAGACGAGGTGTTCGAAGGGATAGATCGGCTGCACGGTAAGAATTTCCGCTCCGAGCGCGCCGCCGAGGCCGGCGAGGCCGCTGCCCAGGGCGAAAGTGATCGTGAAGAGGCGCCGCGTGTTGATGCCGATCGCCTGGGCCATCGGGCCGTTGTCCACTGCGGCCCGCACCATTGCGCCCCAGCGCGTGCGCTCGACCCCGAACCACAGGGCGCCGACCAATACGGCGCTGAACGCAATGAGAAACACCCGGAAAGCGGGAAAATCGCGTCCCAGCAATCCGAACTGGCCCTTCAGATAATCAGGCAGGGGGACCAGCAGCTGCATGGTGCCGAACAGAAACCGGGCGGTGGCCACCGCGATGAAGATCAGTCCGATCGTGAACAGGACCTGTGCCAGCTCGCCCGCGGTATACAGGCGGGAGTACAGCAGCCGCTCGAGTATCACGCTCCCGGCGGCAACCAGCGCGAACGCAGCCGCGAGCGCCAGGGGATACGGCACGCCAAAACGGTCCATTGCGGCGATGAGGATGTAGCCGCCCGCCATGGCGAAAACGCCGTGAGCAAGATTGACGAATCCCATCAGTCCCATCGTCACCGACAGGCCGACCGAAATCACGTAGAGGATCATGCCGTAGGCCGCGCCGTGAAAGGCGACGCTGACGAGCGAAGACAGGAACGCTTCCATCTAGCTGCCTGTCAGACCAGGAACAATCACCACGGCTGGTGGGGTTTTCAAATCGCCATGACCGGGAGTTGGCCGGGGTCAACCCCGACCAACGCCCGGGCAAATAACCTCCGGACCGCTTGCGTGGCCCGGGTTCGAGCAGGCATTACTTTTTGAGTTCCTTCCAGGGGTCTTTCACCTGGTGGATCGTTTCGAATTCCACGTTGGCGAGCTGGCCGCCGACTCTCCTTACTTCGCGGATGTACTCGTTCTGGATGATATCCCGGGTATCAGGGTCGATCGCGATCGGCCCGCGTGGGCTGTTCGGATTCTTGTACTTCTTCACCAGCGTCATGGTCCGATCCGGGTCGATCTTTCCCTTTTGCTCGCGGATCACGTAGTAGATCGCGTCCATCGCGTCCCAGCCGCCCACGGACATGAAGCTCGGCCAGGACTTTTCGCCGTACTCCTTCTTCCAGGCCGCGATAAAAGCCTTGTTCGCGGGACGGGTGGCTGCGGCCGAATAGTGGTGCGTGGTGATCACCCCGAGCGGCGCGTCGCCCATGTTGGGCAGTTCCTCGTCGGTGGTGATGTCTCCCGGGCCGATGAACTTGATGCCCGCCTTGTCGAGGCCGAGGTCGCCGTAGGCCTTCATGATCTGGGTCGCCTGGCGGCCAGCCGGCGTGAACGCGAACAGCACATCGGGCCTGGCGTCCTTCACCCGCTGCATGAAGGGAACGAAGTCCGGGTTGGCGAGCGGGATGCGCACCTTGCCGACGATCTTGCCGCCGCCTTCCGAGAACGCCCGTTCGAATCCCGCCTCACTGTCGTGGCCGGGGGCGAAATCGCTCACTGCGATGTAAGCGCGCTTGAATTTTCTGGACGCCCACGCGCCCATTGGATAGGACGACTGCCACAGCGTGAACGAGAAGCGCGCGATGTAGGGCGAGCGCTCGGTGATCACGGAAGTGCCGGCATTCATGATGAAGAACGGCAATTTCGCTTCCTGGGTGAGCGGGGCGATCGCCATCGCGTTGGGGGTGAACACGACGCCGGTGAGGATCTGGATCTTGTCGCGAACGATCAACTCCTGCGCGAGCTGCTTCGCCTTGTCCGGGTTCGGGCCGCCGTCATCGCGAATGACGAGTTCGATCTTGACCCCTGGGGGCAGCTTGTCCGCGTTCTGCTTCATGTACAGCTTGAAGCCCTTGTCGATGAGATCGCCGAGCGTCGCGAACGGGCCGGAATAGGTGTTGATCACGCCGATTTTGATCGTCTGCGCCGCCAGCGGTGCGGCTGCCAGCGCGAGCCCCGCAATGGTTGCGAGCACGACCAGCAGTTTCTGGAATTTCATGACTTGCCCCTCCCTGTGCATGAGTGGAATTCTATTGGAACGCTGCGCTATTCTATGCGGGCTGCCACTCAATTCAGCCTCCCCGTGATTCTATCAATAAAATCATCGGGATGTAGTGGCAGCCGGTTGCCGCGCCATGCCACATGCTGATCGGGCCGCACCACCGCGTACCGGGCCTGATACAAGGCGCTGAATCTCGGGTCGGAGGGCGCGAGGACTTTGAACGGGACCTTGCTCCGGGCGGCGGCACGCTCCAATGCCGGCAAGTCGTTCCGGGCCGCCTTGCCATCGGTGAGCAGCGTGTAGCCCGGGCCGAAGTGGTCGTAGAGAGATGTGCCGTCGGCCTGCCAGAAGTGGGGCGCGAGACATCCGGGGTGGGCCGAGGGCTCGTAGCCGGTGACCTGTTCGCGCGGCGGCTCGCTGCTTTCAGGAATGATGATGGGAGTGTCCCGGTAGCGGTATCCCAGCACGAGCCCGAGGCTCCTGAACTCCTGCAGCTTGCCCTGGAGGATGAGCTGGCCCGCCGCTATGCGCGCACGGTCGCCCGAGGGCCCCGACTGCTCGATACCCTCGCGCGCGAGCACGTCGCCCACCAGCGCGTAGTTTTCGAATGCTTCGTCCATGACCCGGCGGTGGACCGGCCTGCGTTCCCACTCGTAGGTGTCGAGCAGGCGGGGGCCGCCCCAGCCCTGGAGAGTGGCGGCGAGTTTCCAGCCGAGGTCGAGTGCGTCGGCAATGCCCATGTTCATGCCGTGACCCCCGGACGGGGGATGCAAGTGACAGGCGTCGCCCGCGAGGAACACACGCCCGGCGATATAACGGTCGGCAATCAGGTGGTACGCGGTCCACGGGTCGGCGTGGACGATCTCCAGGTCGAAGCGGAGGCCGCACGATCGCTGCACCACTTCCGCGGCGTCCATCGTGCCGGGGTCCAGCCCTCCGGGAAGGCGGGGCGCGATCATGAACCACAGGCCGCGCCCGTCCATGGGACCGAGGTAGGAGGGCAAATCCGTATTGACCATCCAGTACTGGATCGCGAGTCCCATGCCGTGCATTCCGGCGAGCGCGGGTGCGCGGAATATCACGTTGAGGTTAGTCGCAAGCGCTCCTTTGCCGGTCATGCCGATTTCAAGTGCGTCGCGGACCGTGCTGCGTGCGCCATCCGCACCGACAAGGTACCGCGCGCGGACCGTGCCGCGCGCGCCGGCTTTCAGGTCTGAAATTTCGGCGGTAACGCCGTCATCGTCCTGTACGAATCCGTCCAGGCGGCAATCGAAACGCAATTCGACCGCCGCCAGGCTCGCCGCACGCTGCCGCAGCACTTCCTCCAGAATGAATTGCGGGACCCATTGCGCGGATTCGGAATAAAGATCGTTGCGGGCAGGCGCGCAATGGAACGCGTTCTCGAATCGGGCGAGCTCAAAGCCGTTCAAGCGCGTGGCGAACACGATGTCGGCCGGGTAGTCCGGCGGCAGGGAGGAGGCCCGGCGCAGCTCATCGGCGATCCCCCAGCGGCGCAGGATTTCCCGGGAACGCACGTTGGTCAGCTTCGCGCGAGGGTTGTAGCCGACGCGGTCGTGCTGCTCGATGACGACGCACCGGACGGCACGCAACCCCAGCTCGATGGCCAGCGCCAGCCCGACCGGGCCGGCGCCCACGATGAGTACGTCGGTTCGGGTCTCGCTCAGGGCGTCTGACATAACGTTACCGACATCACGCGATTGTGCACTAAGATGGCCGGCGATGACGATAGACCTCGATGCTTACTTGTTGCGGATCGGCCACGCGGGCGGGCGCGCGCCGACGCTCGATACACTGCGCGCGATCCTGGCGGGGCACACAGAGACGATCGCGTTCGAGAACCTCAATCCCCTGCTGAAATGGCCGGTGCGCCTCGACGTGGGATCACTCCAGCGCAAAATGGTGCAAGGCGGGCGGGGCGGCTACTGCTATGAGCAGAATATTCTGCTGAGCCACGCGCTGCACGCGCTGGGTTTCGAAGTGACCGGGCTGGCGGCGCGCGTACTGTGGAACGCGGCGGTAGCCGGCGCGATTCCGCCCCGCACGCACATGCTGCTGCGCGTGGATATCGAAAGGCGGCCCTGGCTCGTGGATGCGGGCTTCGGCGTCATGACGCCCACCGGGCCGCTGCAACTCAAGGCTGAGGAAGAGCAGGCAACGCCGCACGAGGCGTTCCGGCTGCTGGCGGATCGCGATGAATTCGTGATGCAGACGAAAATCCGGGAGGGGTGGCGATCGCTCTACCGCTTTGACCTCCAGGCGCAGTTGCTGCCCGACTACGAACTCGCGAACTGGTACGTTTCGACACACCCGGAGTCGCGTTTCGTCAACGGCCTGATGGTGGCGAGGCCGGCTCCGGGCCGGCGCTACACGCTGCTCAATAATGAATTCACGGTGCACCACCTGAATGGCGGCACCAAGCGGCGGATGCTTGCAAGCGCGGCCGAAATACGGACGCTTCTCGTAGGTGAATTTCAGTTGACCTTGCCCGATACACCGGAGCTCGACTCGGCCCTGCGGCGGCTGATTGCGCCGGCCAGGTAATGCCTCGAACGGAGGCGAAGTTGGCGCCGATTCCCTCGGCTGCTTCTCAGGAGTCCCTCATAGCTCGTTATTCGGGAACCGTTTTTCTAATCCTGTCGTTTTGTTAGAATTGCTTTACCCCATCGTTCACCGTCAAATAAGTCACACCAGAACGATTCACTAAACGACTATTGGCTAAGAGGAAAAGGAAAACCATGGCAGAGGCAAAGAGCAAGAAGAGCGGCGGGAACGGCGGGGAGATGGACGAAGGCGCTCCCGCTGGCGCTGCGCCGCAGGCAACAACCGCGCGCCTGGGCATACGGTTAACGCCGGTCGGGAATTCCGACCAGCCGGTGGTGGCGAATTATGCCGTGCTGAACGTTGCGCCCGGCATGGCGTTCATCGATTTCGGGTTCCTCGAGCCCGGAATGCTGGCTGCGCTGCCACGCGTGGCGAAGGCAGGCGGGAAACTTCCGGAGCGGCTGAACGGCAAGCTCGCGGTGCGCGTGGCGCTGGGCTACGACGCGCTCGCGGGGCTGCACCAGCAGATCGGGCGGGTGCTGACCGGCCTCAGACAGCAACAAGCGGCGGGCAGCAAGAAGGCGGGCTAAATAGGGTCAGAGCCGAAATATCTTGACGCATGAATGGGACTGGGTCGAAAGCCCTATTTGTTCCGGCCCTATTTATTTCTATCGTGCGCCAATCAAACTGGGCAGCAGTCACCTCGAACGCCAGGGCAGGCAGGTTCGCCTCGTCCCCGGCATGCAGGTCAACGCAGAGATCCACCTCGGCACGCGTAGCGTTCTGGAGTATCTGCTGTCGCCAGTCCAGCAGGTCGCCTGACGAGCTCTTGCCACCATACTCTGCCTCTTTAGTCGATTGACGCGTACAGTTGCTCGTCGTAGAGGCTCCCTGACAGGGGGTTGATCACGAACAGGGGATCGTTCGCCACGCCGCTGCCCGGCGCGACGCCCGAAAGGCCGTCACGGAAGCGCTTCGTGTCCGCATGCACCGTATGCGCGTCGTGGTCCTTCGCGCTCTGCCACATCTCGACGATGGTCATGTGGTTCGGACGGTTCGACTGGGTGAGCGCATCGAACCGCAGGTTTCCCGTGTGCTTGCGGCTGTCGGCGACCAGCTTTTCCACCAGGGCATTGCCGCAGGGACCGCTTTCGTTGACCTGGCGCTTGCACGGCGGAAACTGCTCCGGCGGAATGATGTCCACATGCGTCACGACGTACACGGTGCCGCTTCCGCTCTTCGCGAACTTCGCGGGATCCGCGGCCACCAGCCCTGCATGCGGCCGCTCGTCGTAAGGGCTGTAAAGCAATGGTTGCAGCGCCTTGCGGAACGCCACCGTGCGCGCGGTCCTGGCATGCGCATCCCGCGCGGCCTGGTCCTGCCAGGCCTCGAGCAGGAGAAAGTGGTTCCTGCGGCCGGTTCCTTGCAGAGCTTCGAACCGGAGGTTCCCTGCTTGCTGCTTCGATTCGGCGCTGTGCTTCTTGAGCAGGCCGGCGGCTTTCTGCGCCTCGGTCGGTGCGACCTCGATGTAGGTGACGATGAAGTAGGGCTTCTCCGGCAACACCGTGCCGTCGCGCAGTTTCACCTCCGCCAGAGCCGGATGCGCGACGACGAGACTCAGCATCGCGACGCCACTCAGAAGCTTCCAGAAATGTTTCATGACCTCCCTCCTTATCGGTTGTCGATTAGAACGCAACGTCCGATCCGCTGGATTGCGACGACATGCCTCGGCTTTCGCTAAACGCCCTCGCGCGAGTGGGCGCAGCCAGCGGGATCAGCGGTCACATATCGAGCAATCTAGTCCAACCGCGAGGGCGCGGCAAGCGCTTTCCCGAACCCCGGCTGTTTCGAGGATTTACCCGCGAATCCACCTCGGCACGCGCAGCGTCTTTGAGTATCTCTCCCCGCCGGTGCAGAAGGTCGCCTACGGGGCGGGTTGAAGCGGTAACCGATGGAACAGTTGCACTGACCCTGGTTAACTCGTGGATCAAGCAATACGGCGTGGTATATTCGATATCGAATCGCCCATCTCGGCAAGCGGCTCGCTCCACGCCAGGGAGAATTCGCCATGAAAAAATTGATCATCGCCGTGACATGTGCCACCTGCGCGCTCCTGTCCGCAGCCAACGCGCCGGCGCAGAACTATCCGTCGAAAACGGTACGCATCATCGTGCCATATGTGCCGGGAGGCACTTCCGACATCCTGTCGCGGTTGTTGAGCCCGAAACTCGCCGAAGTCTTTGGCCAAACGGTCATCGTCGACAACCGGCCCGGCGCCAATGGCAATATCGGCGCCGACCTGGTCGCCAAGTCCGCGCCTGACGGCCACACCATGCTGCTCGCCGATCTCGGTGCGCTTTCTATCAGCCCCAGCGTTTACAAGCTGCCGTTCGACCCCGTCAAGGATTTCGCGCCGGTGACCATGGTGACCTATTCGCCGCACTTGCTGGTAGTGCATCCGTCGGTGCCGGTGAAGACCGTGAAGGAGCTGGTTGCGCTCGGCAAAACGGGCAAGCTCAACTTCGGCGTCTCCGGAATGGGTGGCGCGCCGCACCTGGCCGGCGTCGCTTTTGAAGCGCAGACCGGCGTCAAATGGACCTACATCCCGTACAAAGGCGGCGCGGATGCGATCATCGGCCTTGCTTCCGGCCAGGTGGACGCCATATTCAACGGCATGCTGGCGACCTATCCGCACGTGAAATCGGGCAGGCTGAAACTGATCGCGGTATCGAGCGCGAAGCGCGTCGCCGCCATACCTGATGTACCGACTGTCGCCGAAGCGGGGCTCAAGGACTTCGAGACCGGCAGCTGGCAGGGCGTGGTCGCGGCGGCCGGCACGCCGAAAGAAGTCGTCGCCCGGCTCAACAGCGAAATTTCGCGCATTCTCAACACGCCGGAAATGAAGGGGAACCTCGCCAAGCTGGGCACGGATGTTTACACCATGACCCCGGAGCAACTGGGCAACTGGCTGAAGAGCGAAATCGACAAGTGGGCAAAGGTAGTGAAGGCCGCCAACGTGAAGCTCGAATAACGCCGGACAAGCTCCAATTGAAAAGCCCGCTCATGCGGACGTTTTATACGGCACGAAAAATCGGGGACTGAACTAATCCGGATTGTACGGACAATTCAATTGAGTTCAAGCTGCGCGCGGCTTACCATTGCATCCATGCAATTGCCGCAACAGCCCGTGGACGCGCCGGTCCGCGAGCCCCATCCGGTCCTTTCCGAGTACTACTCGAGCGCCGAAGGCAAGCAACGCTTCACACGGATCCTTTTCGACGCCGGCGCAGGCGACTACGACCGCTTTGACCGTGTATTCGCGTTCGGAACGGGATCCCGCTACCGGCGTGAAGCATTGCGACGCGCCGGGCTCGCTCCCGGCATGCGCATGCTCGACGTTGCTGTAGGCACCGGGCTGGTCGCGAAAGAAGCGGTACACATTGTGGGCGATCTGGGCAGCGTCACGGGCGTCGATCCGAGCCCCGGGATGATGTCGGTCGCTGCGACCGGCGGACTGGCGCTGGTATGCGGCCGGGCCGAGACGCTTCCATTTGCCACGGGCAGCTTCGACTTCCTGGCGCTTGGCTTTGCCTTGCGCCATCTCGTCAACCTGGAAAAGGTGTTCCTGGAGTTCCGCCGTGTCCTCAAACCGGGCGGGCGGTTGTTGATCCTCGAGATCACGCGGCCCGAGGGGCGGATTGCAGCGGTATTGCTGCGCACCTACTTGCGCGGCGTGGCGCCGTTCATAGCGCGCCTGTTGGGGCGCGACGCGAATACGCCCACGCTCTATCGCTATTTCTGGGACACCATCGAGGCGTGCGTGCCTCCGGATAGGGTCATGGCGACGATGGCGGCAGCGGGATTCTCTCGCATCAGAAATCAGCGCCAGCTCGGCATCTTCTCCGAGTATTGTGCGTCTGCCTAGAGTGGTCCGATCCTGTGCTTCTCCCGTTAAGGTCAACAAGTAGTACGCGGTGCCGTCGACCAATTCGGCGGGGACTGGATGGAGGTGGGGCGGGAGCGGTAACTGTGGAATAAGTCACAGCGGCCCAATCTGAATCTCTCTTCCGGCATACTTTTCGTTGCGAACCCGGCCCCGAAGGCCTAGCATGCAGCTATAACCACGCGCCTTCACAAGCGTGGAAGTATCCGGCCGCAAGGCCCTTCAATGCTCTCCGGGAAGACGTGTTAGTAAGCGGACATAGCGCCATTTACTATGGTTCTGTGTCGAGAAAACAGCTTCGACATCACCGGTCTTTCTTCGAGCGCTGAAGCTCAATGAATCCAAATATTCCCAAGAAAGTCTTCGCGGGGTTCGGCCTGGGGCTCGCGATCCTGGCCGTGAATGCGCTGATCGCCGTCCAAACCGTCGTCACGCTCACGGACGCTACACAGGCCGTGGAGAACGGCCTGCGGGTCAGGGATTTGCTGAAAGAGGTCAGATCCGCCGTTACCAACTCCGAGACCGGGCAACGCAACTACATCTTTACCGGGAAAAAGGATTACCTGGAGCATTCTCTCGAGTCGCTGAAGTCCACCGAAAGCCAGTTGAGCGAGATTCTGGAGCTGGTCGGCAATGACCCCGCCGAGGTGGAGAAGACCAATCGCCTGCAGTTGTTGATCGGGGCGTGGGCTGCTCAATTCAGGGGCGCGCTCGATTCCGTTCAAGAAGGAAATATGGCGACTGTCATACAGATTATGACGACGGGAGAGGGCAAACGTACTCTGGCAAGCACCGACGAGCTGTTCCACCAATTCGGCGAATCGCAGGGCGCTCTGTTCGCGCGCCGGACCAAGGACCTGCAAAAAAGCGCTCACTTCAGCCTGGTGACGTTTTACGTAGCCACGTTTTGCGGGCTGATTCTCCTCGGACTGGTCTTCTACCTGGTCTACCGGGACATCGCGGAGCGCAGACAGGCGGAAGACAGACTCCGGGTCGTTGCCACCCACGACCCGCTGACCGCGCTTCCCAATCGCACCTTGTTCCATGAACATTTGTCGCACGCCCTCGCGAAAGCGCAGCGCTACAACAGGCAGCTGGCGGTCCTCTTCATAGATCTGGACCGGTTCAAGAACGTCAACGATACCCTGGGCCATGAGGCGGGCGACCTGCTGCTTCAGGTCGCGGCGCAGCGGCTCTCGGATTGCCTGCGGGAGACCGACACGATGGCCCGCCAGGGCGGCGACGAGTTCGTGGTGCTGATGGACGAACTCTCCGACCTCGAAGCGGTTGCCGGCGTGTGCCAGAGAATTCTGGACGCCATGGGCAGGCCCTTCATGGTGCAGGGACAGGAAATTCTTCTCACCGCCAGCATCGGCATCAGTGTCTACCCGGGGGACGGCAGGACCCTGCTGAAGAACGCGGACATCGCCATGTATCGCGCCAAGGAAAAGGGAAAGAACAACTATCAGTTCTACTCGACGCAAATCGACAACTATTCCGTGGAACGCCTGTCGCTGGAGTCCAGCCTGAGTCGCGCTATCGAACGCAACGAATTCACGCTGCACTATCAGCCCAAGGTGGACATCGCCAGCGGCCGCATTGCCGGCATGGAGGCTTTGCTGCGCTGGCAGCATCCGGAGCTGGGATGGATCTCGCCGGCCCGGTTCATCCCGCTGGCGGAGGAGAACGGCCTCATCCTGCCGATTGGAGCCTGGGTGCTTAGGACCGCCTGCGCCCAGAACCAGACATGGCGGCGGCAAGGCATGCGGCGCCTGCGCGTCGCGGTCAACTTATCGGCTCGCCAGTTCGGCGTGGAAAGCCTGCCCCAGGACATCGGTGCGGTGCTTCGGGAATCCGGGCTGGAAGGGGAGGATCTGGAAATCGAGATCACCGAAAGCATGGTGATGAGCAACCCCGAGCAGGCAGTGACCATGCTGCGACAGTTGAAGGACATGGGCATCCATGTGGCGATCGATGATTTTGGTACAGGCCATTCATCGCTTGCGTACCTCAAGCGCTTCCCGGTCGACAGCGTGAAGGTGGACCGCTCGTTCGTCGAGGACCTTCCGGGAGACCTCGAAAGCGTCGCGATCGCCCAGGCGATTATCGCCATGGCTCACAGTCTCCACATGAAGGTGGTGGCGGAAGGGGTCGAAAACGAGGCGCAGCTTCGCTTCCTGCGCGGCGAGGGGTGCGACGAGATTCAAGGCCATCATTTCAGCGAACCGCGCGCCGCATTCGAGATTCCCGAGCTCATGCGGAAGACCCTGCGGCCCAGCGGCCCCCTCTTCGTCGCGGAGCGGAGGCGCAAGGTGTCGTGACAGGCAGGACGACCGGTGTCATTGGACCGGTGTCATTGGTTCGGACCAGCGCAACGCGCTGATTCGCTGAAGTAGAACGTCAGATAAGTTCGGGGAAGTCCTCGGAACCTGACCTTGCTCTCTTGTTTTTGCGAGCCGGTCGGCAGTATGGCGAGGCGGGAGCGGTGAGATTCCGGAGATGGAGACTGGTTTTGCTCCGAACCCCTACCGCTCCGCGCCCCATACGTTGCGCCGACCCCGTGCATGCGCTCGCGGCTGATGCGGTATTGCGAGCTGAACTGCGATGCGTGCACGCTTGTCGGCGCCTTTGATCAAGTCCTCCGGCCGGTTGCCAGGTTGTCCAGCACAACTGATCGAGCCACTCGTGGTCGCTCGCGCTATCCGTCACGACATCTGCCTTAACTTCTGCTCGACGTAGCCGACGACTTCGCCCGCGAAACTCTCGTCGCCGCAATCGATCGCCGCCCGCGCAATCTCGTCCCACGAGGAGATGCAGGTGTCAGTGGACAAGGCGAGAATTTGCGCCGCCTTGCTGGTGCAACTGCGCCCTTCGACCAACTCCGCCAGTCCACACCACCGGGATTCCATTGCGGGCGCCTGCGATCGACGCCGCTGCATCAGTTTGGAAATGTGGTTCAGGAATCTCACGGTATTCAGCATCGTCCCGCGCCCCAGCCGCGTCATGAGTCAATCCACACATTCTGAATAGGAGACTTCTCCCTTTTCGAGATGGCGTGTGCGGTAATAGACGTGGCCGCCCGGGCGGGGGGGGGCTCTGGTGGTGCGGCCTGCTGTTCTCCGGAAATTCAACCGGACAGAGGCCATGCTGCGTGGTGGGCAGGGGTGGTGTGGTCCGGGCCGCGAAGCCGGCCGTGTGCGGGCGGAAAAAAAGGCGGGCCGGCCACAAGGGCCGGGCCCGCCTCCGGGAAAAGGGGGCTGCTAGATCTGGCCGGCGAGCGCGCGGACGCGAGTGACGAAACCAGCTTCGAGATTCGCCGAATCCTCCGGCAACTGCGGACGCCAGTCTCGTTGAGCCTGTACGCTCGCAAGCTCGAGCATGCCGTTCGAGGGCCTCCAGTTCGCGCCTGGAAAACGACCGTCGTCGCGGTTCACCCTGGCGGCGCGCTGCACTGATCCGCCTTTCGATCTGTCCCTAAATGAGCTCATGGTTTATTCCCCCGGTCTGGTGTTTGGTTTTGTTTTCATCAGCGCAGGATTCGTGCCAGTCAGGCGGGGGCTGCCAGGAGTTTTTTTAAGGTATTATTTTGTATAGCTTTTCTTGTTTAGTCTGTGGTTTGGCAGTCCAAGGAGCCTACTTGGAGGGTGGCCGGACTGCCGTCATGTCCGACGGGATAACGAACTTTCGACAGCGGTTACCGACCCCTCCGAGCCCCCGTGCGGGGACGAGAAGGTCCCCACGAGGCGGCGAAGGAGCAGCAGTGGAATTCGCATCACCAAGGTGATGGAGCGCCTGGGGATCGTCAAAGAACTGAAACCGAAGACGGTCTCAGACAATCAGGGCGAAGGGCATGGACCCGGCATGCCGCAACGACGCCCGGTCTTTTCGGCAACCACTCAGACCCCGCTGCGGCGGGGCTAGTCTTTGTTGGCAGCTTGCATAGCCTATATATTACCGGGGCCAATCCTGCACACGAGCCGCATAATAGGGAGCAGTGACGCGAGAGGAGACGCCATGGCCGGCTGGATCGCCGCATTCAAAGTCATACCCTGGGCTGAGCTGATCGTGGCCGCGCCGGCCGTGGTCAAGGGCGCGCAGAAACTGTGGGCCACGGTCAGGAAGCAGGAATCACCGGCGCTGTCGGGCCAGGACCCCGTGGCGCGCCAGCGGGCGCTCGAGGCGCAGGTCGATGAACTGCGTCGAGAACTGACGGCCGCCTCGGAACTCGTCACCAATCTTGCCGAGCAGAACAGCCGGCTGGTGTCGGCCGTCGAGATCCTGCGCGTGCGAACCCGGGTGCTGTTTCTTGCCACCGTCATCATCGCCGCCGCGCTGATACTCCTGGCGGTCGTCGTTTTGTCCCGCTAAGGTCCGATATGGACATGAAGAAACCGGCGGTGAGCTTCGCGAACGTGAGCTATGACGAGGCCATGCGCCGCGCGCGCGAACTGATCCCGTTCCTGCGCGAGCAGGCGCCGGCGTGCGAGGCCGCCCGCAAGCTGACCCCGGCGGTGATGGAGGCGCTGAACCGGCAGGGACTCGTGCGCTATCTCCAGCCCAGGGCCTGGGGCGGCATGGAGTTGCCGTTCGTTTCCTACTTCGACATCCCGGAGCTGCTGTCGCGCGGCGACATCTCAGTGGGCTGGACGGTGGACAACCTCGCCGCGCACCACCGCAATCTCTCATTGTTCGATCCGCAGGCGCAGAAAGAGGTCTGGGGAGCCAATCCCGATGCGGGCATTGCTTCCGGCATTGCCTTTCAGCAGGGCAGGGGCGTGCCGGCGAACGGCGGCATCGTGCTCTCCGGCGAATGGAATTTCTCGTCCGGCACCGATCATTCCGACTGGAGCCTGCTCGCGTGCATCGTGCGGGACGGCGACAAAATCCTGGACTACCTGTTCTGCCTGCTGCATCGTTCCCAGTACGAGGTGGTGGACGACTGGCACACGCTCGGCATGCGCGCGACCAGCAGCAAGAGCGTGCGCTGCAAGGACGTGTTCCTCCCGGCCTACCGCAGTGTGTCCATGTATGTCGCGCGAGAAGGACACTCCTGGCCGGGCCTCAATACCCACCGCAATCCGCACTACCGGGTCCCCCTCTCGGCGCTCGGCGGCCATGGCATCGGCGCCTGCCTGATCGGCAATGCGCGCGCGGCCCTGGAGACCGCCATCGACCTGGTCAAGTCCCGCAGCACCAACTACACCGGGGCGCGGATGCGCGATTTCCAGACCGTGCAGTTGCGCATCGGCGCGGCGGGGGCGAAGATCGACGCGGCGTACTTGCTCCTGCGCAACGATTGCCTGGAGGTCCAGCGCATGTACGAGGAAGGCGGCGCCCCGGACATCGAAACGCGGCTGCGCTACAAGCGCAACGCTGCGATGGGCGTGAAGCTGTGCGTGGAAGCGGTGGACTCGCTGCACGAGATGGCCGGCGGCAACGGCATCTACGATCACCACCCGCTGCAGCGCATGTTCCGCGACATGCACGCGGCCGCCGGCCACTTCAGCTTCAGCGTTGACGCGCAACTGCCGCCGTGGGGGCTCGTCGTGCTGGGCGGAGAGTTCAAGAGCCCGACGCTGTAGCGCCCGCTGGGGCGCGGTGATGGATGATGAGTGACGAGTGAGGGGTTTGGAGCAACGAGCAACGAGAATTTAGTGGCACACTGGGCGTCATGAAAATAGTTCATACAAACACAAAAAGGAAAGGAAGCCGGTTATGAACAAAGGCATGTCCGTTGCTCTGTTGGCCGTCGGGATTGTGTTGATCATCATGGGCGTCAGCGCCTCGGAGTCGTTTAGTTCTGATGTCTCGCGATTCTTCACGGGTTCACCTACCGACAAGACCGTCTGGCTGCTGATTGGTGGAATCGTCGCAGCCATTGTCGGACTGTTCGGCCTGCTTCGGGGCTCGAAGTGAAATTGAAGTTCGTGATTCCGGTGTTTTGGCGCAAATGGAGGCGTCTCCGCGAGCAGGGCGTCCTCGCCATGCTTGGGTTCTTTGCTATTCCCTATTTTGTGCTTGGGATCAAGCTCGCCCTCATGCCGTGCCGAGCCTCGTGACGCGCCAGGAGCCGCAGCCTAACAAGCCGTTGCACCCGCGTGGCCAGTAGCTTCGATGAGGTAGCAGGGATGTCGATGTTCTCGATAAAGTGGTTTCGATCAGCGGCAGCGATGCCACGCGCTGTTCAACGCGGACGTTAGGCGTCACGCTATTCGTAGTCACCGCCTCTGGTAGACAGAAAGGACACACATGCGCACCGGCCTTTTCCTCTTTGCGGGGTTCCTGCTTCTGGGCGCGTCGCTCCTATTGGGCAGACTCTTCTCGGCAAACTATCCCGGTGCCACTACCGTAGCGACTGTTTTGTTCGTGACTCTGTGGTTCGTTATTGCAGGCACGAACATGTGGGTTGGAGTTGCTAAAGCTGGCTACTCGGTCGTCGAGGAACTGCCCATATTTGCGCTCATCTTCGGCGTACCAGCTGTTGTGGCCATCGTCCTAAAGTGGAAAGTCCTTTAAACCTGGCGGCCTTGGCGCGCTTGGCGGTTCAATTATTGCTCTTGAACTTCTTGGTGTCTCGGCGCCTTAGTGGCTAGATAATTCTTGCTCTTCCAGGCGTCCTGGTGGTTCGATAGTTTCGAATCGCTGCTACGGATACGCCCTCAAAATCAACTCAACCAAGGACCTCGACAGCATGCCTATCACCGGCAAATGGGTCTTCACCGCCGCCATGGACGTGGACCCGGACAAGGAAGCCCTCTTCAACGAGGTCTACGACCAGGAGCACGTCCCGCACCTGCGCAAGGTGCCGGGCGTGGTCTCGGTGACGCGGGCGCGGCTGGACACGTTGCGCGTCACGATGGGCGGTGAGACGAAGACGGTCGATTCCCTAGGCAAGCCGCGCTATGCCTGCATCGTCGAGCTCGAGAACCCGGACGTGCTCACCAGCGCCGCTTGGGCGCAAGCGGTCGACGCCGGCCGCTGGCCGACGCAGGTGCGGCCGTACACGCGGAACCGTCAGCATACATTGCACCAGGTGATTAAGTGACAGGGGACTTTTCACGGGAGTTTATTGCCTGATACACTACAGGCTGACAACTTTGAAAGGAGGTGATCCTGTGAGAGACCTTAAAGGCAACACCGATCTGCACGGTTCGAACTCCGGATCAACCTGCAAGGCAAGGAAGTTCGACCGGCGCTAGGCCGGCGTGCCTGAATAGCAACAAGACGCCCCGCGGACCGCGTGTCCCCGGGGCGTTTTCTTTTTGCGACGCTTCAGGCGGCAGGTTATTGTTAACATCACCGCTCCAACCGAATGGGAGAAGGATAATGTTATTCAACTGTGCGCCGCATGGCGGTGCGGCAAGCGGCACCACGCGCCGCAAGGTCGTGAAGCGCGGCAACAAGAGCCTGGCGGTGGACCTGCACTGCCACGTACACACACCGGCCGCGGACGAGATGGCGAAGAAAGGCGACAGGCCGGCGGACGTGACTGCCCGCTACGGGGACCCGCGCACCATCGAGCGGCAGAAGCAGCTCCGCATCGAGCTCGACCGCAAGCTTACTTCGGTGGAGCAGCGCCTTGCGGACATGGGCCGGATGGGCATCGACGTGCAGGCCATCTCGACTTCGCCCATGCAGTACTACTACGGGCTCGACACGGACCTCGGCCGCCAGACCTCGCGCATCATTAACCAGCGCCTGGCCGAGATCGTCGCGTCCCATCCCGACCGCTTCGTCGGGCTGGGGACGGTGCCGCTGCAGGCGCCCGAACTCGCCGTGGCCGAACTGGAATACTGCATGAAGTCGCTCGGCTTCCGCGGCCTGGAGATCGGCACCAACGTCGTCGGACTGGAGCTTTCGGACAGCCGCTTCGAGGCGTTTTTTGCGAGGGCCGAGGAACTGAACGCCATCATCTTCCTGCACCCGTCCGGGTTCACGGAACCGCGCCGCCTGACGCAGCATTTTCTGACCAACGTCATCGGCAATCCGCTCGACACCACGGTGGCTCTGGCGCACATCGTTTTCGGCGGCGTGCTGGAGCGGCATCCGGGGCTGAAGTTCGTCGCCGCGCACGGCGGCGGCTACATGGGGCACTATCCGGCGCGCATGGACCACGCCTACCGGGTGCGGCCGGAGTGCCACGATCACATCAAGCGGCCGCCGTCGTACTACATGAAGAAGATCTACTACGACACCATGGTGTTCAGCCACGAGCAGCTCGAGCATCTTGTCAACCTGTGGGGCGCCGATCACGTGGTGATCGGCACCGATTACCCGTACGACATGGGCTACTACAAGCCGGTGGACTTCGTGAACAATACCAGGTTACTTACACGGGCGCAGAAGACGGCCATTATCGGAGGTAACGCGGCGAAGCTGCTGGGGCTGAAGGCGGGGCGGCGTTGACCGGGCGGCGCATCATTCGATGCGCAGATTCGCTTCCCTGACCACCTTCGTCCACTTGGCGATCTCGCCGCGCAGGAAGACGACGAATTCCTCCGGCGGACTCATGACGTACTCGTTGCCGCTCTTCTCCAGCCTTTCCCGGACGTCGGCGGCGCCCAGACCCCGTACCGCTTCAGTGTAGAGCCGGCGCACGAGTTCCGGAGAGGTGCCGCCGGGCGCATAAAACCCGTACCAACCCGTGGCGCTGTATCCCGGCACGCCCGATTCGGCGACGGTCGGCACTTCAGGCAGCCCTGCAAAGCGCTTCAGCCCGGTGACGGCGACGGCGCGCAGCTTGCCGGCGCGGACGTTCTCGAGCAAGCCGATGGTGGCGCCGAAAGCGAAGTCGATCTCGCCGCTGATGACGGCGATGGAGGCAGGTGCCGCTCCCTTGTACGGCACGTGCACCCAGCGTATGCCCGCCATGAACTGGAACAACTCGCCGGCAAGGTGGGGGCCGCCGCCCGCGCCGGAGGAGCCGTAGGTAAGCTGGCCCGGCCGCGCCCTGGCCAGCGCCACCAGTTCCTTTACGTTCCTGACCGGCACCGAGGGGTGGCCCGCCAGTATGAACTGCACGGAAGCGAGTTGCGAAATGTGCGCGAAATCTCGCAGCGGGTCGTACGGCAGCTTTGCGCGCACGGCAGGGTTGATGGCGAATTCCGTGGAGGACGCCAACAGCGTGTGACCGTCCGGCGCCGCGCGCACCACGAGATCGGCGCCGAGAACTCCGGCGCCACCGGGACGGTTTTCGACCAGAAACGAACCGCCGGTCTGTTCGGTCAGCTTCTGTGCGAGCTGCCGCGCCACGGTGTCGATGCCGCCGCCGGGGGCGTAGGGGACGATGATCCGCACCGGACGCGCGGGCCAGCTTTGCGCCGCGGCGGGAGTTGCGAGCACGAAGGCGGCTGCGATGGCCACTGCATGCTGGATTGCGGGAGCGAGCCTCATGTTTTATCCCATGCCGGCTGTTGACGGCGCACGAGCCGCCATATTAGCCTGAATCACAAGGCGCATAACGGGCGGGGAAAGAGGAAGCGTCATGAACGGAATATTCGGCGCCGCGGCCGCAGCGATCGCCCTGCTGGCTTGCGGCGCAGCGGCCGCGCAGGGTTATCCGCAACGCCCGAT
>Ga0137319_1000254_pt1 | contig 18278 bp, 17 predicted proteins | sample EasRivERMZT333_2_FD_104752 | JGI IMG/M metagenome (GOLD analysis project Ga0137319, IMG submission 104752) | Soil microbial communities from meander-bound floodplain in the East River, Colorado, USA - East River MetaG ERMZT333_2 | ecosystem: Environmental > Terrestrial > Soil > Floodplain ... | reverse complement strand
TTCTCGCCGGGCTGGTGCTCCCAGTTGAGGGCGCAGGTTCCCTTGTCGACGTCGCTGATGTCCGCGCCCGCCACGTCCAGGACCTCGCCGGACGAGTCGATGGCCTCTGAACCGAGGACGCCATCGATAATCATGCCAGTCGACATGTTCTGAAGATTGCTAGCCTCTTGACACCAGGGACCGATCGTGGTATCATCCCAAACGATGCCCAGCTTGATCGAAGAAGACCCCGAATACCCGAAGAAGGTCGCGGAGTACTGCGCGAAGCACGGCCTCAAGGAGTTGCCATGGGGCTTTATCGTAGCCCACGGTCACATGGTCGCCACGACCTCAGTCGCGCAGCGGCGTGAGCACGCAGCACACGAAGCCAGTCTATCCCCAGAATCGAAGAGAATGCTGGAGGAGGGACTACGATCCGCGCTGGCGGGAGAACTCGTCGTGCCCAAGCTTGACGAACCGGATCCGGCCAAGCGAGTCGAATCCGTAACCGGGGAGCAGGTTAGCAATGGTGCAGCGGCAGTGGGGGTGCAGGCCGCCAACGCAGGGGCTGTCGTCCCCGCGATCGTGAAGGCCGGCTGAAACCTCCGACATCCTAAACACACGCGGAGTCACCCTGTCGGGCATCAGGTGGATACGTCTGCACTCCTTGCAGAGGTCGTTGTCGCGCACCACCACGAAGAACACGGACGGATCGTCGACACCCGCAATCTGGCTGATCTTGGAGATGCCCTCAATCGTGCCCATGTTGCGCGCGACAGTCGCCTCGGAGTCGACGATCTTGACGACCGCCTTCTTCACGTCACCCATGATGCCGGACAGCTCACCAGCCAGCACCGTCTCGACGCTCGCGTTCGGGTTCTCAATCATCCACGCATTCACCGCGCGCAGGACCTTCGCCTTGGTCACCTCACGCTGCGCGTCCAGGTAGCCCTGAGCGACCTTCGCGAGCGTGGAGACGGTGTCAACGCCGGCCTTCACCCCCTCGTCGGCCGCAGCCGCGCGGTAGATGCCAGCCAGCGTGAATTCCGCCGGGCGCGACGTGACGATGACGTACTTGTCGCCCTGGAGTTTCGTGAACTCAGGGCCGAGGACCCACGTGCTGATGCGGTCGAAGTGCTGGTCAACCGCGAGGGCGATGAGGCTCTCCGCCCTCCTGGAGAGGGTTGGGATGGCCATTACTTCCTCCGGTACTTCTTGACTTCGTCGAGCACCGCGCGGGTGACGTCGTTCGCGCCTTCGTCCAGGCTTTGGACGAGCGCCTCGATCATCGCCTTGTGGTGGATGAGTCGCTTGCGCTTCGAGGACGGGAGCTGCTGCTCACCCTTCGAGAGGATATGCATTGCCTGATCGATCGAGCGCGTGAGGTCGTCACCGGGCGGCTGCGGGGCCAGGCCGTCGGGCGATGCGTCCTGGTCGGGCGCGCCAGCAGGCGCGGAGCCTCCAGCGTCACCACCGCCACCCGGCGGCTTGCCGCCACCACCCTTGTCATCTCCACCACCGCCCGGAGCCTGGCCCTGCTGCGCAGCGATCTGGTTCGCCTGGTCCTGCTGGACGAGCTGCTTGTTCTGGAACCAGAACGGGTCGCGCGGGTAGCGAAAGCTCTCGTCAGGCGGCATGCCGAGGAACTCCTGGCGGAGGTCGTCGACGTAGTGGAACTTGTCGTGGATGGCCTGGAGCTGCGGATTCAACGGATACTCGCCGCCCCACTTGCGTCCGATCGGGGGCTTCTCCACCTTGCGACGAATCTCGTCGTAGTCCATGTGGAGCGGGCCGTTGGTCTGGATCTCCACGCCCTCCTTCTCCGCAGTGAGCGCGTCGAGGCCGCGAAGCCTGAAGCGGCACATCTTCGCGAGGTTCTCGTCGATGAGCGGGAAGAGGACGCCGTTGACGAAGTCCTCGAACTTCGCGAGGAGCGGACGGATGCCTTGGTCGCGCGCGGCCTCCATGCGGTACTCGTTGTTCGACTCCGACAGCGACTGGTTGTTCGTGCCGCGCGAGAGGTACGCCCAGCCGGGCAGCTCGTCGGGTGACATCTGGAACGCGGACAGAATCACGCGCGCGTTCATGTCGGTGAGGTACTGGAACTCGGCGTCACGCGAGGAGTTGTCGATGGCCTCCCACGAGATCTCGTCGTTGCTGCCGACCGCGAACACGGGCATGCGCCACGCGTTGTTCACACTGTTGATGCTCGCGTTGAACTGCTGCTTCACGCGCTGGAGCGTGTGCTCGTCGACGTCGTCCGACTTGAAGACGAGCATGCCGCGCGCGGCGCGGCCCGTCTGGAAGTAGATCTTGTTGTGCGTGGTGATATTGATATGCGTGGTCACCGCCGAGATCATCGTGTCGATGGGCGTGACCGGGTAGCCGTCCAGCTCAACATCGAGCACGGGAAAGAAATTGTGGACGCGCATCTCGTCGTCCGTGAACGCCTGGATGGGGCGCCCGTCGATGACCTGGATCCAGGCGTACTCGTCGTCGCCAAAGCGCTTCGATTCGATGGCCTCCTTCTTCGCCTGGTTGTCGTGGCCGTTGATGTCGGCCAGCATCTTGAGGGCCTGGTCACGCAGCGACTGCGCGGCCGTCTTCTGCGGCGTGGCCTTATAGATCGTTCCGACATCGACCGGACGGAAGTGGTGGAACTCCTTCTCCCCGCCGTCAAGCTTCTCCGAGTAGACGATTTCCGTCGCGATACGACCCAGGCCGACCGCGTTGCGCGTCGACAGCTGGAGCCAGTCCGAGAAGCACATGCGGTCCTTGCCGTCGACGCCGTCGATCTCGCCGCAGGTCCAGAACAACTTCTGCGCGCGCTGGATGCGCTTGCTCACGTCCTCGCGCTGCTCCGGCGTCAGGCGCTCCAGGACGCCGACGTTCGTCTCAATGACGTAGCCGGTCTCGTGGCGGTCGTCGCGCGGGCGGCCGAAAGACGCCATCTGCGTCTCGCGCCCACGCACGATGGCGGAGCAGAGGTCGTCCTGAATCAGGATGCGCTTGATGAGCGAGTCCGGCAGGAGCCTGAGCTTCGCGCGGTAGACCGCCTGGTAGCGGTTGACCGATTGGGGGTCGCTCTCGAATGCGAGGCGCTCGATGGAGTCCTTGCCGCCATTGAGGATGTCGGTCAGCGACTTGGCCAGCGTCATCGGAGACTTGGACTCCGGCGTCGGGCTGTCCATCAGTACGCGCACCTGTACCTTCTCGCGCTTGGGGCGAGCGAGAGCGTCCTCGAACGTGGAGACCATTCCGCGTGCCACGCGTTACTCCGCCGACGAGACCTTGACGTGCGCCATGACGCTTGAACGATTCACGAGCACGAGCTTATAGGTCGGACCGACCTTATGCTGCGTAGCATTGATGCCATCCGATCCTGCGAGCCAGGGCTCCATCTGGTTGTTGTTGCTCGTGTCGGCGTTGAACCTAACCACGATGTCCTGATCGGTCTCGATGAGGACGAAGCGCTTGGCCATCGTATAGACGGCAACGCCCGACACGCCCGGAACGACATCCTCTTCCTCTCCCAGCGGCGCGGTCGAGCGGAACTCAACCCACGTCGGGTTGACGCCCGTGACCTCGTACGAGCGCTGCGTGAGCGTCGAGAAGCCCGCGGTGAGGTCGATCGTGTCGCCCACCTGCACGCCCGCGGTGCTGAAGGCCTGGAACTCAGACGCGGCTGCCGGCGTCACCGTCTCCGACGCGCCGTTGAAGACCGCGCTCGGGTCGCGCGCAAGCACGAGGATCGTGCTGGTCGCAGACAAAACTGTCCAGTAGCCCTCGTTCAGCGCGTTGAACGGGCTCGCAGGATCGCCAGTCGAGGCACCGGGGACGAACACGACGTCGCCGACCTGAACGGCCGAGAAGGGAGTGCCCGAGCCGGCCGTCACCTTCAGGGTGGAGTTGGTCTGCGCCTCCAAAGTGAGGAGGATGCCGGTCGTGTCGACCGCACGAGCAGTGCGAAACACGGGGGCAGCGCCCGCGCCGGTCCACGTCATGCGGTAGATCGTCGGGTCGACCTCGCTGAGCGTCAGGTCGTACGCGGTCGAGCCATTGCTGCCCAGCGTGCGCGAGCTATCGAACAGCGTCGCGGTCCCGAAGGGATCCAGCGAGACTGGGAGCGTGCCGTCATTCTCGACCGGGACATTCGCCGTGGTGAGCGACCGGTCGATCCCACGCTTGGTGGGGTTGTTCGTGGGCGGGAGGTCATCGTACGCCAGCGCCTTGATGAGGAAAGTGAGTGACGACATGAGTTTCCTTCGGGGAAGATTGCCGCTACCAGGCCACCTACCAGGCCACCTTGAAGCGCCCGCGCGTGACGTTCAAACCCCCGCCACCACCGCCATACGCCCCGAGGTCTTCCTTGACCCGCTCCATCCAGTTCTCCGTCGTGTAGACCCCGGGTGGGGCCTCTCCTCCCCTCAGGGGCTGGCCGTCCTCCGCCACCTGGAGCCTGCCGCGCTCGGGGGCGAAAACGTTCATGATGACGTACCTGAACGCGTCGCACTCGTCGTCGTCCTTCTCGTTCGGCTTGTTGGTGAGCCGGCCGGCAGCGTCCACCTTCCAGTGGTACTTCTGGATGCGCTTGATGAGCAGCTCGACGCCCGGGTCACCGCCCAAGAAGTAGATCAGCGGCTCCGCGTTCAGTGGCGGACGCAGGCGCAGGTGCACGATATTGATGCCACCCTCGACAGAACCCGGGCCCTTACTCCACTCGCGCATGCGGAACCCCGCCTTGCGCAACAGCGCGATGGTGCGCGGGTCCTCGGGGTCGGGGAAAATGACGGGGTTCCACCCCTTGATGCGACCCATCGTGTTGATCTGCGCGTCCGGCAACATCTCGGGTTCCGCGATGACGTCGACGACGAACGCACGATAGCCATCCACAAAGATGGTGACGACCGCGAAGTTGTGCGACCAGCCCGGGTCCAAGCCCGCGTAGCAGAGCATGTCGCGCGAGCGCATGATCTCGATGAGGTCCTTCTTCGTCAAGTCAGGCGCGACCGGGAAGCCGAGAATCTTCTCCGCCATCTCGGAGGCCGTGAGGACGTGCGTGGAGCGCTCGAAGTTGGGGTAGATGAGCCCTTCGCTCGACGGCTTCTTGCAGAGCAGCTGGGCGATGGCGGTGGGAGCCTTGACCTTGGAGAGCTTCTGCGTCGTCTCCTCGATCTTCTTCAGGAACGGAGAGTTGGACGTCTGCCTCGTCGCGAGGTACCCGTGGCACGCGGAGAAGATACGGCAGTTTTTCAGGCAACCGGTATACCCCTCCTCCTGGTGATAGGTGAGCCTCTCAGCCGGGTTCAGCGAATCGTACTTGTCCTGACTGATAGCGCGCAGCTGATCGTCGTTGACGTAGATCGGGATGCGCGGCTCTTCGGGCATGTGGCGCGTGGGCAGGCAGCGCCTGGTGACATCGAGGATGTTCCAATGACGAATCCACGTCCTGCGCTCGCCGGTCATCGGATCGAACTCGTTATCAATCTCCTGCTGCACGAGTCCCGTCGAGGACTTACGCGTGGAGATCATCATCGTGATGGGCAGCATGTCCCCGAACTGCGACGGGATCATCTTCGAATCCTCGTACGCCTTCGGGTTAGTCACGACGTCGACCTCGTCCACGACGAAGAACGGCACGTGCTCCGAGTTCGCGCCCGCCATCGTGCAGATAACGATGCGGATGTAGTTCTTGAACTCCTCGTAGTTGTCGCGCTCCTCCTGCGGCAGCAGCTCCCACTGCGAGCGGGACAGATTCACGCCCGTGTAGCGGTTACGAAAGCGCGTGACCAGCGTCTCCGAGAGGTTGTCGCCCGACACGTAGTCGCGGAGGATTGACTTGCCGAAGAAGTCCTTGACGTAGTCCTGGCTCTTGCGCGACTGCGCTTCGATGGCCGCCATGTGCGCGACATTGCGACGCAGGTGCACGACGGCGAGCACCTCCAGGATGGCGGCGCCAAGCGTCTTGAACGAGTCACGTGACGCGTAGTACATCACGTTCATGAAGTTCTCGTCATTCGCACGCGCGCGCGAGTAAACCTCCCACACCATGTCCATCGGGCAGGATGTGCTATCTGGGTCGACAATGACGTCAGGTAGATCAATCCCCAGGAAGAGGATGATCCAGCGGTGAAGATCTTCCTTCGTGTCACACGGGACGAAGAGGACCTTGCGCTTGAGGTCGTCAATCTCGAAACGAGTCTTCTTGTCGGCCAATTAGCCGTCCTTCTTCAAGTCACTGACGATCTTCTGAGCCTGGTCGGGATCCATGCCACTGCGCACGAGCACGTCCTCCATGTCCTCTTCGGTCTGCGCCTGCGGGTCGAGCACGGGTGCGGGCGCCAAAACTCTCGGCTCCTCCTTCTCGGGTTCAGTGAACTGCGCCTCCTGGATCTCGCCCAGCAGCGCGTTCACGATACTCGCGGCCTCGGCCGGCTTCACCGCCTCAGTGGTGACCCTTACGCCGCCCGTGACCTGGACCTGCACTCGCTTGACGTCCGAGCCCGTCGCCTTCTTGTACGCTTCGATGAGCGCGCTCAGCTCCTTGAACGAGGTCGGCACGGGGACCTTAGCAACCGTCAGATGCGTCTCGTCGCCCGTAGCGATGTAGAGCTTGATGGCGTCCTTGAAGCGCCTGTTTGTTACGTGCAGGAGGTTGGCGAGCATCTCCTGCGTCTCCAGCTCCGCGGTCTCGATGGTCAGCGGGACCTCGCGCTTCAGCGTCTCAACCTCGACGGTCTTACGCTCGTCCCACGCGTACATCACGCGGCAGGAGACGACCTGCCCGAGACTGAACGACGGGAAGAGGCGACGGATCTCCTCACAGCTGGAGCCACGCTGGTAGAGCGCAAACAACTCCTCCGCCTTCTCGGGCGAAACGGGGGCCTGGTTGTTGCGGACGAAGTAGCGATATGCGCCTGCCTCGCGGTCCGACAGGGCCTTGATAGCCGTAGCGAGACGGATCTCTTTCTCGCTAACTACTTGTTCTGACATGTTTCTTGGGCTTCCCCTTCCCCTCGAAGATTAGCTTTCCCCGAACCACCACCCGGACAGTGAACCTGTCGCCCAAGAGCTTTTTGACCCATTTGTCGAGCGTCGCGATGCGCTTCTTCAAGTCGCGCGGCTTCGGGCCGCCGACACTGACCACGCGGAATTCGACCACCCGGTCCTCATGCAGGACCTCGTCGGGGGTGCCATCGTGCTCGACCCACGGCAGCGAGACGCCGACGTCAATCTTGCGCGCATGCTTGAGCATCAGCGGGCCCCACATCTGCAACTGGAAGCGCTGTGCGTCATGCAGGACGCCGGTCGTCTCCGTCACGGCCTTCAGGGCGAGCAGCTCGTCCCAGATCTTCTTCTCAGCCACGGAACAACCTCTCCTTCGCCATGGTGCGAAGTTTCTCAACGTCGGTGCCATGGCGAGCAACCCAGTTCGTGAGATAGGTATCGAACGCCTTATCGATCCCCTCCGACTCACGCACGAGCGCGGTCGGCTTGTCCGTGCGGAACGCCCGCACACGCGCGCCCATGGGAGCGAGAACCTTGAGCCACTGCTCGACGAAGTCGGTCGGGCCGCGGACGTCGATGCGCCAGTCGTGCTTCGGGTCCAGGTACTTCGGCAGCAGCGGCGTCTCCGGCGTGAGCTGGATGTATCGAATCTGGCGGCAGGTGTCCCCGGTGTCGAACGCGGTCTTGTTCAACACGCGACCCTCGTCGTCAAACTCATACAGCCAGATGGCGCGATCGACGTTCGCGTCACTTAGCGTACGCCAGCGCGGCGCCCCAAGGTATGTCACCTTGCCGAACGACTGCGGCGTGTGGATGTGACCGCTGAGAATTGCCTCCTGCGGGAGCATGTTGGGGTCCACGCCATCCTCAGCAAGAAACCCGTTCTCGTAGGCTGCGCCGTGAAAGGTTTGGTGGCAGACCAAAGTCTTGCCGCCCCACTTCCGTGCATCGCTCACGAACTTCTCGCGATCCGAGTAATACGGCATGAACACCACGCCGTGGTCGAGAATGGGATGGTCCACCACCCGCGCCTGGAGCGTGTACGCCATCAGCGCGTGGATGTCGCTCCCCTCGCCAGCGTAGTCGTGATTCCCGACCATGAGCGTCTTACCGGCGACGAACTTGAGCCAGAACGCCATGACCTCGGCGCGGATCACGTTGTGAGTGTGATGCAGGTCGCCAAGCACGACGACGTCCTCGGCCGCCTCCTCGCGAGCGACGCGGTCGACCATCTGCATCAGAGCCTCGCAGTCGGCCAGCTCCTCTGGCACGACATGCGGGTCCCCTACGAAGAGCCGCTTCAATCTCAGCCCCTGACGAGCTTGATCGCCACCGAAGGCACCAGGACGATCTTGCGCTCCTGGCCGTCCAGCGTGACGAAGTAGGTCTTCTTTCCCCACTCCGTTGACGAGGAATCGGCGTGCGCGACGAACACCTCATCGCCCGTCTTCAGGTTGTGCTTGCTGGACGGGAAGATGACCTTGAGCGGAACGAGAAGCTCCTTGCTCACGATCCCCTCGAACTGCTTCTGGCCGACCCCGACCTTCTTCACCTCGGGCGCGCGAGACTCGAAGGGCTCGCACACGACTACGTCACCAAACGCATAAACGGCACTCATACTTCTCCCTCCTGAATGTGGTCCAGGCGCACGCCCTTCAGGCGAAGAAGCTTGCGCTCAAATACAGTAAGCTTGGTCTCCGCCTCCGCCATGAGCAGGAAGGCGTGATGATTCTCGACTCGCACGTCCGGCCGGCAGGACTCGGGCGCGGCGAAGCGCGTGATGGGCTCAGGCGCGTCCGGATCTGTCGGCAGCGAGCTGTCAGCGGACACCGTCGAGGCCGCAGCCATCAGGTCGTGGATCTCGGCCGCGTTGGTCGGATGCGCCTCGTCCTCCTTGACAACCTCGGAATCGTCACGGAACGGAGTCCCAATCGGACCTTCGTCCTTCTTTTTCTTGTCCTTCTTCTTGACGGCCTTGTTGACGTCCGAGGCGAGCTGTTCATGGTCGACGCCCGTCGCGTACTTCCCGACCAACTTGTGAGCGCGGTACAGCTTGCGCTTGTCGATGGGGTAGAAGTGGACCAGCGTCTCCGAGTACTCCTCGATGAAGTTGCCGCCCATGCGACCCATTGCGGTCGAGCGAAACTGCTTCGTGATGACACCACCGCGGGCCGGCGTGTACTTATCCACGCCCGACATCAAGCCCTCGGCCGCGATCTGGATGAGGTCCATGTACGAGAGGTGGGCGTGCGGCGTGCGGCTGTAGAACACCCGCGCCCGGTTGATGGCAAGCGGCATGTTCATGACCACGATGGCCTTGCGCAGCTTCCCGATCTTGTCGGCGAGCTGCGTGACCTGCGAGGTCGCACCCCAGACGCGCGCCCTCATCACGAAGAGCACGAACTGGTAGTTGATCGAGAACCGGTACAGGTCGTCGACGCCGGCCGGCCCCTTCTTGAGCGCCTTCGAGATCGAGCGCGCGAATACCTCCTGGCGCTCGCGGAAGTACGGGCGCGCGGCGAGGATGTTGCGCTTCTCCTCGGAGATGAACGAGATGAACTTGCGATACACCCACGGCCCGAAGCGGTGGCGGATGACGGCCGCGCGCCACTTCTTCTCCAGCGCGATGAGGGCCTCGACCTGCCGCTTCTGGTACGCGAACCAGTCTTCGGGCGTGCCGTAGCGCGCGATGTGCCGCTCCAGCGTCCCCGCGAAATTTTTGAAGTGCTCGTTGTCGGGAACAAAAGTCACAGGTTGATCTCCCTAAGGGTCGGGTACACCTCGTCGTAGATGCGCCTGCGGGCGTTGGCGTGCTTCTCCAGGATCTCGACGTTCCTGATGCCAAAGTCGATGTAGACGCAGTCCTCCTTGCCGGGCACGAGACGCGTGCAGCGACCGATGATCTGGCGCACCTCCACCTCGGACTTGCCGCCGCGGAGGTTGATGAGCGTCTTCACGCGCTTGATGTCGGTGCCGGTCGCGATGCAGGACGTGCCGATGAGAATCGGAAACTCACCGCGATTGAACTCGGACACGAGCTTCTTCGTGTCGGTCTCCCAGTACTGCTCGGGGACCAGCTCCTTGTTCGTCTTGGTGAGCGGCCCGTGCGCGAACCGCACCTCGTAGCGCAGGTGCGGCAGCAGCTCCTTGAACTGCTCAATCTCCTCGATCATGATGACCGTCGGGCGCTCCTGGAGACTCACGGCCTTGTTCGCGAACTCGGCCGCGCGCTTGATGACGTCCGGGTTGTAGAGCGTGTGCACGCGGTTCATGTCGTTCACGTCGTTGCGGTACACGAGGTTCTTATCACGGTCGCGGACGTTGGAGTCCATCCAGCACATGCGGAACAGGACCTTCGCGAGGAAGCCTTGGTCGATCCCCTCGCGCACCGTCATGCGGTACACGATCGGCCCCGTGATGGCGTCGAGGAGGATGTCCTTCCCGTCCTGGCGCATCTGCGTGCCCGAGAAGAAGAACCGGTAGGGCGCGCCCGCGCACAGCCCGAAGCAGACCTCGCTCAGGGTCTCAGCCGGGCACATGTGCGATTCGTCGGCGATGAAAACATGCGCGTTCGAGAGGTGCTTCCACGCTGGCGTCCCAATCTCTACGTTCCGCAGCGAGGCAGCCACGCCGACGGTGAAGAGCTTGTTGACCTCCTTCTTCCCGTCGCCGTAGAGGCCGACGCGGCTCTTGCCGAAATGCTCCACCAGGTCGTCGTAGATCTGCCGCGCGATGTTGACCGAGGGCGACATCACCACCGCCCGGAGCCCGAGGTGCTTCAAGAGCATCATGATCACGAAACTCTTCCCGAGCCCCGTGCCGACTTCCACGCCAGCGGGTCCGAACGGAGCAGCCGCGAGAAGATTGCTCTCCATCTCGTCCTGGTAGTACCGCGAGGTCAAGGTCGGAACGTTAGCCCAGGGGATGACCTGGGGAGCGGGCAGGACGTAATCGATTTTGGCTTTACACTCGAATTTCTCCTCGAAGGTCGGCCGGAGCCCCGAGTAGGTCCAGAGGCCCAGGTCGTCCTTGAAGAGGAGGCTCTTCTTGCGCTCCGCGGTGAGATCTTCCAGCTTTGCTTCGTATTCCAGCTCACCCATTTTCTGGACGTGCCAGTAGCGATTCTTGAGGAATTTCCGGTACTCCCAGTCGACCGACTTGTCGGTGTAGGTGAGGTCCTTGCGGATCGTGACTTCGAGTGGTTCGAAGCCGTCGAGACGCATCTGGGTCGGGGAGACGAGGTGCAGCATTGCCCATCTGTTTCTAGCGAATCGTCGTACCCGGTCTTACATGTGGGGCGTTTTGACACGGTGCATAGGCCCTAATGGGGTAGCCTATAGGGTAGCCGTATGGGGCCTTCCTCTATAGCTACTGAGAGCTATAGCTATTCTTCTCCAGATCCAGAGGCGATAGGCCCTAATGGGGTAGCCCATGCCCGATTCGCTAGAACCAGAATGGAGGCCCTCGATGGCGATGCAGTCCAAGTTCCCCCACATTCGGCTTGACAAGCGAATCTGGGACGACCCCGTCCTGATGGACCTCAGCCCGGCCTCGTTCAAGGTCTGGGTGTTCGCCATCGCGTGGTCGAAGGATCAGGACGGCCGCATACCTGACGGCATCCTGACTCCCCACGGGGTCGAGCGGGTGAAGGCAACGGAGGAGAACCTGAAGGAGCTGGTTGAGAGGAAGCTCTTCGCGAAGCTCGAAGACGGGAAGTACGAGATCGTGAAGTTCTCCCAATGGCAGGTCACCTCGAAGGAGGAGTCCGAGTACAAGGGCTGGGTCGAGCAGCAGCGCGAGCATGGGAAGGTTGGAGCGGAGAAGCGCTGGCACAAGGAGATGCCGGCCGTCGAAGAAGGTTTCGACCAGGCGGAAGCTTTCGAGGCCGCGTTCGAGGCCTGGCCTCCGTCGCCAGATCCGAAGTTCCGAGAAGGGCGCCAGGGTGCCCGCGAATCGTTCTGTGCCAACATCACCAGCCAGTCCGAGTACGAGCTGTTCTCGGCCGCGCTGATGAACCGCCTGAGGATGCTCAAGGCCGAGAGGACTCCGCCGGCCGAGAAGCGCAGGTTCTTGGGAGCGTTCAAGAATTTCTGCAATGAGCGCTGGCGCCAGTTCATCCCGAACACGAAGCCGAATCAGCAGCCACAATCTCCTGCGCCAGCGAAACCGGAGCAGGAACCAGCGCCTCCTCCGGTGACGGAGAAGGTCGTGGAGGAGTGGGAGGGGTTGTGATCTGAGGTGGTGGAGGCCCCGATTCGCTAGAAAGCCTACGTATGGCCATCTCTCCGACCGAGATCATCTTCTCGCCAGAGCAGCAGCAGGCGCTCATCGGTCACGCGCTCACGAACAAACGCGTCTACGACGTCTGCAAGCAGCTCGGCGTCGGTGCCTCTTGGTATTACAATGCAAACCTCCAGTCGATCTGGGCTGCGATGGAGGACTTCGAGGGCAAGCACCGTCGCCCACCGTCCGTCGCTGAGCTGAAGGCGACCTCGACGTTCAAGAACGACGAGCAGAAGATCTTGCTCGCGCGCAGCAAGGCGCTCGAACTGGCGCTCGCCAGCAAGCAAGAGATCGACTTCGACTCCATCGTCCTGGAGCTGCGCGAGTGGGCCAAAGGTCAGAGGTTCGTGAAGGGCATGGAGGAGTCGGCGGACTTCTACAACCGCAAGGACGTCGCGAGCGCCTACAGGGTCGTCGACGCGATGAACCGCGACATCGACTTCCTCGATCAGATTGGGCTCAAGGCTCGCTGCCTCGACGCCGGCACGCGCGCCGAGCAGGAGCGGGAGGAGAGGGAGGCGCAGAAGGACAAGACCATGAACTTCGGCGTCACGTTCCTCGACGACGCCACGGGCGGCATCGGCGTTAACGACGTGGTGCTCATCGGCGCGAAGACGGGCGTCGGCAAGACACAGCTGGTGACCAAGATCGCAGCCCACAACGCCAAGAAGGGAAAGCGCGTCGGACTGTTCGCCCTGGAGGCGGAGCCCAATGAGATCGAACGCCGCATCAAGTTCCCGATGCTGGTCTCGACGTACAGGCTCAAGAATCCGGGATCCAAGATCCCATTCAACTACCGCGACTGGCGCCGCGGGCACTACCTCGAAGAGCTGGGTCCGTACGAGGCTATGGTCGACTCGGTCATCCGCACGCGGTACGGAAATCTGAGGACGATCTACAAGGGCTGGGGGGACTACAGCATCAAGGAGTTGGAGCGCGACATCGTCCGCATGGCGCCCGACACCGACCTGTTCATCGTCGACCACCTCCACTACATCGACACCGAGGGCGACGATCAGAACTACGAGATGAAGCAAATCTTGAAGGTCCTGCGCGACCTCGCGCTCGTCCTCGGCAAGCCGATCATCATCGTCGCACACATGCGCAAGACCATGGGTGGGCGCAAGAATCTACCGCTCGTCCCCGACCTGGAGGACTTCCACGGCTCGTCGGACATCATCAAAATCGCGACGACGGCCATCATCCTGTCGCCGTGCTACGCGAACCTTCCAGATCTGTTCGCCGCCATGCCGAAGCAGTTCTACGAGAACCCGGACGAGGCTGGCGGGACGCCGAAGATCGCACGCGTCTGGCCCACGTTCATGCGCGTGTCGAAGTGTCGTCTCGACGGGTCCATCACCCGCTACTGCGCCATCGCCTTGTACGACGACGCCCGCGGCGAGTACCGCAAGGACTACGGGGTCGGCCGCCTCAAGGGTGGCGACATGTGCTGGGAACCGGAGGAGTACCGGCCGTACTGGGCCGAGCACGGGACCCTGACTATGCAGCCGGTTGAGTGATTCGCTAGAACACATGTAGGAGCCACGCGTGGAGTACGCCAAGACCAAGTCAGTCGCCAAGTACGTCGAAGCCAGCGGTACCAGGCTGGATAAGATCGTACTGAGCACCATGGCCACCATCTCTCAGGTGGTCGGCGGCACCCTCGGCCCGGGCGGGCGGCCGGTTCTGATCGAGCGCTACGAGCACAACCTGCCGCCATTCCTCACGAAGGACGGCGTCACTGTGTTCAAATCGCTCGGATTCCAGAACTCCATCGCCCACTGCGTGATGGAGGTCTGCCGGGACGCGGCCACCCGCACGGCGAGCGAGGCTGGCGACGGGACGACCACGGCTACGATCTTGTCCGAAGCCATCGTCCGGCTGACGAAGCAGTACTGCGAGAAGAACCCGCGCGTCTCCGCGGGCCGCGTCGTTCGCCACCTGGAGCGCACGTTCCGCGAGCAGATCGAGCCGACGGTGAAGCAGCTGTCGCGCGAGGTCGTGCTGGACGAGACGGGCGAGAAGCTCCTGCGCGCGGTCGCGACCGTCTCCGCCAACGGCGACGCCGACCTGGCGGACGCGGTCATGAAGTGCTTCGACATCACGGGCGACCAGGGCAACGTCACCATCGTCGAGTCGAGCGGCCCGTCGCACTACGAGGTCGAGCAGATCCAGGGCTACCCCATCACGATGGGCTACGAGGAGTCGTGCGGGAAGTTCTACCCCAAGTTCATCAACGACCCTGGCACGCAGCGCGTGCTCATGCAGGAGCCCGCGTTCCTGCTCTATCACGGCCGCATCAACGACATGCAGCCGCTGCTCCCTATCATGGCGGAGGTGTCGAAGGCGTTCTCCAACCCGGGCGAGTACGGCCTGGAGAAGCCGTTCCCCTACAACATCGTCGTGGTGGCCACCGGCTTCTCCGAGAGCGTACTGGCGTCGCTGGCGCACAACTTCAGCCTGACGGACAGCCTGCGCGTCTACCCGATGGTCATCCCGAACAACTCGCCCCAGTCGAGCGCGCAGTTCGAGTTTCTCCAGGACCTTGCCGCACTCACGGGCGCCACGATCTTGGACGTGCTGTCCAAGCCGCTGATCAACGCGTCGCTGGACCAGCTCGGCGTCGGCTGCCATAGCTTCGAGGTCAACCGCTACCGTAGCACCGTCATCGGCTACGCGGACGAGGGTCTCGTGCAGACCCGCGCCGAGGAATTGGAGTTGCAACTTCAAAATCCCGAGTCCGAGCTGGACAAGCTCCTACTCCAAGAGCGCTTGGCGAAGATCTCAGGCGGCATCGCGCGCCTGCGCGTCATCGGCTCGTCGAACGGCGAGATGAAGGAGAAGCGGGACCGGGCCGAGGACGCGGTGTGTGCGGTCCGCGGCGCCCTCAAGCACGGCTGCCTGCCGGGCGGAGCCTGGACGCTGCTGAAGCTCTGCCAGTCCATCGAGCACGACGAGATCAACGAGAACATTCTGCTGCCGGCGCTGCGGGCCCCGTTCGACCGGCTCATCGAGAATGCGGGCATCCAGACAACCTCCGTCGAGGCGGAGAAGATCTTCGTCCCCATCGCTCTCGGTATCAGGACCGGCAAGCCGGTTGTCTTCGACTTCCTGGAGTCGAAGCACGTCGATCCCTTCGAGGGCGGTATCCTGGACAGCACCCCCGCGGTGCTGGAAGCGATCAGAAACGCCATCTCGTGCGCGTCCAACGTCGGTACCCTCGGTGGGTGCGTGGTGTTCGGGCGAGACGCCGAGCTGGAGAGGACGGAGGCGCGCGCAACTTCGGCGTGGCTTCGTGACGCGAATGAGAACCCAGCAGACGAGAGGCCGTGAGGAGCATCATGAGGAATCCGCGAAGCAAGAGCAAGATCCCGGACACGAGGGCGCGCATCCTGGAGGTCATCGAGGCGGAGTCGCCCAAGGATGGCCGGGAGTTGGCGGAGGAGGTCGAGAAGGTCCTCGCCGAGGTCAACGCGAAGCTCAATGAGGACGAGCGTCTGGCGGCCGGAGAGCAGCCCGACTGGGTGCTTCATCCGATGCCTGCGCTGAAGGACGGCGAGCCGATCGTGGCAAGCACGCTGCGCGATGGCCGCAAGGTCCTGATCGCGGCCGACGGAGAGGGCAAGCCCTTCAAGGACAAGTTCGGCCAGTACGTCGTCATCGACCCGCAAAGCGGGCATCTGCGCTACAAGCTGGGCGCCCGGTCTGGCCACCAGGCGCGCAATACCGCCGCTCCGGCGTTCAACAGCAACGGCCTCGACGCCGCACAGAAGCGCTTCGAGAAGTTCGACCTCGGCGCGCTGGCCTTTATCCGAGCGATGCGGCCGGTCAAGGACCTGTACAAGGTCCGCACGCGCAAGGAGAGGGTTCTCCTGGCGTTCATCGAGCTGGTCGCCACGATCGTCTTCTTCGTCCGCAAACCCCTGCTGTTGGCGAAGGCCAAATACCGCGCCTTCAAGAACCGCAAGTACCAGGCTGGTCTGAGGGTGGAGCGACTGCCGGGCGTCGAGAAGTACCTGACCGCGGACGCCCTGAAGCTGCTCAACAACGAGATCCCGACGTTCCTCTACGAGGTCCGCGGACCGAGCAAGCTCGGGTTCGCTCGCACGGTCTCCATTATGGTCCCGCTGGAGACCGACGGCTCGATCAGCGACGAGTACGTTCGCCGCTGGGCGAGGATGATGAACGACCTCGAAGCGCGCGGCATCTGGAGGTACGGGACACTCATGCCGCCGAGCACGATGAAGGTCGCCCAGTCGGGCCTCAAGTTCGAGAAGCTGCTGACGATGATGATCTTCACCGATCAGTTCGCCGACGACTCGAAGCTCTACGGGAACTCGCTCAAGGCCCTCAATGACGAGGTCAAGTACCCGCTCTTCCAGCTCGACGGCCAGATCCCCTCCGAAGAGACTAACTGGTACGACTTCCCCTGGTAGGCCATGAAGCTCAGGGTCGCGAAGAAGATCCTGAAGGCTCCTGACAGCTACAACCACCAGCAGCGCTACCGCGCCGCGCACCGGCTGTACCGACAGGCATCCACCTTCAAGGACGGCGAGCTGGGGTTCATCGCCCTGTTGCTGAAGCCCCAGCACTCGTTCGTCAAGGACGAGGAGCTGGACCTGCGCTTCGAGCTGTTCCAGCTCCAGATCGAACGCGGCGAGCAGCCGACACTCAAGGCGGGCATGGTCCCGGTGCCGCCCATCGAGCGCAAGCCGGTCTATCGCTCCGACGGCCAGGTCCACAACTTCAACGCCACGCCCTACCCGAAGAAGATGGTCATGTACGGCGTCGAGCAGCCTGACATGGACAAGGGCTGGCACGAGATGGGCGAGTGGCGCTACGAGCGCCCATACACCGCGAAGAAGTACCAGATCCGCACGGGCGGCGCCGACCGCGGCCAGAAGCCGAAGCGCCTGAAGCTGTCCGACATTGGCGTGTCCGACCTTACCATCAAGGTGGGAAGTGCGTTCTGATGCCATCGTTCACGTTCCAGTGCCAGAAGTGCGAGCAGGTCGTGAAGCGCCTGCTGCCGGCCGGAGACCAGAAGAAGCCGCAAACCCACCCAGGTGAGTGTGGCGGCGCGCTCGTGCGTATTGGCACGGGCCCAACGGTGCTGGTCAAGGAGACGCTCGACAACGGCGCCATGGCTCGCGCGGTCGAGCGCCTGAAGGATGCCGAGGAGTTGTACCGCGAGCGCGCGGAGAACGATCCGAAGCTGAAGTAATGAGCCTCCCTCCTCGCCTCCTCTCGATCGAGGGCTCGGGTCTGGGGTCGTTCCTGGAGCCGTTCAAAATCAATCTCCCGAAGTCGGGCCTCGTGCTGCTGCGCGGGAAGAACTGCGACACGGGAGGTTCGTCCGGCTCGGGCAAGTCGACGCTTATCCACGCCATCAACTACCCGCTCGGTATGTGCGACGTCCCGTCGACGGAGTTGCAGCACTGGGGTAGCGACGAATTCCCGACGGTGGCGGCCGAGTACTTCGTCGGCGGCAACAACGTGCGCGTCCACCGCGGCAAGAAGCTCACCATTAAGGAGGAGGGCAAGAAGCCCTTCGAGGGATCGGCGAAGCAGAAGGAAGAGAAGCTGGTCGAACTGTTCGGCATGGACACCGACATGCTGCGCACGCTCACCTACCGCGGCCAGCGCAAGCCCGGCCTGTTCCTGACCAAGACCGACGCCGAGAAGAAGGAGTTTCTGACCAAGCTCTTGCAGCTCGACAAGTTCGAGGCCGAGCAGGAGCGGAGCGCCGCCAAGGTGAAGGACTTGGAGAATCAGGTCCAGGTCCTCGTCGCGCGCAAGGCCGACCTGGCCGCGCGTCAGGAGCAGATTGGCTTGGGCGACAAGACGAAGTGCATGCAGCAGATGGATGCTGCGAAGACTGCGCTCGCGCGCCGCCAGCAGTCGGTGGTCGAGGTCGAGCAGAAGATCCGCGAGAAGCGCGACGAGAGCCAGCGCGCGTACGACGCTGAGCTGCTCGCGCACAAGCACGAGGTCGAGACGGTCACGAA
>Ga0137319_1000250_pt1 | contig 18482 bp, 20 predicted proteins | sample EasRivERMZT333_2_FD_104752 | JGI IMG/M metagenome (GOLD analysis project Ga0137319, IMG submission 104752) | Soil microbial communities from meander-bound floodplain in the East River, Colorado, USA - East River MetaG ERMZT333_2 | ecosystem: Environmental > Terrestrial > Soil > Floodplain ... | reverse complement strand
GGCGATCGGCCGCGCCTGGGCGCTGCATTGCTCGCCATCGGCGTGTTCGGCGCATCACTTTTCTACGGCGACGCGGTGCTGACCCCGGCGATCTCCGTGCTGTCGGCAGTGGAGGGTCTGGAAGTCGGCACCGACGCGTTCAAACCCTACATCGTGCCGATCTCGACCGGAATCCTGGTCGGGCTTTTCCTGATCCAGAGACACGGCACCGGCGTCGTTGGCATGCTGTTCGGGCCGGTATGCGTGCTGTGGTTTCTCGCGCTCGCCGCTTCCGGCATCTGGAACATCCAGAAGAACCCGGAAATCCTGGGCGCTCTCAACCCGGTGCACGCAATCCACTTCGCGACAGCACATGGCTACTCGTCCTTCGTCGTCCTCGGCTCGGTGCTGCTCGCCATCACGGGTGCGGAGACGCTCTACGCCGACATGGGACACTTCGGCAAGCGCGCCATCCGCGTGGCCTGGTTCAGCATCGTCGCGCCGGCGCTGGTGTTGAATTATTTCGGGCAAGGCGCTCTGCTGATCGCCGACCCGAAGGCGCTGGAGAACCCGTTTTACCTCGCGTTCCCGCAGTGGGCGCTTTATCCCATGGTGGTGCTCGCCACCGCGGCCACGGTGATCGCCTCGCAGGCGACGATCTCCGGGGCGTATTCCATGACGCAGCAGGCAATCCAGCTCGGCTACCTGCCGCGCATGTCGGTGCTGCACACCTCCTCGAGGACCATCGGCCAGATCTACGTGCCGGCGGTCAACTGGATCCTGCTCGTGGCCGTCGCGGCGGCGGTGATCGGCTTCGGCTCCTCCACCCGGCTCGCGTCAGCCTACGGCGTGGCGGTGATGGGCACCATGCTGGTGACTACCTTCCTCACCTTCTTCGTCATCCGTCATGGCTGGGGCTATCCGCTGTGGCTGTGCCTGCCCGTCACCGGTTTCTTCATGATGATCGACGCGACTTTCTTCGCCGCCGCCATGCACAAGGTGCTGGAAGGCGGGTGGTTCCCGCTTTTGCTCGGCGCGGCGATTTTCGGCGTCATGATGACGTGGCGGCGCGGGCGCACCGCGCTGCTGGGGCGGCTGCGAGCGTCGTCCATCCCGCTGGGGGCGTTTCTCGATTCGCTGTTTATTTCGCCGCCGCAGCGAGTTGCGGGAACCGCGGTGTTCCTCACCTCGACACCGGACGCGACGCCGCATGCGCTGCTGCACAGCCTCAAGCACTACAAGGTACTGCACCAGCGCAACGTGTTCCTGACCGTCGAGTTCCGCGACGTGCCGTGGGTGCTGTTCGAGGACCGCGTCAACTGCGAGAAGCTCAGGCACGACTGCTGGCGCGTGGTGGTGCGCTACGGCTTTATGGACCGGCCCGACGTCGGCGCCGCGTTGGAGCTGTGCGGGCCCGCCGGCCTTCAACTCGACCCACAGGAGGTTTCCTACTTCCTCTCGCGGGAGAAGATCGTGCCGTCAGCCGGCACGAAGAATGGGCTGGCGCGCTGGGGCGACCGCATCTTCGCTGCCATGGCGCGCAACGCGGGCAGTGTTACGGACTACTTCAATATCCCGACCAACCGGGTGGTCGAGCTGGGAACGCGCGTAGAAATTTGACCTTGTTCGAGACCCTAGTATGCCGCCGGACCAAACGAAGCGTGCCTCGTGACCCAAAAACAAACGGCGCCACCGCGAGGTGGCGCCGTTTCGTTGAAGTGCGTGCTTACTACGCCTTCGACAGGTTGACGTAGCCGTAGGCCAGGTTGGTGCGGCCCGGGCCGTGCTTCTCGTAGGTCTCCTTGATCTGCGCGACGCGGTCGGTGATGACCTCGGCCTGCTGCTTCGGCGTGAACTTGTAGAGCCGCGCGTTGTTGCCGCCGAAGATCGCGGTCTTGACCGGGCCATCGGCCGTGCCCAGCGGCTGGTAGCCGTAGCGCTTCCGCATGTCGTCCGGGATCTCCAGCCGGCGCAGCGCCTCGATCTGCCACTGCGGCGCGCCGGTCCATACCGCGTCGGTGCCCCACACCACGTGGTCGGCGCCCAGGCCCTTTACCAGCGTGCCCATCACGGCGGCGCCCAGCCGCGGGTTGGCGGTGGTGGTCCATGCGAACAGCTGCCCGAGATCGCCGTACACGTTCTTCACGCCGAACTTCTCCGGAATCTCGGCGAGGTCGGTGACCCATTCGATGCGGCCGGTCTTCTCGAAATGCTCCCACGCCGCTTTCGGCGCGTTTGGCCCGGTCCAGCGCCAGCCCGAGTGATAGATGATGAAATTCAACTGCGGCCAGTCCTTGGCGGCCTTGCCCACGTCGCGGCAATCGGAGTAGGCGAGCAAATGCGGGAATTTCGCCTCGATCTCGGGCGGAAACAGGCCCTTGTGAATGCACACGTTGGCCATGCTCGGGCGATCCTTGCTCCATTTGACGAGCTTCTCGTAAAACGGATACATGATCTTCTCGTCATCCAGCCGGAACGGCCACTTCGACAGGTGCTTGTTGGTGTTGTCGCCGATGGTGTAGCCCTTCCAGGAATCGGGCCTCAACTTCTCGTACTCCTCGTCCACCTTGGACATCCAGCCGTCCCGGCCCGCGGTGAAGATCGCGTGCGAGAACATGCGCTTGGTGCCCGCCTCCTTGTTGACCTTGGCGCGCGCGTCGAACTTCATCTGGTTGGTGAGAAACGAGTACTTCTCGTCAACCGAGTACGAGCCGCTGATGCAGGCCACCTTGGTGTCGCTGTCCAGGTAGATTTCCTTGAAATAGTTGCCGAACTTGAGATCCTCGATGGTCTGCTCCTTCTCCTTGAGCCCCGGGTTCCAGCCCAGCTTGCCGACGGTCGCGCGCTGGCCGACGAAGGCCATGACGGGCGTGTCGTCGCGCAGGAAGTGGGTGTGCATGTCCATGATGAACTGGTTCTTCAGCGCCTTCGCGCGCTCGTCAGCCATTTCGGAGGACGCCGCTTCCGCGCGGCTTACCGCGTAGAGCGGGCCGTAGGTGTCGTTCATCGCCACGAACGCCGCCGCCATGCCGGCCGCGGACTTGAAGAAGGTGCGCCGGCTTACGCCCTGCTTGCGGGCGAGCTCGGCCCCGTATTCCTTGACGCGCGCCTCGAACTCGCGTTGCTTCTCGGTCTGCGGGCAGGGCATGTACTCGTCGCTCGACACGCACTGCACGGGTATGGGCGACGGGAAAATCGAGGTTTCCGCGGGCGCCACTTGCTTCAGTTCCTTGGGGGAAAGCATGGATGTCCTCCGGTTGATGTATGGCTGGGCTTGCGCACCCCCTCGCGCGGCGTCACGCCGTCTGCTTCTTATGGATATCGGTGGAAAGCGCGAAGTTATTTTCCACCGCGACCGGTGCGGTGTAAAGACGCGCGAAAGGAAAGTTGCGCCAGCCGGCGGCGGGACACGCCTTCCGCATTACAGCCTTGATTCTGGGGCGAAAAGGAATGGGGTCAGCGGCGACAGGTCACCGGCGGCCTCTGACAGCAATGTGGCAAGTATCCGGAACTACCGCGTCGGCCGCATACCCGCAGCCTCCGAACGGTTTGCGGCAAGAGGCGGACTTGTACTGTCGGCTGCTTTGCGCGTCTCCGCGGTCGCATCCCCGGAAACCGGGGCCCCTGCTCAACGCTTCGACGCGCCCTCCTTGGTCGCACCCGGCAACGCGGGGTCCCTGCTCTGCGCTCCGGCGTGTTACTTAATCACCTGCAGCTTGGGCCTGCCGCCGTTCGTGGGCGACGCGGGTGGGGTAGTTTCGGGGGTGGTCGGGCCGGCCGCCGCGTCGCCCGTGGTCGCGCGCGGAAAGAACATGCCCTGGCCGTTCTCCCTGGCGAAGATGCCGCTTACCGCCTCGATCGGCACCGAGCATTCGCGCGAGACGCCGCCGAAGCGCGCCGCGAACTGGATCACCTCGTCGCCGATGGTCAGCCGGTGAGTGGCGTCGTGGGCGACGTTGAGCACGATCTCGCCGTTCTTCACATGCTCCGCCGGCACCCGGGTATTGGCATCGACCTGCACCGAGAGGTACGGCGTGAGGCCGCTGTCCGAACACCACTCGTGGATGGCGCGGATGAGGTACGGCTTTGTTGAGCGCTCCGCCATGGGCTACGCGGGAAATGGGGAATTGGGAATGGGGAATGGAAAGTTCGCCCGGTCGCCGCCCCTCAACGGCTGATCTTCACCATTTCCCATTTTCCATTCCCTATTTACGCATTACCTTTTCAGAGGCGGTGAGCGCGTCGATGTAAGCGGGACGGCTGAACAGGCGCTCGGCGTACTTCATGAGCGGCGCGGCGGCCTTGGGCAGAACGATGCCGTAGTGGTCGAGCCGCCACAGCAGCGGCGCAATCGCCACGTCGAGCATGGTGAAGTCCTCGCCCAGCATGTGCTTCTGCTTGGCGAATACCGGCGCGATCTGCGTCAGGTTGTCGCGGATGATGGCGCGCCCCTTCTCCGCCTGCTTCTGCGTGCCCTTCTCGATAGACTCGATGTTGCTGAACAGCTCGCGCTCGAAGCGGAACAGGAACAGGCGCGCCCGCGCGCGCATCACCGGGTCCGCGGGCATCAGCTGCGGGTGCGGAAAGCGGTCGTCGATGTACTCGTTGATGATATTGGATTCGTAGAGGATGAGGTCGCGCTCGACCAGCACCGGCACCTGGTTGTAGGGATTCATCACCGCCAGGTCTTCCGGCTTGTTGAAGAGGTCCACATCCACGATCTGGAAATCCATGCCCTTTTCGTAGAGCACGATGCGGCAGCGCTGGCTGAACGGACAGGTAGTGCCTGAATAGAGAGTCATCATATGAGCGGTAAGTGGGAACGGTGTCGGTGATTGATGGGGAGAGGCAACCGGACGGCGGGTAGCTGTGGCGCCACCCACCGCTTACCGCTCATCAGTGAATGTCTTTCCAGTACTCGTTCTTGACCAGGTAGGAGAGCACCAGCAGCACGCCGAGAAACAGCAGCACATAGATGCCGAGCTGGACGCGGGTCGACCGGGCAGGCTCGCTCATATAGAACAGATAGTTCACGAGATCGGCCACCATGCGATCGTACTCGGCGGGCTTCATCGCGCCGGGCTTGGCCAGCACCAGCTTGTGCACCTCGCGCTTTTCCACGTCCCCTTTGCTGCCGACGGGGATCATCTGCACCTCGGTCTTCAGGACCTGCTCCCCCTGCAACTGCCACAGCACGTGAGGCATGCCGACGTTGGGGAACACCGTGTTGTTCCAGCCGCTGGAACGCGATGGATCGCGGTAGAAACCGCGCAGGTAGCTGTAGAGCCAGTCCGCGCCGCTGCCGGCACTCGAAGACCGGGAGCGCGCAATCACGGTCAGGTCCGGCGGTGGCGTCCCGAACCATTCCTTGGCGTCCTTGGCGTCCATCGCGGTCTTCATGAGGTCGCCGGCCTTGGCCCCGGTGAACACCAGGTTGTCCAGGATCTGCCCGTCGGTGAGCCCCAGGTCCGCCAGCCGGTTGTAGCGCATGTAGTTCGCGCTGTGGCAACTCAAGCAGTAGTTGACGAAAACCTGCACGCCGCGCTGCAGCGAGGCGGGGTCGTTCGGGCCGACTTCGGCGGGCAGGCGATCGAGCTTGATGCTCTCCGACGCGAATGCCGCGTGCGGCAGCGCCAGCAGCATGCAGGTCAGCAGTGTTGCCAGTCTTGCGGCGGCGCTCCTCATCCCGTCACCCGCCCGGGCTCGGGCTTCGTCTTGTCCATCCGGGTGTACCACGGCATCAGCAGGAAGAAAGCGAAATAGACCAGCGTGAAGAACTGCGCCGCGAGGGTGCGCCCCTCGGTCACGGCCAGCGTTCCCAGGTAGCCCAGGATCACGAACGCAACCACGAATAGCGCCAGCGCGGCCTTGCACAGCACGCCCTTGTAGCGGATGGACTTGACCGGGCTCCGGTCGAGCCACGGCAACAGGAAAAAGACCAGCGTCGCCGCGCCCATCAGCACCACGCCCCATACCTTGGGTTCGAATGCGAAGAAGCCGGCCAGCAGCACGACGCTGACCGAAGCCGTGGCGACCCTCACCGCCGGCTTGCGGGCGGTCCGGATCACCAGCACCGCGTAGGCGATCAACATCAGCGCGAGCACCCACATGAAGTCCTCGGTGACCGCGCGCAGGACGGAGTAGTACGGCGTGAAGTACCACACCGGCGCGATATGCGGCGGCGTCTTCAGCGGGTCGGCCGGAATGAAGTTGTTGTACTCGAGGAAATAGCCGCCCATCTCCGGCATGAAGAACAGAATGACCGCAAACACGACCAGAAACACCATCATCCCGAACAGATCCTTGCCGATGGTGTAGTACGGGTGGAACGGGATACCGTCGACAGGGTGCCCGGTCTTGGGGTCGAGCCTCTTCTTGATCTCGATGCCGTCGGGATTGTTGGAGCCGACTTCGTGCAGCGCCATGATGTGCGCCGCGACCAGTCCCACCAGCACCAGCGGGATGGCGATCACGTGAAACGCGAAGAAACGGTTCAGCGTCGCGTCCGACACCACGTAATCGCCGCGGATCCAGGTCGAAAGATCGGGCCCGATCACCGGCAGCGCGTCGAACAGGTTGACGATCACCTGCGCGCCCCAGTACGACATCTGCCCCCACGGCAGCAGGTAGCCGAAGAACGCCTCCGCCATCAGGCACAGGTAGATCAGCATGCCGAAGAGCCAGATCAACTCCCGCGGCTTGCGGTAGGACCCGTACAGCAGCCCGCGGAACATGTGGAGGTATACGACGATGAAGAACGCGGACGCGCCGGTCGAATGCAGGTAGCGGATCAGCCAGCCGCCGGGCACGTCGCGCATGATGTATTCGACCGAAGCGAAGGCCTGCGCGGCGTCGGGCTTGTAATGCATCGTGAGAAAGATCCCGGTCACGATCTGCAGCACCAGCACCACCGTTGCGAGCGAGCCGAAGTAGTACCAGAAATTGAAGTTCTTCGGCGCGTAGTACTCCGACATGTGGCCGCGCCACAGCGTCATCATCGGGAATCGCTGGTCGACCCAGGTGAGCAGGCTGCTCAGCACCCCGTTCAACGGGCCGGCATCGGTGACGACGACCGGCTGCTTGTCTGCGCCAGCCATCGCTCACGCGCCCTTGCTGTCTTCGCCGATCAGAATCCGGGTGTCGCTCAGAAACTTGTACGGCGGCACCTTGAGATTGTCGGGCGCTGGCTTGTTCTTGTAGACGCGGCCGGCCAGGTCGAACAGCGAGCCGTGGCACGGACAGTAGAAGCCGCCCTTCCAGTTGCCCTCGAAGGCCTCGGCGCCGGCCTTGAACTTGTCCTGCGGCGAGCAGCCGAGGTGGGAGCAGATGCCGACCGCGACAAAGACCTCGGGCTTGATCGAGCGGAACTCGTTGCGCGCGTAGGCCGGCGTCAGTTCGCCGGGCTTGCGCTCGCTCCTGGGGTCGGCGACCTTGTCGGCGCTGCCCTTGATCGATTCGAGCATCTCCGGCGTGCGGCGCACGATCCACACCGGCTGCCCGCGCCATTCCACGGTGACTTTCTCTCCGGGCGCGAGATTGCTGATGTCCGCCTCCACCGGCGCGCCCGCCGCCCTGGCGCGCTCTGATGGCAACATGCTGGCGACGAACGGGACGGCCGCCGCCGCGGTGGCGACACCGCCCGCTACGCCAGTGGCCGTGAGCAGAAAACGCCGCTTGCCCTGATCCAACTCATTGTCTCCCATACGATTCTTCCCAACCGCGCAAAGCCGCCATTCTACACAAAGGCTCCGGAAAACTTAAGCAAAATCTGAAAAAACTAAGTAGAATCCTGGTGTTACTGACACTTTTCCACGCACCATTCTGACCCAAATTCAGGGTCACAGGTCGCCACTCGCCGTATTTCCAACAGCACCCCGGACTCCGATAAACTCACGCCCCGCGGTGCAGCACGCGGCGGCATTTTCAGCAATAATTGTTGGCGCAGGGGCGCTAAATGAGGGGGGAGTTCTCTGTATTTCCACCGGATGTCGTGCGGTCGGTTGTGCATTAGGCGTTTGTTCGACGTGAGCCCGACAAGCTCCTAGCCATGCGCAGACTCTGGCTCATTTTCGCCCAGAGCGCGACGATCTGTCTCGCGCTGCTGTTCGTCGTTTCGACGTTGCGTCCCGACTTGCTCACCTGGAACACGCGCGGCAACGTCGTCCCGGTGAAGGAACCGCCGCCCGAAGTGCCGGCGCGCGCGACCGCATCGTTCAGCGACGCGGCGCGCAAGGCGATGCCGGCCGTGGTCAACATTTTCACCAGCCAGCAGGTGAAGCGGCCGCGCCATCCGTTCATGGACGACCCGCTGTTCCGTTATTTCTTCGGCGAGCAACCCGACCTCGGGCCGCAGCGCCGGGAAGGCCTCGGCTCGGGCGTGGTCGTTGGCGAGCAGGGTTTCATCCTCACCAACCATCACGTGGTCGAAGCAGTGGACCAGATCGAAGTGGCGCTCGCCGACTCGCGCAAGGTGCCGGCGCGCGTGGTCGGCACCGATCCCGAGACCGACCTCGCGGTGCTCAAGATCGAGCTGGACAATCTTCCCTCGATTACTTTCGCGCGTTCCGAGCAGGTGCGGGTCGGCGATATCGTGCTCGCCATTGGCAATCCCTTCGGCGTCGGGCAGACCGTTACGCTGGGCATAGTGAGCGGCCTCAGGCGCAGCCATCTCGGCATCACCACTTTCGAGAACTTCATCCAGACCGACGCCGCGATCCACCCCGGCAATTCCGGCGGCGCGCTGGTGGATGTGGACGGCAACCTGGTCGGCATCAACACCGCGATCTACTCGCAATCCCCGATCGGTACATCGATCGGCATCGGCTACGCCATCCCCGTCAGCATCGCGCGCCAGGTAATGGACCAGATCATCAAGAAGGGCTCGGTGACGCGCGGCTGGATCGGCGTCGGCGTGCAGGACCTTACCAGGGAACTGGCGGCATCGTTGAAGCTCCCGGCGGCGAACGGCGTACTGATCACGCAGGTCGAACGCGGCGGTCCCGCCGGCAAGGCCGGCGTGCAGCTCGGCGACGTCCTGCTGTCGGTGAACGATAGGCAGGTCGCCGACACGTCCACCGTGCTCAACCTTATCGCCGGGCTGCAACCGGGCCAGCAGGCGCGGCTTCGGCTCAGCCGCGAACAAGCCGAAAGCGAGGTTCTGGTTACGGTCGGCCGGCGGCCGCGGCCGCAGCCGCAGCAAACCAAGTGAATGCGGTGCCAGCTTCGAGTCTTGAATGTTGAATTTTGAGTGTTGAGTGAAAGCAGGACTTGATACTCAAAGCTGCTCGACAATCAAGACCCAGCACTCAACACCGGCTCACGACCCGCGTCCCTCCTCCGCCTCCGGTACTTTTTGCTCATCGCCCGTCGGCCGCGCCTTGCCGATGAGCCGCGAGACGAGGATGCCGACCTCGTACAGCAGGCACATCGGGATTGCGAGCAGGAGCTGGGAGAGCACGTCCGGCGGCGTGACCACCGCCGCGATGACGAAAGCGCCGACGATGACGTACGGGCGGATTTCCGTCAGCTTTTCCACCGTGACCGCCCCGCTGCGCACCAGCACCACCTGGGCGAGCGGGATCTCGAACGTGATGCCGAACGCGAGGAACATCGTGATCACGAAGTTGAGATAGGCCTCTATGTCCGGGGCCGGCGTGATCGCCTGCGGGGCAAGCGAGTGAATTGCATGGAATACCATCCCGAAGACGACGAAGTAGCAGTACGCGACGCCCATCAGAAACAGTACGGAACTGCCGATCACGAGCGGCAGGGCGATGCGCTTTTCGTGCGCGTAGAGGCCCGGGGCCACGAACGCCCACATCTGGTATAGCACGTACGGCAGCACGATCATGAATGCCGCGAGCAGCGTCACCTTGAGCGGGACCAGGATCGGCGAGATCACGCCGGTCGCGATCATGCGCGTGCCCTCGGGCAGCGACTGCATCATCGGCGAGGCGAGCAGATCGTACACTCCGCCGATTCCCGGCCAGATCGAAAGCAGGATGGCCGCGACCGCGATCGCCACCAGGGAGCGCAACAGGCGGTCGCGCAACTCCATCAGGTGGGAGATGAAAGTGTCTTCTGTCATTTGGCTTGCTCGCAAGCCAAATCAGGCCTGCTTTTGCGCCGGCGGCTGCTGGCCCGGTTCCAGCGGCAATTCGCCCTGCGCCGAGCCGGCCGCCGGAGGCACGGGCGGTGCCACTTCGGGGCTGGGATTGAGCGCCGCAGACGCGGGCGGCCCCGCTTCGGCGTTGGGATCGGCTGCCGCTTGCGCGGATTGTGCAATCCTGCCCAGCTCGCTTTCGGTGTCCGAGACGGTCTGGTTCACCGAGTCGTGCATCGAGCGCGCCGTGTCCTCCATGCTGGCCTGAAGCTTCTTCAGCTCATGCAGCTCCATCTCGCGCGTAATGTCGGCCTTGACGTCGTTGACGTAGCGCTGCATGCGGCCGAAAAGATGTCCCAGGGTGCGCGCGACGCGCGGCAACTGCTGGGGGCCGATGACGATCAGCGCCACGATCGCGATCAGCAGCAGTTCGGAGAAGCCGATGTCGAACATGGGGCGGCGAGAGAGGCGAGAGGGGAGAGACGAGAGGCGTCACGGCGCCAGAGCAGACGCCCTGCCGGTTTGACGTCTATCTCCTCTCTTCTATCGTCTCTCTCCTACGACTTCGGCGTAGATTCCTTCCTGGCTTCGCCTTCGATGGTCTGCCCGCTTGTCGGCGGGATTTCCGTCTTGGCCTGGGCAGACTTGTCTTCCTCCGACTTCATCCCGTCCTTGAAGCCCTTGACCGCGCTGCCGAGATCGGAGCCCAGGTTGCGCAGCTTCTTGGTGCCGAAAATAAGCACCACCACCACCAGTACGATCAGCCAATGCACCCAACTTATCGAGCCCATGTCAGCACCTCTTCATTCATTGACGCCCACGAGCGTCACAGTACTAAACCTTGCGTGACTTCTTTTCGTCGATCCCGGAAACGCCTTCGCGCCGCCGCAGCTCGGCGAGCACGTCCTCGGGCGCGAGCCCGTGCCAGGCAAGAAGCACCAGGCTGTGAAACCACAGGTCCGCGGTCTCCCGCACGAGATGCAGTTTATCACCGCTCTTGGAGGCGAGTACCGTTTCCGCCGCCTCCTCGGCCACTTTCTTCAGTATCGCGTCCTGGCCTTTCGCGAACAGGCTCGCCACGTAAGAAGCCGAGGGATCCCCCTGCTTGCGCGCCGCGATCGTCTCCGCCAGACGCCACAATATCTCCGCGTTCTTCATCGCTTGTAGATATCCTTCGGGTCCTTCAGCACGGGGTCGGTCACCACCCACCGGCCGCCCTCGAGCCTCTGGAAAAAACAGCTGTGCCGCCCGGTATGACAGGCGATGCCGCCCGCTTGTTCCACTTCCAGCAGCACCACGTCCTCGTCGCAGTCGAGACGAACCGACTTCACCTTCTGCACGTGGCCGGACTCCTCGCCCTTGCGCCACAGCTTGCGGCGCGAGCGCGACCAGTAATGCGCCTCGCCGCTCTGCACCGTACTGCCGAGGGCCTCGCGGTTCATCCACGCCACGGTCAGCACCCGGCCACTGCCGGCTTCCTGCGCCACCACCGGCACCAGTCCGTCCTGCTGCCACTTGATCCTGTCAAGCCACGCGTCGCTCATCGCTCCGCCGAGAGGAGAGAGAAGTGAGAAGAGAGGCGTCCCAAGCACATGGTTCCGATTTTACTCCTCTCGCCTCTCACCTCTCGCCTCACAACCGCACCTCGATGCCGCGCTTCGCCATGTGTTCCTTGGCCTGGCGCACGGTGTACTCGCCGTAGTGGAAGATGCTCGCCGCGAGCACCGCGTCGGCGCGGCCGGTTAGCACGCCGTCCGCGAGGTGATCGAGGTTGCCCACCCCGCCGCTCGCGATCACCGGGATCGTGAGCGCGTCGGAGAACGCGCGGGTAAGTTCGATATCGAATCCGCTGCGGGTGCCGTCGCGATCCATGCTGGTGAGCAGGATCTCGCCGGCCCCGGCGGCCTGCATCCTGCCGCCCCATTCCAGCGCATCGAGACCGGTTGCGTTGCGTCCGCCGTGCGTGTAAACCTCCCAGCGCAGCGCGCCGGCCCCGGGCACGCGCTTCGCGTCCACCGCCACCACGATGCATTGCGAGCCGTAGCGCGCGGCGGCATCCGCCACCAGTTTCGGATTGAGCACCGCTGCCGTATTGATGCTCACCTTGTCCGCGCCGGCGTTGAGCAGGCGGCGCACGTCGGTGACCGAGCGCACGCCGCCGCCCACGGTCAGCGGGATGAAGACCTGTGCCGCCACTGCCTCGATGACGCCGACCAGCAAGTCGCGGCCGTCGCTCGAAGCCGTGATGTCGAGAAAGGTGAGTTCGTCCGCGCCCTGCTCGTTGTAGCGCCGTGCGACCTCCACCGGATCGCCCGCGTCGCGCAGGCCGACGAAGTTGATGCCCTTCACCACGCGCCCGGCGGTTACGTCGAGGCAGGGAATGATGCGCTTGGCGAGGCCCATCGAGCGGGAGAGGAGAAAAGTGAGAGGAGAGAGGGGGCAAAGCGCGCCTTGACGCCCCTCGCCTATCGCCTCACGCCTCTCTTTTCTTCGAAAGTTCGTCAGCCAGCTTCTGGGCGACGGCGAAATCGAGCTTTCCCTCGTAAATGGCGCGGCCGGTGATGGCGCCGATGATGCCTTCCGGCTCGACCTTGCACAGCGCCCTGACGTCGTCGAGGCCGTTGATGCCGCCGCTCGCGATTACCGGCACCGAGATGGCCTTCGCCAGCGTCACGGTCGCCTCGATGTTGACGCCCGTCAGCATGCCATCGCGCCCGATATCGGTGTAGATGATCGCCTCCACGCCGTAGTCCTGGAATTTCTTCGCGAGATCGAGCACTTCGTGCCCGGTCAGCTTCGACCAGCCGTCCACTGCGACCTTGCCGTCCTTGGCGTCGAGCGCAACCAGCACGTGGCCCGGAAAGGCGGTGCACGCCTCGTGCAGGAATCCGGGCGTCTTGACCGCCGCGGTGCCGATAATGACGTAGCCCACGCCGGAGTCGATCAGCTTCTCGATGGTATCGAGGTCGCGGATGCCGCCGCCCAGCTGGATCGGCAGCTTGCTGCCCACCGCGGCGGTGATCGCCCTGATTGCCGCCTCGTTCTTCGGGCGGCCGGCGGCGGCGCCGTTCAGGTCGATGACGTGAAGCCTGCGCGCGCCCAGTTTCAGCCACTGCGCGGCCATCGCGGCCGGGTCGTCCGAGAACACGGTGACCTTGTCCATCGCGCCCTGCTTCAGGCGCACGCACTTGCCGTCCTTGAGGTCTATCGCCGGGATGATCAGCATGATGTCACGCGGCCGGGGATGCGGCGGCCTTCCGTCCGGAGCGCTGCGCTGCCGGTTGCCAGGTCGCGAAGTTGGTCAGCAATTTCAGTCCTGCCTTGTCGCTTTTTTCGGGGTGGAATTGCACTGCGAAAACGTTGTCGCGCGCGGCGGCGCAGGCAAACGGCACGCCGTAGGTGCACTCGCCGGCGATGAAATCGCGCGCCGCGGGCTCGGGGTAATAGCTGTGCACGAAATAGAATCGGCTGCCTTGCGCAATGCCCTGCCACAACGGGTGCGCGACGGTTTGCCGCACTTCGTTCCAGCCCATGTGCGGCACCTTGAGCCGCGCGCCCTGCGCGTCCACCATTTTCGCCGCGGGAAAACGCCGCACCTGTCCGCGCAGCAGGCCCAGGCCCGGCGTATCGCCCTCCTCGCTCCTGTCAAACAACATCTGCAAGCCGATGCAGATTCCAAGAAAGGGCTTCTCGCGCGCCGCGTCGAGCACCGCTTCCCGCAAACCCCGCGCATCGAGCTCGCGCACGCAGTCCGGCATTGCCCCCTGGCCCGGAAACACCACGCGCGACGCGCGCGCCACGGAGCTTGCCTTGCTGGTCACCTCGACCTTGAGTTGCGGGGCGACGTGCTCGATGGCTTTCGCCACCGAATGCAGGTTGCCCATGCCGTAATCAATGACAGCGACGTCAACCATAAATCAGTTTCGAGTCACGAGTTGCGGGTTTCGGATCACGCATTGTTGCGCTGGACGATTGAAAGGAAAACCCGGAATTCGAAACCTACAAACTGCCCTTGGTGGACGGCACGTCCTTCACCCGCGGGTCGGGCTCGACCGCCATGCGCAGCGCGCGCCCGAACGCCTTGAACGCGGTTTCCGCCTGGTGGTGGGCATTGGTGCCTTTGAGGCTGTCCAGGTGCAGCGTCACCAGCGCGTGATTGACGAAGCCCTGGAAAAACTCGTGCACCAGGTCAACGTCGAACTCGCCGATGCGCGCACGCGTGAATTCGATGCGGTACTCGAGCCCCGGCCGTCCCGACAGGTCCACGACCGCGCGCGACAGCGCCTCGTCCAGCGGCACGTAGGCGTGACCGTAACGGCGCACGCCCTTCTTGTCGCCCGCCGCCTTGGCGAACGCCTGGCCCAGGGAAATGCCGATGTCCTCCACCGTGTGGTGCGCGTCGATGTGAAGGTCCCCCTTGGCGGAAATGTCCAGGTCGAACGCACCGTGGCGCGCGACCTGCTCGAGCATGTGGTCGAGGAACGGCACGCCGGTCGCAATCTGCGCAGCCCCCTTGCCGTCAAGGTTGAGCTTGACGCCGATCTTCGTTTCTTTCGTAGTGCGGCTGACTTCGGCTTTACGCATGGTCGTGCTCACACCGGGAGCGGTGCGATGCGCGCAAGTCGGGCTAGGAGTTTGTCGGACTTGTGTCCGACATACTCCTTGTGCAAAACCGCCCGCACGAAAACGGGAACCAATGACGGCAGAATCCTCATTTTCAACCTACGCGCGTGCCCATCAGAAGCTAATCGGGGTCGTTACCCTGGGTTTCATTCGCTATTCTCGGGCGGTTTTGCTGTTGGCAGCCTGTCTGACACCCAGGTCCGACAGGCTGCCAGGCAGGTCAAGCGTTGAGAGTTTGGGTCAATGCGGTGAAGAAAGCGGCGTTCTCGTCCGGCGTGCCGACCGTCACCCGCAGGCAATCCGCAAGCAGGGGGTGAGAACCGTGGAGGCTCTTGATCAAGACTCTGCGTCGTTTCAATCCGTCGAAAACGCGCTCCGACTGGCTGATTCTGAACAATATGAAGTTGGCGTCACTCGGGTATGCCGTCACGCCCGGCAGATTCCGCAGCTTCTGCAGCAGGCGATTACGCTCTAGCTTGATGGCGCCGGCCTGTTCTGTCAACACGTCACCGTGCTGCAGCACTTCGTGCGCCACGATCTGCGTGAGCGTGCTGACATTATAGGGCAAACGCAGCTTGTCGAGCTGTACCAGCCAGCGCCCCGCGCCGGCCAGCACGCCGAGCCGGATGCCGGCGAGTCCCAGCTTGGACAGGGTGCGCATGACCAGCAGGTTGGGATGGCGGGCAAGGCGGGGCAGGAAGCTTCGCTCCGCGAACGCGTGATAGGCCTCGTCGACCACCACCAGGCCCGGGGCGGCCTCGACGACGCGCTCGATGTGGCCGGCGTCGAACAGGTTGCCGGTCGGGTTGTTGGGGTAGGCGATGAAGACGACGGCCGGCCGTTCCCTCTCGACCGCCGCCAGCACCAATGAGAGGTCGAACGAGAAATCGTCGCGCAAATCCACGCCGACGTAGCGCGCGCCGGCGAAGGTCGAGATCATGCGGAACATCACGAACGACGGTTCCACTCCAAGCACGACCGCTCCCGGCCTGGCCACCGCCATGATCAGCATCTGGATCAGCTCGTCGGAGCCGTTGCCCAGCAGCAGCTCCATGCCGTCCGGTATTGCCAGCGCCTGCCGCAGCCGGGCCTTGAGCACGGACGCGGCGGGATCGGGATAACGGTTGAGCGCTGCCTCCTCGAGCAGCCGCGCCAGCCGCCCGCGCAACGCCGGCGGCAGCCGGTACGGGTTCTCCATTGCGTCGAGCTTCACCATGCCCGCGCTGTCGGGCACGTGATACGCCTTCAGCGCCCGGATCTCGTCGCGGATGATCTCTTCGGGTGTCTTCGACATGCGTGAAAATCTTTAACCACTAAGGACACGAAGGACACAAAGGAAAAGCAAAAGACAACAGACACAATTCACACATTCAATGAACCTTCGTGTCCTTTGTGTCCTTTGTGGTTCAGCTTTTGGCTTGCTTCATGCGGTACTCGGCCGACATCGCGTGCGCGGTCAGCCCCTCGCCGCGCGCGAGCACGGCGGCGACCTTGCCGAGCTTCGCCGCCGCCGCGCGCGGAATGCGGATCAGGCTCGAGCGCTTCTGGAAATCGTAGACGCCGAGCGGCGAGGAAAAGCGCGCGGTGCGCGAAGTCGGCAGCACGTGGTTCGGCCCGGCGCAGTAATCGCCGAGCGCCTCCGAGCTTTCGCGGCCAAGAAAGATCGCTCCCGCGTGCCGGATCCGGGACAGCAGCGCTTCGGGCTTTGCGACCGACAGCTCCAGGTGCTCGGGGGCGATGCGGTTGACGATCTCGCAGGCTTCGGCGAGGCTGCGCACCCGGATCAGCGCGCCGCGCTTCGACAGCGCGGCGGCGATCACCTCGCGCCGCGACATCCCGGCAAGCTGGCGCGTCATGCTGGCGGCGACGGCCTCGACGAACGCGGCATCCGGCGTGATCAGGATCGCCTGCGCCAGCTCGTCGTGCTCCGCCTGGGCAAACAGGTCCATCGCCACCCAGTCCGGGTCCGTCTTGCCGTCGCACACCACCACCACTTCCGACGGCCCTGCCACCATGTCTATGCCGACCACGCCGAACACGCGTCGCTTGGCAGCAGCGACGTAGGCATTTCCCGGGCCGACGATCTTGTCCACCGCGGGGATCGTGGCCGTGCCGTAAGCGAGCGCCGCCACTGCCTGCGCGCCGCCGATCGTGAACACCCGGTTCACGCCGCAGACCGCCGCCGCGGCCAGCACCAGGTCGTTGCGCTCGCCGCCGGGCGCCGGCACCAGCATGATGATCTCGCGCACGCCGGCAACTTTCGCCGGCACCGCGTTCATGATCACCGATGACGGGTACGCCGCCTTGCCGCCGGGCACGTAGATGCCGACGCGGTCGATTGGGGTCACGCGCTGGCCGAGCTCGGCGCCGGTGGCATCGCGGTAGCGCCAGGAGCGAGCGATCTGTCTTGCATGGTAGGCGCGCACGCGCCGGACCGCAGCCGCCAGGGCGGAAAGGGCAGCCTTCGGGATGCGCTTGAGCGCCTGCCTGAGGTCCGCCCGCGGCACTTCGAGCGCGGCGACCGAGGCCGCTTCGACGCGGTCGAAACGTCGCGTGTAATCGAGCACCGCGGCGTCGCCGCGCGCCTTCACATCGGCAACTATCGCCGCGACCGTGGTCTCGACCTGGGTATCCTGCGCGGATTCGAACGCGAGCAGTTCCGCGAGCCGCGCTTCGAAGTCGGGCTGCGTGGTGGCAAGACGTCGGACCTGGATCATCGCGCCGCCCGCGCGAATGCGTCGAGCACGGGCTGGATCGCGGCGCGCTTCAGCTTCAGCGCCGCCTGATTGACGATCAGCCGCGCGCTCAACTGCGCGATCTCCTCAACCACCTTCAGGCGGTTCGCCTTCAGCGTCTTGCCGGTGCTCACCAGGTCCACGATGGCATCGGCCAGTCCCGTCAGCGGCGCCAACTCCATCGAGCCGTAGAGCTTGATGAGGTCGACATGCACGCCTTTGGCGGCGAAGTGCTCGCGTGCCGTCTGCACGTACTTGGTGGCGACCTTGAGGCGCGCGCCCTGCCGCACCACGCGCCGGTAATCGAAGCCCGCCTGCGCGGCCACCACCATTCGGCAGCGGGCGATCCCGAGGTCGAGCGGCTGGTAGAGCCCCTGTCCGCCATGCTCGTCGAGCACGTCTTTGCCGGCGACGCCGAGGTCGGCCGCCCCATACTGCACGTAGGTCGGCACGTCGGTCGCGCGCACGATGATGAGACGCACGTCGTTGCGGCTGGTGCGCAGGATCAGCTTGCGCGACTTTTCCGGGTCGTCGCGCGCGACGATGCCCGCCGCCTTCAGCAGCGGCACCGTCTCATCGAAAATGCGGCCCTTGGAAAGGGCGATCGTTATCACGGCTAATCCCAGAAAAACAACATCTTACCGCAAAGGACGCCAAGTAAAGTTAAAGCCGGACGCGGTGCGCCGGTTTAACTCCGCTCGTTCGAACGGACGACTCCTCGCCGTTCAACGCGCGGGGGAGTGTATCTGCGGTTTCATTCCTGTTTTTCTTGGCGGTCTTGGCGCGCTTGGCGATTCGATCATTGTTCTTGCTTCTCTCAGCGTCTCGGCGGTTCAATTCTGGTCCTGCTTCTTCCTTCGTGTCCTTTGTGTCCTTCGTGTCCCAGCTTTTGATCTTCTGCGGACACGTTTGATCCGGGGGCCCAGGCGCGTGAGCTTCTCCTCGATCCGCTCGTAGCCGCGGTCGAGGTGATAGACGCGCTCCACGGTGGTGGTGCCCCGCGCAATCAGCCCCGCCAGCACCAGGCTCGCCGAGGCGCGCAG
>Ga0137319_1000245_pt1 | contig 19010 bp, 10 predicted proteins | sample EasRivERMZT333_2_FD_104752 | JGI IMG/M metagenome (GOLD analysis project Ga0137319, IMG submission 104752) | Soil microbial communities from meander-bound floodplain in the East River, Colorado, USA - East River MetaG ERMZT333_2 | ecosystem: Environmental > Terrestrial > Soil > Floodplain ... | reverse complement strand
CGCCAGATGTGCGGTTTGCTGTCGCGAATCTGGTTGCCGCCGCTCCATCCCGCCCAGTCGCTGTAACGCCACACATCCATCCAATGGCGTCCCCAGCGCTCGCCATAACGAGGATCATTCAGCAACCGCTCGACAACTTTTTCGTAGGCCTGAGCCGACGTATCCTGGGCGAAGGCGCGCTGCTCTTCTGGTGTCGGTGATAATCCAATCAAATCCAGATAAACGCGGCGCAACAGAACTTCCTTCGGCGCTTCCGGCCGAGGTTTGAGTTTTCGCGACTGATGCTCCGCCGCGATGAAGGCATCAATCGGATTTCGCACCCACCTGGCATTTTTGACTTTCGGAACGGTTGGGCGCTGGACCGATTCAAAAGGCCGCCACCGATAAGAGGCGAGATACGTTGCAAACTCAGCCGAGCGCTTTTTGTTTTCGGCTAATGCCTTGCGGCTTGGTTTGTCCTGGGCATCGCCCGGATTATGGCCGAGCAGAAGTTCAGTCTCATTGGCCACACCATCCCCGTCGCTGTCCTCTTTGGCGACGCGTGCCAGCCGGGTGGGGATATCCTTCTTCTCGCCTGATTCGGCCAAGTCCCTGCCGAGCATGCGCAGCCGATGCCCAAAAGGATTGTGAGGAAAATCATCCAGGCTTTCCGGAGCTTTATTATCGCTGGGCAGATGACAAGTCGTGCAACGATTCAACTCCTTGGCCAGGAATTTGTCGTAATGCTTCGACAACGCCATTTTGTTGGCGGGCGTAGCTCCAAGCGGCCCGGCCAAAAGCGCCAAAACGGTAACGCCTAGGATATGATTGAAAGGCTGCTGTGACATCCGGCTGATGCTGGAGTATGCCGCGTTTGCAGCCGGCACTCAAGCAGATGTTGGCGCCCCAATCCCGTTGAATTTGTCGTCGTCGATCTTCCAGGCTGTAAAATCGGCGGCGAGACGGGTGGTGAGGTGCTGCTTCTTCCAGTCTTGCCATGCCGGGTTAAACAGGTGGCCGTCCAAACCCGTCGGCTGATGCCGAGACTCTGCTGCCCAAGGATGCCGCCGAGCGCCGCTGGCCAGTCAACCCGGAAGGCTATCGCGTCAATCCAATTCATTCTCGATGAAATCGCGAAACGTTTCGCGAACGCGAACGGTTGCTCCCTGATCCAGCCAGATTTGTTTATCGCCGCGATTCGGAACCCCGGTAACTGCCGGGCATACTTCCCTGAGAAGCCGTCTCACCTTAAATGTCGGGCTTCTGGGATTTATATGTGCTTCCACATCGTCAGCGCTTCTGAATTGTATATGGTCCATAGTTGCGCAGACGATCGCGGCGTTTTCACGGCGATTGGCGAACAGGAATCGAAGTGCCGGGTTCAAGAAATCGTGCATTGAAAGCCCTACGAACGATATTTTTGTCGCATTGGTGATTTCCCTGTGTGCTCGCTTCCAAATGGAAAGAAAAAGCTGATGAAGATTAACATTTCCGGGGTATGCGCCTTGCCGGAGTCCCCGGCTATCCGGCTGTTCCTTTAGACAAAAGGTCTCTTCGTTCACAAAACCGTTTTGATCAAAAACTTCCCACGGGAAAAGCACGGGAGGCAACGTGTCCGCACATGGAGAGAAGCATAACTGTTCAATGCGATCCTTAATGCTGGTGCCAAAGAGATCACCATAAGAGCACAAATGCTCGCCTTCAACTTTCCTCGGCCACGCGATGGTCCCGTGCAGTTGTAAAACACACAGATCATCTCCATGTTCCAAGGCTCCTACTGCACGGGACGTTAATCCACTTGTGAGCGCGTCGGCAGCGTTCACTGCTTCATTTTCCCCGGATACCTGACACCGGATGGAATATGCCTTACTGAGCAAGTATGGCAGGTATGGCTCATAGTTGAATGTCAGGATCGCGACATCTCGGCGGAGCGGAAAAAGACCCTTTTGGAAAAGCTTCTGAATGAAAACGTAATAGTCCGATTTCTCAAAGTTTTCCTCAGGATCATGCAGAGCGAGCGCGAAGCGGAGAAGTCGTTTTAGGTTTTGGACTTCCTTTGGCAGGCGATTATACGCGAGGTTGCTGAACTCGTCCACCGTCGCAAATCCACCATGACGAAACAAATCTATCGTTTCCTTCATGGCGCCCCCCATCATTTGAGCAATGACCTTATCGGTGTATTCCGTGTTGAATTTGCCAAGACGCTCAAGTTCCTCCCGGACGCGCTTCTCGGAAGACATAAGGAGGCGGAGTCCGTTAGCGACTGGATATCCTGAGGTTACCGATGAGCCAGCACCAAGAATGATTACATGTCTTTTATTTTGCTCTGCGTTTGCCATGCTCCGACTCGCGGGTTCTCGTTCAAACGTCTGAAGGGGCCTTACTTTTACACCGCTGCTCAGGGATAGATCTTCTCGATCTTGCCGTTCACCGAAACCGTGAATCCCGAGCCCAGTCACGCCTGCGTTGCGTGCTGAATGATGTCGTCCAGAATCAGCGCCAGTTTCGAATGTTGCAGGAGCGGCGGGATGTTCGTCCAGCCTTTGCTCAGGAAAAACACGGTCAGGCCGCTCTCATGCCACGCGCGGCGTTCGTGTGCGCTTTTTCCAATGCGGTAATCGCCTGAGAGGACAATCCATTGCCCTTCGCCTCCCAGCGCGCGAATCCATTCCTCGTCTTTGACATCGGGGCTGAACTTGTCCTGGAGGTGAGTGAAGCTGTGCTCGGGCTTGACCATCTCATGCAACGCGCGGGCATGGCGGATGGCCAGGCAATTATCCAGAAAGAATCTCATGCAGCGAGTCGCTGCTCGAACTCGATGGCATCGCGGATTTCCGTTTCAGGCACTTCGTACCACCGGGCGACTTCGGCGATCGATCTCGTCGCTTTGGCTGCCTTGGCCAACACTTCAGTGGGAACGCCATGCGGGGCCACAATCGGCCGTCCGAAGTTGCGCGTCGGGTCAAGGACCACCATCCGTTTCTCTCCGAGTGGCCACCAGCGGACCAAACCGCTGCCTTCAATGAATTCCAACTCTTTTAGAAATGGTCTGATGATTTGCGCAAAGACTTGTTGACTCTTCACCAACTCAATCAAGCTAGGCTCGCCAGTTTCGCGATGCAATTCCATGAAGAGCTCCCGGCCATCAGTCACAAATCGGTTCGTGCAGAACGGATGCGAGACTTTGAACAACGCTTGAGCCCGTTCTTGCGCCTGTCGCAGGGTCGCCCAGGAGATGCCCGCCGTGAGAAACGCATCGACAAAGCGGATTTCGATAAGGTCCAAAAAGCCGAGCGCCAGGCTGTGGCCAATGGGTTCCCATTGGCCCTGCCACAGGGGCTGCGAGACATACGCCTTCTTTCGAGAGCGATAGCGGTAACCACGCAACCAACGCCGAATGCGCCCGGTCGAAACGTTTGTCAGCCGCGCGGCATCGCGGATTGAGTAAATGCCCGTGGTGAAATAGGTGGAGTCCATATCATTTGCCCTGCGTCCGCAGGAACTTAACCTCGCCAGGAGAAGAATTTCAACGGAATTCCAGGTGATGGGTCAGAAGAGGGTGTGATTAAAAGTGGGTGAGATAGTACCTCTGAAACTGGGGACAGGAATGTCCCCCAACCTGCCGGCTGAAAGCCGGCGCTACGTAGCGCCGGCTTTCAGCCGGCAGGTTGGGCGACTTTCTAGTCGCCCGTTCACCCACTTTAATCACGCCCGTCAGAAGACGCGTAAACGTTGGGTGTGGACCGTTGATCGGCTTTCGGTCGGACTGTGGCTCCTCCGCTTCCGCTGCGCGTCAACGCTTCGGCTTGTGTCCTGTCCTCCAAAATTCAGGCACTCATTTCGCTAAAATGCGAGACACTTGGCTCGGCTTGCGCGCCAGTGTCCACCAAGTGTCCAATCCTTCGCTCGGGATGGACAGTCATTCGCTCCGGACGGCCAATCACTGTCCCAGGAGGCCCGGCAGTTCCCCAAAATGAGACAGTGTGCCTGAGTTGGCCCGGAAATTTGCACGACAAGAACGCAAGCCGAGCGGCCTCGTGTCCAAGTCTTGGGAGTGAGTGTCCAACTTTTCTGGTACCGCTAGCAAGCTGAGGCGAGGACGTACCATCTCGAGCGGTACCGTGTCCATGCCGAGGGGAGGATTGCAGAAGCCGACAGGTACCGTGTCCAAGTTTTCAGGTACTTGTCTCATCCCCGGACAGCGGTCTTGGAAGAAGCAGGGCGTAGAGGCTGACAAACGTCCTCGGGGGAGAGGGACGGGGTGAGGGCGGACAACCTTCCAATCACTGAAGCTTAACTAAATGGCGTCACGCTCGCCCCACGGCGGATAGCAGAAAGAAGCTCGCTATTCGGTCAACGGTGCCAAGGCGCCGTGTTTGTTAGCGGCTCTGGTGCTCCGCATTTTCTCGAGGACTTTTCGCAGTCCTTCCGAGACTGCGTGCCACGCATTGGCGGTCGGTTTGGTGTTCTTGATGGGCTTCCCGTCAGGCGGCAGCGCGTGATAATCCTTCAAAGGGGTGTATTTCCAGTCACAGTTCTCGACGATGATTGAGACCAATTCGGCGTCGCCCGCCTGCCGGCGTTCCAGCGCGCGTTTCATTTCCACCTCGCGAATATAATCGGAGGCTAAAAAGCGGTCGTTTACCAGCAGGGCAAAAATATCGGCTTCTTCCAGCTTCTGCTTGAGAGTCTTGTCCCATTCATCACTGGCGGTAAGATTGAAGTCGCTCCACGGATCCACCAGACCCTGTGCCCTGAGCAATTTCAGCCGGACGATCAATTCATCACGCTGCTTCAAATCCTTCCGCGGGTAACTGATAAATACCTTCGCTTTCCACTGGTCCGGATCGCGCGCTTCTGGCGAAGAGACGCGGTTCAACTCTTTGGTATGATCGACCGGTTTTGTGCCCTGAAGCGTAGAGATGCTCGATGCCTGCCCTTGCTTCTCGTCTTCTTCCAATGATTTCACCAACGCGGATTCGCCAGGCGGGTTCTCCAACTCGATTGTCTCCGCCGGATTTAAACCCGGTATCTCCGCGTGAATCCGCCGGAAATCGTCGCGCACCAGACTGGCCAGGCGGCGACGGGCGTCTGCGGGACCACTCACCGCCACGTCTGCGGGACCACGCACCGCCACGTCTGCGGGACCACGCACCGCCACGCTGATGGTGCGCTCTGCGGGGTCGGCGCGGACCAATGCGCGCGCGCCGTCCAGTTCCAGCACGACGCCGTTCATCCAGCGCGGCTGCTTTTCGCTCAAAGGATACGTGCGCGTGATGAAGCGCGGCACCAACCCTTCCGGCAATGCAGAATATTCGTAACGCAACTTCGTGAGACCTGGCTCCTGCCATTCCTTGCCCAACTTCGGTTGTGAGGGTGGAAGCCGTTGCGGCACCAGCCAATCCTCGCCGTCCTCTGTGAGTGGGAATGCAAGGTCGAAGCGCCGCATCAACTCCACCAGATAACGCCGCATTTCAGGCTTCTCCTGTGGCAACACACGGGCGACATCCTTCAGCGTCATCTCGCCGGTGTCCGTTGCGGCCTCCCGCAGCAATGTGTAGATGCCGCTGGTGACCCAGTGGGGATTGAGAATAGTTGCATTGCGCAGGCGCACGTCGTCGCCGTAGTTCAGGGCGATGCCCAGCGCGTGCAATACGCCGGCCAGACTGTCTTGCTTGCTTTCATCCGTCACGCCATGCTGGACGCACAGCGCGCGATAATCCGCGTAACTCAGGTAATCCTGCTTCAACGTCGTGCGCATCAACGCCAATTTTTCCTTCACCTCGAACCATGCGGCGGGAAATGTTCTTCGCACCTCCGGCATTTTCGCCATGGTTTCACTCAGCACAGTATGAAGTTTGCGAATGCCAGTGCCATCCTTCTTCGGCTTGGCGCAATCTGTCTCCACGAAATCCACGATGAACGGATACTTCTCCTGGAGCGCATAACGGTCCACCTTGCACGGATGACTTTTGCTTTTGTTCAACACCACAATGACCGGCGAGGTGTTCCCTGAATCCGTGGCAAAAGCCCGAATCAGTCGCAGCCAATACTCGGCGTCCTGCCGTTCGCTGTCTTCGCGCCCGGTGAGCACCAGCACGTAAAGGGCGCAGTGTGTGAAAAAGAATTGATGGGCGGCATGCGTGATCACCTGACCGGCAAAGTCCCAGACATGAACGCGTATCGGGACGTTGCCGCATTTGACTTCCCATGGATCGATGGCGATGCCCGGCGTCTCCTTTTGCCGGAGATTGAACTTGTTCTCGATCAACCGGCGCACGATGGATGTCTTGCCTGCTCCGCCCCGGCCAACCAGCAGCAAGCGCACTTCGTTGAGCGGCCGCGCGGCCACGCGCTGCTCGAAATAATAATCCAGAATCTTCCGCGGATTGAATGTGTTCAGAACCTCATGCGGGATTTGCAAGGCCGGGCTATAGTGCAGAAAAAGAAACTGCAACATCTTCAAATTCTTCAAGGACTGTGGCAGTGTGCTCAATTCGTTCTCCTGCAAAAAAAGCCTCTGCAGCTCGCCCAGTTGGCCCAGCGACTCAGGCAATGCCCTGAGCTGATTTGCGGCGAAGGAAACCTTTTCCAGCCGCACCAATTGGCCGATGGAGTCAGGCAGCGCGCTTAATTGGTTGTCCTCCACGTAAAGCTTTCGGAGATTAACCAATTTGCCGATCCACTCCGGAAGTGCTGTCAGGCGATTGTGCGACAAGTCCAACTTCTGAAGCTGGACGCATTGGCCAATCGACTGCGGCAATGCCCCAAGTTGGTTTGACCAAAGGTCAAGCATCTCCAGTTGAACCAACTGCCCGATCGACTCGGGTACCACGCTAAGAAGATTGTGGCGGAGAAAAAGTTTCTTAAGGTGAACCAACTGGCCGAAAGACTCCGGCACCTTCCTGAGGCCCAGATTGGATAAGTTCAACAAATGCGCTCCTTCCCGAGCTGCTTTCTGAATCCTTTCCTCCGCGATTTCTTCCGGGGATTTTGCCATACCATCTTGAGACTAGCCGCAGGGCACCCCCGTCCGTCAAGCCACAGCTTGGAACGTCGTTTGCACAGCATCAGCGGAGCAAGGAATTCATTCCGCTCCGGCCAGAACTGGCGGAATGAATTCCGCACTCCATTTCGGTGTAGCAAGGCGCGGAGTGGGGGATGTCCAGAAGTTGTTGTAACGCCGACATTCCTGTCGGCAAGTTGGGAGCCTTTCCAGGCTCCGTGCGAGGCTGGAAAGCCTCGCAACTTGGCCGGCTGGAAAGCCGGCGTTACGAACTGAGCCGCCGCTTCGGAGTGCTGGCGGGGAATGAATTGCCCGGTTCCTCGCCTTGCCCAAGCAAAGACTCCATTTGTGTCGGATCACAATATCCTAAGTTGAACCTTCTTACGTCGGTGCCTTCAAGACGATGTCCCAACAATGCTCTGCTGGCACTTCAATTGCTCAACATTTCGACGCGAATCGCGCGGGCGGTTCGCCGCGAGTAATATCGTCGGATAGAATTGGCCAAAGGACGTGCCGCGATTGCGGGCCAGGACAGATTCCGGATCCGGGAATCTGCAGGCAAAGATTGGCAACCTATGTTTACCGAGTTCAATTTCCTCCTCACTCAAGTGGAGTATATCCGTGCCCTCATGCAGGCGGCGGCGACGTATAAACCGGACAATAAGGACGTGCCGTTCGTGACCGGTTTGGTGACCACTTCCAAAGCGATCCGCACGAATGCGCAGGCGAAATTCAACACCACCATACTCGCGCAGGGCGCGACGCGCCTGGCCGCGGAAACACTGCACGATGCGTGCGTCGGGGTGTATCAGTGCATGAAGTCGTGCTACCGCAACGATGCAAGCTGTGTGCGCGCGATTGACGCCCTGCCGGTGCAGGATCAATCGCTGGCAGAGACGTTGAATCGCGGACAGAAGTTGAGCGCCTGTTGGGCGGCCCTGCCGAATCCGCCCGAATGGACGACTCCTTTCAAGGTGGAGACGATGGATCGCGCGGCATTTGACGCGTTGGTGTCTGCCCTGGAGACAGCCATTCGCGATGAAGCCGCAGCCGAGCAGCCGTTCAAGCTTGCCGAAGGAGAAGTGCGAAATCAGCAGGCGGTGCTGAGTGATTTTGTGACAGCGGCCCTTGCGCAAGGGCGGGGACAGTTTCGTCCCGGCACACCGGAGCGCGCGGCCATCGATCGCGTGCCATCACAGCCGGCGACGCAGGCGCCCAGTGAGGCGCACATCAGTTTGGCAGAAAGCCCGAGCGCGGGAACGGTGCACCTGCAATTGGACGCAGATCATGCCACGAGTTTCCAACTGTGGCACAAGGGGCCGACCGATCCTCAGTTCGTGCTCATCGAGGAGGTGTTGTTGCCCGGCGAATATATCAAGTCGGGTCTGCCGGCCGGTGCGCACCAATATAGAGTCGTCGGTGTGAATTCGCGCGGCGAAGGGCCGGCGAGCGCAGTGGTGTCCCTAAACGTAGCGCAGGCGGCGGCGGCGTAGGCATAAGTTTCAGTGGCCTGCCATCGTCCCAACGAGGGCAACTCCAAGTAAACGAGAACCATAAAAACCAAACATAGAACAAAGCAATGAATCCGTTTCCTCAAGTAAGCATTCCAGGCAATAAAGTGGATCCCAAACGATGCGTGCAACCCGGGACAGGCGCAGCGCTCTTTTGGGCCTTTTTCATAGCCATCGCGGGGACATTGCTGGGCATCGTCGTCTCGTATGGGATATTGCTCTTGGCTTTCATTTTCTATCCGCTGGTCGCATTCTATTTGCACAAAAAGGCTGCCGCTCTGATTCATGGATCGGGTGTGCGAGTCAGCGCGGCGCAGTTCCCCGAAATTCATCGCTGCGTGGAAATATTCAAAGAACGGCTGGGCGTGACCAAGGAAGTGGAGACTTATATTGTGGAGTGCAACACCTTGAACGCTGCCGCGGTGAAGTATGGGAAGAAGAATGTCATCCTGTTGACGGATGATCTGATTCACGGCTCTCTCAACTCGGGAAATCCTCAGGCGGTCGCCTTCGTGCTGGCTCATGAACTGGCGCACATTGCGCTGAATCATAACAGCCTGTTCCGCTCCTGGATGGCCAGGCACATGAAGAAGTTGGGGCGTCTGGACGAATATTCAGCCGATGCCGTGGCGCTCACGCTGGTGGGCAACAAGACCATCGCGTTCAATGGCCTTTTGATGTTGACGGTGGGCCATGCGTTGCTGCCCTTCGTTAATCCGGAGAGCATCGTTCAGCAAGCTCAGGAGGTCGCGCAGAATAAGTATTCCAAGCAAGCGGAGCGCGATCTGACACATCCACTGCTTCTGAACCGTCTTCAACGGATCGCCCAGGCTGCGTGATCGGCAGCCTTTCACCGTAGCGCGCTGACGGGAGCGCGAGCGTTGCGCGAGCGTCCCCGCGAGCACACTTTTCCAGGGAACTCCGAGGCTCGCGAGGACGCTCGCCCTGCCCCCGACGAATAATCCTTTCACGCCGCAATATATCACCCCATGGAAATTGAACTGCCGGGGACTTAGCTTAAGTCCATGAGTTCGACAAATGTGAGGGCCAACGGAGCTGCGGATCTTCCGGTTGCGCCGCAGGAATCGGCCAAAGCCGTTGGCTTGCGCTACGTAAGCGATGAAACGCCCGGCTTTCGGCGAGTCAGAAAGGGAGCAGGCTTTCGTTATCTGAGGCAGAATGGAGAAGAGATTCGCGATGCCAAACACCTGGCGCGTATCAAGGCGCTGGCCATTCCACCGGCTTGGACTGACGTCTGGATTTGCGCGGTTGCCAATGGACATCTCCAAGCCACCGGACGCGATGCCCGCGGACGCAAGCAGCATCGCTATCACGCCCAATGGCGCGAAGCGCGGGACGAAATCAAATACGCGCGGCTGATTGCCTTCGCCAGGGCGTTGCCGAAAATCCGCAAGCGCGTGGCCAGGGATTTGAAGCTGTCAGGACTTTCGCGCCGACGTGTGCTGGCCACGGTGGTGAAATTACTGGAGGTAAGTTTCATTCGGGTTGGCAACGAAGAGTACGCGCGGCAAAATCGATCCTTTGGCCTGACCACCTTGCAGGATCGACACGTCAAAGTGAATGGAGCGAAAATGCGCTTTCGTTTTCGAGGCAAAAGCAAGAAGGACCACAACGTAGATATCGAAGATCCGCGTCTGGCCAGGATTGTGAAGCAGTGCCAGGAGCTGCCCGGCCAGGAGCTGTTTCAATACCTCGACGACGACGGGAAGCGGCGGGATGTGAAATCCGAGGACGTGAACGAATATCTGCGCGAGGTGACCGGCGCCGATTTCACGGCCAAGGACTTTCGGACCTGGGCGGGAACGGTGCTGGCGGCAATGGCGTTGCAGGAATTTGAGAAATTCGATTCACAGGCACAGGCTAAAAAGAACGTGGTGCGCGCCGTCGAAAAGGTGGCGGAACGCCTGGGCAATACGCCCACGGTCTGCCGCAAAGGTTACGTGCATCCCGCCATCCTTGAATCCTATTTCGAAGGGACGATGGTCAAAGCGTTGCGGCAACGGGCAGAAGAACGATTGCGCGGTTCCCTGCGCCAACTCCGACCGGAAGAGGCCGCCGTTCTGGGAATGCTGCAGCAACGTCTGGCCATGACTCGAGATGGAGCATCGTTGCGGCGGCTTCTCCGAATTTCAAATCCCGTGGGCTAAGATTTCCCCAGCGAACGAAGCGGTGCACGACGCTTATGGAAGCAACTTCGCCCGGTAAAAGCGTTGCGCGGCGCCGGCAGCGGTTGAATCCACCACCGGCATCTGGCCGGAGGTATAGTTGACGGTCGTCAGGCGGCTCCAATCGATCAGGTTGGTCGAGATTTCAATGTCGTAGCTACGGTTGGCAATTCCCTGCAGCAGCATTTGGAACTGGCCGTTGGATAAGATCTGCGGCTGGCTCAGCACGGATCCCATGACTGTCAATGTGGCGAGGTAACTGGCGGGGGTGCCGAACGTGTTGGTGACCATGAACGTGTAGGCGCCTGCCTGCGCAAACTGCACATTTGTCAAACTCAACGTCGCGTTGGTTGCATTGGGCAGGTTCGTGCCGCCAAACTGCCACTGGAAACGCACCGCCCCACTGCCGCCACCTGCCGCGGCGATGAACGTGGCATTGCCACCGATGTTGGCGACTTGATTGGTGGGAGCCGCCACCACGACCAGATGAGCGTTGGTGGTGGGCACACCGGTTGTATTCAGCGAGTTCGTCACGATGACGTTGTAAGTATTCCCGTTGGTGAGTTGCACGTTGGTCAATGTGATCGATGTCAGGTCCTCGCCAAAGGCATAAAAAAGTCCGCCACGCCGCCAGCGGTAGCCTAAAGGCGGTGTGCCGCTGCCGAGCGCGCTGAGAGTGACATTGCTGCCTACGATCACCGTCCGACTCTGTGGATGCGCCAAGACAGACGGTAGCACTCGCACCGTCAGCGTGGCCGGCTGGCTGAAGACCGAGCCATTCTCGTCCGTGACGAGGACGCGATAAGTACCATGATTGCTTAACTGCACGCTCATCAACATGAGCGTGGAAGCGATCGCGCCGTTGATGTTAGTGCCATTGAATGTCCATTGGTATGAGAGCGGGCCCGTGCCCACAGCGGAAACCATAAAAGTGACATTACTCCCCGGTCCCGTGGACTGGTTTTGTGGGTGAGCGATAATGCGCAGGCCTTCGGTGACCGTTAACCTGGCGGCGGCGCTGGCCACAGAGCCTGCGGGATTGGAAACCACCACGCTGTAGTCGCCGTTATCCGCCGCTCGGATGTTATTCAAGATCAGCGCGGCGCTCGTCGCACCCGGAATATTCACGGCGTTGAAGCGCCATTGGTAACTCAATGGCCCCGTGCCGCTGGCCGCAACCGTGAATGTGGCCATGTTGCCTTCATTGGTCCTGACGTTCTGCGGCTGTGACGTAATCGAGGGCGGGGCCATGATCGTCAACACGGCCACCACGCTGGTAACGGCGCCAGCGCTGTTGCTCACGCGCACGCGGTAGTTCCCAGCGTGAGCCGCTTGCACGTTCGAAATCGTATGGGCGGCACCCGTGGCCCCGCCGATATTTGCATCGTTAAACTGCCATTGGAAAGTGAAGGGTCTGCTGCCACACGCCGCTACATGGAAAGAAACATCGTTGCCAACCGTGGCGGCGCGGCTGACCGGTTGGGCCGCGATCAGCGGCGGCAGCGCGGGCTGTGCTGCATCGGGAGCGCCCGCCGTTGGATTGGCGCCGGCCCAATTCACCGCGTCGTTGCCATGATCCAACGCACTGAGCCGCTGCAGCGATGGTCCACCGCCATCGGCGTTGGTCGGCCAGGGCGTGGTGTCGTTATAGACCACGCGATCCATGAGGACGTACGGCACGAAACCATTGCCCGATTCGGGCTGATCCGGGCCGTAGAGTTCCACGCTCTCGCCGCCGTTATCGAGCTTGCCGTCGTATGGCCCCAGAATGTTGACATTCGTTGGAACGCCATAGCGGCTTCGGAACGCCGCCAGTTGCAGGGGGGCGACGGCGGGATTGAAATTCACGACCAACAAATAACCGCCCGCGGTCAGGGAGACGTTGGTGGGGAAGACAAATTCCACCGCGTTGCGCAATTGCCAGGTATTGGTGTGATGGCTCGAATCGAACAATGAGACGCTGGCGCCGGTCGGATTGTGAAGTTCAAGGAATTCATCGAGATCATTATCGTTGGTTCCGTCCACGGACGGCGGGTGGTACATGATTTCATTGATCACCACCGGCGACATGCGCGGATAAGCGTTGGGCAATCCTTTACTCATGCGGAACTCGGCCACACTGGCGGGCGTGTCCACACCGAAAGTTCGCTGGCTCATGGCCGTGAAATCCGCGCCACTGCACGTGAGGTGGCGCCCAAAGGACACGCTGTTGAACGCCGCGCCAAAACTCGCCTTTGCGCGATAGCCGCTGAGGTTGCCCGCCAGGTCGGCTTCGGCTAGCCAGACGTCATCTCCATGAGCCGAACTCAACGTGAAGGGCGTGGACGCATTGGTCGAGTTGAACTGGTTCTCATAAAACACCAGATAACCGCCGCCGGTGAGCGTCGTTCCATTGGGGATGCGATACTTCTTGAAGTTCCTCCCACTATTGCTCAGGTACCAGCCGCTGAGGTCCACGCCAACGCTGCTGGGATTGTAGAGTTCGATGGCGTCTTCCAGCGGCGGGTCTGCGTGGGTCAGCGCTTCGTTGATGACCGCATTGGGCAACGGACGGTAATTGCTCTCGCCTGGGGTCGGCGTTTCGGGGAACACAACGATGCCGGCGGCGCCGTCTGGCAATCGACCCTCGGAAGCACCCGGCAACTGGCTCCCGAAATAAACCGTGTCAATGACGCCAAGGCCGCCAGCGAGGATGCGAATGGCTTCGCCCTGGGCGTTAAGATTGAAGTTCACATGATGCCGTCCCGAGCCCGGGTTGCCATCGGCTTCGAATTTTGCAAAGTCACGGCCACCGATAAAACTCAACGGCGGAACCTGAAACAACATTTGGCCAGGAATAGACAAGTCATCGGTCACAAACAGTCCGCTCAGTTCCACCGGCTGCGTGTCGAGGTTGAACACTTCAAACCAGTCTTCGCCATTTTCGGAGTTGGCGAGCCACTCGTTGATGCGCAGGCTGGCGGCGCTGCCGGTGGTGGCGGGCGCGGCGTTGGGTGCGCCTGGCGTCGGGCCGGCCAGCAAGCGCCATTGGCTGCCACTGCGCCCAATCGGCATGTCCGTCACCTGAAAACCGTATTCGACCGAATCAAGCATCTGTCCTGCGCTGCTGAAGAGATACACTCCGTCGCTTTCACCTGACAGACTGAAGGCGGTGTTCATATCGGCTCCCCAAACCGTGGAAGCCGGTCGCGAGCTGTCGCACCAGACAACCAAATAACCGTTCGCCGGAATCGTCGCGCCCGCAGGGAATGCCCAGCGACCCGGTTGCGCAGGTGAATCGCTCAGACTCATTCCGGCCAGACTTGAAGCGCTGGCGTTCGTGTTGCGGATTTCAATCCAGTCAGCGTAAGTGCCCCAGGGAGACAACGCCGTCTCGTTGCGCGCCAGGACTTCATTCAGGAACGGCCCTGAATAGGAAAGCAGATAGTTGCTGGCCTCCGGACTGACGCTGCCCGCAAAGCTGACGACATTCGTGGCGCCATTGGGCAGGCGCCCCTGGCTCACACCTTCGGCTTGCGCGCCATAGGTGGCGCGGTTCACTTCGATGCCGGCGTTGTCATAGAGCACGATTCTTCCGCCGCCAGCGGGCAATTTGAAATCCAGGTGGTCCGGTCCCGGCAATTCATCCGCCAGCAACTGCACAAAGCCGCCAGGGGCGATGAAGGAAAGGGAGCGCACCTGGAACAAGGCGTTGCTCACTCCCAGATGGATGCCGCCCAACGCGACGGGTTGACTGCCGGAACGGTTGTAAAGTTCAATCCAATCCTCTCCGCCGGGGATAGCGTTGGCCAGCCACTCGTTAACGACGAGGTTGGTCTGAGCAGCAACGCTGACGGCCATGTTCAGCGCACCAGGTGTCGGCAGCGTTAACTGCCAGCCAGCGGTGCTGGACCCATTCACGCGCCCAATGGACAAATCGGGCAACTGCAACCCAAAGGCAATGGCATCCACGCGTCCGGTGCTGGCGTTGTAAAGGAATACGTTTTCTCCCTTGCGGCCCAGGGCAAATCCAGTGTGCAAACCTGGGGCGGCGCTGTTCGTGTCGCACCAGATCACCAGGTACCCTCCGGCGGCAATGCTCGTGCCGGGCGGGAAGACAAACTTGCGCGGATTGGCGTCGTCCGTCAGGCTCCAATCCGTCAAGTTCACGCCGCCGCCGCCGGCATTGTAAAGCTCCACCCAATCCGGATAAGTACTGCCATTGGTGACGGCCGTTAAATTCTCGGCCATTACTTCGTTCAAGACCACATCGCTGGTCGGGAGAGGACTGTTCATCAGTCCCGGCGTGCCATTCTGCGCAGCGCTGGCACGCCAGTTGGCTGGATTATCCGGATCGCCATTCAGGTCGATCAGTTCCAGCGAATAGCCTCCCCCATCAGCCGCGGTCGGCCAGCCATTTTGATCGTCGTAGTCCAGAGACAGGATCGTAGTGGCGCCGCCACCTGGCAAGGTGCGCAGGATCGTAATGCGTTCGCCGCCATTGTTCAGTTGTCCGCCGAAATAGCCGAACACGCTCACACCCGGATAGCGGGCCGCAAACGCGCCCGGATTGGCCGACGACGCAAGCACGATTCTCGCGCCGGGCGCCAGCGTGCTCCCGGGCGAGAATGCGAAGGAGATGCCGTCGAAGTAGAATCCGGTCAGGTCCAGCATCACGCCGCCCGCATTTTCCAACTCGATGAATTCAAAGGCATCACCACCAATCGGGTTATACATGAGCTCGGTGATGCGCAGAGGTGAGATGAGTTCCGCCACCATGAACGTCGCTTCGTTGAGCGCGCTCCAGTTTGTGCTGACGAGCGCGCGGGCCTTGACCAGCAGGCTGCTGTTCACGGACACGGGCGCGGAGTAAACTCGCGCGTGCGGTGAAATCGCGCCCGAACCATAAAGCCGCGGATCGGCGCCGTTGGTCGTGTAATAGATGGTGCCGGCCGGGGCCGTCATGGTCAGGTTGAACCCGGCTGCGACACGCCCGCCGTGCTGGTTGAAGGACGGAGCGACCACGTTCGGGTACCACCCGCGAGTGCGGAATTGGGTCAGCAAACCGCTGCTGCGGGTGGAGAAATTGAAACTGGAATGCGCGCCGAAAGTGGCTCGGTAACCCATCACGACGTCGCGCTCCTCATAGAAGGACACATTACGGGTGTGCGGATTGATTTCCCGGCCCGGCCCCACGTCGCCCCAACGAGCCGATTCGCACACGATGGCGGTGTCAATGTCCTGCAACATCTTCATGAAGACGGCCGCCGGACGGTTGCGCTCCGGAAAGGCCGCATTATAGATCGGGTTGACCGAGTCGGTATAAAAAATACCGCCGTTAAAGAAATGCCTGTGCACGCGGTCGCCCAACAGCACGCGAAACTCGCTATTGGCCAGGAGCCGGGTGAGGATGGCCGTGGGATTGGACCCATTATTGTCGCTCAGCAGGGTAAAGTCGCTGTCGGCCATCGTGTGCTCCGAATCCCACGCATGAAAGCGCCACACGCCTCCCTTGCGATGCGATGCGTACAAATTCTTGTGGTCCCAATCGGTGTTATTGGCCCAGAAATTTACCAGCAAATAATCGATCAACCCCGGCACATCCAGATACTGCTGCAACTGCTCGTAATTCGCATTATTGGCCAGCCCCGCATTAATCACCCCCCACATCGTGGTGTAAGAGGCGGTGCTTCCGTCCACCACGTCGCTGCTGTCGTGCTTGAACACATCGTAATCCTCCTTCTCACCTCCGTAATAGGACGCATTAAAACTCGCATCCGGCCGCTCATGGATGAAGTAAAGCCCCCAATAAAGCCCGTTCAAATACAGATGCACGAAGCGCCCGTGGTGCGAGCGACCGCCGGTCAGATTCTGCAAATCGGCCACATACTGGTCTCGCACATACAACGACCGCGTCCGCTGCGTATCATTGTTATTGTAATTCCAATAATTATTATGGCCCGCCGCCAGCAACAACGTATCGAAACTATCCACCGGCGAATCCTCAAAGACCTTATAGTGCAACTTCGTCGCCCCGAATTCGCCCTGGAAAAACAGTCGCAACCCCAGCTTGAGCGACTTCCACTTGCTGCCCCCTGTGCTCGAATCATCCGGGCTGGTCTGCCCCTGCATCTCCAGCCCGCAATCAATCTGAAAACCCTCACTCCCATCCGGAAGGATGAACTCCGCACTGACCGGCTTGCGCAGAAAGGGTTCCCGCCGCACATAAACCCCTTCAGCCGCCCCGAACAACAGATTCACATCCGTCATGATGGACACACTCGGCAGCGACGACAACCCTTGCAGAGCGAGGTTTCGGTAGTCGTTAGTGGGATTATTCAACACCTGTGGGTCCATCTCATAATCCGCCGGATTAATATCGAAGCAATTCAGACCCAACGTGCAGGGCGAATCCCAGATCAGCGGGAACCCCGCCGGATTGGTCGGCTGCGTCAACACATGCTCAGGAAAAATGTAAGTGTGCGAGGTTACCAGCGACTGCAGCGAGCCCGCCTTGAAGGCAGCCGCACGCACGATCACCACTGCCTTGTTCGACGTGCCCGCCACCGGGATCGGCCCTGTGTAAAGGGGGCTGGCGTCAGTAGGCGGCTTCCCATCCAGCGTGTAACGAATCTGCGCGCCGGGCGTTTCGGTGCTCAACACCAGGTTGAAGGGTTGATTGAAGAGACCACTCTTGGAAGAGGCATGCGGCGGTTGAGCAAACCCGGACACCGCCGAAGCCACATTGTTCGTGGCGCGCGGGGTGGGCGTGCTGAAATAGGCGAGGCCACCGCCAGAGGTTCGTCCATAAGATTTGTCCGCCCGCTGCTCAGGATAATCCGCGCCGGGTGTCGGGCCCAATTCACTCACAGCCACGCGCGGCGATTCAGGCCCGTAAAGGCCCAGATAACCCCCGGAAATACTCAGACGAAAGTTCGTATGATTGGTCGCATTGGCCGCCGTCGTCTTACGGTCCTTGCCCGAGGCGAACACCAGCAAATATTGTCCCGCATTCAGCGTCACCGCCGGGAAGGTCCATTTGCCCGGCTGAGCCAGATCATCCGTGAGCGACCATCCCAGCAGATTCACCGCGCCCGCGCCGCGATTGTGCAACTCAATCCAATCCTGCTTCTGATTGTCCTCGTCCACCACGCTCGTCAGGTTGTCCGCCAGGATTTCGTTGAGCACCACATCCGCCGCCGCCGCGGGATTGAGCGTGTAACTCCAGCCCGCGCCGCCAAACGCATTGGCCGCCGGGGACAAATCCTGGATGCCATGCCCGCCCGTCCAACTGATATTCACCGCGCCGCTGAGCGGTTGCGGGAATTGAAAGAGGTAACGCGTATTGGGTGCGGCATCGCTGCCTGCCACCGCCACGAGACCGGTGGCTGCCTGGCCATTGACGCGGAAGTCCGACACATCCACGCCACTCACACTTTCAGTGAAGAGCACTTCGACCTGTGTCAGCGTGCGCACCGTGGCGCCCGCCGCCGGGGCCGCTGCGGCCACTGCGGGCGCAACCGTGTCTGCCAGCGTATAACTCCATGAGGCATTGGGCGCAAGCGGGTCGAAAGGGTTGCCCGCCTGGTCGGTAATGACCGTGTCCGGGTCGAAGCTGACCAACACGGTGCCCGGGGCTGGTTGCGAAAACCCGAACGTCACCACGGCCCCGGTGCTGGTCAGGGTCACAGCGGGGAATTCATTGTTGATGATAAGGTCCGCGGCCTGTTCCCCCACCACCGGCTCACTGAAGGTGACGGTGATCTGGCTCAGGCTGCTGACTGTGCTCCCCGGCAGCGGGGAGACACTTTGTATGGTCGGTGGAACCGTTTCCGCAGCCTGGCAGGTTGAACCGGCACTCAGCGTGAAGAGCACGGCTGCTGCAAGTGAAGTGACAAGTGACCAGTGACGAGTGACAAGTAATGAGTCTGAGACAGTCACTTGCCACTTGTCACTTGCCGCTTGCCACTTGTCTTCTTTCATTGGGATGTTACGAAAGTGTTACATGAAAGACGGATTAGGGCAATGACTGTCTTTTCGAAATCACCGCCAATGGTAGCACCGCTCGCGCTGCGAGCGTAGGCCCGCAGCGCGGGGAGTGCGCCCGTCCCCGGGCGCAGCAAGGTCGAAAACTGCCTGCGCCCGAGGACGGGCGCACTCCAGCGCAACTAGCAATTAGCAATCAACAATCAGAAATTGCTAATTGGCAATTTTGAATTGGTAATTCCTGAATTTTGCACGGAAATCACCGTTTTCGCCCTGCCGGAGCGAATAGAATTGTCTCCGATCGATTGTTAGATTCCGATTTTTTTCGTCGCGTTGATGAAGTGCAAAGTTTTTTTTGCGCTT